>Ga0163148_10004822_pt1 | contig 13888 bp, 11 predicted proteins | sample OliLakLV19MP7P2_FD_148606 | JGI IMG/M metagenome (GOLD analysis project Ga0163148, IMG submission 148606) | Freshwater microbial mat bacterial communities from Lake Vanda, McMurdo Dry Valleys, Antarctica- Oligotrophic Lake LV.19.MP7.P2 | ecosystem: Environmental > Aquatic > Freshwater > Lake >...
GTGCTCGACCAGCCCGTGTCTAGTGGCCTCGGACGCAGCGTGGTCGACGTTCAGCCACCCGCCGAGGCGATCGTGCCCGCCGCGCGCAGCCGGACCATCGCCGACCGCTCGACGTCGGGCGAACCGATCCCGGCGCCGACCACCGCGCCAACCATCGCCGAACTCGGGTTGGAACAACGGTTCGATACCAGCGCGCCCGCCGCCAGCCGCTATTGCATCGGGGATCTGCTCGGCACCGGCGCCACTAGCCATGTCTACGCGGCCCGCGACCGCACCTTCGATCGCGAGGTCGCGATCAAGTTCCTCGAGGCCGGCCTCGCCGCCGACGGCAAGCGCCTGGCCCGTTTCCTCCGCGAGGCGCGCATCACCGCCCGCCTCGATCACCCCAACATCGTCCCGGTCTACGATCTCGATTCCACGCCCAATGGTGACCTCTACCTGACCATGCGCCGGGTCAGCGGGCAGTCGCTGGGGGATGGCCTGCGCACGGCGATGACCGGCGCGGTGCCGGCAGAGTTGGGGGATTGGAACCGGCGGGTGAACATCCTGCTCAAGATCTGCGATGCCCTCGCCTGCGCGCACGACCGCGGCATCGCCCACCAGGACGTCAAGCCCGACAACATCATGCTCGGCCCCTTCGGCGAAGTGGTGCTGGTCGATTGGGGCGCGGCGCGGCCCTTCGACGAAGAACCCAGGGCGATCCCGCGCATCACCGGTACGCCGGCGTACATGAGCCCCGAGCAGGCCGCCGGCCAACCGGCGGACATCCTCGCCGACATCTATTGCCTCGGCGCCACCTTATTTCACGCCCTCACCCTGCGCCATCCCACCTGGGCCAGCGACGATAAGGAATTCTGGGCGAAGAAGCGCAACGGCATCATCGATCCACCGACCGCCGCCGAGCGGGCGCTCATTCCCAAACGCCTGCTTGCCATCGCGCTCAAGGCGATGGCAAGCGAGCGTTCAGAGCGCTATGCCTCGGTGAAGGCCCTCGCCGAGGATCTGCAGCACTACCAAGCCGGACTTGCCGTCAGCGCCTATCGCGACAGCTGGATCGAGCGCATCCTGCGCTGGCACCGCGCCCATGCGCGTCCATTCTGGCTGTCGCTCGCCGCGGTGGCAGCGGTCCTCGCCAGCGCGCTGGCGGTGTACGGCGAACGCGTGAAGGAGGTCGCCGCCTGGGGGTCGCCGATCTACCGCCAGGAATTCGCCGATCAGGGCTGGCGCGATGATTTCGCCGTCAGCGGCGAAGGGGCACGGTGGGACCATCGCGACGGCCGGGCGGTCAGCGCTGGCCCGACATCCAATTTCCTGTTCCTGAACCGCCGCTGGTACGGCCCGGTCGCCGTCGAAGTCGAGGGCGAGATATTGCCCGGGCAGCCCGAATGCGATCTGTCGCTGGCCTGGTCGGCCGAGGATCCGATCGCCGACCCCAAGTGGCTGCGAGAGGGGGCTTACCTGCTGCAGACCGGATCCTTCGATAACACCTTCGCCGGCATCATGAATGGCGGAAACAGCCGGATGATGGTGAAGAGCCCGATCCGCCTGAAGAGCGGGGTGCGCTATCGACTCCGTTTCGAGATCGACCACGATTGCCTGTCGATCGATCTCGATGGGAAACGCATCTGCGACTATCGCGCCGCGTTCCCCTGCACCTCGGGGTACCTTGGACTGTACGCCTACTATCCCGGCAAGGCCTTCGACCACCTCACCATCTGGAACAAGAACCTGCCCCAACGCGTCGCGCCGACCGCGATCGGGGACAGTTGGTACCAGCGCGGCCAGCCGAAGGAGGCGGCCGAGCAATACCGCTTGGTCGCCGAGTCGTTCATGGGCACGGCGCTGGGGGATGAGGCCCGGTACAAACAAGGTCTCTGCCAGGCCAAACTCGGGCAGCGCGAGGCGGCATTACGGTCATGGGCGGACCTGCGCGACCCCCGGGTGCAAGCCAACGCCGAATGCCAACGCATCGAATGGCTCATCGAGGCAGGAGAGGTCGCCACCGCCTGTGCCCGCTTTACGGCGCTCTACCAGACTGCGCCCGACATACGCCAACGTCTCCATCTGGTGTTTGCCAGCGCCATCGCCAGCACCCTGGAACATGCACGCCCCGAGGACACCGACCGCTGGCTGGCCCTGGCCAACGACGTGCTCCCCTCGGATCTGACGGTGGACAGCGCCGCTGCCCAGGCGCTCGTCGATCTGCGTCGCTGGGACGCTGTGCTGATGCGTTATCCGCACATCGGCGGTTGCGCCACCACGGCGCTCCTCGCGCTCGGCCGGGCCGCCGAGGCCGTCGCCCGCTATCCCGATTCCCATCAGAAACTGCCGTTGGCCCTGCTCGCGCTCGGTCGCTTCGAGGAAGTCCTGCGCGACCACTCGTCCAAGCCCAAGGTCACCCTCATGGCCTTTTGGGCCCTCGGTCGATTCGAGGATTCGGTGGCCTATCACCATGCGTTGTTCAATTCCGCAGTGGATGAGTCCATCGTCGCCGGTCGGGCGGATACCGTCCTGGCGCAAACCGCTCCGGGCACGCGCTCGTGGTACGCGGCGCTCATCCATCTCGGACGTCTCGAAGAGGCGGTGGCTGCGGCGGTCGCCGCTCCGGACGGGGATTCTTGCCGCGTCCTGCTGAGGGCACGGCGCTACGACCAAGCCCAGGCAGCGCATGGTTCGTATTGGCAGGCGGCGCAGATCGGGAAATGGCTGGCAGCGCTCGAGCGGCACGATGTCGCCGCGGCGGAGGCTGCTCGCGCGGCCGTGCAGGATGAGCGAACCCACTGGCAGGGGTCGGAATCGTGGTTCGCCCGCTTCATCCTGGTCGAGGTCATGCGCCACCAGGGGGATCCCGCCGCTCTCGCCACGGCCATGCGCGCTCTCGCCGCGCGCGGAGCCAATTGGCTCGGACAGCGGCCCTGGCATGCCGCCCGCTACCTGCTCGGCGAGTTGGACGACAGCGCCTATCTTGTCCAACCCGCATGCGGGCATGCGCCCAGCGCGCTGCTCGTGCTGCGCGCGATCCGCGCCGACCAGGCCGGCGACCGCGCCGCGGCGCTGGCGGACTACCGCGCCTACCTCGCCTTGCCGCTGCACCAGCGCGGCTGGGAAGAAGTGGACGGTGATCCCATCACCGATCATTTCGTGGCCTGGCGGGTCGCCGAATTGGCCCCGACGCCATGAACGCCTCGATCCGCTTCATCTCCGGCGGACGCAAGGGCAGCCAGGTCGTGATCGAGGCTGGGCGAACCCTGCGCCTGGGGCGCGAGCCCGACTGCGAGCTGCGCCTCGACGAACCCAACGTCAGCCGCTACCACGCCAGCCTGCGCGTCGATGCGGACGCGCTGGTGGTCGAGAACCTGGGCTCGACCAACGGCATCTCTGTCAACGGCGTGCGCCGCGACCGTGCCGAACTGCGCCTGTGGGACGTGGTGGTGGTCGGCGGCAGCGCCTTCCGCGTCGAAGCCCTGGCGGTGGCCGCGCCGGTGGCGGCCGCGCCCGAGTTGGCGCACGGCGCCAGCTACCGCGAACTGCTGCAATGCCTGCTCGCCATGCAGCGCATCCTCGGCGAGGATGCCGAGCGCATGGTCGAACGCAGCCTCGAGACCTTGTTCCTCGCGCTGCCCGCCACCCGCCTGTCGCTGTTCACGGTGTCTGACTCCGGCGAGCCAGTGCAGGGCTTCACCACCACCCGCAGCGGCTCGCTCACCGCGCACATGAGCCACGCTTTCGCCCGCAAGGTACTCGCCGCCGGGCGCGCCATCCTGCTCTCAGAGCAAGATGCGCCGGCCGGGGACTGGGGTCAGACGCTGCAGGAACAGCATGTCCGCACCATCCTCGGCGTGCCGGTCTCGCTCGCCGGCCGTCCGGTGGCCGTCCTGCTGTGCGACAACCTCGAACAGCCCGGCGAACTCGACCAGCACCACGTGCCGATCCTCGAGTTCACCGGCAAGGCGCTCGAACACGTTTTCCAGCGCGACGAACTGCGCCGCCTGGAAGCCAAGCAGGCGGCCACCGATCACGAGCAGGTCGCCGCCAAGCGCGTGCAGGCGCAGATCTTCACCAAGGATCCGCACGCCATCGCCGGGCCCGGGCGATGGACCGCGCTCTACCAGCCGGCGCTTGATCTCGGCGGCGACTTCTACGATTTCAATGCCGACGCCGATGGCCTGACCTGGGTCGTCGCCGACGTCTCTGGCAAGGGCGTGCCGGCGGCGCTGGTGGTAAGCATGCTCAAGGCGTTCTGCAAGACGCTCTACCCCCAGCGCCTAGCGCCGGCGCGTTTCCTGCTCGCGCTCAACACCCTGTTCGCTGACGAATTGCCGACCAGCATGTTCTTCACCGCGGTGGTGGCCCGGATCGAGACCGACACCCTGACCTGGTGCAGCATCGGCCATCCACCCGGCATCCTGCTGCGCACCGACGGCAGCACCGAAGAGCTGGACACCAGCCCGGGCATGCTCGGCGTGTGGGCCGATCAATTCCTCCTCACCCACGTTGGCGAGCATCGCAAGGCCATCGCCGCCGGGGACCGGCTCTGCCTCTATACCGATGGCTTGGTCGAGGCGATGGATCCCGACAGCGCCCTGTTCGGAGTCGGCGGTCTGCGTCACGCGCTGGCCGCCACCCGTGGCCAGACCCTGGGACGCGCGCTGTCCGACATCATCGACGCCGTCGGGCGGCATCGGCGGGGACGTCCGCTCGAGGATGACATCACCATCGTCCTCGGCGATCGCTGAGCCGAGTAGAGCATGTCCCGCTCAGCCCCTGCGGGAGCGTCGGCGGCGGTTAGACTCGGCCCATGGCTGCAGAGCGCACCTTGATCGCGGTGATCGACGGCGAGGACGGCACGCTTACCGAAGCGCTCGAAGCCGCGCTCCCAGAGGATGGCGAACCGCCGCTGATCGTCACCGCCGCCGGCGCCGTCGAGGGCGCGGCCTTGATCGACGAACTGGCGCACGCGCGCGGCCGCCGCGCTGATCTGCTGCTGATCGATCTCGCTCTGCCCGAAGGCGCCGACCTGGTCGCCCGCGCCCGGCGCGCCGACCGTCTCGCCGCCTGCCCGATCATCGCCGTCGGTGGCGCGGTCCCCAGCGGCGAGGCGCGTCAGCTGCCCGGCGTTTCGACCCTGCCGCCGCTGCGCGGCTACGCCGACTTCGAACGGCTGTCGCGCCTGCTGCGCGAACTGCTCGAGCTGGAACCGGGCTAGAGACCGCCCACGCTGCCGCCATGCATCGCTGGCGCATCGTGATCACCACCATCAACGGCGCGCAGGTGCGTTGGCGCAAGTCCGGCGCGGTGCATACCCTGTCGCCCGAACTCGGTCAGATGTGGGTGCAGAACTTCAAGCCGGCGCTGTTCCAGGTCATGCCCGATGGGCACATCGTGCCAGCCCACAGCGACCCCAAGGCGATCGACATCGCGGGCGTGGCGCTCGAACCCGATACCTGAGCCAGGCCCGGGTGGACCCCCTCGCCCGTTGCCATCCCGCGATCACCACCTGGTTTCGCGCCACGCTCGGCACGCCAACCGCTGTCCAGGTCGCGGCATGGGCGGCGATCGCCAGCGGCGAGCACATCCTCGCCACCGCGCCCACCGGCTCGGGCAAGACGCTGGCCAGCTTCCTGTGGGGCGCTCGACCGTCTCGCCACCGGCGCGTGGCAGCCGGGCGCTAGAGGCAGTCGGTTTCGTCGCCGAGTACCAGGCGCTGGTGTTGCGCCACGCCTTCGTCTGAGCGCCATCTCGGTGGCACGGCCAGGACGCCTGTGCTACGCAAGCCGCCATGCCTCCGGGTAGGCCTGGACGCCACCGCATCCGCTATGAACGTGCCGCCATGCTGCGCACCCTCGCCCTCGTCGCTCTTACCGCCGGTGCCTGGACGGCCAATGCCGCCAGCTCCGCCAATCCGCCGATCGCCTTCGCCGGCGGCGTGAGCTACCGATATGACCGCGACGGGCGCGCCGTGACCCAAGAGGGCGAATTCTCATGGACCGAGGACTACGGCACCCACATCGTGCTCGGCGCCTCGGCACCCGAAAAGGCGTTCTTCGGCTACCCCTGGCTCGACTTCGACTGGAGCCGCACGACCGGCAACGGCAGCCGCATCGACACCATCGGCATCCTCTACATCGAACGCATCCCGCTCGGCGACGGTCCCTACATCGGCCTCGGTCCGGGTAGCTTCTATAACAATGCCCGCATCCGCCACGCCAACGGCGTCACCGAGCGCGAGCACAAATGGCGGGTCGGTGGTCGCGCCGTCGCTGGCTGGAATCTGCCGGCAGGCCTCTACCTGGAGGCCGGCTATAGCCTGAGCGGCAAGGTGCTGGGCGTGAAGACCGACAGCGTCGATCTCTCGCTCGGGATCCGTTTCTAGCCATTGCTGATCACGGCGCGGGCGCGGTTGCCCCCCTGCTGCCCGCCCTATCCTCCGCACCCATGCCCCAGCCGCCGGGATTCGAGCCGAAGGACGACCAGTCCGACCGGGCCCTGCGCCCCAAGCGGCTCGCCGAGTTCACTGGGCAGGAAGCGGTCACGCGCAACCTGTCAGTGGCGATCGCCGCCGCGCGCGGGCGCAACGAGCAACTCGACCACGTCCTGCTCTCGGGCCCGCCCGGCCTCGGCAAGACCACCCTCGCCCACATCATGGCCGCCGAGATGGAGGCCGAGATCAAGGAGACCGCCGGGCCGCTGCTTGAGAAGCCGGGCGACCTCGCCGGCATCCTCTCGGCGCTGCGCCCGGGTTCGGTGCTGTTCATCGACGAGATCCACAGCCTGAAGCGCGTCATCGAAGAGTACCTCTACTCGGCGATGGAGGACTTCCGCATTACCATCCAGCTCGGCGAAGGCGCCACCGCCCAGGCGCTGACGCTGAACCTTGCGCCGTTCACCCTGGTCGGCGCCACCACCCGCGAGGGTTCGCTATCGACGCCATTCCGTTCGCGCTTCGGCATCCGCGAGCGCCTCGATCTCTACTCGACCGACGAACTGACGCGCATCCTCTCGCGCTCGGCGACGCTGCTCGATGTCGAGGCCGACTACGATGGCCTCCTGCTGATCGCCAGCCGCAGCCGCGGCACCGCGCGCTACGCCAACAACCACCTCCGTCGCATCCGCGACCTCGCCCAGGTGCGCTACGCCAACGCCATCACCGCCCCGGTCGCCGAAGAGGGCCTGAAGATGCTCGGCATCGACGCCGCGGGGCTGACCGAGCTCGATCGCCGCATCCTCGCCTGCCTCGCCCAGCACCGCCGCCCGGTCGGACTCAAGACCATCGCGGTCACGGTGGGCGAAGAGGACCACACCATCGAAGACATCTACGAGCCCTTCCTGATCCAGTCCGGCTACCTGACCAAGACCCCGCAAGGGCGCTTGATCAGCGGCAAGGGCTACAGCCACCTCGGCATCGCGCCCCCCTCCGGCTTCGGCGGCGACCAGTCCTCGCTGTTCTGACCTCGGCCATGTGCCCCTCCTTCTCTTGGTGGCGGATCTGGTCATGCGCCCTTTGACCGCCGTGAATCGCTCCCTTTCCCTCATCGTCGTGGTGGGGCTCGTGGCTCTCTCCGCCAATCCCGAGGGGTCGGCTCCCGAGAGTTTTAAAACCGGCATCTGCGTCGTGATTCCGCTCTGCCTGATCTGGTTCGGCGATCAGATCGGTTCATTTACCGGCTACATCGGTCGCGGCGGAAATATTGACTGCGAAAGCCCGGGATGGCTCGTCTGTGCCATGGGTTGGTTTCTCCTGATCGGGGTTCCGCTTATTTTATATGGCGTCAACCGGGGCTAATCCACGCGGGATCGGATGCATGCGGTCGCATCAGATGGATGTCCGTAATCTTGACCGTGCCGCGCTCTATGCCGAGCCAGGGCCGATGATCGGGCAATCGCTCAGCTGACGTCTGGCGCGCAGCGGGGGGCGGGCTTGAACCAGCGGCTCCCGCCCGCGTTAATCTGCCCCCATGCGCGTCCCATCCCGCGTCCGGCGCTTCGCGTCCGGGCTGTGTCTTACCGTCGTCGCCCTGCCGGCGGTCGAGCTGCCGATCACCGCGGTGACGATCGCGCCCGACGGGGCGCTCGTCGAGCGGGCCGGGACGCTGCCCGCGGGCGATGAAGCGGTCACCGGTCTGCCCGCCGGGCTCGACCCCCAGGCGCTGGCGGTGAGCGTGGCGGGCAGCGACCGGCCGGCGTGGCACCTGCGCGTCGATCAGCCCCCCCGCGTCGAGATCCCGGCCGAGTTGGCGCAGGAGCGCGAGGCGGTACTCGCCGCGCTGGCCGCCGCCCTGGCCGCGGTCGAGCGTGCACACGAACGGGTCCGGGTCGCCGAGACCGCGCTGACGCCGATCGCGGTCGCCCTCGACCGGCCCCTGCCGCCGCCGTCACCCGCCGATCAGGCCGCGCTCGCCAGCTTCGTCGCCACCAACCGCGAGCGGGCCTTCGCGGAAAAGGCCGCCGCGATCCTCGCCCGTGAAACCCACGAGGCCCGTCTGGTCGCGATCGATGCCCGCATCGACGCCGCCCGCCCCTTGGGCGAGGCCCGCGCGCGCCTCGACCTGCCCGGCGCCGGCGGCCGCGTGGTGCGCATCGCCTATCACCTGCGCCAGGTGCGCTGGGCTCCGGCGTATCGGTTGGAAGTGGTCGCTGGCCAGGCGACGTTGGTATCCCTGGCGAAACTCGACCTCGGCCACGGCGAACGCTGGGATGGCGTGCCGCTCACCTTTACCACCCGCGCTGCCGGGCGCGACATCCTGCTGCCCGAACTGTCGGTGCCGCAACTGGGGGTGGCCGACAGCATCGGCGCGGTCAGCGAGCCCCGGGTCGCCCGCCTGCCCGACCGCGATGCGGCCACTGCGGGCAGCGAGATGGGCGGCGAGGGGGTGTTCATGGCGATCGGCGCCGGGGGCGGCACGGCGAGCATGTTTGGCAGCCGGAGCGGCGGCGGCCGCAAACGGGCGCTCGCCCGGTTTGGCGGTTCCAAGGGGGGCGAATCGGCGGTCGACGCCGGCCTGCGCTGGCTGAAATCCCAGCAGCGCGGTGATGGCACCTGGGGTTCAGAACCGTTCACCACCGAATCGACCGCGCTGGCGACCCTCGCTCACCTCGGTGCGGGCTATGACCATCGCGTTCCCAGCAAGTACCGATCCCAGGTGAAACTGGCGCTCGCCGCGCTGGTCGCGCGGCCGCCGGCCCAACTCGATCTGGCCGAACTGACCCTGGCGACCTGGGCGCTGGCCGAGGCGTACGGGATGACCCACGACCCCGAGCTGAAGGGTGCCGCGCAGGCACGGCTGGATGCGCTGCGCGCCCGCGGCCTGGAAGCCGGAGAGGCGGCGGCGTGGCTGCATCGCGGCCAGGCGTTCGCCGGTCCGGAGATTCTCGCCTGGATGACGGCGGCCGATACGTCGTGCACGGGCGCCGGACTGTCCGGCGCCGGCGATGTGCGCCAGCGGATGGCGAGCCTGGCCCCGCTCATCCTGCGCCACCGCGACGTCGACGAGGCGCGCCTGGCCGGCGCCTATGTCGCGTGCTTTTCCGGCGGCAAAGCGCCGTTCCTGACCCAGCCCGAAGTCCAGCGTCTGACTGCACGGGCCGAAACCATGCTGGCGCGCGGTCGTCTGGAACTGATCCAGCTCGCCAACACGGTCTGCTTCCAGCAGGGCGGCGAAACATGGTCGCTGTGGAATGGCACCGTGCGCGACCAGCTGATCGCAGCGCAACGGCCGGATGGCGGCTGGACTCTGCCCCATCCGGCGGGCGAGGTGGTGGCGAGCGCTGCGGCCATCCTGGCGCTCGAAGTCTATTACCGGTACACCCCGGTCGGCGCCGGGGGCGCCTTGTCGGCGCTCGTGCCAGCGGAAGCCCCCCTCGCCGACCCCGCTGCTGCTGGCCACGGCTGGCCGGTGCGTTGGACGGCGCCGGCGCTGACGCTGCGCCCGGGCAGCCGCTCCACCATCGAGATCGCCCGGATCAGCCTGGCTGGCGCGGTCGCTTGGCGGGCGATCCCGGTGCTCGAACCCACGGTGTGGCGCCGTCTTCTCACCCGCAATCCGCTGGCGCAGCCGCTGCCGGAAGGCGATTGCGAGCTGGTGTTCGCCGGGGTCGCGCTCGGCACCACCCGGCTGCCCTTCGTGCCCCCGGGCGCAGCGTTCACCATCGCGCTCGGCAGTGACGACGCGGTGCGGGTGGTGCGCACCGCGACCTCGACCAGCGACGACGCGATGCGCACCCGCACCCTGGGCCTCGAGGTCACCCTGCGTCTCGATGCGCCCGCGGACTGGGGCCATACGGTCGAGGTGATCGAGCCGCTGCCGCGACCCACCGGGAATGAGATCGAGCTGACCCTGCGCAATCCGCCGCTGTCCGGCAAGGAATTGGCCAAACGGCTCGACGCCGATCCCTTCGTGCGCGTCGAGCTGACCCCTGCCGGCGCCACTGCCCCCATCGCCTGGACCTTGCGCTATCCGGCCGCGTTAAGGCCGTTCCTGGAGTTCGAATGATGCGCCGTCTGCTGCTGATCGCCACGCTCGGCAGGCTCGCTGCCGCTGATCTCGTCCTGCCGCCGCCCACCGCCCTGATCGTGCATCGCGATGCGGCCCGGCTGGTCTGCACCCTGACCCTGCCCGCCGGCAGCCACGCCGTCGCCATCCCCTGGCGCGACCACGGCGCGATCGCCGTTCGCGGCGCGGCGTGGTCAGTGACCTGGGAGCCGCTGCCGGCCGAGGCTCCGGCGCCGCTTCCCGATGGCCTCGCTGTGCTGGTCGCCGAGCGCAACCGCCTGGCCGGCGCGCGCGGCGCGGTCCTCGCCCGTCGCGCTGCGCATGAACGCGCCGGCATCGCCATCCGCGAACGGTTGCCCGCCGCGGCGGCGGCCGGCGCCGATACCGCCGCGTGGCAGGCCAGCCTCGACGCCTGGTTGGCCCAGCGAGCCGAACTCGACGCCGCCGACGCCGCCGATGCGGCGGCGCGCGCGGCCCTGACCCTGCGCGCCGAGGGAATCGCGCGCGACGTCGGTGACTGGCTGATGCTGTCGGGCCCCCAGGCCGACGCCCCCCTCGCCCGCGAGGACGCGGCGCGCGCGCTGAGCGCTCCGCGCCCGCAGGCCTCGCGACGGGTGCTGCACCTCGCGCTCGCCGCCGAGGCCGAGGTCGCGATCGAGATCGCGCTGCCCTCGGTGCGCTGGGAACCCTCGGCGGTGCTGGCGCTGCGCGGCGGCGAAGCGCGCCTGGTACGCCTGGTCACCCTGCACAAACCCGCCGACCTCGATCTCGGCACCCTGCCAGTGGTGGTCACCACCACCGCGTCGCAGCCGCCACTCCAAGGGCCGGGCGAGCCGCGGATGCGCCTCAGCACCGAGGCGGTGGCGAACAGCCAGCGCCGCCAGGTGCAGACCGGATCGGCGGTGGTGGAGTGGGAGGACGTCGGCCAAGCCCCGGCCGCCCGTATCGCTACGCCTCCCGCGTCGAAACCAACCACCAATGGCGTCAGCGAAGACATGGTTGTCGACGGCGAGGTACCGTCCGGCAAACCCGACCAGCCCGCTCTGCGCTGGGACCTCGGCCCTCTCGCCCTGCCGCGCGATCAGGAACGCATCACTGCCGAGCGCCCCGCGGTGGCGCTGACGATCACCGGCGACGAATGGGCGGTGATCCCGGCGCAATCGCCGGTGGCGCAGCGCCGGCTCGGAGTGCGCCTCGATGGACAACCGCTGCTCGCCGGGCCGCTGACGCTGGTGGTCGACGACGCCATCATCGGCATCGAAACCATTGCGGCGCACGCGCCGGGTACCCAGCTGACCCTGCGCGCCGGCGAAGACGCGGCGGTCTTCGCTGGGCCGGCGGTGCCATGGTCGGTGCCGCCCGCCGAACAAAGCGAGCGCCGTCAGCGTCAGGGCTCGTCCTTCACCCTCCGCAACTTCGCCGACGCACCGCGGACCGTCGCGGTCTACCAGACAATTCCGGTCAGCCGCAGCGCGGAATTGACCGTGACCATCGCCCCCGAATCCAGCGCCGGCGCAACGGCGACCTCGCCGGGGGTGCTGCGCTGGCAGGTAGAGTTGCCAGCCGGAGGAGGGCAGGAGTTTTCGCTCGGCTGGATGCTGCAGACCAGTGGGGGACTGAAACTTTAGCAGGCAGAGGATCGAGCCCCGGTCCCGCGTCCTAGGAGCCTGTCGGGGATAGCCAAGGATGGCAGATCCAAGGCCGCTTAACCACCCGTGCGCCCTATCGGGGGAGGATCACAAAAACAGAAGTAGCGGGGGACATGACCAAATCCCCGACGGTCGCGCGGAAATCGTCGTTGGCAATTGGATGATGTGCATTTGTTGGAAGAGCATGACATGTCCCCCGGCTTAGTGACTTGTTAGGCCAAACGCGGACGTCGATATGATTTCTAAGTACGCAAGTCCAATGCCCACGAAAGCCGATAGACCCGCCTTCCAGGGCATGCCTAGTCCCGCAGCAATGTGTACGATGAAGTAAAAAATATAAGAAGGGTATATTATAATGCCAAGTGTCAAAATGATGCCCTGGGCAATATCGGTTCCGCCGTCTTTCGATAAAAACAAAAACAGCAAACCTGACAGACCATGAAAAAGTCCGATGGCATAATACCTGGATCCTTTGGCGTCGCGGGCAAGCGGGAGCATTCGATGACCGACGTAAACAGCTAGCGCAAGACTTGCGACAAGAAGGATTACTGCAACAAATGCCCATCCTTCCTCTGCCCCTACAAGAAGTCCGAGAAGGGCTGATGCAATCATGGCTGAAAGCGTTGCCATCCATTGGAGCAATGCAGCGGTGCCCCAGTCTTTGTTAAGATAAAGCCGGATTAACAACCTGCGCCTAACACAGAAATAGAGGGGCGCATGGCCGATACTGCGATGCTGACGCGGACAACGCCGATGGCAATTGGAAATTGGGCGTCGACTGGAAGTGCACCGACATGTGCTCCCGTCTTTGTGACTTGTTAGAAAAATGCCTACACGTCTAGAGCCAGGCGAATTCCATTATCGATTGAGTACTGAAGCGCAGGATCCAAGTCATAGATCAATCCGTCAAGCCGAGTTCTATTGATGGTGATAAGCGCTGAAATGTTAACGACAGAATCTTTGGGGAGCCCGGTTTCCTTGGCTTCGAGCTTCAAGTTACCTGGGGCCTTTGCCAGGGCCATGTTGCCGGTAAGTGGCGCAACAATGACCGTGGGGATCCCACTGCCGTTAAATAAATCGGACTGGATTATAAGAACAGGTCGCCTGTACCCAGGTTCGCTTCCCGCTGGGTCGCCTAGGTTGGCCCAGTGAATTTCGCCCCGTTTCATTACCAATCTTCCTTGGGAAGATCAGCTAACGCCGCCGCTTGAGGCAGCGGATCAATGGCCAAGCTTGAGACGTAGACCCGATTGAGCTGTTCAGTGATGCCAGTGCCACTTTCTTTTTGGACGTACCAACGAATCGCGGTGGCATACAATTCGCTGCGTGACATATGCTTACGACGAGAAAGCCGTTCGGCATCATTGAATACATCGTCGGGAAGTGAGATGGCCGTCTTCATAAGCTAAGTATAACTGGTCATACCGGAAGTCAACGTGATTTTTCTAACACAGAGGCAGAGGGGCGCATGGCCGATGCCGAGATGCTGACGCGAACACCGACGTTGGCTATTGGAAGTTGGCCGTCACCTGGAATGAAAATGACACGTGCTCCATTCATAGCGACTGGTTAGACGACTTCGTCATCTGTCGGATTGCTTTCCTCGTGGATAACCCAATCAGTGATCCTCCCCCGATAGTGCGCACGGGTGGTTAAGCGGCCTTGGCCCGCTGGAGCTCGAAGTCGACGGGGCTGAGATTGCCGATGGTGGTGTGCTGACGTATGCGATTGTAGAAGACTTCGATGTAC
>Ga0163148_10004828_pt1 | contig 13876 bp, 9 predicted proteins | sample OliLakLV19MP7P2_FD_148606 | JGI IMG/M metagenome (GOLD analysis project Ga0163148, IMG submission 148606) | Freshwater microbial mat bacterial communities from Lake Vanda, McMurdo Dry Valleys, Antarctica- Oligotrophic Lake LV.19.MP7.P2 | ecosystem: Environmental > Aquatic > Freshwater > Lake >...
CTTCTTGAGCGATCAAATTGTCCACAATTGTCCTAGCCTCTTCATTGACATCATCATTTTCGAGGATGCAAGGTGCCCACTTGCACCATTTACAAGCAATGACTCCAGCCGGCATCTTTTGGGGAGTATCTTCCTCGCCTTCATAATCCTCAAGACGGAATCCTTTGGCTTGGGCAAACTCAGGCTTCTTTTTCTTTGGGCTAGGGGTCTTGAAATCCTTATCAGAACAGCAAGAGCAAGGACTCGACTCAGTTCCTTGACAGAAAATGTTGAAGTGTTTTACTTCCTCCCCATCAGAGTACCATGTGGCATCATCAAATACCTTGAACGGATTCCTGCTGCTGTACTTGGGGCAAACAGCCTTCTGAATGGCCTCTGCATATGTCCTCACCTCTTCATCTTTGGCAATTTCCTCTTTGGGAACTGGTTTCAAAACAGCATCCCAGTCGATCCCCTTGTCATCATCATCATCATCCTCATCATCCACATCAACAACGACGTCGTCTAAGTTTTTGGGTAGAGGAAACTTCTTACCTTCAGCCATGGCCTCGACATAGTCATCAGCGAAGACTGCTGCGCCTCTAGCAATCTTGTTCATGGCACATTCAGCTAGAGGGTGTCTCTCTCTCTTCTTGGAGGCATTGCCAATTGGCTTTGACTGATTCGGAGCCATTGCCAACACAGGAGTGGTGCGCGAAATGGGGCTGTCAACAAAATTATAGATATCCACTAGCTATCTGCTAGTGAAAAAAATTGCAGATGCCCCGCCACTCCAAACATTTGTCTGTTGACAGCCAACAACGGAGACTATTTTTCTGTTGTAGCGAAAGCATTGGCTATCTAAAACTGATTCTCATTGTCGGCATGAGCATCATGCATCTTGACAAGGTAATTAGTGTCGTTAACCTAATAGTTTTTAAGAGCTAAACTGTGCGAATTTCATATAGTTGACTACAGTTTTGAGCGAGGAAATTCACACAGTTAACCTTATAAAATTAACGCCTGACTGAAAGGAGTTAAGTAAGCATGAGTATCGATAAGCAACAGCGAAGTGGCACTGTGAACAGCTGTGAACAACGCGGGCCGCAGGATAGCCATGCTAGCTAGCTAGCTAGCTAGCAGTCAGGCTGGAGTAGACTTTTGCTCTTCACGAAGACGCAACAAGACAGTTAGTAGAAGTCACATCTGGATGGGGAGTATTACTGCACCGCTGTCTCTTGCACCAAACCAGTACTGCAGCATAGCTATCTACTTAACTACGCCTATATCTGCTATTCACACATCAAGCAATAATAACGGAACCTCTCAAAACATAATAATGGCCGAGCCACAAGAAAAAGCCCCGGATGAGGGGCCGCAGCTACCCGTATTTGCCAATCATGATGTAGGAGACGCGTCATCCTCCTCCAAAAACACCAGTCGCAAGCGCAAACTACTCGAGACTTCTTCTTCTTCTGCGGTCGAGGACGATCCACGGATGCAATTGACACCCCAAGAACGTGCCTGGGCGTTATCCATCAAGCAAGCCTTCCAAGAGGACGACGAGATTTTGGCACGAGCCATTTGTGATATGGAAATTGTGCAATATGCGCTCGTAGACCAAGGCAACGTCGAAAAGGCACACCAAAAGGCCATGTGTATGCAAGCCTTTCGTATGGCCTACAATATTAATGAAACTACCAAAGAAGCCCTGGTCGTCTTTCGACATGTCCACGCTATGAATCCAGGTCATTTGTTATCCATTGATACCTGTCCCAACGAGGATGGCAAGGGCGCTCACGCACTGGTGATTGACTTTGCCAAACACTTTCCCTCCCGGTATCTGGAACATCCCAAAGAGTTTCGATATTATCTGGCCTGTTGGCATTACGCCAGCAAGTGTATGCAACCCGATTTTCAAAGCATCCGGGATGGATATCGGCATATCATTGAATGTGATGGTGTCAGCCGTTCCAATATCAACTTTCGATTTGAGCAGCGGGCAGCTCAAGAACTCTTTGAATTGTATGAAGCCTTTGAGACTATGATGACGAAATGCGAAGAGTTTTTGGAAAGGAGGTATCACAACGAACGGAATTTTAAATTGGAATGACATGCTCTTATTTTATGGATCGTGCGCATTGCTTGTTTAAGGAAGTGGGATAGGCAGGGGTGTCAAGGGCAACACGCCAAGAGCGTCACGAAAAACGATCCGCTAGTTCACTTTAGAGAACACCAGCTTGGGAAACGTCAAGATCCTAATAACACTGGTCAACACGGTCCTTCGCTTCCGCACAGGCAATCTCAGCAGCTTTGTGGGAGACCGTCTCACCCAATCTGCGCTTGAGTGTTGTAGCACTGTTACTACCTGGTTATGACACAATCATCACTTGCATAGCACAAAACGCACCTTCAAGTGCGGATCTCCATCAGAAGCACCAGAACGACCGCACATATTCCAATAGACTACATGGCACTTTTGTTGACCTGTCAAACCAACAGGTAGGTCAGCAGATGGAGTAACATCACGGTGCTGATTAATTAATAACCTATCAAACTAAACTAAACTCAAAATCGAACAACTTGAACAGTACTAGCTAGATGGAGTGATGCATGGTTAAAATAACTGCGCCCCTTGTTCTTCAACTAATTCAGAGATATTTTTTTCCAGACCCATCATTGGCATGAGCGAGAGAGGGTCAAAACGAAACTTCAAAATATTCGATGTGGCATGCTACAGTGAAACTATCCGATGATCCATTCAACCCGGATGACTGCAAGTGCATCGGGATTGGAGTTGATAAAGCAGCGGAAGGGGCAACCACTCTCCAGGGCGGTTTCATTGGCAATAGCTACTGGTACTGGTAGTAGTCGTCTGGTACCGATGCTGTAGTCCTGGTTGCTACAAGTGGCAAGGCCCAAAGCCCACTCCCAATGAGTCGGGACCCTCCGTTTTCTGACAGATGCTATTGCAATGGGTGTATACTTGAACCAAGAGTACTACGGTTCATCCTTCCTTCCGCACTCAGCTTAGCTCAGCGCCCACGGCAATTCCTTTGGATTTTTTTGCAAGACAATCACCGGTTGACATTGCCATCCTCCTACATTGATGCCGGGATTGATTTGGACATGATATCGTTGGGCCAATTCTTCCGAGGTGGCATTCACTTGATTGAGTTTGGTATATCCCAATTGCATTTGGGTCATGCGGACATCATTGTACACTCGTTGATAATTGCAATTGATACGGCCTCTTTGATCGCCCTTGTAGGGGAGTCCCAACAATAGTATGCCATCGGGTTTGAGGAGGGTATAAAATTCCGCCCCGGCCGCAAAATCTCCTGCTGGATTGAGAGGATCTCCATACCGTCCCAATCCATCGTGTTCAATGGAACTATAACTGATAATGACATCAAAAAGTTCGTTGGGTCGATGTTTGGTCAAATCCGGCATCATGATATTTTCAATCCGCTTGTCATGCACCGTGATGGGTTGCCAATCGGCCACGTAGACTTTGCCATTCTGCAGTAGGAGATTGTCGTGCTGTAGAGTCGCCAATGTGACGGATTCGACCCAAGGGGATATGGATCCTCCCACTAATACTTTAGGATTTCGTTGTTTGGATTTAAAATAGGGTATCGCCGTATCCGTCAAGGCCATTTGGACTTGAAGAGCACTTCCAGGATAATCAGGAGGCGAAATGTCCTCGCCCTTGAGGACGGCAGTGACCAAGATTGTAACGAGCGTCTCACTCCATTCTTTGGCCCAAGCATTTTCAATCCGTGTCATGTGTTCGACGGCTTGTGGTGGGACTTGTGTTTTACTGGAGATCCCTCCTCTCGAGTCGGAAAAGCAGCTTTCCTTGTGTTCAAACGTCATTTCAAAGGCTTGGTACTCGGCTCGATCGGTATCACTGAGTTGCAATAAATCCATGGGACCATAAATGAGGGTTTTGGTCCGTGCCTCTAGCATTTGGACACGAAATTGCAAGCCTTCCATTTCTTGCAGACTTGATAATGGCCGATGCAGATCATCGACATCATCAAATACAGTAGAAATTCGTCCCAGTAGGAAGCAGCAAAGGTACGAACAGACTTTGACAAAGGAGAAGGATTGCAGCCAAGTACTGGTTTTGGATGGCTGCTGTCTATTTTCTTTTCGAAGATTGATTATTCGGGCCATGGCTTGTTTCGCTTCTTTAAGATCCTTGGGGAGATTCCAATTTGCAAATAGATAGCTGATGCGGAAGTCGATACTTGTCTTATCCTCGAGTAGTAGCTACGTATTGGTTAGCTAGTAGAGTATGGTGTATGCAATGAAAGAGATTGAAAAGACAAGGAAAACGCGTTGAGTTTGTCACAGCGGACAGCAACATGTTGTTGCCACAGAAATTAGGCCGGACAACGGGACTCGAGTCGCGATCTGCTAATACCAGTCAGTGGGGATAGGGATAGGGCATTCATATCGCTGAAAACAAACAGGTTATGGGTTTTAGCTTTGGATCCTTCTCCTCACCATCGCATCTTCTTGACAAGACAACAACTCGTCGATACCAAGCCTCTTTAATAATATTGTTAATACCAGCTAGCTAGTTGCAACACGAACACATTCCTCATTTCATGCTGATTGAATAGCTATTTGCACGGGAATCCTTTGTGGAGTCGATTCATAAACTTATAGTGAGACCCTAGCTAGCTCAGAAAAAAACATCTCCTACTTCCTTGCAGTACCAACGATTTTGAATATGTCCAAACCCACAGCCACGGCGTCTGCCAAAATGGCAGGACATCCCAGCAATGCTCGCATTTCCGTCCACACTCATATTCGTGGTTTGGGACTCGATGAGAACGGCGTAGTCCCAGGTATGGATGCTTCGCAACAACAACAACTTGCACCAAGCTCGTCGTCTTGTGGTTTGATTGGCCAAGCCTTGGCCCGAGAAGCCTGTGGCTTGGTAGTGGATTTGGTGACCTCCCAACAATTGGCCGGACGCGCTTTGTTGTTAGTAGGACCTCCGGGTACGGGAAAGACCGCCTTGGCCATGGCCATGGCCCAAGAATTGGGACGGACCGAAGGTCCCAAAATTGTTCCCCATCCCTTTTGTCCCATGGTCGCCTCGCAAGTCTATTCCAAAGAAGTCAAAAAAACCGAAGTATTAATGGAACATTTTCGCAAAGCGATTGGACTGAGGATACGAGAAGAAAAAGAAGTCTATGAAGGGGAAGTCACGGAATTGACAGTGGAAGAAACCAATGATCCCTTGGCGGCCGCGGGCATTGGAAAGACCATTTCGCATGTCATTTTGGGGCTCAAAACCGCCAAGGGCACCAAAACCCTCAAATTGGATCCCAGCATTTATGACGCCTTGGCCAAAGAATCTGTCACCGTCGGGGATATCATTTACATTGAAGCCAATAGTGGGTCGGTCAAACGAGTGGGACGCTCCGATAGCTTTGCGACGGAATTTGATTTGGAAGCGGAAGATTACGTGCCCTTGCCCAAGGGGGATGTCCACAAAAAAAAACAAGTCGTCCAGGATGTGACGCTGCATGATTTGGACATGGCCAATTCGCAACCCCAAGGTACGGGGAGTAAAGATGTCATGAGTCTCTTGCAAAGTATGGGGAAACCACGCAAAACAGAAATTACCGACAAGTTGCGACAAGAAATCAACAAAGTCGTCAATAAATATGTCGATCAAGGTGTGGCAGAATTGGTACCGGGAGTGCTCTTTATTGATGAAGTGCACATGTTGGATATGGAATGTTTTAATTATTTGAACCGCAGCTTGGAATCGGACATTAGCCCCATTGTGGTATTGGCCACCAATCGAGGAGTCACTGCCATTCGGGGGACCACGACACAATCTCCCCATGGAATTCCAATTGATTTGCTCGACCGACTCTTGATTGTTCCTACCTATCCCTACGATTTGGAGGAAATGGTCCAGATTTTGGCCATTCGTGCCTCGACGGAAAATCTGCAAATCGAAGACGCCGCCTTGCAATATTTGGGAGACATTGGGACGCGAACGTCCTTGCGGTATGCTGTGCAACTGTTGACGCCCTCCAAAATTGTAGCCGAAACGCTGGGACGATCCCGCATAACGGTACAAGATGTCCAGCAGGTGGACGATTTGTTTTTGGATGGCAAGTCAAGTGGACAACGGTTGGCAGCAGCCGCGGCCGCCGCGGCAAGTGAAGGTGGGGCCGAGTCTATTTACATGTCATGAAGCTTGGAAAGACGACATGACTAACAGGTGCTCCCACCATGGTCATGTGGCGAACAAAACCGAACTGAATAATAGTTAAGACTAAGCAGATACGAATGAGCCAAAAGTCAAAGTGTAGTTTTGTTCTTGAAGCCCTATAGAGCGTATACTAGAGTACATTTATAATTTAGATTTCTCCTTGAAGGACAGAGAGCCTTTCGTAGTAGTGGTGCTGATATAATGATATCAGCTCTGCACGTTCATCCGCCTCGCCTAAACTGATTGTTCTTTTCTTTCCCCTTTGCGGCCCTCCCAGTAACACAAGTTCTTCTTTATCACCGGCACCACGTTCTCCCCAACTTCCGGTATGATCATTCCTAATGTCTCATAGGCTGGAAGGACGACATAGACGATAAAGCCAACTTGAGATTCGGCCAGTTTCGTAGTCTTGCGATCACAAAGCTGTGATATAGGCAATCCCATCTCAGCTTCTTTGTCGCCCTGCAAGAAAAACTCAGTAAGGCAGCGTTCAGTCCATTTCTCAAACAAAGGACCATTCTTTCCTTGGTTAGAAATGTCAGCTACGTGCAACAGATACTGCAAGATCTTCCACGTGTCGTCTTTTTCCAATTCCCCGCCCTGTTGAAAATCCATTATCATAGCCTTGACCATGTTGACGGTTCGAAAATGCTCGGACATGTCCGTTCCTAATATGGCTTGCACCACTTTCGTTCGTATTGAAGCAAACTGCTTCGTTGAAACATTTTTCAAAATATTCAATTCATCGTGACGGGACTCGCCCGCACCCTCGACGCCAAGCATTCGCATAAACGCATGCGAAGCGTGTCGGTTCTCCAGCACAGAACCATCATTGTACAAAATCGCCAGGTTGGTACGTGCACTGATCTGAAACGCATTGTTCATTCCCGGATGGTTAACATCTTCAAGAAAGTTGTTTATTCAATGTGAGATGGACGGTCCAAACAATGACAACAATGACATCACTACCGCTATTCCATCTCAAAATTATCTCTTACCATGGACAACAGCCGCGAGAAGGATAGAAAATACATCTTCGTCTGTTATATGCAGGGAACCAACTGACATTTGAATCAACGAGTGGGTAGATTGTAGGACATCAGCAGCATGAATCGCATTGTGGTACGGATTCTCAGAGATATAGTCTCCTTGGATAACTCGTAAATAGTCGCATAATGTCTTCATATCGATTCCAAGGACAGACCTATCTTTTGGTCCAGTAAAATCATATCCTTGGAAATCTTGCAGTAAAAGGTCCTCTTTGCCGCACGCCCTTGCCATCGCATACTGCGAATACGGGGCACCAAGAATTGCCCATCCGACAAACAAAAGGGGATTGCCACCACTTAGCTGGTCAATCTCAAACACGTTGAAGTCCCATCGTTTTAGTGAGGACCAGGAAAGCTTCTCCAAAAGCGCTTTCTTGTCATTTACTTGCAGAAACTCAGGCAGGACGTATGCCACCCCTTCGTCTGAACTGCCCTGCACAGGGTATTCACTAGTTGACCCAATCGACTCCGCAGCACTTGCTCTATCCAGATCTGCAACACCTCCAAACTCCTTGAGGAGAAAACCAGCAAAACTGTAAGTGCTGCATCTTGCACTCTTGGATCTGGCACCAACAAGAGAAGTCGGAACGTGCATCGTCTTCGAGTCTTTGTTCCCTCGAATTGCGTGTACCAACAGCATTTTCACATCCTCCAATTTTTCAGCTTGTTGCGGCGTCATTATTTTTCGTGTGTCGCTGTCGCGGTCCAAAAGATCGTGAACGGCTTGTATTCCTTCGTCCCACCTAGAGTTAGAAATCTTCTGAAAGGAAGCGAGGATAACGGCTTCCATACGGTCAGCTTCTTTGCCTGGCCCTTCCATTTGAAGCTGAACTTTAGGGACAAAGATGAATAAAAGAATCCCAATGTCGTTCAAAGCTACAATTGCAACAAAAATACCGTAATCCGCAGACGCGCTGTCATTTACGGCAAAGAGCAAAGGAACGCCTATTACCAGGATTTCGAGCATGAGAACCATCGCCATTGTTATGTACTTTGACTCCTGGTAGCGGTCTTTCATCTTGCTGACTTTAATAAGCAAAAAGTTTGCGGCAACGAGAAGAAGCAAATGAAAACCGAGCAAGGGCCCGGCAAATACCCACATGCTAGGATCACTTTTGCCGACCACACACTGCCCGACTGACTGAATCGTAATTAATCCACTGTCCACGTCAATATCGCGGCTGATCTCTTTGCGCTCATACTGTGGCCAAGCAAAAGCGAGAATGCGTGAGGGGATTCGGCAAAGAAAGTGCCCAGCCATCAGCACGGTACACTTACCACCAGTGGGTTCACGATCGTGAACGCGATCACGAAAGCCATGTCCACACAAAAAGCAAAAACAACTATGCGGAACATAGACCAAGACGTAACGGTCCCAGGCTGGCCATTCTTGTGAGACTCCATGATTTTGTAAAGCCTGTAGGTCTTTGCGCTTAGGCTGCTGTAGGTCAAAACCCAACCTATTGTGTACAAAAAGGGGGCAACGGCGCAGGCTGTCGACGCGGCCGAAGTATCCTCTCCACTCCCAGCTTGGACGCTTAAGGCAATCAAAGTGGACGACGAGATCATAGTACCAACGCATATCAAAACCAAAAACTCAATCTGAGAAACCTTCACCAAACTGTCGTTTCTGTGTCTGAAAATCCAAGCCAGAAAAAACAGACTCAAAAACCAGGAAACGCTTGTGGCGATGTAACCAAACGCCAAAACACCTGGTTTGATCAGGTTGTCATTTTCAACAAGACACACATTTCTACCATTGATTGCCAAGTCATCAACAAGAGCACCTGTATCACAGAGCAGCAGCCTAAACTTGACGCGAAAAGTTAAGCCTGAGAATTTGTCAGTGAGCCAAATCTCGATGGACGCCTGTCCGGATCCATGGTAAGCCACGCCAAGGTTTAAGTCAACTTTAGGCTCTTTGACAGATACCACGCTTGTCAGTCGTTCTCCCGCCGAAACACCAAGGGCGGTTGTACGCCACACGATCCCAGACAAATTGTGAGTCTTAGTCTCAAGGACTTCTTCAATTAAAACCAGAACAGGTCCAAAGTCTAGAGTCTCGACTGCGACCTGGTTTGGTCCGGAGAGCAAGAAGATGTCAGCTTCATAAAAAGCGCTGGGACTGAAAGTGCCCTGCTCAGTCGGGGCGGAAACACTCATAGGAAGACTTCGCGGTTCGCCTTCAGAGAGGCAGTCGGAAAAGACCACCATTATTTCATCAGTACCATGGACCCCTGCTCGGGGTATGTATGTCAATCGATTTTGGCTATCCGCAACCAGGCCGGGTGGATCATCTAAGGTGCCAATCAATTTGACAGCATCAAAATTGTTAAATCCAGGTACCTTGGAAGTATCTGCGAAAAGAGGCAATCAAAGGTGTTGGGACGACAGTTCACCAAGCGTGCTCGATTCTCCATTGGTGGATACTTACCAAAATCAATACGAATGACATTAGTCTTCGTGGTACTGGGGCAGAGAGGTGGGCTAAAGACTGTGGCTGCTTCGGGTCCCGGAATAAGAGATTCCCGTGGTCTCGACCAAAGGGTCTGCCATTCTGTGTTCTCTGAACACGTGGGAATGCCAGGGACCCCTGGTTTTGTACAGTGAATACTTGTGTCATCGGAGTAGCTAGAAGTTGTCGAAACTTTCCAAGCAGACCCTGGCTTGAAAGTTTCATAGAGTTCGAGGCCATTGATAAACAACTCGAAAGGGAACTCAAGCTCAATCCATTCATGTCCAAAGTCCCGTTCCCCGAATTCCATCCCCGTTGGCGCATCTCGATAGCTCGGATAAACGTCTGGAGGTCCAAGGAGCTGCTCGGCGTTGTAATCTTTCGCAGTGCATTCTTTGTCACATGCAGGATTGTTCCATGACGTACATGCTGTTTCGCAACGGGAGTATTGGGACGAAAAGCGAACCACTGAGGAAGCCCACGAAAAAACTTGGGGAACCCGCTTCACGGATCCATCCATAAAGGCGCCCTTCTTTTCTTCTGACGAGTTGTTGTATTGATACAGAAGCCCGGCTCTGGGGAATTGAGTGATGCGGGCGAAGGTTCTTTCGGAAAAATTCTCAAACGTGTCGGCGTCCACGTCAAAGCTTTTCAAATTTATGACGAGCTCATCGGTAACCTCCACAAATAGGCTGTCTTTTCGGATGTCCGACGAATCAAACTCTGGAGCGTCATTTTCGGCCCCCACGACGATTCCGACCACAGCTTCAGTGCTCTCGACGCCACTCTCCTCGTCGACCAGTTTGTACCCAAAACTTGCGTACACTGTTCCAGGTGGACCAGAGAAGGCATTGAGGGGTGGTGCATACATGACGATTCCTCTCGAGTTGTTCAAATATGTCCCTGGTTCTGATATTAGCTCCATTGGACCGTACTGATCAATTTCCGTTGCCAAGGAGCTGTACAGCCACACCTTACCAGGATTGAGTTGGATTTGAAAAAGACTTCCCTTCGTTGGCAACTCGGTAATCATTACTTTCATATTGTTTTGTGTAAATTCACTCGGCTTTGCCAAGGGGAAGAAGTTCAACGTATCTTCCTTGACCTTTTCTGTGGTGGCAGGCGGGGTGTTCACAACATGCGGTACCAGCCTGACCGTAGCCATAACTGGCGTCCCTCCATCGTCGACACTGTACTGAAACATCGATTCCTCGGAAAACGTGGTAGGGGCCCGGAACATGACACGTTTGTTCTCCGTCCGATTCGCATCCACCACAACATTCCCCGTGGTCAAAGTATTCCTTTCGGCGAAATCATGGAGCGACCCCCAAGCCGGCTCGCTCACAATAATCGTGTGCAGATCATCGCCATCCGGATCAAAGGATTTGAGTTCCACAAGGGTGTCGGATCCGGGTGCTACGGGAATGACAACATCCCCCATGCCCACTAACGGGGACGACGGTGTTGGAATCCATTCGGGACGGGTTGGACTCCTCGGAGGGTCGCCATTGGCATACGTGACCTGATTCCGAATGGTAGGTAACGCCCCGACGAGACCCGTATTGTTGTTGCCGAGCGGTGAATAGTCTCTGGCGGTAGCACTGACGCCGGGTCCCTGAAAGTCATCAAACGTGTAATATAGATTCAAATCCGCGGCTTGTTGTTGTTGTAGAGGAATGTACGTTTTGTAATGGTCTTTGATTTGTTGTGGACTCCGTACGACATTCCAGACCCGGAATTCATCCATGACACCGGTAATGGCCTGAAAGGGATCAAAGTCACCCCAGGGAATGTCTGGTTCTTGACCAATGGTCAAGACTCCCGCCGGTTCAATGAGTTGACCAAATTCCTCGCTGACAGTGGCGGGATCCCGTATTCTGGTAAATGTCATGGTACCTCGTTCTTGAATCACTTGTCCCATTTCGTAGGGTACTATAATGACAGGGACGGCCAGTTTTGTGTGGAATGGTACGTCTTCTTGTGATGGTGGTGGTGGTGATTCGACGTCTGGTTGTTTTTCATCCTCCAAGGACGCCGCCGGCCTGGAGGATGCTTCCAATTGAACGACAATGTATTTGGCACCCTTTTTGGCGGCCATGACTGCCTGGCTGTATTCGGAACACTCGTTGCTTCTTAGCAACAGTGCCGTGATTATGACAGGAGTCGAAGTCCCGTCACTATGAATATTAAAAGAGGTCGGAATCTATAGAACAAGGCAAGTAATAAAAAATGGTGAGGATTGATGAAATCATCTACGACTGTCATCACCAAAATAATGCAACGTACCGTATAACTGTCTCTATCACAAGGATTTTCCACATACACGACTTTGGTTTCCATATCTTTGCCATAATACTCCAGTGCATCTGGACTTTCCGCCACATCCCAATCACTGCTATAATTGGCCTTGTGACATAAATGATGACTTTCATCCTCCTCCACCAATTGATGAAAATCCACACCATCCAACAGAGTGGTTCCAAAATCCAAGTGCTCTCCATCCAAATACAGCGAAGCCGTTTGGGCGGAAGCATCAATGCTAAAAGCATAATGATGCCATTGTCCATCCATATAGGAGGCTTCAATTTTGGGATTGACGTCAGATGTCAATTCACATTCGCTTTGACCACCCCGCCACAAGACCCATCGTTGACGACTGATGCGCAGCGACAATTCGTTGGCGGCCTCGTAGGGCGGTGGCGGTGGTTGTAACGCCGAAGCTTCTTCTATGGTTGTGTGCAGCAGATCGTAATCGTCTTCTTCGTCTTCTTCTATAATAGTAGTAGAAGTATTGCTTCCATTCGTCTGGACGGAATGTAGCGGTTGCTGTTGTGTTTGGAGGACTTTCCCACTGCTATTGTAGCCATACACGTTAAAGGCACTGTAGGACAACAAGGACACCTCGTTCAAAAAGGTATCGGTATTCTTGAACCAAACTTCTACGGTTAAGGTATCGCGGGGAATGTTGTCCCATCGCAAGGACACGACATCCGCACCTCGTGTGTAATCAAAGTAGAGGCCATGGCCGGATCCTCCGGCCACGCAGTTGCCAACCGTGGCTGTCGTGTTGGTGATCGGTTGTGGTGTTGGTGTTGGTTGCTGCGCAGACACTACTACTACGACTACGGCAAGCCACAAGAAGTAGTAAGAAGATACCGTTCCAGCGGTGGCAACCAAAGGGTTCGTCATGCTAGTGTATTATGTCAGCCAAGTAGGTAGGTGTTTGACAACAACAAAAAGGCTACAGCTAGCTACAGTAGCTAGTTAGTTGATCAAGCGCAATTAGATCCCCCAGTTGCACCGTACTTAATAAGCTTTAATAGCTTGAGTGCGGAAGCTACTCACTCACTGTACGTATTGATTCATGCAGTGTAACTGCTAGTTAGCTTAGCTAAAAAATAGAATTATAAACTCACCACTGTTGTACTATTTATTACGGAACCATAGACCCCGAGTATGTAATTCATTGCCGCGGTTTCTTACTGGCATGGTGGTTGTACCAGGTATGGTACTGTTGGTTAGTACATGACTTACTTACTAATCAGTACTATCGTTACAATTGTAAGTACTTGTACTACAGACGGATGCCTCGTTTTGTTGTCTGAGGTACTGTAGATACTGTACACGGCGAAGTCTGCTCCGCAATAACTACGTAATAGAAATCGTGTTGGAACTTGGAAAGTCTGCAACCTTTTTTACCGAGCAGATATCGAAAGAAGTTCATGTTATCACTGGAACCCATTACCGCTACGACTCATTTCACAATAATACTAATCAGAAGGCAAGGAACGAATTCGTTTTTTACTTATTCTACAGCGAACGTTACAAAATGATTCGCCTGTTTCCAGCGTCTTCTTGCTGGGGCTGCGCAGCCTGTTTTCCATCTGCCAATCCAGTCCGCCGAAAAAAAGAAGCAAAGGAGGGTTGGGGTTCACAAAATGGAAATTCGTTGAGTGATGTCTCGCACCAGTGGGTCCTGATCTGGATCTTGACTGCACTGCGCTAAAAGCTACAGGCCTTTTTAGTTGTTTGTAAATGAAAATTGTAAGCTTTAGAATGAAGCTAAAATGAATGCAATGTTTGAGAGAGGTTCAGCTCGAGATCCCTCGGCGCAGTCCTCTCTCTGCTGGGTTGAGCGACGCT
>Ga0163148_10004829_pt1 | contig 13875 bp, 11 predicted proteins | sample OliLakLV19MP7P2_FD_148606 | JGI IMG/M metagenome (GOLD analysis project Ga0163148, IMG submission 148606) | Freshwater microbial mat bacterial communities from Lake Vanda, McMurdo Dry Valleys, Antarctica- Oligotrophic Lake LV.19.MP7.P2 | ecosystem: Environmental > Aquatic > Freshwater > Lake >...
GGAAGCGACGGACGATGGCGGAGCGGCAGATCCGCGACCTGAGGACGAAAACCGCTGATATCAGCGCGTAACCGCTGCCATCCGCCGCGAATCGACATCGTCGCGCCCGCCGCCATCGAGGTATTTGCGGTACGCCTCGCTCGGCTGCCACTCTGGCACCAGGGCTTTCAGCGCCTTGATCAGGCCGCCGGGGTTCTGCGATTCGCAGGCCAGCATCAGGTCGGTGACCAGCGCCTTGATCTCGGTGTAGTCGCGCTGGGTGGGGCGGCCGACGGTGATGCCTTCGACGCAGGTCTTGTGCTCGGCTTCGTTCATCAGCAACTCTTCGTAGAGCTTCTCGCCCGGGCGCAGGCCCGAGTAGACGACGGGGATGTCGACGTCGGGCACGTGGCCGGTCATGAAGATCAGCTGGCGCGCCATGTCGTCGATCTTGACCGGCTCGCCCATGTCGAGGATGAATATCTCGCCGTGCTCGGCGAGGGCGCCGGCGTGCAGCACCAGTTCGACCGCCTCGGGGATCAACATGAAATAGCGCGTCATGCGCTTGTCGGTGACGGTGACCGGGCCGCCGTTGGCGATCTGTTCAAGGAAGCGCGGCACGACGCTGCCCGATGAGCCCAGCACATTGCCGAAGCGCACCGCGCACATGCGGGTACGGGCGCCGGGGTGGTTCTGCAGGACCAGTTCGCACACCCGCTTGGTGGCGCCCATGACGTTGGTTGGGCGCACCGCTTTGTCGGTCGAGATCAGCACCAGGCGGTCGACGTTCGCCGCCACCGCGGCCTCGATGACGTTGACGAAGCCGCCGATATTGTTGCGCACGCCCAGGATGGGGTTGTGTTCGACCAGCGGCACGTGCTTGTAGGCGGCGGCGTGGAAGATGACATCCGGCTTCAGCCGCTGGAAGAGAGCCTCAAGCGGCGCCTGGTAGGACAGGTTCAGCAGCACCGCTTCGATATCGATGTCCGGGAATTCGTCGCGCAGGGCAATCTCGATCGCGTACAGCGACGGCTCGCTGTGATCGATCAGCACGATGCGGACGGCGCCGTGCATGCAGATCTGGTGGCAAAGCTCAGAGCCGATGCTGCCGCCGGCGCCGGTGACGACCACGGTCTTGCCGGTCAACATCGCCGGCAGGGCGCCGGGGTCGAGGTTACGCGCGGGACGGCGCAGCAGGTCCTCGATGGCGATGTCGTCGAGGGCCAATTCGCCACGGCCGGCGAGCATGGTGTCGATGCCGGTCGCCTTCTTCATGCGCAGCCCCAGGCGCATGCAGGTGGTGAAGACCTCTTTGAGGCGCTCGGGCGGAAGATCACGGATGGCGACCACCACCATCTCGGCGCGCAGCTGCTTGGCCACCTGGGGCAGCGCCGCGAATCCTCCCCAGACCCGCCGGCCATGGATCAGTGAACCGTTCATGGCGCGGGCATCGTCAAGCAGGCCGACCGGGCGGAAGCCCGCGCCACGGCGCAGGGTGCGCACCACCATCTCGCCCAGCGAGCCGGCCCCGTAGACGATGACGCGGGTGCCAAGGGCCCGGGTCTGCCATTCGTAGACGAGACGGACGGCGATGCGCATGCCACCGCAGGCGACAAGCGAGGCGACGCCTTCAAAGACGAGGAACGACAACCACGGGGTGCCGATGACGTCCTGGACGACGTACAACAGCAGGGAACCGGTGAGGACGCCCCCGGTGAGCGAGCCGAGGACATGCAGGCTTGAGAAGCGGACCAGGCAGCGGTAGAGGCCGAACAGCTTGAGGAAGAGGAGGCGGACGGGAATCACCAGCAGGACGGGCAGGGCCAGCGCATCGAGGGTGAGGTCCGGACGCAGCAGAAGGGCCACGGTGAGCGCCGCCAACGCCATGGCCCCAGCATCGATCAGGGCCCACACGACGCCGACCAGGGTGCGAAGCGGGACTCGTCCAGTGATGGCCCTCGTCAGAGCGGTGAAACGACGGGCGGGTGGATTCGTGCTCATGGCGGGCTCGAAGGCTACCTCACATCAGGGGATCAGCGCAACCGGGAGCGTGATCGTGGAGGTGCGGGGCGAAGCGCAATGACTCCCATTGACTTCACAGATGGAAGTGAGCGAACACTCTTCGCGGAAAACTCAGAAAATCTGAAGCAAATTTCTACCTTCATCCCTTCATCCTGATGCTGCCGGCGCGATTGTTCGCGACGGAACGATTGCATCATCCGCGGCAGAATCGTGCGTGACGCTTTCAAAGAGCCGTCACCAAGGTTGTGAGCCTGGTAACATTCAGGCCGGGCACTCAAGCACTTGCGCCGCCAGAAGACGGCCAGTCCCGCGAAGATGACGCCGACGGCTAGTCCCGGAACCCGGAATCATAATCGGGACCACGCGCTTCTGGCCCAAGACCGCATCAACACTACCAAGCAGGCGAGTTGTGGCCGCCGACGTTGTAGGTGCATCCAGGTCGCGGCACTTTGCGCGCGGGACGGTCGCCTAGCTAGATAACGTTGGCGCTGGGCGATCACCCACTGCGATCAATGCTCTGAATGACAAACTCAGCACCCGGAGGAGGAGCCTCCGGTGGCATAGCGCTACGCCGCGCGACAGAGAGCGTTGTCTCATCCGCACCCCATCGATGCAATTGTCGTTGCACCATCCCTAAAGCCATCGGCCGGGAAACAGCACCGGCCAGAGTGGCGATGATCATACGCAGATAACTTGCGACATCACCGTGTTCCACATAAAGGAGCGCCATCCGACTCTTCCAGGGCCTGATGATCTGGCTGTAACGGAGGTCGGCATCGGCGGCGCCCGTGAGAATGTCGCCCTCATCCGCGAACACGATGCTCGCCGGATCGGTTATCCCCGGCCGGATCTCAATCATCTGCCGTTCGATCTCGGTGTAAGCCTTTACGGCCCAGGCGACCTGCGGACGAGGGCCAACGAGACTCATGTCCCCCTTTAGCACATTCCACAACTGGGTGAATTCATCTAATTTGCATGTACGAATGATTCGCCCAACCCACGTGATCCGGCGGTCGTCTTTGCCGGATGACGAACCAGATTTGTCTGCGCCAACCACCATGGAACGCAGCTTGACCATACGAAATTGCCTACCGCCACGACCGACTCTTGGCGCGATATAGAACGGCCCCTTGAAATCCTGAAGCCAGACCAGCACACAGAATATGGCCAGAATCGGAAACATGGCGACAAGACCGAATGCCGAAGCGAGGAGGTCGATCAACCTGCGCATGATGGCCCCGCAAGGGTCTCTCGTACGGCAGCAGCAACGGCTGACGCGTCGAGTCCATAACGAGTCCTGAGATAATTCTGAGAGCCGACAATGCTAGAGAACGAGCCGGCAAGACCCAGGCGGCGGAATCGTCGCGGGAGAGCCCCGGAGTCGAGTAATGCCTCGGCGACGGCCCCGCCGAGTCCCCCATGGAGAGTATGCTCTTCGAGTGTGATCATCGCCCCGCATTCTCGGGACGCACGTGCAAGGCTCGCTACATCGAGCGGGCGCAGAGTATGCACGCTGAGGATCCGGACTTGAATGCCCTCCTGCGACAGCATTTCCGCCGCAGCCTGAGCCTCTTCGAGAATGCCACCGGTCACGACAATGCAAACGTCGACACCATCACGAACCATTCGGATATGCCCGGGAAAAAATATTTCCCCCGGCACGTTGGTCGGCTTCCCTGCGGATTTATCCAAGCGCAGATAGCAGGTTCCAGGCGTGGCGATGCAGGCGCTCGTCGCTTCGGCAGCTTCCCAAAGGTCGCCGGGGGTGAACACCGTGATGTCGGGAAGGCTGCGCATGATAGCGAGATCTTCCGTGGCATGATGACTTATACCAAGGGCGCCATAACTGAACCCGCCACCGATCGAGACCACCTTCACGTCGGCTCCATGATAGCAGGCATCATTCCTGATTTGCTCAAGGCAGCGAAGCGTCGAGAAGTTGGCGATGCTGTACGTGAAGACGACATTGCCCTCCATGGCCATTCCGGCTGCGAGGGACGTCATCTGCTGCTCCGCGACACCAGCGTTGATGAACTGCCCTGGGAGCCCAGCGCGATAATCATCGAAGACCTTGAACCCCAAGTCGCCGGTCACCAAAATGATGCGCGGGTCGCTCTCAGCGTGCTGACGGAGACGCGCAATGAACGTGTCTCTCACGGCGAGGACTCCAATTCACGCATGGCCGAAGCGAATTCTTCTCCCCGTGCAGTGCGATAGTGCCACAAGACCTGATGCTCCATGAATGAGACCCCCTTGCCCTTGACCGTATCTGCCAGCACCACGACCGGCCGATCCCCAGTTGCCGGCACCAGCGCAGCGGCTAGCGCCGCATGATCATGGCCATCGCAGCGGCGTACCTCCCAACCGAAGCTCGCCCACTTGTCGGCAAATGGTTCAAGTGCCATGGTTTCGGAAATCAGCGCCAAGCTCTGGATCTTATTGTAGTCGATGACAGCGCACAGGTTGCGGAGACGATGATGCGCGGCGAACAGGATCGCCTCCCAATTCGAACCTTCGTCGCATTCACCATCCGACAGCAGGACGAAGACGCGATTCTCGCGGCCGGCACGCCGCGCAGCCATCGCCATACCGGTACCCACGCCCAACCCGTGTCCGAGGCTTCCGGTCGACACCTCGACCCCCGGAATCCCCTTGTGGCTGACATGGCCGCTGAGGTCGCTGCCATCCTGGTAGTGCGTCGCAAGTTTGCTGACCGGGAGAAAACCGCACTCGGCTAGAGTGGCGTATACGGCCGCGCCGGCATGTCCCTTGCTGAGGATGAAGCGGTCGCGATGGGGATGCTTGACCCGGGTCGGATCGACCCGCATCACGCGCCCATAGAGTACCGCGAGGATATCGACGATCGAAAGACATGACCCGATGTGGCTGCTGCCACCCACCGATGTCATGCGCACACAGTGAAGACGCACCGCGCGGGAAAGCTGCCGACAATCGAGACCCAGTGAACTTGGGCAATCAGCGTCCACGGTAGAACCCCCCAATTTCATCGCACACCGTGTCCACCTGAGCATCGCTGATGGTCATATTGAGAGGCAGCATGAGGCAGCGTTGGAAGAAGGTGTCGGTTCGCGGAAGCCGCTGGGTGAATCCAAGCTTTCGCTGGCCGTGGATCGAGCGTCCACGCCACTGGATGAGCGTACCGATACCTCGTCCCTTCAGATGCGCCTGGAGCTCATTACGCAAATCCGCCTCGATCTCATAGTTCTGGTAGATGTCGAACCAACGGGAGTCGGCATCCGGCGCCGGCGGAAGCCCCACACGCGGCAGGGACGAGAGGCGCGAGTGATAGCGGGCCGCAATCGCCCGCCGCCGCGCGACGACGTGATCGTAGCTCCGCAGGCGGTGCCTTAGGAATGCCGCCTGGAGGTTGTCGAGACGGCTATTGAGGGCCCAGCGCTGGCACTCACCGGCATCGTCCATGCCGAAACTGCGCAACTCGAGGACGGCGCGATGGACCTCGGGGTCGTCGGTGATCACCGCTCCGCCGTCACCCAGGCACCCCAGGGTCTTGGCGGGATAGAAGCTGATCGCCGAAGCAACGCCGAAGGTCCCGGCGCACTTGTCACGGAAACGTGCACCAAGCGCCTGTGCCGCGTCCTCGAACAACAGCAACCCTCGACGGCGACAGATGTCCTGGATGGCATCCATATCGCACGTTCGGCCATTGAGGTCGGTCGGCATCACCGCTCGCGTACGCGAGGTGATCGCGGGCTCGATCGCAGCCGGATCGATGCAGCGGTCGGGTCCCAGCTCCACCGGAACAGGGATCCCCCCAGCCGCGTGCACCGCGGCCGCCGTAGCCTGCATGGTATGACTACAGATGATCACCTCGTCGCCCGGCTTGATTCCGCCGGCGACCAACGCGAAGTGCAGGCCATCGGTCGCGTTGTTGACGCCGACCGCGAATCGGGCACCGGTGTACCGCGCCAGATCGGCCTCGAAATCGACGAGATCCTGCTGCAGGATGAATGCCCCACGGCTGCCAACGTCGCGGAAGATGCGGACGAGTTCCTCCTCCTCCTCGGTAAACAGGGCAGGGTAGTTGAAGAAGGGGATGGCATGCTGAGACATGGCGGTCATACGGCTTTCACGGCGGTGAGGTAGAAAACCTTCCACGGAGCTGAAGTCGTGGAAGTCGGCAAGGGAGCGAGCGGGAGAGGCATGGCGGTCGAAGGCGCCAATCGCGTCGGCATCGGCACGGTGCCGCCAAGGAATAGCGACTTGAGCAACTGCTTACCACGCATCGAGCCAGGAATGAGATGGAATCGGACCGCAAGCCGGCGTATCCACCCGATGGCGGGACTCACGATCCCGCGAGGGCGATCGGCGAAGGCGCCGAACACCTCGACCTGGCAACCGAACTTGGCGAGCATCGTCGCGAGCGCCATCGGGGTCGGATACTCGGTGGCAAATGGGCTGCGGTTGAAGCCCGACCATGAGGAGTTGACTGTACACAAGACCAAGACACCACCAGGGCGGAGTACGCGAACCATCTCGAAAAGGCACTTCCCGAGATCAGGGAAGTAGTAGAGCGCCTCGAAGCAGACTACCGAGGTGAATGTGCCTGACGAGTGGCCAAGACTGGCCGCGTCCCCCGATTCGACCGTGATCCGCGAATCGCCGTCCCACGTGGACTTCGCGATTCGGACATTGTCTGGATCGATATCACTACCGACGACCATCCCCCCCGCATCGGCGAGCATGCCCAGGCCGATTCCGGTTCCACATGCCACTTCGAGCACCGGCCCGCTCCCAGCATGACAGCAAGCTAGGGCGTAACGCGTGGCGAGCATCTCGAGTTGTTCGCGGGTGGCGCCGACGCCAGGGGTCTCAGTGATTTGATTGAAGCGAGCGCTCACGAATCGATCTCGGCAAAGGCGATGTAGGGATCCCATTCCAACCGCTGCAGACGCAGAGGGCGCCCGGCAGCGTGCTCGAGCATGGCGAGAGTCTCCCCCGGCCACTTCGGATTGTCGAGCTCGTCGAAAACCAGAAGAGCGCCTGCTGGCATGCGGGGAACGAAGGCCTTCAACGCAGCCAGGGTCGGCTCATAGAGGTCGCAGTCGAGGAAGAGCATACTCACCAACAGGTGGGGGTGCGTTTCCAGGAACGGCGGAATGGTTTGGCAGATGTCGCCCTTGACGAGTTCTACCTTGGGAATGTGGCCGAGGTAGCGGTCCTGATCGTAAGCCTTGATCAACTCGAGTAATTCATCGTAGCTGTTCGCGTGGAGATCGCCGACTTGGTTGGGGCTTGAGGGATTGACGCTGGCGTCCTGCCCGGCGAGCGACGGGAATCCCGCGAAGGTGTCGAAGCCATAGATGCGGCGCGTGAGGTTCTCCGGCTCGAGGATCGCTCCAAGCTTCGCCCACGACATGGTTCCGAAACCGCGAAATACACCGCATTCGACGATGGATCCCTTCACCGGCAGGATGCGCTTGTAAATCTCATACATGGCCAGAAACCGCTTTAGTGGAACCCGTCGCACATACTTCGGGAAGTTGTCGAGCTTGATGGTCGTTCCGTCAGGGTTCGCGGTGAAGGCCGCGGCCGTTCGCTCGGCAGCCCCGACTTCGCCGGTGGTACGGAAGACGTGTTCATTACTGGTCATGTTGGGCTCTCGGTATGAGCTGCCCGCCGTGAATCGGCGAGCCGCAAGATGAATTGACGATACTGCTCCATGACGATGTCCGAACGATAGCAGCGATCGAACAAGTCCCTTGCCCGGGAGCCCATTCCCACCAGCTGCATGCGATCGGCCTGGGCGGCACGCACCGCGGCCACCAGCGAAGCCGGGTCGCCCGATCGGTAGACCAGCCCAATGCCTTCGCGCCTGACCGTATCGGCGAGCACGCCGTCAAGACAGGTGAGGATCGGCACCCCGGCCGACATGTATTCGATCGGCTTGTTGGGGAGGTTCCCGATGAAGTTTCGATTCGGGTAATACGGGGCGAGGCCGAGGTGGGACAAAGCCATTAACCCCCGGATGCGTGGTGCGTCGATCCAGCCAGGGAATAGGACAAGGGGGGTCCCGGCCGCGAGCGAACGATATGATTCGAGTCGGTCCCCGGCGCCGCACAAGACGAAGCGGACCGCGATATCACCTACCGAAGCCATCTGCCGTGCAGCCTCGATGACCGTCCCAAGATCGAACTGCCGACCGAAGGTGCCGAAAAAGCATATGACCAACTGACGATCAGGGTCGATCCCCTGCCCCTTCCAATAGGCGACATCGGCTTCGGACTCACCCCCTTCCGGAATCGGATATGCGAAGGGAATGACGGCATCCAGCGCACGGCGCTCTCGGCCCGCCTTGGCGAGGCCCCACGCCAGATAGGGGTCGGTTACGCCAATGAGGGCATCGGCTGATCCCAAGGCGCGCCGAGCGATGCGATTGTAATTCCACAGCCCAACCTGTGCGATCGCGCGGAGGGCCGCCGGGAGTGCGTCAGCGAAGATGTCCGGCCAGAGATCTCGGATGTCCAAGGCGACGGGAATACCTCTCGGAACCGCGAACTGCCTGCACGCATCAGCCAGTTCGATCGTGGGATAAGCGGCCACGATTGCATCGGGTGGCGGCTGGCCTGCAGCTTGATCAAGAAAGGCCCGCGCGACCTGACGATGGTCGCGCAACCGAGCGAAGGATATGTGCGAGCGGTAACCGCAACCGTGAAGAAGCCTCAGTTCAAGACCGTTGCCGAGGTCGATGGTAGCATGCCTGCCAACCCGATGACGTTTAGGATGGTGGTCGAAATCTGAATTCCACCACACGACCAGATGCCCGGCGTGTGTCAGATGCTGCGCCAGCATACCGGTGCGCAGGAGCCTTACCGATGTCCCGTCCGGTGGTATTGGCTCGCCAATCGTCACTAGCCAGATGACCAAAGACCTCGCGTCCATTACCTTCCCGCTGGCAATGGGATGGAAGACGCTGACTCCTTCGTACTGCGCAGCTCGAATGTGAATATCCAGGCCATCAGCCGCAATAGTGGAATCGACTCCATCACCCGATCGGCACAATCCAGGACGGGCGCAGCCCAACGGGCATGCGCACCCAAGTACCCAGTGATGTGCCAATACCGCACATCCCGAACGTCGAAGAACCGGCGAGCAAAAACGATGTCACTGAGGCCGAGAATGTGATTCTTTTCCCAGTCTGTCCTCATGGCGGGGGTAAAGCGACGATACAAATTGATGAATGGATTGTAGTTGAGCGCCTCCACGGCCAGTATTTTCCCTCCGGGAGCAAGGAGGCGACGCAGTTCCGGAAAAGCACACGACAAATCAAGGTGATGCAGCATTCCTGAGCAAATGGCAACATCGATACAGTCATCGGGCAGCTTTGTATTTTCAGCGTCGGCCTGGACGAAGACAACATTATCCAGCCCGAGTCCCTCGGCATCCTTTCGCGCATTGGCTATCGAGGTATCGCTGATGTCGATGCCAATTGACAGCGAGGCCCCTGCGCGCGCTGCTTTTATAGCATTAAAGCCGTTTCCGCATGCGTAATCCAGGAATACTTTCCCCTTGGCCTGGGTGGCGATCCAGGATTCAATGTATTTGGTTGATCGAGCGACCGTACTGTAGTATTTTTTATTTGCGTAATACTTATCGAAATCGTCTTTACTTTGCGGGGCCTGAGTCCTATCGCGGTCTCGATTGTGAAAGTCAAGCTCAGCCTTCTTTCTAGGCGATAGACTAGCCAGCCATTGCTCGTTAGTGATGAGCGCGAGGCGAAGAACCGCTTCGCGCAACTGGTCGATATTCAAGGGATCTCCTTGGTTAATTGCAGTCCTGGCTGCAACACTGGTTGTTTATAGCGAACCCTGTCGGGGATTACTACATGCATGACATCGTGGCCCGGTACCTGGAGACCCAGGGAGGATGACGCGAGCGATTCGCCCGATATTAATTGATAAAATAAACAGAATAAATGACCCAATTATCGTCGTAAACCTCAATGGGGATGTCACGAACGAGTTAATTGATATCAGGATCATTACCGAAAGAATGGGTATAGATATCGAACTGACAACGCATGGAACGACGCGCGAAGCCGCGCCAAAAGCCACGGCGATTGCAAACGCGAGGGAAATGCTGAAATCCTCAATGAGATCACGGAAAACCGTATAAACATTGGTGAACTCATTGATTGATACACCCAAGACGAAATCTGCATATCGCTCGGGCTGCCCCCTGTCAAAACCCAACGTTGCCATTGTTACTACGCCGCTGATGGTCCTTGAGCCGAATGACGGAGAGGAAATAACAAAAAGTTCGCTGCCGGCAACCGAAAGCCACGATGACAATGCAGCAATAGAGCCAAGGAGGGTAGATGATGCGAGACGCAAACCGCCGTAGGGATCGGAAAAAATATCCGGATCACGGAGGTATTGTACCCCCAAGTATCCGATCGAGAGCGCGGGAAGCAGAACGGTCATGGCCATGACCCGACCTAGCGTTACAAGCCGAACGGAACCGCCAGTGACATTGATGGATGCAAAATTTGATGAAATGAATAGAAACACTGTGTAAACAAGCGTGGCTCGAGTGGTCAATAGAATTGTTATTACGAGCGCTATTCCAGCGGGCAGAATCCAGTAGAGCGCTCGCCATCGATGCGCACGATTGACGCGGTGTAGATATCCACCCAGAAGGGCCCCCGCGTAAAGAAATATCGAGCAAAAAACAACCAAGGCCGGTTCCCGAAACGATGCGTCTGCGTATCGGCTCGATGTATAGTGTGAGGCGGTGCTCACCACCGTGTCCGCTAGAGATGCAGTGGCAGTTCCTGCATACATCGGCAGTGCAGGCACCGCAATGGCACCGATGGTGCAAAAAGTGCAAAATAAGGCCATCTCGAATTTTTTATTTGAATAAGGGGGGCGTGGCGCCAGTGCACACTCTGGCACGCAGCCCCGGCCTGTCGTCCGTGCATCGCGCTGCCCATAGGCGCCAACCGCGTACCAACCCATAGCCGGCCCAGCCAAGAATAATGCAATAAGCACTGCGCCTAGCAATGGAAATGGGTAGTCACTGAAAAATATCGTCATCAACAACAAGAGCGAGCCCCAAGTCGCGTAAAGCAGCGGCAGTGGCCCTGAATCAATGGCGCGACCTCTCCTTACACATGACCACAGAATTAGCGAGACCACGAGCGGTATGGCCGAGTACGAAATCATGCCATAACTCCGCGCGAAGCCCTCGCCCTTGCCTTACGCCCACGAGTCAATTCATAAGCGCTAAGGACGTTCTGAAATTGTGATTTCCAAGTGTAACGAGTAGCCGCAATGGTACCGTTTTTACCCCACCGAGAAATGCGCGACGGGGAGGCAAGTTCTGATCTTATTCTGTCGGCAGAGCTCTCGCTTACTGCCTCAATGGTCATACCTACGTCGTTGCCATCGACAATCTCTTTCCAGCGCGGAAAGTCAGAACAGATGATTGGTATGCCGTGCTGCATATACTCGAACAGTTTGGTCAATTCCTTGTCTCGATAATGGGGGGTCGAAGGGAAAATTGCCAGCCCTGCTGACCACCCTCCAATTGCGTAGTAGGATTTAATTACCGAGAATGGAACCCCGCTCGAAGGGGCTTCGATAAACAATCGGGAGGCAGCTGGGCCAGCGAGATCAATTAGACGCCGATGCAATTCGTCCGAGCAACTGCCAACAATCGTCAGCGTGCAAGCTGGAATGAGGAGCAGCAATGAAATCATGTTTTCGGCGCCCCGGTCGACGGAGACGACTCCGGTGTAGATGAATTTAATCCGGCCTATTCCCGGGGCGCTTAGAGATTCCATGTTATTTTCACTGGGGTAGTTAAGCGCCTCGAATGACCGTGGGAAGCGGGCGGAATAACAGCGCTCGGCAATGATAACGGGCATCAGACGTCTGGTTAGAGCCTCTGCCGTCCCTACAATAGTCGCAGTCAAACCCCGGATCGGCCTCGGTAGATACTCCTTCTGCCGTATTGCCAGCACATTGTCCTCATGCACATCGTAAATAGTCTGGTATCCCATTGCCAATAACAGCCAGGCCAATGGCTGAAGTTCCGGGTCGTGATAGTGAACAATGGATTTACCTATGCGCACAAGAAAATAAAACGCCAAAAACTGGCGAACTGCCCTCGACGCCCACGATGCGCCCGCCGGTAAATAGTGGAGGCGGACATGGGGCCACTTTTTCAGCTGACGAACAGGCGGCTGGGAAATATAGTGGGTCTCAAGACCTGCTTCAGCGCAGGACTTGACCATCTTCTCCCAGATCCGGTTATCATGGAAAGGATGCACCGTCGTCAGATGCACTATACGTCGCATCATCACATCCTCCATTTCATCACCCGGCTGCAGGTGAGGAGGTTCAGGATCTTGAAGCGAAGACGACGCGGCACCTGCGCCGGCGAGAGGCCTGACTTCAACACTCCAGGCAGCAAATCAGCCGCCTGGGACGGATCCGTAGTCTTGAGCAGCTGATCAGTCCACTCGGCGGTGGGAGCCGCATAGCCAAGTTTGGCGCGGCGCCATGCTATCGCGGGCACCCCGGCGCGTGCGAGATAACGCCGCATCAGGATCTTCGTCCAGCCGCCACGGACACATTTTGACCACGGCAACTCCCGCGCAAACTCCACAAGGCGATGATCGAGGAGGGCAGGGCGGCCCTCGATTCCGAATGCACTCGCCGACCGATCGTCATAGCGGAGCAACCGCCTCAATTGTTCTCCGAAGACTTGCTCATCCCTCACCGCGGTGATGTCCACTGCCTGTCTCCGAGGCCGATCGGGAGTCGATGCCATAAAGGCATCACTGAATACGCCATGTGCGTCGCGAAGCAGACGAAGCGTCCGCAGTCGTGAACTGAGGAAGTAAGGAGCCATGCCGGCGACTTCGATGGGCGAAAGACGAGAGCGACCTGCGGCCCCAAGAAGTTCGGCCATGAATGACGGCGGCCACGCGCCTTCACTTGCGAGCCGAGAAGCGAAGTACCGCTCATAGCCCATGAAGAGTTCGTCGCCACCTTGGCCAGTCATGTAGACCGCGTAGCCGCGGCGCCGCACCTCCCGCATGACACTCCAATTGACGAGTTGCGAGAAACTGGCGAACGGCAATTCTTGGTGGCTCGCCAGGAGATCGTTCTCAACTCTAAGGTCCCTCCGCTCTGGCACGACCAACTCGTGCTCGATATCGAGCTTCTGCGCTAGGTGACGCGCGTAATGCGACTCGTCGATTCCATTGTGTCCTGGAAAATGACTGGTGAACGCCCTTATCCTGCCGACGCCGGCGCGGCGAGCCGCCACCGCGAGGACCGAGCTATCGACACCCCCAGATAGTGTAAGCGCAACCGGGCGGTCGGACCTGAGCCAGAGGCGAGCCGCGTCTTCCACTAGCCAATCGAACCGCTCCTGAAGAGCACGGGCGTTCATCGTTGCATGCCGGGTGACGCGCTCAGGCCTCCAGTAACGCACGACCCGTGTCGACAGATCACGCAGGCCCACCACGACGCTCGTGCCGGGCTCGCATTCGGTCACACCCGTATAGATCGTCTGGCAATCATCGTGGATGAGGTCGAAGAGCGCATACCGAGCGAGGCGATCGATTTGAACGCGAGGTGTCTGTCCAAGATAAGCCCAGAGCGCCCGGCATTCGGACGCTGCAATCAGACCCCCAGCGGGGGTGCGTGCGAAGTAGAGGGGCTTGATACCGAGGCGATCTCTGGAGAAGACGATGCGCGCACCTGCTGGGTGCACCGGATCGTAGATGGCGAAGGACCAGAATCCGTTGAATCGAGAGAAACCGTCCTCACCCCAGCGCTCATAAGCAGCGAGCACGACCTCAGTATCCGTCTGCGTCGAGAA
>Ga0163148_10004832_pt1 | contig 13870 bp, 10 predicted proteins | sample OliLakLV19MP7P2_FD_148606 | JGI IMG/M metagenome (GOLD analysis project Ga0163148, IMG submission 148606) | Freshwater microbial mat bacterial communities from Lake Vanda, McMurdo Dry Valleys, Antarctica- Oligotrophic Lake LV.19.MP7.P2 | ecosystem: Environmental > Aquatic > Freshwater > Lake >...
GCGTTCATTTCTCCAAGACCTTTATATCTTTGAACGTGAATTTTAGTACTTTTTTTTGTTTTTGAATTTTCCTCTTCTACATCTTCTTCTACATTTTCATCACCCACTTCCGCTTCACCACCCTCTTCGTTTGCAGACTCAGCCAAGAGCTGCTCGAGAGAACCAGCGTCTTTACCGAGTATCTTATCTCTTTCCTCATCAGTGTATGCATAAGATACTTCTTTACCCTTTTTTATTTTAAATAGTGGTGGTTGAGCAATATATAAATACCCAGCATCAATAACAGCTCTAAAGTAACGGAACATAAGAGTCAGTATAAGTGTACGAATATGTGCACCATCTACGTCGGCATCTGTAGCGATAATTATTTTATGGTAACGAATTTTCTCGAGATCAAAAGTATCGCCTATGGATGTGCCCATAGCGATAACCAAATTTTTAATCTGCTCGCTCCCTAGCATGCGGTCAAGCCTTGCTCTTTCTACGTTTAATATTTTTCCACGAAGAGGAAGAATGGCCTGAGTCTTTCTGTCGCGTCCCATTTTAGCTGTACCACCAGCAGAATCTCCCTCCACTATGAATACCTCAGCAAGGGAAGCATCTTTGACCTGACAGTCAGAGAGCTTTCCAGGAAGGGTCATGCCCTCAAGAGCACCCTTGCGAAGAATAGAATCTTTCGCCGCTTTGGCAGCTTTACGAGAACGAAGAGCAAGAATGGATTTATTTATGATTGCTTTGGCTTCATCTGGATTCTCTTCAAGGAAAGAAGTGAATGCGTCTCCAAAGACAGTCGCAACTGCACCTTGGGCTTCGGTCGAGCCAAGCTTGGCTTTGGTCTGTCCTTCAAATTGAATTTCACGAAGCTTTACAGAAATAACAACCATCAAGCCTTCAAGCACATCATCTCCAGTGAATCCACCATCAGCCTCTTTAATCATATTGTTCTTTTTACCGTAGGTATTTAGAGTACGAGTCAAAGCCATTTTGAATCCTGTGACGTGAGTACCGCCTTCTCCGTTGTAGATATTGTTTGCAAAAGGCACGATATGAGCGTTCATGTCGTCTACATACTGCAAAGCTATTTCCACTCCGACATTATCGAGCTCTCTATCAACGTAGAAAACACTGGAATGAATCGGCTTTTGTGATTTATTATAAAATTTAACGAGAGACACAAGTCCACCTTCAAAGTAAAACGAAGTAGATGGAGCTTCAAATTGCATCTCCTTAAACCAAAAAACATCATCGAGTGAATCAAAAAGTGAACCTTTAGATTTAGCCTCTCTTATTGGGTCCCATTCACGAGCATCTATGATATCAATACGCAATCCCTTGACCAAGTACGCTTGCTGACGTAGATGGTTTGTAATTGTATCCCAATCAAATTTAACTTGTTTAAAAATTTCTTCATCAGGAGTGAAAGTTATGATTGTGCCGTGATCTTTAGACGAGCCAACTTTTTTGACTGGCTTTTTCTGCACCCCTTTCGAATATTCTTGAAAATATTTACCGCCATCAGTATGGACTTCGGCTTTTGTATAAATAGAAAGTGCATTCACTACCGAAGCACCGACGCCGTGAAGACCACCAGAAACTTTATAACCACTATCTTCCCCACCGAATTTTCCTCCAGCGTGAAGTGTAGTCATAACTGTCTCAAGCGCGGAAACTTTTGTCTTTGAGTGAATGCCGACAGGAATGCCACGGCCATTATCTGAGACTCGGATAGTATTACCGGGAAGTAATACAACCTCGATATGGTCAGCAAAGGAACCCATGGCTTCATCGCGAGAGTTATCAAATATCTCCCAAACTAGATGATGTAATCCATCAATACCAGTCGAACCGATATACATTCCAGGTCTACGACGCACAGGCTCAAGTCCCTCAAGAACTGAGATCTGGTCAGCACCGTATTTAACTGCTTTTTTTGATTCTTCTTTTGCCATATGTTTATATATTATAGCAAAAATTTACAGATAATACTAGCGAACTTCCCACTCATTTAGCCTTATTTTATCTGCTATTTTAGACATAATCCCATTTACCTGATCGTCAGTCAAAGTTCTCTCATAAGATTGGAAAACTAAACGATAAGCATAAGAAGTCTTGCCATTCTTAGTAAATTGATCAAAAAGTTTAGGTGGACGGACAAGTAATTCTGTGCCGAGTTCTCGATATATATCTTTAAGCCTATCACTCGAAATATCATCGGGAACCCAAACTGCAATATCCCTAGTGATAAATGGATAAAGTGACCACATTTTGAATTTGTGAGTTATTTCGTCAGAAAGTAAGTCTAGGGTGTTTGATTCTTCTAAGGAATCTTTAAGGAATTTGAGAGCTGTGTCAGAAAATTTTTCTATTTTATCTTCCCAATCACCATCTTTATTCTTGTATGCAAAATGAATCTCCTCACAATCTTTTATAAAAACTGTTCCAATTTCAAAAATCTTTATTTCTTTTTGCCCCAAAAGAGGTAAATTTAATTTATTAAGTTCATATGATTCTCTTAGTCCATCAATCAGGTTATAACGCAAGAATTTCTTATCAGAAGCAGAAGCAAGAACTTCGACATCACCTTTATTCGTAAATGTATAAGTCGTTACCTCTCGATAACCAGAGCCCACTAAAATAGATCTGGTTTTTTTAATCTTCTCGTAAATTTCATTTATTTTTGGAGTAAATTTAATTTTGGGTACATTGGGTTTTAATTTATCATATCCTAAAATTCTACCAATCTCTTCTGCCATATCCTCCTCTATCTCAAGATCAAGGCGCATAAAAGGAACCTCCATTTCAAAAATTCCAGAATTTTCTTTATATTTAAAATTGTATCTCTGTAAAATATCTTCTATTTCTTTTGTAGAAACTTCTAAACCTAAAATTTTTGAAACTTTACCTGTTGTAAAAGATAGTTTTTTAGCCTCTTGTTTTTGTGGATAAATATCTACAATGTCTTCGAAAATAGCACTAGGGCACATTTCTAAAATAAGTCCTGAAAGCTCAATCATTGCATAAGCATCGAGCTCTGGGGATAAATCGTTCTCGAAACGCTTGACCGCATCAGTGAAAACACCAACCTTGTGTGAAGTTTTTCTGATAGAAACTGGATTAAAATTAGCTATACTTATATTTATATTCTTTGTATTTAAATCTAATTCAGCTTTTGCTCCACCTTTAATTCCGGCAATATCAAGAGCATCAAATTCATCGCGAATGGTCAGAACCGATTCATCAAGAATTATTTCTTTACCACCAAGCAAGATTAGCTTTTCATCTTTTTTCGCGTTAGCAATATATAATTTATTATTGGCAATTTTATCAGCATCAAACACGTGAGTTGGCTGTCCACAATCAAACATTACGATATTTGTCGCATCAACAATATTATTTATACTTCTCTGCCCTATAGATTCCAAATGTGTTACCATCCAATCAGGCGAAGGGCCAATCGTCACCCCGCGAACAATCCTCCCCATATAACGGCGACATTTATCCGATTGTACTTCAATTTTTAAATTTGTAGGGATAGATTCAGGAATTTTATATAGAGAAGTTGGATCTTTAAAATTTATACCCGAGAATCCTGCAATCTCCCGAGCCAATCCTTGATGGCTAAGTAAATCATGAGCACGGTTTGGTAAAATTTTTATATCAAAAACAACATCACCATTAGTTTTATTTTCAATATCTTCCACTTCGAAAAGATGGTAAGTAATAGCCTCAGCCAACTTTTCAGGTTCAGGGATTTCAGGAACATAAGATTTTAACCAGTTATAAGAGAATTTCATAAATTAGAATTGATTAAGGCGTAAATCTCCCTGATAAAACAATCTCACATCTGGAATTTTAGATCGAACCATCGCTATCCGGTCAAACCCATGACCAAAAGCAAAACCTTGAATTTTCTTTGGGTCGAGACCCATATTACGTAAAACATTTGGATGAAGCATGCCAGAACCCCCCATCTCAAGCCACTTTCCTTTAAACTTAGCGAAAACCTCAAAAGAAGGCTCAGTAAATGGGAAAAAGCTAGGTCTGAATTCTATTTCAGTATCTTCTCCAAGCATCTTTTTATAGAAATGTGTAAGCACCCCTTTCATGTTAGAAGCAGAAATATTTTCCCCAACCATTGAACCATCTATCTGGAAAAATTGCATTTCATGAGTTGAGTCTGTGGCTTCATTTCTAAAAACTTTTCCAATAGAAATAAAAGCACAAGGGATTCTTCCTTCTTTTACTGCATTATCGATTGCTCTAAATGTCACACTTGTCGTATGGGTTCTTAAAACATGCTCCTCTTTATTTTTAATATGAAAAGTATCCTGCATGTCTCTTGCTGGATGATCTTTCGGGACATTTAAGGCGTCAAAATTGTACCATTCTGTTTCAAGCTCAGGACCTATGGCTATTTCAAATCCAAGATCCGTAAAGACTTTGTAAGCTTCTTCTTGAAGTAAAGTTAACGGATGCAGAATTCCTTTTTGATTTTCCTCCATAATCCACCCATAATAGCATTTTAAAGTATTTTTTCAATACATTTATTTAACATTGTATTTATAAATATTTTTCGCGAGTGAGCAGTATTCACACACATCCCCGCCACCATACGATTTAAATTTACACACTCTCTCTATCCAAGTTCCATTTTTTAAATATTCATCATAATCTTTAATATCTCGGACGAGTAAATCAATCTTTTCAATGTCTATGTGCGTTGAATATTCGGCATTTTTATCATTTAAAACTTCAAGAAAGAGCAGTCTTGAGCTCGTCACTTCTGTCCCCTTTTCAGCACCAGAAATGAGATAAGAATACATAACGAGCTGCCTTAGTAAGTCTGACATTCTTCCCTCTTCATCAATCTTCTCTATCGCTCCGGAAGTCTTAACTCTACCTGTTTTAAAATCTGTCACCACAACACCACCCACATCTCTTTCTGTTAAATCTATTTTTCCATACATCAATAAATGTGGGAATCGTGAATCACGGAACTGTAATGATCTCTCAGAGATAAAATCTTTTGCTAAATTTTTATAATACGAATTTACAAAGTGAGAAACAGCCACATTCGCATCTTTAGAAAGTTTCTTCAGCTCTACATTATTATCTATTCCATTTTTCTCAAGCTCCCCTATTATTTTAAATTCTATATCTTTTTCTTTTGGCAAGGTCTCGCTTTTTAGAATATACTCAATAGCGCCATGAACTGCACTTCCAAGGGCAAGGCTTGCACCCTTCACTTCTGGCAATTTCAAGAAATTTCTAAAATACCATTTTCGAGGACACTCAAAGAAATTATTCAAAAGAGTGACTGAGATTTTCGTTTCTGCATAATTATCTTGCACTAATTTCTTCAGGTCTTCGATTGGCAACTCTAAACGAGGAGTGGCAGTAGGCACGTAAACCCCTGCCCCATTAGATATCAACTCTTTCTCTGTAATAGATGCATCTTTTTTCACAAAATGAATTTCATCAAGATCGCGAATGATATGAGCAAGTTCTAATTCCCTACTACTGTAATCCATTTGTGAATACGAAAGAGTACAAGACATTTTCGCCCTTGTTATCGCCACGTAAAGCTCACGCTTAGCCATTTCAATATTGCGATCTTCTATATGTTCCTTTATTTTTTCAGGTAAGGTAAAACCGTTCTTTTTCTCAGACATTAAAACTTCTTCATTCATATGCGCAACCCAAACGAGATTATACTCAGAACCCTTTGATTTATGAAGAGTCATTACTTGTACACCACTCTCACTTTCAAATTTTGCAAGTAAAATGTGTGCTCCATATGATTCTAATCTATCTATATATTCAAGGAAGGATGAAAGGGTCGGTTTTTTATTTCTCTCTTCAAAAAGAAGGGCGAAGTGTATGAAACTTCTAACTACTTCAATGTTTTCTAGAAGCTCTAGATTGCCCTTTGATTTGTCAATAAGCAAAGAATTACCAAGTGCGCTTATTATAAAAGATAGTTTTTCGTGAGAAAGTGTATTGACCCATTCTTTTAATTTTGTCCCCCATTTTACGACTGGATTTTCGCCCGAAAAAAGATTACTAGAATTTCCAATGGAAACTAATTCATCTATTGTTAATTTGTCAGCTTTTGTTTGTCGCAAAAATGCGTGACCAAGGATTGGAGAAATTTCAGACTCTTGGTCAAGTATTGAAAGAGAAAGAAGTTTCGAGTTGTATGGGTCAGAAATTATACCAAGCACACGCCTAAACACATCAGTTTGTCTGACAGAGAATAATGAGACATTTTTACCAGATGAAACTGGAATATCGAGCGAAGAAAGTATATTTATAGCATCGCGTACATGATAATTACGTGGCACAAGCAATGCACATTCTTTAGGGTCTATACCTTTTGCAATTTGATCTTTGAAGAATAATCCACAGCCAATGATTTCATCACGCGGATATGAATATTCTGATAATGCCAACTTTTCATCACCCTTTTTATTACTTGTAAGCACGCCTTTTGTCATCGTGCTTTTAAGTAGATGGTCGGCAACTCTGAGGATGGGAGCAGTCGAGCGATAATTCTCCGTCAAAGTAATAAGATGCGCTTTCCCAAAAATATGTGAAAATTCTTCAAAATATGAAATAGATGCCCCAGAGAATCCATATATAAGCTGGCGATCATCCCCTACAACAAATATATTGGGCGATTCAGTATCCTTCCAGACTGCTTTCAAAAAGCTATTCTGAACACCACTTGAGTCTTGGTGTTCATCTACTAATACATATAAATAATTCTCACGGATATCAGCACGAACATCTTCAAATTGTTCCACTAGAGCTACCGCGTATTCGAGGACATCATCATAATCCATTCTCGACAATTCGCGTTTCTTAGCTTCATAAAGTCTATAGAATTCGACAACTTCGCGAGTCCGCTCGAGTGACTCTATTTTCTTTTCAATTTCTTTTTTAAGTTTGCCTTTGCTTTCACCTCGAGTAGAAATGCTTTCTGGGTCGTTTTTTAACCTATTGATATCAAATTCTAATTCAACTAAAAATTCTTCGGCGCTAATACGCTCACGCTTGAGTATTGAAATAAGTTGTTTAAGGTCTCCGAAATACATACTTGGATTTGTCCTAGGTCGAATGTGCTCCCAATCATGGAAGTGGAGTAAATTATCAACAATAAAAACCGCCTCATCATCAGACAAAAGTTGAGGCATTTGTGGAAAATCTAAAAGTTCATAATTTTTCTCTATTATCTTTATTGCAAAGCTGTGAAAAGTTGAAATAATTACACTGTTAGCTATTTCGCCGACATATTTTAAAAGACGAGCTTGCATTGCACGTACCCCAGAATTAGTAAAAGTTAGACACAAAATAGCATCTCCCTTTATATCAGGCTTTTCTAAAAGTTTTGCAATACGTAAGGCTAAAACTTGCGTTTTACCAGTCCCAGGACCCGCTACTACCATCACTGGGCCGTCTATAGTATTTGCTGTATCCACAGCCTCTTTTTGAGCCTTATTAAGGCTTTTGTAGGCTTTCTCAAGCTCTATACTAGTCATACTATCTATTATAACTCTTTGACTTGATAAAACAAAAAAATACCATATAATAAAAATATGCAAATTTTATATTCATACTTAAAGAGGTATTGGAAAATATTAATACTAACATTATTCTTGGCCGCTATTAATCAGATTTTCTCATTATTAGATCCACTTATATTCCGTCACGTCATAGATGGCTATGCGACTAAGTTTGACAAGTACACATTGGGAGAATTCATCCGAGGAGTAGGACTACTGCTTGGTCTTGCTGTCGGAGCAGCTTTGGTGTCTCGTATCGCAAAGAATTTCCAAGATTTTTATATGAACACCATCACTCAACGTGTCGGAGCAGAAATGTATGCAGATGGTATTAAGCATTCACTGTCACTCCCCTACGCACAATTTGAAGATGAGTCGAGCGGTGAAACTCTTGGTAAAATTCAAAAAGTCAGACTGGATTCTACAAACTTTATTGCAGCTATGATTAATGTTATCTTCACTTCACTTGTAGGATTTATCTTCGTAATAATATATGCAGCAACTGTCTACTGGCCTATCGCACCAATATACTTATTAACTGCCCCCCTTATCGGTGGAGTAAGTTTGGTATTGAGTCGAAAAATAAAAAAAGTTCAAACAGCGATTGTTGCAGAAACAACCGCCCTTGCTGGAACAACAACTGAATCATTAAGAAACATTGAGTTAGTAAAAAGTCTCGGCCTTGCCAATCAAGAAATAAATCGACTAAACAGCACTACAGAAAAAATACTTAAACTGGAACTAAAAAAAGTTAAGTATCTCAGAAGCTTGAGTTTTGTCCAAGGAACAGTTATTAATTTTGTCCGCACCATTCTATTATTCATAATGCTTTATTTGATATTCACCCAGAAGATAACTTTCGGACAGTTCTTCTCTCTTTGGATTTATTCATTCTTTCTATTTGGTCCACTACAAGACTTGGGTTCTATTTTTGCAACGTATCGAGAGAGTGAAGCTTCACTTAATAACTTTAAAAAAATAATGGAGGCGCCAGTTGAAGAAATACCCGAGAATGCAATACATGTAGATAAAATTACAACTTTGTCATTTAAAGATGTAGCTTTCAAACACAGGACGGCGAACACTGAAGCTTTGAAAAATATATCGTTTGAGGTTAAACTGGGAGAAACTATCGCTTTTGTGGGCCCATCTGGCTCTGGTAAAACAACTCTCGTTAAACTTTTGGTTGGTTTATATAAACCATTACGTGGAAATGTCTTATATAACAATGTGGCTCACAACAAGATAAACATAGATACAATCCGCTCTCAAATAGGTTTTGTAACTCAAGACACCCAACTATTTGCTGGAACAATTAGAGAAAATCTTTTATTTGTAAATAAAGACGCAACAGATGATATGATTTTGAAGGTTTTAAATGAAGCTGCTTGCCAATCACTTCTGACCCGCGCAGACAAAGGTCTTGATACTATTATAGGAGAAGGTGGAGTTAAAGTGTCAGGTGGAGAAAAGCAAAGACTATCCATAGCTCGTGCACTTTTACGAAAACCAAAATTAATTGTGTTTGATGAAGCGACAAGCTCACTTGATTCCATTACTGAGCAAGAAATATCGAAAACTATTCGAGCCATCGGCGAAACGAAAGAACATATGACAGTATTGATAGCCCACAGACTTTCTACTATAATGCACGCTGACAGAATATATGTATTAGAAAAAGGTGAAGTAGTAGAAAAAGGCTCGCATGAAAATCTCATAAAAGAGGGTGGGCTCTACGCAGCCATGTGGCGCGAGCAAATAGGAGAAAAGTAAAAGTACTATTCTCTACGCTATAGCGTATAAAATAGTACTTTTATAAATTAATCTCATTAATTTCTACTTTTTCTCCAAACCATTCTTTTGCAAACTTGGTTAATACATCGCTCTTCTTTGAAGTGATTATCCTTAGTGTTGCATTGTGAGTAAAGAACATTTCCCTCTCAGGAAATTCTAAAAAATATTCTTGTATATACCTAGGTACACTCTCCTCTTGGAAAGACCAGTCGAGAATATTTGGGAAAACTTTTCTAAACTCTTCCCTCACAATCCCATAATGAGTACATAGTAATGCACCCTGTTTTATATGCTCTGGTACATTGCCAACAAAAGACATTAAATAATCTTGGACTGATTCCCCTCTCTCAATCTTACTAGCTAATTCTGGAAGAGGTATTTTAAGAATATCAGAAGTGCGAGAGTGTAGTAACTCATCATACACAGTAGAATTACATGTAGGAAATGTCGCAAAAATAACTAGAATTTCATCAGGTTTTATCGACATAATAGTGGGCCTAGCAATACCAAAAATTATTCTTCCGAAGTAATTCTCGTCTTTCCACTCTCTCAATTCATCATAGATAGTAGAGCTCACAGTATTACAAGCAATAATCACCCCCATGCAATTCTCAACTTCAAACAAATATCGAAGAGCCGAAGTGGTATAAGAAAAAATCTCTTCTTTATTTTTGTCCCCATAAGGCATATGCTTCTCGTCCCCCAAGAAAACATAATTATATTCTGGCAACTTTTCTTTTAAGTGTTTTAGAATCCACAAACCACCGAGTCCAGAATCAAATATACCAATGTTACCTTTTTGTTGCATATTTTTTAGTTTATCATAATTATACCTTTTTCATATAAGCCAGCCAGTAGTCTCGTTTGTAAATCCTATCGTTAAAAGTGGTGTAACTAGTCTTTTTTTCTAGTTTCAAAATCTTAAAAAACTTCCCGTACATATTCATAAAATCTTCCCTCGAAAAAACCCTTTCAGTGAGGCCAATTTCTTTTATTATATAAGTATCATATTCATCTCCCTTACTATCTTTTAATAAATTCTTCACATTCTTATTGCCATCTTTACAAAGTGCTCGTACGAACATATAACCACCTGTTCGTAAAATCCGTGCAGACTGAGAAAGATATAAAGCACGTGCTTGTTCATTTAAAGAATTAGAACTTGTGACATCTAGAATCACATCTATAGATTTTTCTTCTATATTTGAATAAGTATGAAGTGCTCCCATATCGCCGAGCCTATAATCTACAATTATACCTAAATCTTTTGCACGATTTTTCGCAATCTCTAGGGCAGTTTTTGAGATTTCAATACTAATAACAGTGTTTCCCCTTTCGGCTAAATAGTTAGAATTACGTCCCGTGCCTGAACCAAGATCAAGCACAGCCCTATCTTCTAGTCTATACTTCTCCTCTCTTTTAAGGAATTTAAAAAATCGCAAAGTATCAGCCTGCGGACCATCGTTCTTTGTCACTAATTTTGGATTTTGATATTCCTTATCCCATTCTCTACCTTGGTGTGACATAAGGGTTATTATAGCACTAAATCAGCACGACGAAGGCGGGAAGTGTGGAATGAAAACATCCTCAAAGAATATCGCTTTCATAGATGGACAAAATATCCACCTCGGAACAATGCAGAGTGGTTGGAAAGTCGATTATAGTAAGTTTTGTATCTATCTTAAAGATAAGTATCATGTTTCTGAAGCCTACTATTTTCTAGGCTATGTGTCTGAAACACAACAAGATTTATATAACAATCTGCAAAAAGCAGGATTTATTGTTTCGTTCAAAGAACACAATTCAGCAATGCTTGCTCAGAAGAAAGGTAATGTGGATACCGATATCGTTTTTGAAATAATGAAAAATCTGATTGATAATACTGAGTTCAATAAAATAATTCTTGTGTCTGGAGATGGAGATTATAAAAAAGTAGTGGATTGTTTGATCAAGAAAGATAGGTTTGAGAAAGTGCTGTTTCCGAATAAACACTTTGCGTCTTCTCTGTATAAAGACTTAAGTTCAGAACGCTTTGATTACTTAGACAATATCAAAACCTATATACAATACAAGAGTTAGACAAAAGAAAAAGACTCCTAAGGTACGAGACCTTTCGGGTTTCTTTTTGGCGGTGTGTATTGAACAAAGTTCGAACCTTTTTTGAAATGAATCCTGACGAAGAAATCTGAAACAATGCGGACGAAGTTTTGCGGAAACAATTTTCTGGGGTGAGAAAGTGTGGGACACTTTCGCAAGACCTTTTGAGACGGTACTCCGTCCAAAAGGTGTACAGCTTCTGTAAGAAGAGGATTCCGCAAAACTTCGGTTGATTCCTTTTTTCTGAATTCGGATGTCGCAAGCGGAGGAGGAGGGTGAGAAGCAGAGCTTCGCAAGGCCGGAATGAGCGAAGGCGAATGAGGTGGGGTAGCGGAATTTTCCAGCAGAAAAATATCCGTGACCTGGGAAGGAATCCTCCGCTTGCTCCTCTTTTTGTTTTAGCGAAATTCTGGTGGGCTATTTTAAAGCAAATCTGTGTATTCTGGATAATTTTCCTTGATAACATTTTTCCAGTTTGCAGTTTCATTTCCACCACCGAGATCATTTTTATGATACACAAGCAAAACACAAACTTTGTTTGTGTTTTTATATTTAGCAACAATACATCTATTCCCTGAGCCATGCCTTGATTCTTGTGTTCCTGAAATCTTAAACTCTGTTTTGCAAATGACCACATCTGCATTTCTATTCGTAATTTCTTCTGCAATAGTCTTTTCTAAAATGACATCAAAACTTTGAAATTCACGAATCAAAGCCGACAATGTAAAATCCCAAGCCTTCTTGTATTTTTTAGCGAAGGTTCTTATGTAATGCCTATCGGCAAATGGTTCTATAGAAACTGCATAATTAGTAGACATCGCCTGGATTTTCTTGAGTTATCAACTCATACGGAATAATTTCATTATCCAAGCAAATAGCGTATGGAAGTTGGTTGTGGGTAAAAGTAACAATTTCTTGAGTGTTCTTATCTTTCCATTTTTCTGAAATGTTCTTTATAAGTTTTTCTTCGTCTTTACTAATTTCAGACAATGCAATCTTTGCCCCATTTCTTGTTTGAGAAATAAGCATAGCTCCGTCTTCTGTTGGGTTAATTTCAATTTGACCATCTTCAAAAAGTTCATCTATGGCACGGAAGTAAGAATCTGGAACAGGTCCATATTGGATTTTTCTATACTGCATACCACTCATACTTTCAAGGTTATTGTAGAACCACGCAAAATCTGCCAAGTATACAAGTTTAGCTAGTTTTGTTTTTGTAATACGTCCATCTTTTTTTGATCCAGCATTTCTGATATACGCAAGAATCATTTGCTTATACTTTCCATAATTTGCGGAAATGCCACTTTCCATTTCTTTAAAGGAGACACCAAAAATTTCAGAAAGCTTTTCAGCCTCTGAAAGTGTCAGCTCTTTCTTTCCTTGCTCTATGGCTATATAAGATGGGCGAGACATGCTAAGCTTTATAGCAATCTCTGATTGAGAAAATCCACGCTTAGCCCTAAGTGTCTTTATAAATTGAATATATTTATTACTCATACCTAAAGTATATATATTTGTGTAAAGAAGTCAAACATATAGGTGTTAATAACCTTGACATTGTAAAAGCAGAGGAATAAAATATATTCGTTGGCTTAGTCGAACCAAAATACAAATAGTAACCAAATCTAAATATGGCTACAAATAAAATAATCATCAATAGAGCAAAAAATAAAGAGTTGTATGTTGCGGTCAAGGCAAAAAATAACAAAACCATTGCCACCACTGAAACTTACAAAAGAATGCAAGGAGCGACAAACGCCGCAGAAGCATTAAAAAAGGTTGTGAAAAATGCAGTAGTAGTTGATAAAAGCAAAAGGGGCTAACTTGAACAAAAGTTGCTGGCTTATAGAGATCTCGCGGAGAAAGAGAATTGATTGAGTTATTGCTATTCACCAACAGAGCTAGAAAAGCACGCCTCGTTCATAAAAAAGGAACCATTTGGTTCCTTTTTTATATCACCCTATCTTATATTTCTAAGCATTTCAGAATATAGGTATCAGACTGTGGTCCTCCACTTATACCCATACCCATTGTTTTCGTATCAAAACCAATTCCTTTTTCTTTATTAATTGTTACGGTTTCTGTTAAACCACTGACAGGATAAGTTCTAACTATAACTAAATAACTTTCATCATCTTGTATTACAGCATAATCAGCACCAAAAAATTTTGCAGTCGTATTTTCTACATAAAGTACCTGTTTTTCATGACCTTCCGCTATTTTTACAGAAGATTCATCAATTAAAAAACCTCCCGTAAGAATAGCTGAATAATAGGTAGTTTGGCAATCTAAACCATAACGACCAATCTTGCTTATTTTTGACTCTGTTAACTTAGGTAACAATATTTCCTTATCTAAAATATTTGTCAAACTTATATCTTGACTTCGACTATTCAAAATAAAAACAGTTACAC
>Ga0163148_10004834_pt1 | contig 13869 bp, 18 predicted proteins | sample OliLakLV19MP7P2_FD_148606 | JGI IMG/M metagenome (GOLD analysis project Ga0163148, IMG submission 148606) | Freshwater microbial mat bacterial communities from Lake Vanda, McMurdo Dry Valleys, Antarctica- Oligotrophic Lake LV.19.MP7.P2 | ecosystem: Environmental > Aquatic > Freshwater > Lake >...
CGGTGAGGATGTGGTGGCGCGCGTGCACGAGGCCGGGCGCATGCCCGATGTCATCATCGCCGACTTCCGCCTCGCCGGCAATCGTATCGGCACCGATGTCATTGCCAGGTTGCACGAGGAGCTCGATCCGGCGATACCGGCCATCATGGTCACCGGCAGCAGCACACCGCAACGCATGGAAGAAGCCATCGAGCGCGGCTACCACCTGATGTTGAAACCGGTGATGCCTGACAAGCTGCGCGCGCTGATCGCCTTCAAGTTGCGCGAAAGGCGCTGAACCGGGGTCTGCGCCCCGCGCCCCCGGCGCGCTCAGTGATCAAGGTAGTCGATCAGCCGCCCGCTGGTAATGCGCAGGCGCCGGCTCATCAAGCGCGCGATGCGCAGCACCAGTTTGCAGCCCAGTGCCGGGTGCTGTTCGCACAGACGCTCGAAGGCGGCGCGCGTCAGCAGCAGCAGCGTCGCCGTTTCGGTGACCGCGCAACTGGCCGATCGCGGCTCGCCGTCAATGAGGGCCATTTCGCCGATAGAGCGCCCCTTGCCCTCAACGGCCACCAGCGCCTCGCCATCATTGCCGTGCTTGGACGTCTTGACGGTACCGCGTACCAGCAGGCAGAGGTAAGTACCTGCTTCGCCCTCGTGAAACACGACGCAGCCGGGTTCGGCCTCGTAGGCCTGGAGGTAGGCGCCCAGTTGCCCGGTCTCGCGCCAGGACAGCCCTTCGAGCAGATCAACGTTCTCGAGCAGCGCCAGCAGTTCATGGCGAAACGCCGCTCCGCTGCCCAGCAGGCGCATGCTTTCACCGGGTGCTGCGCTGACGGGCCTCATGGTCGTAGTTCGTAGTGTCTCTGGCTGGCGGGCTTGGATGGGCAGATCGTCAGGCGGGTGTCCGCCTTGTTGTCTTTATAACGGCACTGACGGCGGAAAATTGAGGGCGCGATGGCAGCGCAACCGCAATCTGCGCTATTCTCGACGTCCGAGGCTGCACACATCGTCGTGGCGGTACTGCGAAGTCCGCGCGTCCGGATGTCATCGGCCCGTTTTACGCCACCCGAACCGACTGCCATGCAACTATTTTCATGTTTTTTTCACGCGTCCCCGCTCATGGCGGACAAGCACTGATGGCCGCCAACCGCGATTGGGCTTTTTCGCCGGACAAGCAGCCACGGGCCGACGAACTGGCCTATGACCTCGATGCCGCGCTCGATGCCATGGTATTGCTGCGTGCCGAGGTTCCCGCCGACGCCTTTACCGCCGAGGTATTGGGCACCGAGCGCGCCGGTTACGGCGTGGTGATCCGTCCCGACGGACTGGTGCTGACCATCGGCTATCTCATCACCGAGGCGAGCACGGTGTGGGTCAGCACGCAGCGCGGCCAGGTGGTGGCCGGCCACCCGCTTGCCTTCGACCAGGCCACCGGTTTGGGTCTGGTGCAGCCGCTCGGCCGCATCGACGCGACGCCGCTCGATCTCGGTTCGTCGGCCACTTGCGCGCCTGGCGACGAGGTGGTCATCGCCGGACACGGCGGCAGGGCGCATGCGCTGGCCGCGCGAATCAGCGACAAGCGCGAATTCGCCGGCGCCTGGGAATACGTGCTGGACGAGGCGATATTCACCGCGCCGGCGCACCCGCAGTGGGGCGGCACCGCGCTCATCGACGAACACGGCTTGCTGTGCGGTATCGGTTCGCTACTGGTGCAGGAGCTTGCCGGCAACACCACGGTGCAGGGCAACATGGTGGTGCCGATCGATCTGCTCGAGCCGATTCTCGATGACATGCGCAAGTACGGCAGGCCGCAGCGCCCGCCGCGCGCCTGGCTCGGCCTGTATGCCGCCGAGGCCGGCGGGCACTTGCAGGTGACGGGCCTCGCCACCGGGGGGCCGGCCGAACGCGATCGCGTGCAGCAGGGTGACCTCATCATCGAGGTCGCGGGCGAACGCGTGAAGGGCCAGGCCGATTTTTTTCGCAAGGTCTGGCGCCTCGGTCCGGCCGGCGTGCAGGTGCCGCTGACGGTGGGTCGCGCCGGCGATGTGCTGCGTCTGGCTGTGCGCTCGGGCGATCGCGCCGACTTTCTCAAAAAGCCCTACCTGCACTAGCCGCGGTGCGCCGCCTTCAAAGCCGTGTTTCAGGCGTCGCGGCGGGCGCTACGCCATTGCACCAGTAGTGCCATCATCGGCGCACAAATGATGATGCCGCACACCGCCAGCCAGCCCGACTGCGCCAGCGCAATGCTCGCGATCATCGCGCCGAGCGCATTGCCGCCCCAGATGCTGGCCGAAAAAATCGTGTTCAGGCGGCTGCGCGCATCCGGCGCAATGGTGTTGATCAATGTCTGGTTGGCGACGATGGCGGCGCGCAGTCCGCAATCGAGCAGTATCGCACCGGCCACCACCGCGGCCACCCATTTTTCGCCGAAAGCCAGGCTGACCCAGGCGGCTATGACAAGGTAAATGCCGGTGGTCACCACCGGGGTCACGCCGCGCCTGTCCATCCAGCGGCCGGCGGGGCGCGCGATCAGCACGCCGGCGGCGCCGGGGATGCCCATCAGGCCGGCCTGCGCCGGGCCGAACTGGTGATACTGCAGCAGCATCGTGGCGATGGTCGCCCAGAACGCGCCGTAACAGGTGCCGAGCAGCGATTGAATGATGGCGACGCGTCGCAACGCGGTGTGCTTGCGCACCAGCGCCAGCACCGATTGCAGCAGCGCGAAATAGCCGAGCCCTGTGCTCGGCGGTGAACTGGGCAGACGGCGGTACAACACCGGCAGCATGGACAACAGCATGGCCGCGGCGATGACGTACATCCAGCGCCAGCCCAGCGACGCGGCGACCAGACCGCCGGCGACACGGGCGAACAGGATGCCGGTGAACAGCCCGGTCAGCAGTGTGCCGATGCTGCGGCCGCGATCGCTGACGGCGGTCATCTCGGCGACCAGCGGAATGATGTTCTGGCTCGACGACGAACAGCAGATGCCGACGACAAAGGCCGCCACCGACAACGACGTCAGGTTGGGTGCGAGCGCCATCGCCAGCAGCGCCACGATCGACAGCGCGAATTGCGCCAGGAACAACTTGCGCTTGTCAAAGCGGTCTCCGAGCGGGACCAGGAAAATCGTGCCGGCAAGAAAACCGCTGAAAGACAATGTCGCAACCCAGCCGGTGGCCGCCGCGTCGGCACCGAATTCGGCGCCTATGCTGGTCAGCATCGGCGTCTGGTAGTGAATGGTGCCCGAGCACGCAAACATGGTCAGCGTCAGCATCGCCATCAGCGAGGGCGTCATCCCGGGCGTGGAACGGGTCGCGGAACTGGGCGGGGTGCGCGATGACATGGGCTTGTGGAGGTTGGTGAAGCAGGCGGGGCTCCATTGTAGTGCAGCGGCATCAGCCGGCCGGGGCGATTTCGTCCGGGTGCGAACTTGTCCTAGAATGAAGCACTGCAGTAATCTGGTAATCGGGACGCACCATGATGACCTCCGTACGCCCGGCCTCGGTCGCCGGCTCGTTCTATCCCGCCGACGCCGCCGAACTGGCGCGCGAGGTGGACGAACTCATGGACCACACGCCGGCGGCCCTGCCCGCACCGGCCTGGCCCAAGGCGCTGATCGTGCCGCACGCCGGCTATATTTATTCGGGCGTCACCGCCGCCCATGCCTACGCGCTGCTCGCCGCAGCGCGCGGCACGGTGCGCCGCGTGGTGCTGCTCGGCCCGGCGCATCGCATCGCCGTGCGCGGGCTTGCACTGCCCGGTGTCGCGGCCTTCGACACGCCGCTCGGGCGCATCGCCATCGACGCGGCGGCGGTAGAGGCCTTGAAGGTTTTGCCGCAGGTGGTGGAGTCGGCCGAAGTGCACCGCGAGGAACACGCGCTCGAAGTGCAACTGCCCTTCATCCAGCGTGCGCTGGGCGAGGTCGCGCTGTTGCCGCTGGTGGTGGGCGATGCGAGCGCCGAAGAGGTCGCCGCGGTGCTCGACTTGCTGTGGGGCGGCGAGGAGACGCTGATCCTCATCAGCTCGGACCTGTCGCACTACCACGACTACGACGCGGCGCGACGCCTTGACGGCGACACCGTCGCGGCCATTCTCGGGCACCTGCCGGTTAACCACCGGCAGGCCTGCGGAGCGACCCCCATCGCCGGCATGCTGCTCGCGGCGCGCGCGCGCGGCATCACGCCGGTGTTGCTCGATGCGCGTAATTCCGGCGACGCCGCCGGCGGCAGGTCGCGCGTGGTCGGTTATGCGTCGTTCGCATTTCACGAGCAGCCAGCGCAGTTCACGACCGGGCAGGGCCGCATCCTGCTCGACCTTGCCCGTGCCGGCATCGCCACGGCGCTGGATGTGGCGCCGGGCAACACCACTTTCGAGGGCGGCTGGCTGCGCGCCCGCCAGGCGAGTTTTGTCACGCTGACACAAAAACGGGGCGGCGCCTTGCGCGGCTGCATCGGCTCGTTGCAGGCGCATCGCGCACTGGCCGAGGACGTGGTGGCCAATGCGCGCGCCGCGGCCTTCGCCGATCCGCGGTTCCGGAAACTCGGCGCCGACGAGCTCGCGCACGTCGATGTCGAGGTGTCATTGCTCGCCGCGCCGCGGCGCGTGGCGTTCGCCGACCATGCCGACCTGATTGCGCAACTCGTTCCGGGCGAGGACGGCATCGTGCTCGACTGCGACGGCCGCCGTGCGACGTTTTTGCCGCAGGTCTGGGCGTCCATTCCCGACCGCGAGCAGTTCATCGCCCAGCTCAAGGCCAAGGCCGGCCTGCCGCAAGTGGCGAGCGCGCGCTGCAAGGTCTGGCGTTACCGCGCCGCCAAGTGGCGCGAGGCGGATTATTCGTCATGATGGTGGCGCGCTGATGGCCGCTTGCTGATGCCCGACCACAGCGCGCGCTGGTGGAGCCGGCTCGATGACGGGCGCATCCAGTGCGACCTGTGCCCGCGCGAATGCCGTCTGCACGAGGGCCAGCGCGGCGCCTGCTTCGTGCGTGCGCGAGAGGGTGACAGGATGGTGCTCACCACCTACGGCCGCTCCTCGGGCTTTTGCGTCGATCCGATAGAAAAAAAGCCGCTCAACCAGTTTTATCCGGGCAGTTCGGTGCTCTCCTTCGGCACCGCCGGCTGTAACCTTGCGTGCAAGTTCTGCCAGAACTGGGATATTTCGAAGTCGCGTGAAATGGACACGCTGATGGACGAGGCCTCGCCCGACACCATTGCCCGCGCGGCGTTGCAACTGGGGGCAAAAAGTGTCGCCTTCACCTACAACGACCCGGTGATTTTCGCCGAATACGCCATGGACGTGGCCGACGCCTGCCATGCCGTCGGCGTGCAGACGGTGGCGGTCACCGCCGGCTATATCTCACCCGCGCCGCGGCGCGCGTTTTACGAAAAAATGGACGCCGCCAATGTCGATCTCAAGGCCTTTACCGAAGACTTTTACTGGCGCGAAACCGGCTCGCACCTCGCGCCTGTGCTCGACACGCTGCTCTACCTGAAACACGAAACCAGCGTCTGGTTCGAGATCACCACGTTACTGATTCCGGGTAAAAACGACGGCGACGTTGAACTTGCCGCGTTGAGCGCGTGGGTGGCGAAGGCACTGGGGCCGGACGTGCCGCTGCACTTCACCGCCTTTCACCCCGACTGGAAAATGCGCGACGTGGCGGCCACGCCGCCTGCGACGCTGACACGCGCGCGCAACATCGCCCTCTCGCACGGCCTGCACTACGTGTACACCGGCAACGTTCACGACAGCGAGGGCGGCAGCACCCATTGTCCGCATTGCGGCAATGCCGTCATTGCGCGCGACTGGTACAACATCCTCAATTACCGCGTGTCGGAGAGCGGCGCTTGCCGCGAATGCGGCGGCGCGCTGGCCGGCCGCTACGGTCCCTACGCCAAGCCCTTTGGCGCGAAACGTATTCCGGTAAGGCTGGCGGCGCACCGCTAAGGCGGAGGGCAACAGGCTGGAAATGCCCGTCTGGCGCGGTTTTGCGGGTGATTTGCAAGTTTTATATTGCGGTCCGGCGCAGCGCCGCGCGCAGTGCTTATGACCAGACGGCAATGCCCTCGGCCTCCAGCGCGCCGGCAACGGCGGAGCGTTTGCACATCGCCTCGACGTAGTTGCAGCAGGACGGATAGCGCTTTCTCACGTCATGGCCCTGGCGTACGCCCCAGCGCAGTACTTCTCGGATCTTACGCATGGATAGTCTTTCTTGTGGCATTCCCGTCCGCTTTCAAAAGCGTAGAGACTACCTTTAACTATTCATGCAACATCTTCCCCTTCGGTCACGTTCAGCGCGAAATCGCGGTCACGCTTTCGTGAAACAGCGGTCACGCTTCGGCGAAATCACCGGTCACGATGGTGCGAAATACGCAAAATACCGTGCTGCTCTGAGAGAATTGTTGTTCTATCGAATGTTGGATTCATCTTGCGCTCCTCAAAGTAATTGCGAATTTTGACCATTGAGGCTTGGGACTTGACGCCCAACGGATACTCGAAAGTAGGGTAACCGGAGGTAACGACAAGTGGAGGCTAACCGCAATCTGTCGCCAAAGGCCAAAAGTAGGGTTTGCGCTAGGTGGGCGGGACCATAGAGACAGGGCTGGACTGCTTGGCTGTTAGAAACGGTGGCGTGCCGACCAAGGCTCCTTTTGACGCCGAACGTTCCCGCTCAGGCGCGCGCCAAGCGTGATGGTTGAAAACATGGAGGCCGCTGATGGCGCGTCGCCTGCAGCGGGTGGTTAGGCGCCGTATTCATTTCCACGCCTGCTGTACCGGGGCGGAAAGTAACACCAAGCGGCGACCACCAGCAACCCAAATGCTGTGTACACCAGCGTGAAGACCCATAAAGGGGCATCGTAGAAGAGGATGCGCTGTACCCAGTGTTCCATGAAGCCCTGGCTGTACGAAGGCGAGCCGGCCTGTACCCGCAGCCATGATTCCAATGTTGTGAGCGGGCAAACCTGACCCAGCCAGGCCTGGGCAACGACGACCCCAATGGCTGCAACGTGCGCAAGGCGGAACCAGGGGCTGTTGACCCAATGCCAAGCGCGCACATTTCCTGCCACAACGAGCACCAAGCCTGCGACGACGAACAGGACGATGCCAAAGTGTAGGATGAGAACTGCGTCAGCAAGAAGTTGGTATGGCAACGTTGGGGCCATTCACGGCGCCTAACGTCCGCGTTGAAGGGCGCGCGGCTTTATGCGCGTCCCTTCGAACGCGCGGTTAGCCCTCCGGGTCATTCGTAGTGCGTCCACATGCGAAGGACGCGAACTTTGCGTTCCTTCTTGAACACTTCATAGACGAGGCGATGTTGAATATTGATTCGCCTTGAGTAAGAACCAGCAAGATCGCCTACAAGTTTTTCAAAGGCTGGCGGGTTTTGAAATGGATCATTTGCCAGGAGATCAAGAAGCACTTGCGCCTTGGCCTTCAAGCCGGCCGCAGCGAGCTTCTTGGCATCCTTGAGCGTATGCTTCGTGTAGACAACGACCCACTTCACCAGTTAAGTTCCTTTGCACTCTTGTCGAGCGGCTCAGCCATGCCCTTCTTGATGGATTCGCGCATGCCCGGAACTGACAACAGGTAAAGCGTTTCTTGAATTGCCTGCCAATCTTCAGCTGATAAGAGGACTGCACTGCTGCGCTTGCCAGAGATCAGGATTGGTTGATGTGACTCCGCAGTCTGGTCGATTAGTCGGTACAGGTTCGCCCGGGCTTCACTTGCGGTAAGGGTAGTCATAGTGTTCTCCAATTTCTCGTAGCGTACGCGAAACCGTACGCTACGTCAATCGACCTTCGTGCGTGTTGCGTAGGGGGCTAACGTCCGCGTCGAAGGGCGCGCGCCCTTGTGCGCGTCCCTACGAACGCGCGGTTAGCCCTCAGCTTCGCGACTGCCACCGCTTTGGATTGCGACGACCGCGCATGTATGCGACGACGATTATTAGTTGTGGATACTCTCTGAAAAAGACGCCATAAGGGAAATCGCTTCAACAACGCCCGGCGCGTCCCACGATGAATAACTTGATAGAGCTGAGGGTTCTCCGCAATCTTGTTTAGCGTAGATCGGAGCGCCTCGCGAAATTCCTCGCCCAAGCCAAAACGTTGGGTTTGATACCAACCGAAAGCGTCTTCGATATCGGCTGCCGCAGCCGGCCGAACGAGAATGGGTTTCACGCACGCCGAGCGTTCAGGCGACTCAACACCTCGTCGGCGGGAATCCCGACCGGGCCTTCGCGGTCAAGCTCATCAAGCCGTCGATCGAGTTCTTCGCGCTGCCCATCAGTGAGCGAAATTTCTTCTGGGGTCAACGACAGCCTGTCCCAGAGATCTTCAAGGAGTTGAAGCTGCTCTTCTCGGCTAAGCGTGGTGATATCGATCATCGTGCCCTCCTAGAATCCACAAAATAGTCTATTCCCTCCCCAAGGTCCGTGCTTCCCGAGGCCTAACGTTGGACTTGAGCGGCGCGCACCGGCGCACCGGACTTTGATTTGACGAACAGGCCTGCCCCGCCGGTGAGCGTCCGATCAAAGGACTGGTTATGCGGCTTCGACTTCAACCAGTTCACTTGTTGAGCTGGGGATAGGTATTGGTATCCCGCCCTCTCTGAGATCTTCGAGATGAAATTCAATAGCCTCCCGAATAAGTGCAAGTACTTCATCTTTTGTTTCCCCAGCGGCGATGCAGCCGGGAAGATCCGGAACGTGAGCTCCGTAGGAGGTAGGACCTTTTTCAACAACGACAAGATATCGCATGTGCATTCACCTCGTCTTTTTCAGACCGGATTGCTTCAACGCGCTGTTCAATGTACCCGGTGGTATGTCTACGCTCGGCTTTCCTGCGACCGTAACCGTGCCGCTCTTCGTCAAATGATGAAATTGACGATGACTTCCTTTGGCACGGACCAGAAACCAGCCATCAGCTTCAATTATAGCAATGAGTTCATGGACTTTCATTCAGAGAAGTCTACCTCGCTGACTGTTGATCCGCACAACGTCCGAGCTAAAAGGCGCCGCGCTTTTTCGGCGTCCGGCGACCGAAGGGAGCGAACTTCAGCGACGTGTCAGGCGGCCGCAAGGCGGCGACCAATTGTTTCAAAGTATTCGTTCGTAATGCCTTGCACTGCCGGATGCTTGCATATAACGAACCTCGTGCCTACATTCTTCGCGATTGCGAATCCGTCCGAAATATGGGTGAATTGGAGTCCCGCAATGGCATGCCAGTACTCCATATACGATTGTCCATAGAAGACAACTGTCCGTGGCGCGAATTGCCTAATCTGTTCCGACAGATGACGAGTTCTCACCCTTTCTAGAAATTTTCGATAACTTCGCCTGTTCGAGAAATCATTGTCATCGGTCCATTCCCCGTAGTGCCAGTGGTCGATAGACTTTGCTGGCAACGGAAAAAGCGGCGATAGCCGACTAACGCCGCCTTTCCGTCCCAGAGTCGTTCTCTGATACTCGCGAACGCGCTCCGTCGTTGGCTGAACGCCGCCAAAGATGAGCAACATTCGGATTGAAGCACTCCAGGTTCGCTGAATCGGAGGATGAGAGGCGAACCACTTCCCCAAGTGGATAGCATCGTGGTACTCGCCAGCATCCTCCAACTCCCGGCGCCCGCGAGAAATCCAAGCGTCGAGTCGCATTTGGATTTCGGGTTCAGACGTTCCGCCGCCCTCCTCCATGCTTATGAACCAATGCGGCGCGGACTGCTCGCCGTAACCGTAGAAGTCCTGACAAAAGGAACGAAGGTCGTCGGGTTTGAGCATGATGGTCTTTCAGCCGCCTACCGATTAGGTAAGGCGCGCGCGGTTGTTGGCGCGTCCCATTGAGCGAAGCGAACGATCTTGACCGCAATGTTAGGCACGTGCATTGGTATCGACGCGCTCTTCGATCCTGCCGAGGCGGACAAGCCGAGAAGCAATAGCTCCTTGAGTGCGCCCATGTTTTGTGGCAAGGACTGTTGGGGAAATCCCGGCATCAAAGGCGGCGAGAAGTTCATTGTCTTCTTCATCAGACCACGACTTCCCCGTATTATCCGGAAGTGAGCTGTCTCGCTGTTCTCGTGTAACGGCTCTGTCGCGGGCCTTTGCCGCCACAAAAAGAGCACGAACGACTTGCGCGCTATTGAAGGCACTTTGTTCAGAAAGAATCTCGCCCGTCACTGGGTCAATACCATCCGCAAGGGACTCAATAATTTTCTTCGCTTCAAGGGGCAAGGTCACCTTGCGCCATTCCTTTGCCACACACTTGCTGGAGAATGGCTACGACATTCGCACGGTGCAGGAGTTGCTCGGCCATGCCAGCGTCGAGACCACGATGATTTACACCCACGTCATGAACAAGGGCGGGCGCGGCGTGAAGTCGCCGCTCGATCGCATAGAGCAGCCGGCGGCGCGCTATCAGCTTGCCGCGGAGGGTCTGCCCGCCTCGGGCAAAAGGCTGGAAACCCGCGCCAGTCGGACGTTTCCAGTTGATGGCCTGGTGTGACCGGCGTTTACCGGTAGCGCCGGAACTGCCCCACCACGACGCCGAAAATTTCGAGGTCCTCTTTCGGTCGTATGACCGGGTAGGCCTTGTTCTCGGGGATCAGCACCATGCGGCCTTTTTCGCGGCCGAGGCGCTTGAGGGTGAAGTCGCCCTCAACGATCGCGACCACGAGGTCGTTGACGTTGGCGGTGGCGCGCTTTTCGACGACGACGATGTCGCCGTCGTGGATGCCCGCGTCAATCATCGAGTCGCCCTTGACGGTGATCAGCGTGGTCTTGGACGGGTGATAGACGAGGTAGTCGTCGATCGACACCGTGTCGGGGCGCGAGTCGAATGCCGGGTGCGGCATGCCCGCGTGCACGCTCTCGGCGAGGGTGCGCTCGAAAAAGCGCTTGCCCGGCTTCAACCTGCGGTCCGGTGTGCTCTCAACGAGGCGTTCGGCCTTGAGGCGCAGCACCAGCTCGGCCACCGAAGCCTTGGATGAGAGGCCCACCAGCTCGCCCAGCGTCGAGTAGGACGGCATCACGCGGTGCTTGGCGTAATAGTCCTGAAGTTTTAAAAGATATTGATTATCGTCAGCCATGGGGGTACATTACCGAACGTTCGTTCGGCTGTCAAGACTTTCGCAATACGGCTTTTACCCGGTCTGGGCAGCAACAAATTTGTTGGCAGGAACAGTCAACCCGGAAGACGGCCGCACCGTTTGTGTAAGAATGGAGACAAACATGCTGACATTGCTGAAAGACCAAAAAGGACACAAACCCATGGACGAAAACAAGGCAAAGGCGCTCGCCGCCGCCCTCGCGCAAATCGAAAAACAGTTCGGCAAGGGCTCCATCATGCGCATGGACTCCGAAGTGGTGCCCGACATCGCCGTGGTATCCACCGGCTCGCTCGGCCTCGATATCGCCCTTGGCGTCGGCGGCCTGCCGCGCGGCCGCGTGGTCGAGATCTACGGCCCGGAATCCTCGGGCAAGACCACGCTCACGCTGCAGGTCATCGCCGAGATGCAAAAAATGGGCGGCACCGCCGCCTTCATTGACGCCGAGAACGCGCTCGACGCGCAGTACGCCGGCAAGCTCGGCGTCAAGGTCGATGACCTTCTCATCTCGCAGCCGGATAACGGCGAGCAGGCGCTCGAGATCGCCGACATGCTGGTGCGCTCGGGCTCCATCGACGTCATCGTCATCGACTCGGTCGCGGCGCTCACGCCCAAGGCCGAAATCGAGGGTGAGATGGGCGAGCCGCAAATGGGCCTGCAGGCGCGCCTGATGAGCCAGGCGCTCCGCAAGCTCACCGCCAACATCAAGCGCACCAACACGCTGGTGATTTTCATCAACCAGATCCGCATGAAAATCGGCGTCATGTTCGGCAGCCCCGAAACCACCACCGGCGGCAATGCGCTGAAGTTCTACGCCTCGGTGCGCCTTGACATCCGCCGCATCGGTGCGATCAAGAAGAACGACGAGGTGGTCGGTTCCGAGACGCGCGTCAAGGTGGTCAAGAACAAGGTGGCCTCGCCGTTCCGCGAGGCGATTTTCGACATCCTCTACGGCAAGGGCATTTCGCGCGAAGGCGAAATCCTCGAGCTGGGCGTGCTGCACGGCATCGTCGAGAAGTCCGGTGCCTGGTACAACTACAAAAAAGACCGCATCGGCCAGGGCAAGGACAATTCGCGCGACTTCCTCATCGAGCACCCCGAAATGGCGCAGGAAATCGAAGCGCTGATTCGCGAGAAGGTCGGCGTCAACAACCCTGCGGCGCTGGCGGCGGCCGAGGCTGCTGCGGCCTAGCCCTCCATGCAGCAACCCTCCCTGCGCGTACGGGCGATGCAGTTGCTCGCGCGCCGGGAGCACTCGCGGCAGGAGTTGGCGCACAAGCTGGCAAAACACGCCGAGACCCCCGCAGAAATCGAGACCGTTCTCGATGAGCTCGCCAAACGCGGCATGCTGTCCGATGCGCGCTTTGCCGAGATGCGCACCCATATTCTTGCCAGGAAATTCGGCGCCTCGCGCATTGCGCAGGACTTGCGCGCCCGCGGCGTCAGCGACGATGTTGCCGGCAAGGCGGTCGATGGTGCGCGTGCCAGCGAAGTCGAGCGCGCCCGCGTCGCCTGGGCCAAGCGCTTTCGCGCGCCGCCCGCCAATGCGCTCGAAAAAGCCAAACAAATGCGCTTTTTGCAGGGGCGCGGTTTTTCCTTTGACACCATACGTGCCGTGGTGCCGGCGAAGTTCAGCGCCGTTTTCGATGACGAGGGCGCCGACGATAGCGTCCCGGCGAAAGAGTAAGCCAATGATGTTCAATCGACGGGGTCTTGCCGCGCATGTCTGACAATCACGAGGGCTGGCGCGACGAAATGCGCGCGGCCTGGATTTACCGCGTCATGGCCGATAGCGAAAAAGGCACGGTGCGCGAGGCCTTGTTCCGCGAGCTGGCCGGCGAAGCCGAGGGCCAGGCGGCCATCTGGGGGCGCACCGAAGGCGGCGCGCTGCCCGCTTATGTGCCCGACACGCGCGCGCGCATCGCCGCCGCACTGATCCGCCGGTTCGGACCGCGACCGGTGCGCGCCATTCTCGCTGCAATGAAGGTGCGCGGCCTGTCCATCTACACCCATGCCATGCCCGGCCACGCCATGCCGACCGAGGTCGGCGACGTTGGCAAGCGCCATCGCGGCGCCGGCACCGGCGGCAACCTGCGCGCCGCGGTATTTGGCGTCAACGACGGGCTGGTGTCCAACTGCAGCCTGATACTCGGTGTGGCCGGCGCCGCCGCGGATAGCAGCGTCATTTTGCTCACCGGCATCGCCGGACTGCTTGCCGGGGCGTTCTCCATGGCTTCGGGCGAATACGTCTCGGTGCGTTCGCAGCGCGAAATGTTCGAGCACCAGATCGCCCTCGAAAAAGAGGAACTCGAGGCGTATCCGGAAGAGGAGGCGCAGGAACTCGCGCTGGTGTACGCCGCGCGCGGTCTGCCGCAGGACGAGGCGATCGCGGTCGCGCGCAAGCTCATCGCCGATCCGGTGCGCGCCCTTGACACGCTGGCCCGGGAGGAACTGGGTCTGAACCCGGACGACCTCGGCTCGCCCTGGGGCGCGGCCTCGTCGTCCTTTCTGGCCTTTGCCGTCGGCGCCCTGGTGCCGCTCGCGCCCTTTTTGCTGCTCGGGGGCAGCGCGGCCTTGTACACCACCATAGGCGTCACGGCAGTCGCGTTGTTCGGCACTGGTGCGCTGATCAGCCTGTTCACCGGCCGTAGCGCCTGGCGCGACGGCCTGCGCATGTTGCTCATCGGCGCCGGCGCGGGCGCGCTGACGTATTTCATCGGCGGTTTTCTGGGCGTGAGCCTGGGCTGAGGTCCGGCACCGGGCGCCCTGCCGCCGGTATGCCGCTCATGCC
>Ga0163148_10004836_pt1 | contig 13861 bp, 4 predicted proteins | sample OliLakLV19MP7P2_FD_148606 | JGI IMG/M metagenome (GOLD analysis project Ga0163148, IMG submission 148606) | Freshwater microbial mat bacterial communities from Lake Vanda, McMurdo Dry Valleys, Antarctica- Oligotrophic Lake LV.19.MP7.P2 | ecosystem: Environmental > Aquatic > Freshwater > Lake >...
GCCTCGGACAATGCAAAGTTCGGCCTCCCGGAAGTGACCCTGGGTTTTCTGCCGGGGGCCGGCGGCACGCAGCGATTACCGCGGGCGATCGGTCTGCAAAAGGCCAAGGAAATGATACTCACCGGCAAGCACATCGATGCGGCAGAAGCAGAACGCCTGGGCCTGGTGGCGCGGGTGGTATCCCGCGCTGAATTGATGCCTGCGGTGCTGGAGCTGGCGCGGTCGATTGCGAAAAACCCGCGTATCGCCGTGTTGCAGGCCAAGGTTGCGCTCAACGCCTCTCAGGAAACCATGCTGTCCGGTGGTGTCCAGGCCGAAAACGAAGCCTGGCTGGCGTGCATGCTGTCAGATACCTGGAAGGCGAAGCTGGAGCGCTTCAAGGATTAGCGCGCGGATGGGGACCTGCTGTGAGCTTGCTTGCGAGTTTTGGGATCGACAGCAGCCAGCCCGTATTCGACTGGCAGAGCGGGCGGGGTCTGAACCGTCACAAGCCGGTTTTTCTGGTATTTAGAGTTCCATGAATAATCACTGCTGTCCGGCGATTGTGAAAATAGCCACTGTAAGTAATTGATTGATTTTAACTAATTTCGCGAAATGGGCGTCACCGATTTCAATGTATTGGTGATCACTGGATGCAGGTTGCGAATGTTGTGTGGATAGCAACTTTCTGGCGATGCTGCACAACCGGGCTCCAAGCGCTTACGCCGTAAAGCATGGCGTCGCTTTTGCCGAGCTTCAACATTCACTTGGCGCAGCAATGCAGCTGGGTCATTTTCTGACACACACATACGCCAGATCCGTTTGTCATCCGTCACGGCGATGAATTCTGACCTCGACCACATGGTCAAGGCGATCATCAACCAAAGAAATGCTCGCTTCTTGTTGCGCAACGCCATCTACCGTTACACCAATCGTCTGGTCCATGGCTGGTAATTGAAGCACGGTAATGGAGTAAAGCGTTTCACGGAAACGGTAATCTAATTTGAAAGTGTCCCAATTCTCGGGAATACATGGCGCGAAGCGCAATTTGTCGACTTCCAGCTTCAGGCCCAGCAGTGATTCCAGAATAAGCCGATACATCCAGCCGGCCGAACCAGTGTACCAAGTCCAGCCGCCACGTCCGGTGTGCGGGGCAACCGCGTAAACGTCGGCTGCGACCACATAAGGTTCGACTTTGTAAGTGGCAATTTCCGCTTCGGAATCGGCGTGCTTTACCGGGTTGATCAGGTCGAAAAGCTCCCATGCGCGCTGGCTGTCGCCTAGTTCGGCAAACGCCATTACTGTCCAGATTGCCGCGTGGGTGTATTGCCCGCCATTCTCGCGTACCCCCGGTACGTAGCCCTTTATATAACCAGGGTTTAAATCCGACTTGTCGAACGGAGGATCCAGGAGTTGGATCAGCGCGTGTTTGCGTTGCACCAGGCGTTTATCCACCGACGCCATCGCAATGCGCGAGCGGATGGGATCCGCAGCTCCGGAAAGCACAGCCCAGCTTTGCGGAACCGCATCGATCTGGCATTCGTCGTTTTGTACCGAACCCAGTGGCGTGCCGTCGTCGAAATAGGCGCGCCGGTACCATTCACCATCCCAGCTGTTGCTCTCGATATTGCTGCGTAATTTTTCCGCCTCTTTCTGACATTGATCGGAGAAGGCCGTGTCGCCGTGCTGAAGCGCGAGTTTACTGAAACGCATCAGTACGGTGTGCAGGAAGAAGGCCAGCCATACGCTTTCGCCTTTGCCGTGATTACCCACTGAGTTCATGCCGTCGTTCCAGTCGCCGGAGCCGATGAGCGGCAGGCCGTGCTCACCAAAGCGGAGCCCCCTCAGCACTGCACGGACACCATGCTGGTAGAGGCTGACCGACTCTTCCGAACTGCCGGGCAAGTCAAAATACGAGTCCTCTTCGGGACCCAAAGCGCGGCCGCTGAGGAAAATGACTGGTTCATCCAGTATCCCGCTGTCGCCGGTACTCGAAACATAGTGGCATAAGACCAACGGCAGCCACAGAAAGTCGTCCGAGCAGTGCGTGCGTACGCCGCGACCGGATGCTGGAAGCCACCAATGCTGGACATCGCCTTCGGCGAACTGACGGGCCGCGCAGCGCAGCAGATGCTCGCGCACGAGCGCGGGCTCGGCGTAAACGAGCGCCATTACATCCTGCAGCTGGTCACGGAAACCGAAGGCGCCACCTGATTGATAATAGCCACTGCGTGCCCACAGGCGGCAGGCCAGGGTTTGATATAAAAGCCAGCCGTTGGTCAGCAGGTTGAGGGATTGATCAGGTGTTTGCACCTGCACTACGTTTAGAGTGGTTGTCCAGTATTCACGTACTGCCTCGAGTGCATTGCGTGCAGCAGTGGAGCCGCGGAAGCGACAGACAAGTTTGCTGGCGTCATCGGCGTCCCTTCTTCCCGCTACGCCGAGCCTGAAATTGATTTCACGCTCTTCCCCGTCGGCCAACTCAAACGTAACCTGAATTGCCGCGCATGGATCAAAAGCGGCGCCTACATTATTGGAAAGTTGCGATCGCGCCATGGCAGCCGGATTTCTGAGTGTGCCGTTGCGCCCGATGAACTCGGCGCGATCGCCAGTGAAGGTTTTGGTTGTATCGTCGACGTCGAAGAATGCGATCCGGTCGGCGAACTCGGTGTTGTATGCGTTGCGTGCATACAACGCGCCGCTTATCGGATCGATTTCAGTAATCACGTGCATGCATGATTTCGGCCGCAGGTCACCCAGCACCCATTCCGCGTATCCGGTTGCGGAAAGCCGGCGCACGCGGCCAGATTTGTTGTGCAGCCTCAATACGGAGAACTTGACCGCGGCGTCCAGGGCAACGTAGACGGTGAGTTCAGAGCTGATGCCGTCCTCAGTATGCTCGAAGCTGCTGTAGCCAAAGCCATGACGGCTGACGTAGGGCGAGGCCCCGCGGCTGGGCAAGGGCGTGGGCGACCAGAAGTGCCCGTTTTCTTCGTCACGCAGGTAAAACGCCTCTCCGCCCGGATCACTTACCGGATCGTTACCCCAGGGGGTCAAGCGGAACTCGTGCGCATTCTCACTCCAGGTGTAGGCTGCGCCGCTCTCGGAGACGACGGTTCCAAAGTGCGCATTCGCCAGCACATTGACCCAGGGGGCTGGCGTCACGTGGTCCTGAGCAGTTGTAATGACGTACTCGCGCCCGTTAGGGCTGAAGCCGCCCAGCCCATTGTTGAAAAGCAGGTCATTCCCCTGGGGTATGGCCTTCGCCGCGGGTTCGGCGCGGCGGGTTTGGCTTGGCTTGAAACGAGGCAAATTCCGATGCAGCGCGCGCCCGTCGGTCAAGGCACGTTTGTTGAGTTGCTCGCCCAGAGTTCCACGCCGGTCGCTGATGATGGCGCGCGCGACCGATTGAACCAGGATGCGATCCTCATCCGATACCTGCTCCGCTGGTCGTACGAAAATTCCACCGGGTCGGTCTATCACGTGAGACTCGACCCCGGCGGCGATCAGTCCCATGATTTGCTCCTGCAGTGACTGCCGGTACCCGGCGCGATCTTCGTTCCAGATCACCAGATCCACGCTGAGTCCCTTCAAACGCCAGTAGGCGTGGGCCTGCACCATCTGGCGCACCAGATCGATATTCGCCTGCTCGCCTATCTGCAACAGCACAATTGGCAAATCGCCGGAAATGGCATATCCCCATAAACCGGACTGTCCGCGACGATTCCTTCTGAGCACACCTGCATCTGCGCGTAAACTGGAATTGGCGTAGATGATGGAGCCTGCCAAGTGTGCATAGAGTTGCGCATCCGCCTCGCTGCCATTGATCTGCCGCAGCACTACCTGGACGTGAGTCCAGGCCAGATCGAAAACCCGATCTGCCAGTTGGCGATCCTGGTATTTACCCGCCAGGCGCAAGGCGGTTTCGCGGGTGGTACTGACACCGGAAACCATGTCTATTGTTACCACTTGTTCCGGCTCAAGAGTGATTCGATAACGAATCGCGACGATTGGATCCAATACCGAGCCAGCGCTGCCTGAGAGTGTGGCGCAATCACCCAGCGCCTGAGGCGCGGCGACAGTGCGGCCCCTGCCGATAAAGCGCATGCGGTCTGTTTCGTAGGAGATTTCACCGACACCGGTGCCGCGCACCGTCATCAGGTGGAACATCCACGGCGTCGGCTCATCCGGCGACCGCGGTCGACGCGTGCACAGGATGGTCTGGCGCTCGCGGACGATTTCTGTCTGGACGAAAAGATTGCTGAATGCCGGATGCAATGCGTCGGCAACGGGGGAGGCGAGCACCACTTCAGCGTAACTCGTGACCTCGATAGTGCGTCGGGTACGCGCACGGTTAGTGATGCGCACCCGGCGCAGTTCGATATCGTCTTCCGGCGAAACGACGATCTCGGTATAAGTATCGTAATCAAGGTCTTGGCGGCGAAATTCAGCCCGTCCCTCCGAAAAGATCGTTTCGCAGGTTTCTGCATGCTTGAGCGTCGGCTGATGGGTATTTGACCAGAACACCCCGCTCGCCACGTCGCGGATGTAGCAGAACGTGCCCCAGTTGTCGCAGGTCGTGTCTTCTCGCCAGCGGGTAACGGCGAGGTCTTTCCAGCGACTGTAGCCACCACCTGCGTTGGTGACCATCACATGGTATCTCCCGTTCGATAATAGCTGTACCTCCGGTATCGGCGAGTCCGGGCTGGCGCACACGCGCACCGGCATTGCCTCACCGGTGGCTGCCGCGCGCACAGCGGAGAACTCGGTGGCATGCAGCCGAAACACTCCAGTCTTGGACACGCGCTCCTGCAGCAACAAGGCGGTTGCCTGGAACATGGGCTCTGACTCGAAACGCTTTTGCATCGGACGATCCAGTAGCAGATAAGCGATGGACAGAAAAATCATGCCCTGGTGATGCGCCATGAACGAACGGATTAGGGCGCCGGTTTGTCCTCGCGGCAGTCGTGCCGGGGTGTAGTCGATGGCTTCATAGAAGCCGAATTGACCCGAAAGTCCTTCAGCAGCGAGGCGTTGCAGGTTCAGGCACGCGGCTTCGGGCGAGACCATCAGTGCCAGTGCTGAAGCATACGGGGCAATCACCAGATCCTCGGACAGCCCGCGCTTGAGTCCCAGGCCGGGCACACCGAAGGCGCGATACTGGTAGTTGAGTGCGCCATCGACTGCGTTATAGCCGCTCTCCGAGATCCCCCACGCAACGCCGCGCTGCTTCCCATATGCGATCTGTTGCTCCACCGCCGCCTTGCAGGTCTGATCGAGCAGCGTGTCTTCATAGGTCGGCATAACCAGCATCGGCATCAGGTATTCGAACATCGAACCACTCCACGAAAGCAGCGTCGGCCTGCCCGCTGCAGTCGTGAGCAGGCGGCCCAGCGCGAACCAGTTCTCCTGTGGCAGTTGCCCCTGCGCAATCGCAACGAAACTGGATAATCTCGCTTCTGACGCCAAAAGATCGTAGTAACCCGTGTCCCGGCGGCGTTCTTCGACGTTGTAGCCGATAGCGAGCAAATGACGTGCCTTGTCGTAGAGAAAGTCGTATTCCATGACGGCCAGTGCGCCCGCTTGTTGTGCCAACCGCTCAATATCCGCAACGCGTTTCCGGGCGTTGCGGCTTGAGGTGGCAACGTGCACATGCAGCTCATTTAGCCATGCGCGCTCCTCCGGCGTAGTTTCGGGAGAGAGCGATTGCTCTTCAATTGCCGTCAGCCACGGCCAGTCGGAGGCGGCCAGTTCGCGAAGTGTTGGAATTTCAGGGGCTTGCAGAGCGTTGTGGAATCTGCCGGGTGCAGTCGGCAGCGCCAGCCAGGGGGTGAGCAATATCAATTCATCGAGGGCGTTCCGGCATTGCCGGGTCAGGGCATGCGCCCACCACTGCACATCATCTTTCGGAGCATGAGCTGGGGGGAGCTCCACGCCGACAACCACGTTCTCGGCATTCTCGGCAGCGGTGGCCAGTCGCACCAGCCAGGTTTGCGTCGCCACGAGCGTGACAGGTCTGGAATCGCAGGCAGACTGCAGATCTTTTTGCAGTTGATCGAGCAGGATCCGTGCGGCTGGTGGTTTTTCAGCCGCATTTTCAATGAGCACTTTCAGTGTATCGAACAAGCCATCAAACAATCGTCCTCCCAATATTCTGTGATCGGGAAGCGCGAGCAGCCCTGGTCGCAATGTGAGCAAATGGCCCGCAAGATTTCCGCTATCCACCGAAGAAATATAGTGCGGGGCAAGAGGCTGCAACGATTGCGTGTCATACCAGTTGTAGAAGTGCCCATGGTGACGCGCCAGGCCTGCCATCGTTGCCAGCGCATGCGTGGTGCGTTCGATGAGCGATCCTGTCGCAATGTAGCCGAAATCGTAGGCGGACAAATTGGCAAGCAGGGCCAGCCCCATGTTGGTTGGTGACGTGCGATGCGCAACCACGGCAACCGGATGTTTCTGAAAGTTATCCGGCGGCAACCAGTGATCTTCCGGCCCGACGAAAGTCTCGAAGAACGCCCAGGTTTTGCGCGATGTTTTCCGTAGAAAAATGATCTGGGCAGCCGTCAGCCGCGTTTTACGACGGGCGATGGGCTGGCTAAGCCACCAGGCAATTGCAGGTGATGCGATCCACAGAAGCAGAACCGGTCCGGCTATTGCCAGTGATTCCGGCGCCGATGCCGTGAGATAAGTCGCCATCGCGGTGGACATTACGGGGGCCATCCACATCGACTTGTAATAAGCGATGAGACTGGTGTGATGGTCGCGTTCCAGACTGCCCGAGGAAGTCCATTCCAGCAATTTCTTTTGTGTGACCCAGAAGCGCCAATTGGTGCGGATGACCGCGTCCAGGCAGAAGTACGCTTCGTGGGGCAGGCAGGCGAGGGTAAGTGCCACCTGCTCGAATTGGGTGCCGGATGCACGCAATGTCGCAGCCAGATGCTGGCCGGAAAGCATGTCATCCGGCTTGCGCATCAAATCGAGAATCGAGGCGATTAAAGATGGTGACAGGATGATGCCGATCACCACCAGGGTCCAGTACCAGGGCGATGACAAGACGGTCCAGCCCAGCAGCAACAGGAGCGTCAATGCCGCCGGGACCAGACTGCGCCGCAGATTGTCGAATATTTTCCACTGCGAAAGCAGCGAGAGAGGATTTTTCCTGCTGCTGCAGGCGGGCTCCAGGCTGTTACCGGGTACACGCCGCAGCATCCAGGAGGCAATTTGCCAGTCCCCGCGTATCCAGCGGTGGCGACGACTTACATCCGCGCTGTAACTGAGCGGATATTCCTCGTATAGCAGCACATCGCTCAGCAGTCCGGCACGCGCATAACAGCCTTCCAGCAAGTCGTGGCTGAGTATCCGATCCTCAGGAAATCGTCCCTTCAGCGATTGCTCGAAAGCATCGACATCATAGATGCCTTTGCCGATGAACGAACCCTCTCCGAATACGTCTTGGTAAACATCGGAGACGGCACGGGTATAAGGGTCGATGCCGGACTCACTTCCGAACAACCGCGCATAGCGTGAACGGTTTGTGCCGGGAAGGCTTACCGCCATCCGCGGCTGCAGGATGCCATAGCCCTCGGTTACAAGCTGTCGCTCATTGTCAAACTGCGCATGGTTTAATGGATGTGCCATGGCGCTGACAAATTGGTGCGCCGAATCACGCGGCAGCTGGGTATCGGTGTCCAGGGTAATGACATACTTTGCACCCAGCAACGCGTGCATCGTGCCCACGATCAGCGAGAAGGCGCTCCGTTCACCACCGCGCAGGAGGGCATTCAGTTCCGCCAGCTTGCCGCGCTTGCGCTCGTAGCCCATCCACAACTGTTCCCGTACATTCCAGCGTCGCGGACGGTGGAAAAGAAAGAACACATCGCCACTGACGCTGCTTTTGACATCCCTGTATTTTTGATTCAAATCCTCGATAAGATTCCTGATCAGCAGCAACAGGGATTCGTCTTCCGGCAGTGTTTCCTCGTGTGCGTCGCGAAAATCAGTCAGCAGCCCGAAGCGCAGGTTGTTGTCCTGATTCGCAAGATACCGAACCTCAAGCGTTTCAATCAGACTCTCGATGTTTTGTGCGCTGGTAAGCAAAGTAGGGATGACAACCAGCGTGCGACAGTCCGGAGGAATCCCCCTGGAAAAGTCCATGCGCGGCAACAGATGCGGAGTAGCCAGTAAGGTTGCCACCCAGTTGACCAGCGCGACCGCCAGGTGACTGGTGCACAAAATCAGGAGCATCGCTATCGGCACGAGCATCCAGCCATGCAGTCCCCCGGCGTATATCTTTGTCAGCAAACCTGCGGAAATGATCAAGGTCAATGCACTGATCGTGCCAAGATAAAGAAGCAATGGAGCACGGCTGCCTAGCCGTTGAAATGCTTCTGTGATTGTCATGCGCACATCTACCGCGCGCTTGAGCTGTGGCAGACCCTTATCGATCAGGTAATAGCCCACATGTGAAGTGCGATCACTGCCAGTGCCGCCGGGACTGCCATTGTTGGCCATGGCAGCCCGTTGCTGTGCCAGCTGGATTGCCTTGTTAGCAACCTCTGCCTCGGACAGATGACTTGCCTTCGCAAGCTTCTCGACCGCATGCCGGTAGTGGTCTCGGGTGGCGAAATCCATATTGCCGTAGTCACCGCTGGGGTCCTCACGCAGTTTCTGCTCAACGCCACTCATCGTTTCTACGAACTCGCGCCAGTCCATCAGCCCCAAAAATCGCAGACTGCCAATGCTGTTGCTGATTGAGACCTGGCGGGAGGCCTGCATTTGGGTCTCAGACTGCACCAATTGCTCAATCGTTACGCCGGACTCTGAAAGTCGATGCTCAATCCAGGTGAGAGGTAATGCCAAGGCGGCACTTTGACCCTGCAGGCGTCGTGCAAGCTCTGCAACAAATGAGCCGGTCATCGGTGGATTCGACCGTGCCATGTCCGCGACCACCAGAATCAGGCTTTTCGGATCTTTTTTGGCGACCTCTATCATCTGGTTCGCCCAGGAGTCGGCATGGTTGCCGTCTGTAGTGTTTGCCGCCACCTGCGCTCCGACACGGCGCAGGTTCTCGATCAGTGCCAGACCAAGCATGATGGGAATAGCCCAGAGCTCCCCCAGCGTAAGCATTGTGGTCTTCTGGTAGGCGGCCACGAAGCGACTGAAACTCTCCGCGTCAATTCGTCCGTCACCGTGAGAAATCGTTTCCAGGGCAATGTCGTATACGCGCGGTAGTCCGGCCGAAGGGCCATGGGAGAGCGTCGGCAATTCTCCGCTGTAACCTTTGGGAAGGTTGCGCTTGGCCGCGTATATTTGTTCTTCAATCAGATAAAAATTGTCGAGCAGCCACTCACCGGCAGGCGTAATCCGGCGACTTACCATCGCCGTATCTCTGAGTTGGGTGCAGATGCGCAGCAGAATACCTTCGTTCTCAGCCAGTCTTGCGAGCAACTGATCAGGCATGCGCGTGAGGCTCAGTCGATGTGTGCCCGCCAGGTTCTTGCCGTGCTGTTCCATCTGCCCGGCGCTGAACAATTCCGCACGCAACGGGGGTTTGTCAGCGGTGTTCTGATATTTTCTGCGTGCGCCACGCAGGCGCGCTGCCAAGTGCCGCAGACTCTCGCGAATGGTGTCGCTGCTCAAGTTCAAACTGTGGCTTCCTTCTCTTCTGCTTAATGCGTTCGGCACACTATCCTGGCGATTTTAACGGTCCGCCAGTACGCGCAGGCTGTTGATTTTTGCCAGTCGTGCGTCTTGATTTCGATGTGGACAAGGCTGTAATCGATGGATTTCTTGCGTCGCAGGCACTCGGGTCTTGGGCAACCTGACTTTACTTATGCCGGTTTGTGCGCCTGAAATCGTGTGTAGGACGAAAATATTTCTTATGCGCGGGTTTACCTGCCATCAGCAGCGAGTGCCATAAAAATTTCATCGGTCGTTCGAGACCAACATCAGGAAAAGCGGATTGCATAAATAACGATGTACGATGTAATACGTTTCAATGCAGCATTTCGACGCAGCGTGTTTGCACCCTGCAGGCATGCGGAAAAGAGAGTACAGCAGGCATCTTTGATCGTATGTTCGGCAGCGCACGGATGGAGAATATCGCCCATAGTATATTTTGCAGCCTCCGTCATCCAGGAATGATGCCGATAGTCACCTTGCCGACCAGTCGATTTTGAGGTCGCTGCCGGCCGATGCGCCGAAATCGCCGACGTCTTTTTTCTGCGGAGAAATCGCTCACGCTCCGGAGGAAAATTCAGGCTCTGATCCGGGCCGCTCACTGCAACGTCGCCGCCAATCCGCCGACAGCAGAGAGTGTGCGCCAGGCGTACTGCTCGGGCAGAAAGGTTCCCGGCGTCAGTGGAAATGGCATTGATTCGTCGAACAATAGGAACTCAAGCATGAACATTAAAACCCTGAATTCGGCATCACTTCGCAATCTGGACGCTTACTGGCGTGCGGCGAATTACCTCTCGGTCGGTCAGATCTATCTTTTCGACAATCCGCTGCTGAAGAAGCCACTCAAGCTGGCGCACATCAAGCCGCGTCTGCTTGGCCACTGGGGCACAACGCCAGGGCTGAATTTCATTTACGCTCACTTGAACCGCGTCATCAAGGAGCATGATCTGGACGTGATCTACATCACCGGGCCGGGTCATGGTGGTCCCGGTCTGGTGGCGAACGCATACCTGGAAGGCGTTTACAGCGAGGTCTATTCCGACATCGCGCAGGACGAGGAGGGCATGCGGCGGCTTTTCAAACAGTTTTCCTTTCCCGGCGGCATTCCGAGCCACGTAGCGCCGGAGACACCGGGTTCGATTCACGAAGGCGGCGAACTGGGTTACTCACTGTCCCATGCCTTTGGTGCGGCATTTGACAATCCCGGCCTGCTTGTAGCCTGTGTTGTCGGCGACGGCGAAGCGGAGACCGGCCCGTTGGCCACGGCGTGGCATTCGAACAAGTTCCTCAACCCGGTCCATGATGGGGCGGTGCTGCCGATCTTGCATTTGAACGGATACAAGATTGCCGGCCCTACCGTGCTGTCACGCATTCCGCACGATGAACTGGAAGCGCTGTTTCGCGGCTACGGTTACACGCCGTATTTTGTTGAAGGCGACGAGCCGGGCAGGATGCACCAGCTGATGGCCGCAACCCTTGATCTGGCAGTGGCGGACATCCGGCGCATCCAGCGCATTGCCCGCAGCAAGGGATTCAAGTCAAGGCCACGCTGGCCGATGATCGTTTTGCGCTCACCGAAAGGCTGGACCGGACCCAAGGTGGTGGATGGCAAACCTGCAGAAGGCACGTTCCGCTCGCATCAGGTCCCGATGGGGGATATGAGTCATTCAGGTCACGTGAAGATTCTGGAGAAGTGGCTGAAGAGCTATCGTCCGCAGGAACTGTTTGACAAAGCCGGCAAGCTCCGCTCCGAATTCGCTGAGCTTGCCCCGAAAGGCGAGCGCCGAATGAGCGCCAACCCCCACGCCAACGGCGGACTCCTGTTACACGACCTTCGCCTGCCTGATTTTCGCGACTATGCGGTGAAGGTGCCAAAGCCGGGCGGCGTGCAGGGCGAAGCCACGCGCGTGCAAGGTCAGTTCGTCCGCGATGTAATCAAATTCAACCCCACCAATTTTCGCGTGTTCAGTCCGGATGAGACGACCTCCAACCGCTGGGGTGCTGTCTTCGAGGTTACAAACCGTTGTTCGACCGCAGAAATCCTTCCTGGCGACGACCACGTCGCACCCGATGGTCGAGTTATGGAGGTGCTGAGCGAGCACCAGTGCGAAGGCTGGCTCGAAGGTTACCTGCTTACCGGCCGTCACGGGTTTTTCTCCTGCTACGAGGCGTTTATCCACATCATTGACTCGATGTTCAACCAGCACGCCAAATGGCTCAAGGTCGCGAACGAGATCCCGTGGCGCCGGCCGATCGCCTCGTTGAACTACCTGCTCTCGTCGCATGTGTGGCGACAGGATCACAACGGATTCAGTCATCAGGATCCCGGCTTCATCGACCATGTCGTGAACAAGAAGGCGGAAGTCATCCGGGTCTACCTGCCACCCGATGCGAACACGCTGCTCTGCGTGACGGATAACTGCCTGCGCAGCCGCAACCACGTGAACGTGATCGTAGCCGGCAAACAACCCTCACCGCAGTGGCTGGACATGGATGCTGCAATCAAGCATTGCACCGCCGGCATCGGCATTTGGCCGTGGGCGAGCAATGACCATGGCGGCGAGCCGGATGTGATCATGGCCTGCTGTGGAGACGTCCCCACCCTGGAGACCCTGGCCGCGGTTGATCTGATGCGACAGTATTTTCCCGATCTGAAAGTTCGCGTGATCAACGTGTTGGACTTGATGAAACTGCAGTCTCAAAGCGAGCACCCAAACGGTCTGAGCGACAGGAATTTCGACGTGCTTTTTACGACTGACAAACCGATCGTTTTTGCCTATCACGGTTATCCAACCCTTATTCATCGCCTGACTTACCGCCGCACCGGCCACCGGAATCTCCACGTGCGCGGCTTCAAGGAGGAGGGCACGACTTCGACGCCGTTCGACATGGTGGTGATGAACGATCTGGACCGGTTTCACCTCGTTGCCGACGTGATCGACCGCGTGCCTTCCCTGGGGTCCCGCGCCGCTTACGCCAAGCAGGCCCTCCGGGACAAGCTTATCGAGCACAAACAGTACATTACGCAGCACGGCGAGGACATGCCGGAGATCCGGAACTGGAGATGGGGAGCAGGAAAGTGACCGACAGGCGGGACGTACTTCCGCGGATTTACCTCGTCCGGCATGGCGAAACCGAGTGGTCTCTTTCCGGCCAATATACCGGGCGCACTGACATCCCATTGACCACAAGCGGCGAGGATGCGGCCCGTGAACTCGGATTGCGCCTCAGGGGCATCCGGTTCGCCCATGTGCTGACCAGCCCGCTGCAACGCGCCAGACAGACGTGTGCACTGGCAGGGTTGACTCCTGCTGCCGAAATCGAACCAGACCTTGCAGAGTGGGACTATGGCGATCACGAAGGACGCACCCCCGCAGAAATTCTCGCATCGCGACCCGGCTGGAATCTTTTCCGGGACGGTTCTCCACAAGGTGAAACGCCCGCCCAGATTTCGACCCGCGCCGACCGCTTTATTGCCCGCCTCCGCGTTCTGGAGGGAGATGTAGCACTCTTCACTCATGGCCACTTCGGCCGCGTCATCGCCGCCCGATGGATCGGGCTTTCCGTACGACAGGCACAGCATTTTCTGCTCGGCACCGCAACGCTGGGCGTTTTGTGTTACGAGCATGACTGCGTCGATGAGCCCGCCATTGCGTTGTGGAACGCTGCGTCACACGAAGCATTTGAATCCGCCTGCTGATCGACACGCTGATACTGGTTCAAGCGATCAATGGCCATGAACGTGCGTCGAGTGAAGCGTGCCTGAGTGCCCTCGTGCCCGGCGCGAAATATCAATGAGAGCTGAAATCCATCCTTGAGCCGCTGACCGGGAAAAGTATGGCTCCGTAAAGTCCGGAGAAAAAAGCATCCGGGCAGTCGACGGTGGCACATCGAAGATCAAGTTCGCATTATTCAAAGCGATTCGTTTCCAGCTCATGAAGCCGCTGGGCCAGATCAGTGACTTGAAGCAGTTCCGGAAAATATTTTCCCGGGGCGTTGAGACATCGCGTGGTGACGCTGAACCGGCCGCAGGTGATGAATGCGCTCAACCTCCAGTTGCGCGAAGAAATCATCGGGCTGGCCCGGGCCATGGATGCCGATCCGGAGTCAGTATTGTCATTTTCACCGGTGCCGGCGAAAAAGCATTTTGTGCAGGTGCTGATCTGAAGGAGCGCGGACAGAGAAGCACGGAAGAGATGTACAA
>Ga0163148_10004840_pt1 | contig 13852 bp, 13 predicted proteins | sample OliLakLV19MP7P2_FD_148606 | JGI IMG/M metagenome (GOLD analysis project Ga0163148, IMG submission 148606) | Freshwater microbial mat bacterial communities from Lake Vanda, McMurdo Dry Valleys, Antarctica- Oligotrophic Lake LV.19.MP7.P2 | ecosystem: Environmental > Aquatic > Freshwater > Lake >...
TACAGTGGACTGGCGGAAAAAAAATTGACGGTTTAGGTCGGACGTGGGAAAAAACGGAGGACAAAAATGGTTGTATATCGCACAGGATCAATATCTTAGCGCAGCCTTTCGTGACACCGGATAAATAGTAATGGTGCCAACAATGCACTACTTCTCATAGCCGACTAAACGCGGCTACGTCAGCAGTGCAAACGTTCTTGCCAATTGAAAAAAGGAATAAATAAATATTAAGGAGTCAGAACTTTGGCTTGGCTAACTGTTTTATCTTATGCCTTTTCAATAAAATTTTTTCATCACACACAGATAAAAATAATTTCAATAGTATGAGAGCAAAACTATCCGAACAAGAGATTATCAGAATAGAATCACTCAACGAATTGATTCGTTTAAATATTGACCCATATCCTGCTGACTTATTTGAAGTGAATGCAGCAGCAGATGATATTAATAAGAATTTTAGCAAGGAGAAAATAGAATACAATACCGTAAGCATTGCGGGAAGGATTATGAGCAGAAGAATTATGGGCAATGCTTCATTTGCAGAACTACAAGATTCTACTGGACGGATTCAATTATATTTTAAGAGAGATGATATTTGTAAAGGTGAAGATAAGACAATGTATAACACAGTTTTCAAAAGGTTATTAGACATTGGTGACATAATAGGTTTAAAGGGATTTGTTTTTATCACACAAACAGGAGAGACCACAATTCATGTGACCGAATACAAATTACTTTGTAAATCGTTAAGACCGTTACCAATTGTAAAGGAAAAAGAGGGAAAAATATTTGATAATTTTTCAAATCCTGAACAGCGTTATCGTCAACGTTACCTTGATTTGATTGTCAATCAGCATATAAAGGATACCTTCATTAAACGAACACAACTTACAAATTCTATTCGTGCATTCTTAAATCAAAAAGGGTATTTAGAAGTTGAAACACCAGTTCTACAACCTTTATATGGAGGTGCCGCCGCCCGTCCATTCAAGACACATCATAATACCTTGGATATGCCATTGTATTTAAGAATTGCTGACGAACTATATTTAAAAAGGCTTATCGTAGGTGGGTTTGATGGGGTTTATGAAATTTCTAAAGATTTCCGTAATGAAGGAATGAGCCGTTTTCATAATCCTGAATTTACAATGATGGAACTTTATGTGGCTTACAAGGACTATAACTGGATGATGGATTTAGTGGAAGAAATGATTGAAAAAATTGCTATCGACATACATGGAACGACATCAATTCAAGTTGGAGAAAATATAATCAATTTTAAACGGCCATGGAAACGATATACAATGTATGAAGCAATTAAACATTACACAGGTGTTGACATTTCTGAAATGAACGAAGTTGAAATGAATGAAGCGGCAAAAAAAATGGGTGTTCAGGTTGATGCAACAATGGGTAGGGGAAAATTAATTGATGAAATTTTCGGTGAAAAATGCGAAGCCAATTTAATTCAACCCACATTCATCATTGATTACCCAGTAGAAATGTCGCCATTGGCTAAAAAACACCGTTATAAACCTGGATTGGTTGAACGCTTTGAAGCAATCTGCAATAGCAAAGAAATATGCAATGCCTTTTCTGAATTGAATGACCCGATAGACCAAAGAAATCGTTTTGAAGAACAATTAGAGTTAGGTAATAGAGGTGATGAAGAAGCAATGGTATTGGATGAAGACTTTTTGCGTGCAATTGAATTTGGAATGCCCCCCACAGCAGGACTTGGAATTGGGATAGATAGATTGGCAATGATAATGACAAATTCTGCCTCTATTCAAGATGTTTTATTTTTTCCTCAAATGCGGCCAGAAAACAAATAACAATGGAAACTAAAAAAAATATTTTGGTAATCGGAGCAAGTAGCGGATATGGTCAAGCCATTGCAAGGCTTTTAAATTCCAATGGATTTTCCGTTATTGGGGCATCACGAGAAATAAATGATTCTACATTATCACACAACATAAAAATTGATGTGAGAAGTAATGAAAGCGTTAAATATGCTTTTGAGGAAGTCAGCAAAATAACTGATAATCTTTTTGCTGTTATTTATTCTTCTGGAGTTGCAAAGGGAATGAACAAAATAAGTGCAGGTAATCCCGAATGGTGGGATGATGTTTTTCAAACAAACACCCTCGGTTTATTAAGAGCAATTAAATTTTCTAATTCTTTTTTAAAAAGCGGTAGTTCCTTTATTCATATCGGTTCAATTTCTTCAAAATTGAATTACATAGGTGGTGCTGACTATTGTGCTTCAAAAGCAGCAAGTAGTTCCATTATGAAAAATTTAAGATTGGAGTTAGCAAATACAGGAATTAGAACTATGTCGATAGAACCGGGATATGCAAAAACAAATTTTATGCTTCGGAGGTTTGACGGAGATGAAACAAAAGCAAACAAAGGAATAAAGCCGTTAGATACTGAGGACTTAGCAAAGTTTGTTCATTTCATTTTAGAACAAAACGTGAATGTAAATTTTGATGAAGTGTTTATTAAGCCTTTAGAACAAGTAACTCACTAAAAGTAAAAATCATGCAACATTGTAATTTTTATCTCTACTCCCAATACTTTGGCGAAGTAGCCAATGACGGGGAAGGAACGATAGTTTACGGTTACGAAACATGCAGCGAAACCAACCAAAAATATGTTGGTGAACCTGTATTTATTAAGCCATTAGGAGGCTGTTTTATTTCGGTTCAAAAAGGTTCAATTAAATCAAAATTCACAACCAAATCAATTGAGGTAGATTCTACAATGTGGCAATCAACAACAAGTGGTGCTGAAATAATTCTGAATGAAAATACAGTTGTGTCAATTTTTCAAAGAATAGATTATGTAGGTATGGATACAATTGGAGTTTTAGAAAAAGATGGAAGGTTAAAATACATTGATGGATGCAAAGACAGTATTCTTTTTCAACCAATCGTAAAAGGTTATCCATGTTTCAATGCACTTTACATGCCTATCGGGGTTCGTCAAACGATGCATACGCATCCAAGCACTCGTGCTGGAATAATTTTAGAAGGTAATGCGTATTGTGAAACACCAGAGAAAACTTACCCATTAGAAGCGGGAATGATTTTTTTTTTACCTAAAGAGGGTTTACATAAATTCAGAACCGACCACAAAGATGGATACTTAAAATTGCTTGCTTATCACCCCGATTCAGATTTTGGTCCAGATGACCAATTCCACCCAATGATAAACAAAACTTTAGTTGAAGGTGTTTCAGCATCATATATTGATAAGATAAGAACTAAATAAAAAATAGTGTTTCAAGATAGAGCTCATATTTCGGACTTACTCAATGACTTTGAAAATAGGTCAGAGAAAGTTTTTGTGATTGTTGGTAGGATAGTCGCAAAAAGAAATATGACAAAAGCAATCTTTGCTGATATTCAAGACATATCAGGACGAATACAAGTTTTTATTTCAAAGGAAAATATAGATGAAAAATTCACCTTTAAAATTGGTGATTTTTTACATATAAAAGGAAGCCTTCGCAAAACTAAAACGGGTGAAGTAACTATATTTTCTGATGACTCTCCAAAAAATATTTCGGAATCAGAAAATCATTTACCCGATAAAACCAGTGACGAAAATGTAATTATTAATAAGCGGTACCTCTCTATCCTGACCGATAAAGAATTATTTAATGCTTTACAAAGGAGGTCAAAAATTATAACCTCTTTAAGAAATTCATTACTGCAAAAAGGTTTTATGGAAGTAACAACGCCAATCCTTTCTAAAAGTACTTCTGTTGGCTCAGCTAGACCGTTTATTACCAAGAGTGAATACTTAAATAAAGATTTTTATTTAAGAGGAACTTGCGAAATGTTTCTAAAACAACTAATTGTTGCGGGGTATGAAAAAGTATTTGAAATTGGAAGTGTATTTAGAAACGAATCTCCATCTTTGATTGAATTCCCATTACTAGAAATTGAACAAGCATTTTCGAATGTTGATGATATGACAACACTTGTAGAAAATATTCTTAAACCATTATTACTTGAATTCAATATCGATAGGTTTAATGCACCTTGGAAAAAAATTTCGCTTAGAGACCTTTTAAAACAACATTTAGAAGTAGATATTTTTAATTTGAGCAAGCCCGAACTTGCGGAGTTTGCATATAAAAAAGATCATAATTTTAACAACGAGTATGATTTGAATTTGAATTGTGCTTTAATCTCAAATAGTATTCTTAAAAACAGTATAATTAAAACTCTTATTGAACCAACTTTTGTAATTGGATACCCTAAATCTATATCTCCTTTAGCAAAGAGTTACGATGGGGATTCTATATTTTCAGAAAGAGGTTATCTTTTCATAGAAGGCTTGAGAATGTGTGAAGTCGTATCAGAGCAACACAACCCATCTCTGCAAAAAAAAGCATTTGAGGAACAGAACAGCGTTGATATTTGGGGTAAGCAAGAACATTCAAATCCCGACCTTTTACAAGCTTTGTCTTATGGATGCCCACCAACAGGCGGGGTAGGTTTAAATATTAACCGATTAGTTGCATTAATATTAAATAGCCGAGACTTAGATAGAATAACATTCTTTCCATTAACAACAACTAAATTTCATTCTTAAATATGTCTTCTAACAAATTAAAAGTTCAACACAATGTCACAGAATTTGAAAAAATATAGAATTGGAATACGCTTAGAAGATAAGTCTTTTGAGAGTAGAGTTCCGTTAATCCCTTCTGATATTAAAGACCTACTTGATATGCAGGGAGACCGTATTGAAATCTTAGTTCAAGAATCAAGAAAAGATAGAGTTGAAAAAAAAGAAAAGAAAAAACTTCTCAAATTTGTTCAGGATAATTTTATTGAATATGAGATTGAAAAAATCGTAACAGAAGTTCCAAGGTGTTTTGATGATAATAGCTACAAACAAGCAGGCGCTAAAGTTGTAAATAAAAATAATTTGGATTGCCAAGTAATTATCGGTATTAAAGAAATTCCCATCAACGAAATTGAAAAAGACAAAACATATTTGTTCTTTTCCCACATATATAAAGGTCAAGAATGGAACTATAAAATGTTTGAAAAACTGAAAGATAATAATTGTACCCTGATAGATTATGAAATGATTCTTGCAAACTTATCACATGACGATTATGAAATAGCAAGGCAGGAACAAAGAAATCAGAAAATCAAAACTCCTTTTGAAGCAAGGCGGAAATACAGAACTGTTTTTTTTGGGAAACATGCGGGTATTGTTGGTGCAATAAATAGTTTATGGGTTCTTGGTAAAAGATTAAATGAGGATAAAGAAATTAAAACCCCTTTTCTAAAGATAAAACAATCCATCTCTTATTATGAGAAGGAAAAAAAATATTCCTCAAATGACCAGAGCAAAGACTACAAACAAGTGAATGCTTACAATTCTGTAAAAAAAACTTTAGAAGTAATTGCAAAAGAAATAAAGAAAGGTTTGCCAGTAAATTGCCCACCAATTGTCATTGGCATTACTGGCAAAAGTACGGAGAAGTCATCTAATGGTTTTGATAAATATGGAAGAAGTGCCACGGGTGCCAAGGAAGTAATAGACATTTTGAAGCCTATTGTTATTTCTCCTGAAAAACTTTTGGAAGAAAACTTTATCTTTTACAAAGACAGAGTTTATTTGGTGTTTTTTGATAAAACACATACCACAGGTGAAAATTCTGATTTTAAAAAATATCTTCCTAAACTCACTATCTTAATAAACTGCATGATATGGAATAACAGCATGAAAAGAATTATTACAGTTGAACACATGAAGGAACTCTATAAAGAAGGCAATAAAGACCTTATAATTGGTGATGTGACTTGTGACCCTGGTGGCTCAATAGAAATGTGTTTAGATGTAGATAGTGGCAATGCATTTTATCTTTATGAACCTTCAAAAGACGATAGTAAAAATACTGCTAAATATAAACCGAATCAAAACGGTGAAAGTGGTTGGCAAAATGAGAGCCATCGTGATTTTCTTTATCACACGGCATGTTGTAAAGCCAATCATACAAAAGGTATTGGCCCCGTAATTATGTCAGTTACAAATATGCCTTGCGAACTTCCAGGCGAAGCATCCCGTAAATTCAGCAAAATGCTTTGGAGTTACATTGACGACATTTCAAAAATTGATGGTAGTGTTTCCTTTAATAAACTTAAAATAAGTGAACCGATAAAAAGGGCAATAATTCTTTACAAAGGAAAGTTAACAAGGGACTTCAGGTATCTTGAAGGTCTCTATAAAAATGTCGGTATTTCATTGTAATATTTCGTTGTTTTTTTACTTTCTAAACTTAAAATTGACCGCTTCATTGTCTAAAAAAGTCAGAAAGAAAACTACAAACTTGTGCTAAATTGGCAAAATGAACAAAATACTAAAGGCAAGAACTAAGTGCTGCCGACAAGTACTCCTAAACGTCGCACCTGCGTCAGCACGCACGTTCTCAACAACAACAAAATAAAAATAAATAAATATAACAAAATGAAAAAGTCCCTTTTCCTTCTTGCCCTTTTGGGTACAATCCTTCTGCCACTTTCCAATGCGTTTGGACAAGACACAACATTGGTTGGGCACAAACTTGCTTTGCTTGAAGAACAGTTGAAAATCGTTCAAAACGATATAAAAAACAACAACGTTACTGACTTGTATAGCCAACTTGAAGAGTTAAAAAAACAAAGAGACCAAAGTGGCAACAGTCAGGCATTGGAGCAACAAATAATAGCATTAAAAGCAGAATTGCAAACAAAGGAACAGCAACTCTCGGATTTACAAAAAAAACTGACTGAACTGTCAACCCAAATTACATCAGTAGTATCAGTCCTCTCTGAACAAACCAAAGCAAAAGAAGACACCAAAAAATTAGAAGCAGAATTACAAGCAGCGAAGGATAAGATAACAGCACAGTTTTTGGGCAAATTCAAATCTGATGTAAGAGCCTTTTCAGGATTTGGCGGCTTACTCAATTCTATTGCAAGCACTGCGGAAATTTTACTTTTGTTTCCAGAGAAAAAAGATAAAGAGCCAACATTTGCAAGTATAGGCAAGTATGTTGGACTTGCTGGAGGCGTAATTGGTCCAATTATCTATGGTTCATCAAACGAGCAAAGTACTCAAAAAGCAGGAGTAATTACAGCAGGACTTTCACTCACGCTAACTGGGCTTATAAGTACAGTTTTAAAAAATGATAAAAAAACACAAACTTTAATTGAAAATATAGCCAGAAATAGGGATTTTACTGATGAAGTTCTATCTTTCAGCAAATCTGCTAGGCCATTTGAAGAAAAATCGACCATTCTCTACAATGAAATAAAACAGTATGAAAATAATACTGAATGGAGGCCGAGTGCAACCCAATTAAATAGTTATTATTCCTTAATAACTTTACGGCGTGATATATCTATTATTCTTAGGCAAATGCAAGCCAAAGCGGAGTATTTAAGAGATTTTCAAACTATAACCCAAGAGGGAAAGAATAAATTAATACTTCTCATTGCGGATTACAAAAAGGCACTTGATTCGTGGGAAGGGCAAGAGTCAGCCTATTTAGACACCTATAACCACTTGAAAAACCTAATCGATAAAAAATAATAATTTTTAGAACAACGCATATACGCCCATGCCGCACAAAACCCGCCCGCAATGCTCGACGTGCTGCACAGGCGCATATGCAACCGATGGCGGAAATAACAAAATCAAAAAATAAATGTCAGCAGTATTAATAAGTTTTTCGGGGCATAAACTTTCTAACGAAGCGTTGGATAAGTTAAAAGAAGAATATGAAATTATTGAAGAGGTCTTTGTTCCATACATTGATTTTGAGCAAGATATCGAATCTCAATTAGAAAGTGTTGCGAATCAAGTAAAATTTAAACTGGATGGCTCGAGAACCATTACACTGATAATTCCCGGACATTCAACCCTTTCGGCACTGTTGTATGTTTTCATTTATGGAATAATTGGACATCCTCCCGATTTGCTTCTTCTCCAAGAGGATGACAGCGGAAACTACCTTCCTTATAAAAAATATAAAGGCAGGGAGATTAAAAAAACGGGGCGATTATTAAGAGAAAAATTGTTAAAACGTAACGATTGATTCAATTTTTGAATTTCCGATTTTCTAATTACTTTAGTATGATAAAAGATTTTTTACCAGATGATTTCTTTGTTAAAAAGGAAGAATGGCTTAATTTATTAAGGTCCAATGCCAATGACGCGGCTGAAAGATTTTATTTTGTTGAGATAATACCTAAGATTATTCCAATTATAAAACATAAGGTTGGGACGACCCCTCAATATGATGGGATAATCAGCCTATTGGGGTTTACTCCAGAAACTGTTGTACTAGCCTATAAATTATTAACTCCTCAAAAATTAGTGATATTGCATACACCTGAAACTGAAAAAAATCTTGATACCGTATTAAAATATTCAGGCATTGAAGCAAAAAATTTTTTCCATGAAAGTTTTTTACATGATGAAGAACATATTGACGATATTTATTTAGCCCTACAGAAGGCAATGAGCCGATTTAAAAAAGGAAGCAAAGTGGTAATCGAAATGACAGGTGGTAAGAAAACTATGGGAACACAATTAGCTATTGCTGCTGGAATTTTAGAACAAAAATTGGAAGTCAATATTGATGTTTGTTATATTGATTACGATAAATATATTCAAGAATTTAGAAAGCCAGAGCCAGAAACCATTAGGCTACTTCTTATCAAAAATCCATTGGCTGCGCCATATAAAATTTTTGGGAATATCGATGAAAGTAAATTAGATAATAGAGAAATAGTAGTTAATCCAATTTTTAAGGAGAGAAACTTTACAACTAAATCCGATTTAACGTTCATTCTCATGCCTTTTACACTAAAATGGTCTAACAGGTTATGGAGTAAATTGATAAAGCCAGTTTGTAATCGTGTGGGGCTAAATGCAGTTAGGGCTGACGATTTATTGGGTAAAGAAATTATGGAAGACGTATGGAAGGGAATTTTTGAAGCAAAAATAATTATTGCTGATATCACTGGAAGAAATGCAAATGTATTTTACGAACTAGGAATTACGCACACTTTAGGCAAAGAATTTATTTTACTTTCCCAAAGTACTGATGATATCCCATTTGACTTGAATAAATTCCGGTTCATTCTTTATGAAGATAATACAGATGGGTTTGAGAAACTTGAAAGGGATTTGGAAAAAGTGTTGAGGGAATTAATGTAAAAAATACATACATCCGCCATCAACGCACTCACTTTTATGCTTCCTAATCGTCGCACATCGTGAGTGCCACAGATGGGCAAGTAAAACAAAAAAAATAACACATGAAAGAAATACTATCAGTAGTCAAAAACATAGAATCTGATTTTAAATCAGAAAATGAAAAATTAAACTCTTACTTAGAATTAGGTTCAAGTTATTTTGCAGGGAATGAACTTCACAAAGCTCTTAGCCTCTTTGAAAAGGCGATTGAAGACGACCCAAAAAACTCTGGAGGTTGGATTGGCAAAGCTATTACTCACTTAGCAATGACTGAGGTCGCAGAAATTAATACAATAAACATACAGGACTATATTGAAAGATCAATAAAGCACACAGATGAATCAATAATAAAAAAGTATTTAGAAGCAATTACTCTTCATTATGGATATCAGTTTGCATCTGCAATAAAACTTTATATTGATCAGACAAACCAGGCTCTCGCAGAAAAAAAGGAAGCACAAGTTGCTGCGGTAGTTGGTTTAGCAACCGCAGTTGCAGGCGGTGCCATTGCAAATAAATCAAAAAGTTTTACAGGTACCTTTATTGGATACAGTATGTTGGCGGGTGGAGCGGGAGTTACCTTAAAAAAGGGATATGACAGTTTCACTCTTGATCAATTGTCAAAAAGTCTTTATGGAAACGCTTTAGCCCAAGCGATCATTTCTGTACCAACAATGCAAAGTTGTTATCAAATTTATCAAAATTCTCACGGAGATTTGAAGGAAAATGTTGAAGTTATTCTTGATTCATGGAAAGATTCTGTAATATTTTTATTCACAAATGAAAAAATTATCTTCCTTAAATTGGTTGATGAGCTACGTGATACAGATAAATTTTTGGATACAGAAAAGCGAGTTGCCGTACAAAATAAAATAGATGAAATTTTATACTTTATGGATATGATTGGATTAGATGAATCGGCCGATTTTGAACAAGTTAAGCAGTTGAAAATTGTAATAATTTCTTTTGCCGAAGATTTTACCAAAGCAAAAATTGAAGCGATTGTAAATAGAAGAAAGAAAACTCAAACTGGATGTGGTATTGTAGCTACTGCTGTTATGATGGTAATTTATTTCATGGATAATGCAAAAATATTTGAAAATAAATCTCCAATTCCCGGATTGATATTAATTGTCGGGGCTATTTTAATATATAGGTACTACTCAAAGAAAAGGAAAAAAATAAATGACGCATCTGGTATGTCTGATGTACACAGCAATATTAACCAAATAACTTCTGAATTTCAAAAAATATCAATTGAAAAACATGCAATTGATTTAAAATCATTAGGAATATGATAAAAATTACTATTGGATTACTAGAATGGATGGAAACTCTCTCGGATTCAAACCTAACAGCTGCTAACCGTGAGAAATGGGATAAATATTTTGGGTATTCTGTAAATCCAAAATATCGAGTTGTAATATTGGACGACGACAAGGAAAGGTGGTTGGTAGTTGGTAATATAAAAACAGGAAAAGTCAATTATCATTTAATTGAAAATTGAGGATTCCTGACCATAATTGTGCAGGCAACGCCGTATCCCTTCATTTATAGGCAATAATAGATAGCAATGAAGTACTTTGGATTTGAGTTTGATAAGGTGATTGTAATAGAATCGCTACCTGAGCATGAAAAACAAATCAGAGATGGACAATTGTTGTCCTCAGGTGAATATTACACAAAGATATTTTTCCCTTATTGTAATAAGTTACGAGACGAACCATTTTCATTTGAACTTGCTCATGTAAATTCAAAACACGAACTACTTCATAAATTGGATTTGATATGCGAAAAAATTAAATTAGATGACGAGTATCCACTGATACATTTTGAGATACACGGAACAGAAAATAAAGATGGATTAACAATATGCAACGGAGATTTTGTTGATTGGCGAACACTGCTTGACAAATTGACAAACATCAATATATTAACCGCAAACAATCTTTTCGTGATATTTGCGACTTGCTCGGGAGCATTCAACCTTCAGTATATTATGCCACGAGAAACGGTTTTCCCGTATTATGCGGCATTGGCACCAGACAATCCTGAATATCCTGTATTTCTAGAACAGCGATACTCTCTGTTTTATCTTGATTTGATGATAGGTGGAGATGTTGAAAACGCAATTAGGCAAACAATCACTGAAAATGGATATGCCAGAATAATCCTTTCAACATGTGAATTTTATCTATATCAGGCTTTTCAACAAGAGATTGCAAAGGTAAAAGATGATAACAGAGTTGAAGGCCTAATTCAAATACTAAATAGAAAGCCAGGTAATTGCCTTAGTAATGAAGTTTTAAGAAAACTTGTAAAAGATAAACTCTTTGACCCAATGATGGGGGAAAGAATCTTATTAAAGATGAAGGAGAAACTTTTAATGGCTAACGACCCGAAAAACTTAGGAAGATTTCAATTTTCCGCAATGGACTTGATGGACTTATACGCAAAGCAGACATTTTAAAGCCCATAACAACGGATGTACGCATATGCCTCCTAATCGTCGGCACAGCGCACATCCAAACGTTGGCTGTAATTGAATATAAAAAATAATGGATAAAATAAATAAAATTGAGTGGTTTGGCTTTACTGAAGATATGGAAGTCAAAACTTTCCAATCGTTAGAAAACGCATTAGAGGGTCAACCGTGGCTTATTTTTAAAGAGATGAATGGCACATGGCGTAATCCACCCTACTGGAATCCTGCCTATGACATAGAAATATATAAAAATAATGGCGAACAAATTATTGAAATATTGTTGGGAAAATCAAAGCTCAAAAAACTTTCCATCAGTTGCTCAGGAAATTATAATCGCGATAAAATATCCTTTGTTGTGGTATTTCCAGATGGGAATGAAGAAACGAAAAATTTCGGAGCGGGAAAGGAAGGTGTCCTTAGTGCAGTGCGGTTCCTAAAAAGGAATCACTATGATTATATGACAACTCAAATAACAAAACTATCTGAGGACAATTTGTCATTAAAGGAAGCAGTAGCAGCCATCCAAACAGAAAGAAATTCTCAATTAAATGTAAAAGATTCAGAGATAAATATCCTAAAAAGTGAAATAGACAATAAGAATGAAAAAATCGATAAAATTAGCCTTGAATTATCTAGTTTGAAAGATAGGATTACAGAATTAGAGGAAAAAAGCACGAATACTATAACTGTGGTTGAGCCAAATAATTTTCTAAAAGTTAATTCCAATGAGATTGAAATTGATGCCATATCCAAATTAGAGGGGCTACATGGTTTAAAATCTGTGAAAGACGAAGTAAAAAAATTGGTTAACGTTGCTAAAATTCGACAACTGAGAAAAGAACGTGGATTGGATATTACGCCTCAAACTTTACATGCTGTCTTTTCTGGAAACCCTGGAACCGGTAAGACGACAGTTGCAAGAATTTTAGCAAATATTTATAAAGAAATTGGGTTGTTGTCGAAAGGCCACCTAGTAGAGGTTGATAGATCTATTATTGTCGAAAAATTTGTTGGACATACTGCTAAAAAGATGCAGGAAATTGTCAAATCAGCCCTTGGAGGGATATTATTTATTGATGAAGCATATGCCTTAGCTAAACCAGATGTATCCAATGATTTTGGACAGGAGGCAATCGATACGCTTGTGAAATTAATGGAAGATCATAGAGATGATTTGGTGGTAGTAGTAGCGGGATATTCAAAAAATATGGCTACTTTTTTAGATTCTAACTTAGGGCTTAAATCCCGTTTTTCATATCATATTGATTTCGAAGATTATGAAGACGATGAGTTAATGACAATTTTTTGCAAAATGTATAGTAGTAAAGGTTATTCAATGAGTGATGACCTTTACTTGCCAATAAAAGACCTCATCATTTTTCTCAAAAATAAAGACGTTTCTGCGTTTGGAAACGCCCGTGGAGTGCGAAATTTGTTCGAGAAAATTGAGATCAATCAAATGTCAAGGTTAGGCAAAGAATCGTATGTGACGAATGAAGACCTAACTACTATAATTCTAGACGATATACCTAAAATCCAACCTGCAAATGCGTAGAAATATTAAAATAAGTGATGCGATTGATGCGTCAACCGAAGTAATATCCAAAAGAGTTATCTCTGTTCAGCCTCAAATAGAAGGCAAAGAAGAACAGATAAGCGGAGGGCTTCAAAGTGAGTTGACAAACCATCTAATTGATGGTATAAAAAAGACCTTGCCAGGCATTTCACTTCCTAATGTTTCATTTCGTGTTGAATCCTTTACCAAGAGCCAAGAAAAACAGGTCGGTGCTGATTTGGGGTTTGTCATTAAAATAAAGAAGAATGGTCAAGAAATTTCAAAAGCATTCTTGGCACAGGCAAAAATCGGGAAATACAGAAAACTCAAAAAATCATATTATGCTTACAACAAGGATATACTTATTCAGGCAAATAATATGCTTAATTTGACATCTGATTCTTTTTTTGTAACTGTTTAGCACCCGCCGGAGGCGGGTTATGAAAAAACTGGATTAAAACATAACTTGTCGCTTCAAAAACAAACGAGTTGGAACTGCCTACCACTGTCGAATCCTGTCATGTTCTTATAAGAAA
>Ga0163148_10004841_pt1 | contig 13852 bp, 14 predicted proteins | sample OliLakLV19MP7P2_FD_148606 | JGI IMG/M metagenome (GOLD analysis project Ga0163148, IMG submission 148606) | Freshwater microbial mat bacterial communities from Lake Vanda, McMurdo Dry Valleys, Antarctica- Oligotrophic Lake LV.19.MP7.P2 | ecosystem: Environmental > Aquatic > Freshwater > Lake >...
GTACTGACGTGCCAATCGTCGATAGGCTTTCTTGACCTCTTCAGGGGTGGCGTCTTTGGTAATGCCGAGAATTTGATAGTAGTTCCGAAAGTTCTGCATTCAGGGAAGCGGGAAGGAGGAAAGAGGAATTGAGGATGAAGAACAGTCGTGCTAGCTCCACTCATCATCGTCATCGTCCCAGTTACCTCGGCTCTTGCCATAGTTGGAGGAGCTATCGGTGGGGGGGCGACGGCGGGGAGAGTCGGAGCGAGATGTATCGGAGCGAGAAGAGTCGGAGCGAGAAGAGTCGGAGCGAGAAGTATCGGGGCGAGAAGTATCGGGGCGAGAAGAATCAGGGCGGCTGGTAGAGGGACGAGTGCCCGATGCAGGGCGATCGCGCCCAGGTGGCGTATCCCACAGGTCGGGTTCAGGGCGGCGATCGCCTGCAGGCGGTGTCTCCCAAGCATCGGCTTCAGGGCGGCGATCGCGGCTTTCTCTGCGGTCGGGGCTGGAATCGCGCGGGGGAGTGCGGTCATCCCAGTCGTCGCGCGGGGTAATGCGGGGGGTGCGGGGCGATCGCGGTTCTCGGCTGTTGCGATCGTCTATCGGCTCGTCCCAGGAGGGGCGGTTAGGGACACTACGGCTGCGATCGCTGCGGGTATCGCGGGGTGGCTCACTGCGACTATCGCGATCTACGCGATCATTGCGACTATCGCGCGGATCGCGATCATTGCGACTATCGGAGGGAGCCTCCCAATCGGCACGGCTGGCGGCAGTGCGGCTGCGGTCGTCCCAGGCATCGCGATCGTTCCAGTCGCGGGTGTTGCTACGGCTGCGATCGCTGCTCCAGCTATCGCGGTTGTCCCACGGGTCGCGGTTGCTGCCCCCGCGATAGGGCAGCTCATCATACTCGTCGTCATCGCCCAAAATGGTGCGCTTCAGGGAGCTAAAGAACCCCTCGTCTTCGTCTTGGCGATCGAATTGGTAGACCTCTTGCTGAAGTTCATAGAGCGCATCGCGCAGATCGGCTTCGACTAGGTCAATGTTGCGCTCGTCATTTTTCGCCAGCGCATCCCGCAGCTCTTGCACCAAGTTTTCGATTTTGCGACGATAGTTGCTGGCAAACTGCATGCCAAAATCTAACGCCACCTCACGCAGTTGTCGTTCAGCTTGGTAGGTCAGCGCCTCGGCTTTGGTGCGTTTTTCGACTCGTTCGCGCCGTTCGCGGTCTTCCTGGGCAAACTTTTCGGCCTCCAAAATCATGCTTTGGATTTCGCCCTCGCCCAAGGTGGACGCGCCCTGAATGGTAATCCCCTGTTCTCGTCCCGTGGTTTTATCGACCGCCGTGACTTGCAAAATACCGTTGGCGTCAATGTCTAGCGACACTAGCACCTGAGGCACACCGCGCGGGGCGGGAGGAATGCCCATCAGTTTGAACCGACCCAAAGACTTGTTGTCGGTAGCCATCTCGCGCTCACCTTGCACCACATGCACTTCCACCATGGTTTGGTTATTTTCGGAGGTGGAAAAGATGTCGGAACGGCGGACGGGGATGGTGGTGTTGCGCGGAATCAGCTTTTTGGTGATGCCGCCAATGGTTTCTAGCCCCAGAGACAGCGGCGTCACGTCTAGCAGCAAAATGTCGCGAACTTCCTGGGTCAAAATCCCGGATTGAATGGCGGCACCAACGGCGACTACTTCATCGGGGTTGACGTTTTCGTTGGGTTCTCGGTCGATTAGCGATCGCACCAAAGTCTTCACCATCGGCATCCGGGTCGCCCCACCGACCAGCACCACCTCGTCAATATCGTTGGGCGTCAAGCCCGCATCTTTGAGCGCTTGCTTAACGGGACCTCGGATGCGGCTAATTAGGTCGGTGCACATGCCCTCAAACTGAGAGCGGGTCAGCCGCGTTTCTAGGTGTTTGGGGCCGTCTTCGGGTGTGGCGGTAATAAAGGGCAGATTGATCTCGGTAACGCTAACGCCGGAGAGTTCGATTTTGGCTTTTTCAGCCGCTTCCATCAGTCGCTGCAAGGATTGGCGATCGCGCCGCAAATCCAGCTTCTCAGTCTCCAGAAACTGGTCGGCTAGCCAGTCCACCACTTTTTTGTCGAAATCGCTGCCGCCGAGCTGCGTATCGCCGCTGGTGGCTTTGACCTCAAACACGCCATCGCCCACGTCCAAAATCGACACGTCAAACGTGCCGCCGCCCAAGTCAAACACCAGAATGGTTTGGCTATCTTGCCGATCCATGCCATAGGCCAGCGCCGCCGCCGTGGGTTCGTTGAGAATCCGCAGCACTTCTAGGCCAGCAATCCGTCCGGCGTCGCGGGTGGCTTGGCGCTGCGAGTCGTTAAAGTAAGCCGGAACCGTAATCACTGCACCCGTGACGGTTTGCCCCAGATAACGGCTGGCTTCATCTGCCAGCTTGCGCAGCACCATGGCCGAAACTTCCTCGGGCGCGAACTCTTTTTCTAACCGAGGACACTTAATTTTGACGTTGCTGTTTTCGTCTTTGCGGATGGTGTAGGGCACCCGCTTCGAATCGGGGTTGATTTCGCTATAGCGCCGGCCAATAAACCGCTTGACGCCATAAAACGTGTTTTGGGGGTTCAGCACCGCCTGCCGTCGCGCCATCTGTCCGACTAACTGTTCGCCTTCTTTGCTAAAGCCGACAACCGACGGTGTGGTCCGCATGCTTTCGGCATTGGCAATCACAACAGGCTTGCCGCCTTCCATTACGGCGACGACTGAGTTAGTGGTTCCCAGGTCAATGCCTACGACTCTACCCATGCGCTGCAACGCTCCTCGCGTGTTTAGTCAACTGTTGAGCTGTGAAAAATGAGATGTTGAGAATTACCGAAAAAGTGGGTCTAAAGCCCTGTCCTTCTGGGACGGCTTTCTCTCTGATATAATTAGCGTTAGTGGGCAGGGCGTTGTCCATTGGACTAGAAAACATAAGACGAGTTTCGGCTTGCAGTTTTTGCTTGAACCCAGAATCCTCTCGCCTTAAGGCAGGGGAGTACGTCAATAAGTTTATTCTATCTTGCTCTCTGTGGCGATCGCCCATCTCCGTTGCCATCATTGCCCCACCCTCAATAGTACAAGTCATATTTGCAAATCATGGAAATATAAAGGCTGCCAATAGTAACATGCAGCAACCTGCTGGTTCACCACCTCTACCCCCTCTGCCTGCAAGCGCTGCATTTGCTGAGGGATATGTCGGCTGATTAAGCTGCTATCTGCCGCTAAGATCCGGTGAGTCGGGATATCTGCCGCTGCTTTTTTCAGAAATGTAGGAATGGTGCGGTAGTAGCTGTGGGTCAGCCCTAGCGCTAGCAGCAGTTCGGTAGTGCGTACCACTTTTCCGGGCGGAATGCGCGCCACAAACTCGGTGAAGCGATCGCCTGTCCGCTCCGACAGTGCCGGAAACTGCTGCGGCAGTACCGTGACGGCATCCCCCCGCCGCACGACGCCAGCAGCGATCGCGATGCCCAACATGCCGCGCTTGCCCAGACTGCGTTTCACCAAACCGGGCTGCACCTGCTCTAAATAAGCACATGGCTCACATAAAAACATCAGCCGGATCTGGGCAGTTTGCCCCAGTTGCAGCACCCGCCCCGAGCCAAGCCGCTCCACCGCTCCGTCTAGTGCTCCATCTACCACAATATTCTCTTGCAAGTCTCCTGGCGCTAGCCCCAGCTCTTGCAAATAGGGCGCGCTGGCGAGCAACACCTGCCGTGGACTTCCCGCCTGTGCATGCGCCTCTCCCGCCACCCCGTGTCCGCGCTGCAATTTCAGCGCCTCGACTGGCTTGACGAGCTGATCGCCTACACCCTTGCAAAACAGTCCCACAATCTCCACACCAACATCCCAAAACTCTAGAGATACGATATCTCGGATAGGGGGGGTAGGGGCGACACGGTCGTTCGCCCGGTTCGGCTCTAAATCCTGCCCTCAATCTCCTAGAATGTAACTGCACTGATTAATCCCATGGCATTAATCTCATCGAAACCAAGGTTCCCTCATGGCGCTTAAACCCGGTGACCCCGCTCCAGACTTCAGCCTACCCAATGGCGAAGGCAACACGGTCGCACTTTCCGCCTTGCGGGGCAAATGGGTTGTATTGTACTTTTACCCACGCGACAACACTCCCGGCTGCACGACGGAAGCCTGCGCTTTTCGTGATGCCCATGCCGACTACCAAGCGAGCAATGCCGTAGTGTTAGGGATTAGCACCGACGATGCCAAGTCTCACACTAAATTTACGACTAAATTTAATTTGCCATTTGCGCTGCTGACCGATGCCGATGGCAGTGTGGGCAAGGCATATGAGAGCTATGGGTTGAAGAAATTTATGGGCAAAGAATATATGGGTATCAGCCGCAACACCTTCCTAATTGATCCCAACGGTCAGCTAGCTGAGGTGTATTTGAAGGTGAAGCCAGACGGACATGCCGCCAAGATTTTGGCAGATTTGGCGGTTTTAACGGCGTAAGTTTTCGCTTAAATTTGGAGAATTGGGGCTGCCATGTCAAATGGCAATGGAACCAACTGACCACCGAGGTGGTCAGTGCCCCAAATTAGTACTTTTTGGATTTGCGTTTCACTATGAATCAGCTATGGCAATATGTACAGGCTGCATTAGGGGTGATTTTCCGCCATCCCATTACCGGCACCAGCATCATTCCAGTTTTACCCGATGGCAAGATTGTGCTCATCCGACGGCGCGATAATGGCTGTTGGGGTTTACCCGGCGGCATTGTGAACTGGGGGGAGGATGTGGCCACCTCGGTTCAGCGTGAGCTAAAGGAAGAAACGGGCTTAGGGCTAGTTAAGCTACGCCGACTTGTGGGCGTCTATTCCGCGCCCGATCGCGACCCTCGGTTTCACTCCATTTGTTTGGTAGTAGAAGCAGAGGTGGGTGGAGAAATGATGATTCACGATACGACAGAAGTGATGGATGTACAGGCATTTACGCCAACCGCAATTCCGCAGGCCGAGTTGTCGCACGACCATGGGCGGCAGTTGCAAGACTATTTTGCGGGGCTAACGACGCTGGCCTAGCCCATGCCTGGATTTAATCCATTAATCCATGCTGATTAAATCCAGGTGCATCCAACATGCGTTTACGCTGATTTCAGGGGCAACTATTTGTAGAGTTGGGCTAGTGCTTGTGATCGACGTAACGATTCGTAATTCCCGGATTAAATTGTCGCAGGGACAATTGTTTTGGCGAGAGGTGGGGCAGGGGACAACTCTGATCTTTTTGCATGATGCTTGGGCCGATGGCAGCCAGTGGTTGCCTGTAGTAGAGCAACTGACGCAGAGCTATCACTGTGTGACTCCCGATTTGATTGGGTTTGGCGAGTCGGAACGACCGCCGCTGCATTATTCGATCGCCTTACAGGTTGAGTGTTTACAAGAACTATGTGACGCGCTCAAACTGCAACGGCTATATTTTGTGGCGACTGGGATCGGGGGCTGGGTGGCGGCTAGCTATGCATTGCGAGATCCTGAGCGGGTCAAAGGTCTAGTTCTATTGGCACCGGAAGGCGTTGACGTTGGACAACCGGAGCGCTGGCGTTGGGCAAAATGGCTCACCAGTCGGGTGCCGATCGCCCTTTGGCTGCTCCAGGCCATGCGCCCGATCGCTCACCTCTGGGATGGCCGCGCTCAGGTTGATACCTTACTCATACTGCGGCAACAATGGCGGCGATCGCCCGCTGCCTGTCAGCTGTTATTCAAACGGCGAGCAGCAGAAATTCGCGCCGAACTGCTGAGCGATCGCCTTCACTTGCTCAACCTGCCGCTGCTGGTGCTCCAGGGAGAGTGGGATGATTCGATCGCCGCCGACCTAAATCGGATCTATGGAGATGCTCCCAACGCCAAAACTCACTTCATCCCGGCTGGCCCAGACCCATTAGAAACAGCGCCCGACAAAGTCGCCCTGGAGATTCGGGAATTTGTTCAGTAGAAAACCTGACTCAACAAACCTCGAAATAGCAACTGCTGATCGACCACTATCTGCGCCGCCAAGGTTGAATTGAGTTGCGCTAAGTAGGCATGGAGGCGAGGGCTGTCGCCCCCGGTAAAGGCGATCGCACTCTCAGGAAAATCTGTTAGCCAAGCGGCGATCGCGGCTTCTATGCCGGCCAACACGCCGTAGAGAATGCCGCTGTGAATTGCGTCTGCGGTATTGGTAGCCCAGCGCGACGACGGCAGGCCGAGCGGCAGTGGGACAGCGGGGAGAGCGGCGGTGTCGTGGGCTAGTGCCTGATATTGCAGCCGCAGCCCCGGTAAAATGGCACCGCCCACCAGACTAGATGCCGTATCTGCTCCAGTCAACGTTAGGGCTGTGCCGGCATCAATGACTAAAACTGGCGTCCCCAATGTGGTAGCCGCTCCCCATAGCGCTAGAGCGCGATCGATGCCCAAGCTGGGATATAGGTTCTGGAGCGGAATGTCTGCCAGAGTCAGCAGCCGGGAGCGGCAGTAGCGCTGCCACAGGTCGGTTTGCGGCGGCACAACCGAGGCAATCCACAGCGGCGGTGGTTCACTGCCGTGGAACATCGCCAATGCCTGTAACAGGCAGCAATTGGGAGATGCGGACATCGCTAGGTGGGCGATCGCCTGCTGCACTCCCACGGTATCGATCAGCTCTGTGGCGGCGTGAGGAGTATCCCAGCTTTGCTTCAGCGTGGAGCCAACAGCCCAAGCCCAGTGCAGCCGAGTGTTGCCAATGGCCAGGATAAACCAGTCGGTGCGAGGAGGGCGATCGCCAGAATTCATAGGGCTACGTTAAAGGATTGTAGGGATGAAGCATTTGCACCAAGATCTCGACCACCCTCCTACATCCTGATGCAAATGCTTCATCCCTACTTGGGGCGGTCAAAATACAGCGTATCTGACACGGGTGCCGATGCGATGTTGATACAGTCGGGGGCTTGAGCCGTCTTGGGAGCTGGCTCTGGAGCAGGCACTAGGGCAACTGCGTGGGGTACAGGCCGCGCCGAATAGGGGGTGAGAGATTTCCCTTGATAGGCTAGAGAAGTGCTGCCGCCAGAATCGAGCATGACAGCATCCCGAAACCCTAGATTGGCTAACAGTTCGCCTAGATCGATAGCGTCTATATTGTCCATTGAAATCCCCACCACGGCCTGCCCAGCCTGGTCAATCCCCCAAAAGGCACGATGGCGGGCGCTGTCAAATCCAAACAGATCGCTAAACGTTTCCTTTGACTGCGGTTGACTGTCTCGTACTAGCCAAGCCCCGGCGACAAACGCATCCGTCACCTTGGGCTGTAGGGCTTTGATGCCAGACAGAGTGTTGTGGCGATCGCGATCAAATGGGACAAATTCAACCGCGTTAGGGCTAATAATTACCAAAGGTCGCCCTTCAGAACGGGACACATCGTACCCATTACCCGGAATGAATCGCCCGGTGCTCTGGCTAAACACGGGGCCAACCATAACGTTAGAGTCTAATTCTTTTAACGAAAAAAAGGTGCCATCGACAGCGGCTACAGCGGGACCCTTGTTGACGAATTCGGCAATCTCATAGCGACTGTCGGCGTGGATGGTGATCGGTTTGCCGCCAGAAATTAAGGCTAGCGGACTCTTGTCATTGGCCACGTATCGCAGTCGAATGGGTGTATTGAAATTGAACTGCTGACCTAGAGCCAACAACGGCACACCGCCATCGGCTTGCTCCAAGATATGTTTGAGCGAATTTGCCCCGTCTAGCTGGTATTGCCCCATTCGCGCAATCTCCAGCAAGCTGTTAGACTCGCCAGCAAACTGGAGGACATTATCATCCATCGTCATAGCAGATTTGTAGCCCGCCAATTTCACCCAGCGCTTGACCCGGTCGTCATAATGACCAGCCGGGTACATAAAGTGGTCAATTGAAGTCCCCAATTGCGCTTCTAGAATGCGCTTAGACTCTACAATTTCCTGCCGCAGTTCGTGATCGGGCAAGTCTGTGAGGTCATCGGGATGGGTAATGGTATGTGCTGCGATCGTAATTAATGGATCAGCTGCCATTTCTCGCAGTTGCTCCCAACTGATGCTAGATCGACCCAATTTCCTGCCGACCTTGGCCGTGTAGATGCCAAACACAGCCGGGTAGCCATACTGCTTCAGCAATGGATAAACATATTTGTAGTGCCCTTCGTAGCCATCATCAAACGTCAGCAAAATTGGCTTTTTGGGCAGCGGCATTCCCGTCGCCAAATGATTGACCAATTGATTCCAACTGATTGGCGTTGCCCCTTGCGCTTGAATCAGCTTTAGCTCGGCCTCAAATTCTGCGGGGGTGACGTCGAAAAATACCTGTTTCTGCGGCAAAATGTCGTGATACATGATCACAGGCACTCGGGCTAGCTGTGCCTGGGGCTGAATCTGCGGAAATGGGCGGGTGCTGAGAGCCGTCGTCAGTATAGGCAGCAGCAGGTCTTTTAGGGAAGCGGCAGCAGGCTGGGACGATGATGACAGCGCGTTTGAGTCACTGACAACCTCACCTGGCAGCCCGCAGGCTGCCAGCAGTGGCAAATTGCGATCGCGCTGCCCTGCCAGCCACTTAGACTTTTCAGGATCTAGTTCAGCATCTAATGGGTGGGGATGGCGCAGCGGAGTAGCAGCAGCGGCACCGAGCCGAGACTCAGCGGCTGGCATGGGTACCAAAACCAGCGAAACTCCAATGATGATGGAACCCTTGGCACATTGAGTCAACCAGCGTAGATGCGAACCGACAAACCAACGATTCAATCTGAGCAGCAGACTGAGCCTAGCGGGGTGCAGGCAAGGTTGTGCGGCAGATGACGCAACCTTAGTCAACGTCACCATCAGCGTCCGAAGGGACAGTCCCATTGTGTATTCCGTCACATCCAAAACATCTATCGCCAGATGTAACGGATTCCAACGGCAATGTCAGGTTCGCTAGCCGACATTGCCGCTAAAGATTTCGATAAAATAGCCAGTTCTGAGCAGATTTATTCTGCTCTTTACTCATTGGCAACCTAGCCTTATTCACTCCTTAATCACTCGCACTGGCTCTAACAGCTGTTCTGGACGCGGTTTTATAGGTGTTCTATCTGTTGTGTTCCATCTGTATAGTCCATGGTCAATATAGCCATGGTCAATCCACAACGACACCTCATCAAAAGAGTGAATCTGTCGAAAGGCTGAGAGGTGATTGGCCTCTAACTGATTATGATTAGAGCCTATTGGCTAGTCCTATTCGGGATGGTCAAGGCTAACGATGCAGCATCAACATTAGTTTGTGGAGGTACAACGATCACCATGAGAAATACTGATCATGAAAAGCCAGCTGAGGTGATCAAACCTGACGTCTCTGGAACATCACAAGAGACCCACAGCCCTGAGTATCTCAAAGGCTACCGAGATGGCGTCAGAGATCGACAAGCCGCACGTTCTTACAATGCTGGCGATGGGGTGTTGGGGGCATTGCTGGCGATCGCCCTAATTGCAGGGGTTGGCTATTTTGGCTACAACTACGCCACCACAGGGCGTTTGCTGCCCGGTGGGGTAGAGCTAAACAACTTTTTAGCGCCGTCGCCAGCCCCCTAGCTTCGGCTCTTCAATCGCATCAAGAACTAAAATGGTGTGAAAAAAGGGACTAAAAAAGGCGATCGCTCTTCCTGATGAAAAGCGATCGCCCACTCAGCTCTTAAATCAAGAGCAAGTTTACTAGAGTCTAGACTCTAGTAATCATAATCGCCGCCGCCCATGCCGCCGCCACCGCCACCGCCGGATGCTTCCTTGGGTTCGGGCTTGTCAACGACGATGCATTCGGTGGTTAGCACCATGCCAGCAATCGATGCGGCGTTTTGCAGAGCAGAACGCGTTACCTTGGCAGGGTCAACGATCCCAGCTTCAAACATATCAACAAACTCATTGGTGGCTGCATTGTAGCCAACGTTGAATTCTTTTTCCTTGACGCGCTCAGCAATCACTGCACCGTTTTGACCCGCGTTTTCGGCAATCCGCTTCAGGGGAGCAGCCAATGCACGAGCCACAATCAGCGCACCCGTCAGCTCTTCAGCCGATAGGTTGCTGGTTGCCCACGCTTCCAATTCAGGAGATAGGTGAGCCAGCGTGGTGCCGCCGCCAGGAACGATCCCTTCTTCAACCGCCGCTTTAGTGGCGTTGATGGCATCTTCCAACCGCAGCTTGCGATCCTTCATTTCGGTTTCGGTGGCAGCACCGACTTTGATCACCGCTACACCGCCAGATAGCTTAGCCAAGCGCTCTTGCAGCTTCTCTTTGTCATAGGAAGAATCGGTTTCTTCGATTTGACGACGGATTTGCTCCACGCGTGACTTCACACCCGATTCGTTGCCTTCGGCCACGATGGTGGTGGTGTCTTTGGTGATGGTGATGCGGCGAGCTTTACCCAACGATTCGAGCTTAACGCTGTCGAGCTTGAGACCCGCATCTTCGGTGATGACTTGACCGCCAGTCAGCACGGCGATGTCTTCGAGCATGGCTTTACGGCGATCGCCAAACCCAGGAGACTTAACAGCCGCTACGTTGAGCACGCCCCGCAGACGGTTGACCACCAGGGTTGCCAATGCTTCTTTCTCGATGTCTTCTGCCAAAATTAGCAGCGGACGACCGGAACGAGCCACTTGCTCTAGCACAGGCACTAGGTCTTGCACTAGGGTGATTTTCTTGTCGGTCAGCAGCACAAAAGGCTCATCCAAAACCGCTTCCATCCGCTCGGTGTCGGTGGCGAAGTAGGGCGAAATGTAGCCTTTGTCAAAGCGCATCCCTTCGGTGACTTCTAGCTCAGTCGTCATCGACTTGCCTTCTTCTAGGGAAATAACGCCTTCACGACCCACTTTGTCCATGGCTTCGGCAATCATGGCACCGACTTCGTCGTCGTTACCAGCCGAAATTGAACCCACTTGGGCGATCGACTTGGAGTCTTCGACCGGGCGGGCATGCTTAGCAATTTGCTCTACCAAGAAACCAGTGGCTTTGTCGATGCCGCGCTTCAGGGAAATAGCGTTAGAGCCTGCTGCCACGTTACGCAGACCTTCTTTGACCATGGCGTGAGCCAAGACGGTAGCAGTGGTGGTGCCGTCGCCCGCTGCATCGTTGGTTTTGGAAGCGGCCTGACGGATCAGAGCCACACCCGTATTTTCGATATGGTCTTCTAGTTCAATTTCTTTGGCAATCGTGACACCGTCGTTGACGATTTGAGGCGCGCCAAACTTCTTCTCTAACACGACGTTGCGTCCCTTAGGCCCAAGGGTTACCGCAACGGCTTCTGCCAAAATATCGATCCCGCGCTCTAGAGCACGACGGGCGTTTTCGTTGTAAATGATGCGCTTAGCCATAGTTCTTCTTAGCCTTGGGTAATTAATTGAATAGCAGTTGACGAGATTAGAGTCGATGGGTTAGCGGCGAACTGTGCAGGGATAGTTTTGCCTAGCGCCTGCACGGTACTGGCTAAAATCTGACTAATCTACGATTGCCAAGATGTCCTTCTCAGACAGCAAAACGTAGTCGTCGGAGCCAAGTTTGATGTCGGTGCCAGCGTACTTGGAATACAAAACCTTGTCGCCTACACTGACTTCTAAATCTTGGCGGGTACCGTCGTCATTGCGCTTGCCAGGACCAACCTGTGCCACTTCGCCCACTTGTGGCTTTTCTTTTGCATTGTCCGGGAGGAAGATTCCGCCAGCGGTCTTCTCTTCGGAGGCGCTCACCTTCACAAAGACGCGATCGCCCAGCGGCTTTACGGTAGAAACGCTCAGAGATACAGCAGCCATACTAAGTTTCTCCAGACTGAATTAGTGTTGCAATAGGGTTGCGATTTGCTTTCCGTTAAAAACGGCAGGCCGTTAGCACAGAAACGCCACAACTCCTGACACGATGGGGGTAATCTCAACCCTTACTTGGTCAGGCTTGCATCGCTACGGCTAATAACTAACCGTTAATAGCCGATCGCCAACAGAGTTAGCACTCTCAACCCCTGAGTGCTAATTTAGCGGAATATGGGGTCACACTACAACTCTGCTGTCGGTGCGGTTTACCGAACTGTGTAGCGTGGGACGCAAATTTAGATCCCATTTGTGGCGCTTATGGCAGTTGGGGTGGTTAGGGTGGTTGTGGCATGGTTGTGGCAGTTCAGAAACTGGCGAATCAGAAACTGGCCTGCGCTACTGTGTAGTTACCGAAAATTCGATTAGAAATGAGATGGGCAATTTACTACGCCTGTGGTGCAGGACTCTCAAACCCTAGCCCAGAGGCATTAGGTTTGATGGTAGATTGGCCTTGGGAAACACCTGCCGTTAAATCTCACCCGTCTGCTGGCTGAGATGTGCTGATGTGAGGAGAGATCAATGCGATCGCGAACTATTCGAGAAGGCTCTGTGGGCTTGCTCATTTTGTTGGGGTTAGGAACATTTGGGGCGATAGTGCTGTGGCTGCGAGGCTTAAGCCTGGGCAATCGCAGCTACCAAGTAGTAGTCAATTTTCCTAGTGCTGTGGGGATGCAAACGGGTTCCTCTGTGCGCTACCGGGGCGTGGTAGTCGGCAGGGTGCAGCAAATTCGTCCAGCTGACCAATTTGCTGAGGTAGAAATGCAGATTTCACCCGCTACCCTAAAAATCCCGCGCGACTCGTTGATTCAATCGAATCAGGCGGGGCTAATTGGCGAAACGGCGGTCGATATTACGCCGATTACAGAGCTGACGGCTGAGGTGGCGACGAATCCGTTCGCGGCTGATTGCAAAGGCAGCGCTATTATCTGCGATGGCGATCGCCTGAGTGGGGAAGTCGGGGTCACCTTCGACGCGCTGATTAGCTCCACCATTCGGCTGTCTAATCAACTAGCCGACCCAATTTTGTTTGGCAACATTCAGTCGCTGACGCGCAACTCCTCGCGGGCGGCAGCGGGCGTCACCACGCTGGCTGGCGAAGTGACGACGCTGACTAAGTCGGTGCAGCAAGAGTTACGAGTGCTTTCGGGTTCTGCTAATGCTACGACGACAGCTGTGGGGCAAGCCGCCACTGAGATTGGGTTAACGGCGGCTCAGGTGAATAGCCTGATCACCAGCAATCGCTCGGCAATTAACAGCACGCTGCTCAACGTCAATGAAACCAGCAGCCAGCTGCGGGTGGTGGCAACACGGCTAGCACCGCTGGTAGAAGAGGGTGAATTTGTCCAAAATTTGCAAACGCTTTCTGCAAATGCGGCCCGCGCTTCGGCTACGTTTAGCACGTTGACAGATAGTTTGGGCAGTCCCGAAAACGCCCTGATGCTCCAGCAAACGTTAGATTCTGCCCGCGCCACCTTTCAAAATGCGGAGAAAATTACCTCAGATTTGGATGAGCTAACTGGAGATCCAGCCGTGCGCAGTAATATCCGCGATCTGCTTCAGGGACTAGAAAATCTGCTGTCGTCTACCCAGCAGCTGCAACAGCAAACCGATTTTGATCAGTTGCTAATCCCAGCGGCGATCGCCCTCCAAAACCCAGCCCCCGTCCCACCGTCAACCGCCGCCGTTCAGGGTTCCAGACGCGTCCCTGCACCCACGCGGCCTGCCACTCCGCTGCCCACAGGCTCCACAGTCCCCAATTCCTCCATTCCGTTGCCCCGCCTCAGCCGTTTTTCTACGACTGAGGTTCAAGCACCTCTAGATCCAGCGACTGCTGCATCGCCTCAGCCTTAAGCAGAGGCCCTTCACGCAATAAAAACGGAAATGCCGCATTCTGTAGGGGCATGGCACTGCCATGCCCTCCCAGGGTGCTGGCCTACAACGCGTTAATCAACGAGTCATCGTATAGCGTTGTGGCATCCACCGGGCTAGACACCAAGCCTAATGCTTGACTCGTCTTGG
>Ga0163148_10004842_pt1 | contig 13844 bp, 6 predicted proteins | sample OliLakLV19MP7P2_FD_148606 | JGI IMG/M metagenome (GOLD analysis project Ga0163148, IMG submission 148606) | Freshwater microbial mat bacterial communities from Lake Vanda, McMurdo Dry Valleys, Antarctica- Oligotrophic Lake LV.19.MP7.P2 | ecosystem: Environmental > Aquatic > Freshwater > Lake >...
TACGCCGAGGATCTCGAGCTGAACCTCTCTCAAACATTGCATTCATTTTAGCTTCATTCTAAAGCTTACAATTTTCATTTACAAACACTCAAAAGGCCTGTAGCTTTTAGCGTGGTGCACATGGGTCTGCAATTAGCTAGCATTGTCATCATTGTTTTCAAAGGGATTCAATTGATCTTCTCTTGACAAAACAAGGCAGATGTAGCATTTGCAACATCCACACATTGCAATCTCTGTGCAGTCCAACCAAGAGAACAAAGAGAGCATGAGCACATCATGTTTGACAAAGTCATCAGCTCTCTGAGCCAGATGACTCAAATAATTGATTGACAACAAACCGAAATGTTCATTCATGCCGTGCAGAAACCATGCCAATGACTATGCAAAGAACCAACTGCAACACCAGTCCTTCTTCTGTCCCCCTCAAGACAATTGTGCTCAGTGCTCATCATTCTTTCACAGGACTTGAGCAAACTAAGGAATTGATTGGCTCCGGGACAACATTTGTGTCAAGAAGAAATGAAGGTGATGGCTGGAACACACAATCAACACAACAAAAGATGTTCTGTGTCAAAGCTCTAACCAATAGACCCTCGTTATGGATTCACAATTTGCATTCAACCATTTGTCATTTGCTCCCACTTAGATGGACATCATCTTGATTGATGCATGCTTTGCCTCCCACCAGTGATCCTGCTCTTCCGTCCTTGTCAGTTGTCATTACTCCATCCTTCAGTGCACATCAGTCAAGTTGAAACGCATGCTTCTGCTTAGCAACATTGATCCACCCATCCCACTCATTGTGTTCTTTCTTTGAATGGGGAAACGAGAACTTCACGCAGATGGTGTCTTGCATTTGCATCACTTGGTTGTTCCTGGTCATGCACGAGCAGCAACAGGCTCAACAACAGCAAATTTTGTAGATGAATGACATTTCTACTCACTCTTCTTTAAACCTAGCACATTCATTATCAACATCATTGAATTTTCTAGCATTGCAAGAGAGGAGAGAGCATGCTGACACAATGCATGTCTGTGTTTGTCCCCAAGCATGCGCTGCAAACCTCCAGAGGACATTTTCTGACAAGGACCACACAGCATTTAAGCTACAAAGATTGTTTGCATGGATGGACCATCTGGGTCCAAGAGGGTGAGCTCTTGCCAAATGGTGTTGTCACACAACAAAGTGTCTGTCACCTGATGAGTTGTTGTGTTGGGGCAGTTGGGCACATTCTGTGCATTCAAATCCCTTTGCAAACTTGTCTCTTTAACTGACAATGTCTGGCCCACTTTCCGCATGAACACAGCAAATGTAGGCACCATCAGACCTGTCTCTCTGTTGTCACAGGTTGCAAAAGCACAGCCCCTAGAGCTGTGAGATTCACATGTCAGACTTTTCTTCTTGCAGACTGCTCAAATGTGGTGGGCATAAAAGAGCTTGCCCAACAAAGCAGCTCGTGGTGCAGAATCTCCTGCAAATTGATTTGATGGACATGAGAGGAGTGAACTCATTTTCAGTTAAAATTGAAGTGTCCCATAACAATGCAGACCTCCACATCACACAAGCTGCATCTAGATGTAGTCAAGAATGGGTTGTTACAAATAGAATGCAGCACACACTGTGCTGAAAGTGTAGACATAATTTATGTATTTTATTTACAGTTTGTTCAAGACATGTGCATGAGGTAGCAGCTGGCATTTTCTTCTCAATAAATATGTCCAGTGTACAAAGACACATAGATATGTACAGAAGATTTCCTGCCATTAGTTTTGTCGTCTTGTCCCTGTGCCCCTATCAGCGACTGACACTTTTTCTCAATGAATATGTTCAAAATATATACAAATGGGGTAGCAAAAGTCAGTTGCTTGTCTGTTGGCTGCTGTCAATGCTGGCTGTTGATGCTGTCTCTTTTTCCTCAGCAGGAGCATTCCCAGGTGGCTGTGGTGCCGACACAGATGGAAAGCTAAAGCCTTGCTGTATCAGCTGCTGGAGCAAAACAGACTGCAGGAGGTTGGCATCGATGTTTCCAGGTGTCAGTGACTGCAGTAGCTGCTGCTGTCCCTGGCCAACTCCATCAGAGTTCACTTGTGAGACATTCTGATATTGCTGCTGTGGTTGCACAAGCACAAACTGTTGCGGCTGTTGGTTTTGCTGCGTACCGAACTGGGCTTGTGGCGCTGGTGCACTGGAACCATCACCATTACCACGGGCTTCTAGTAACTGCTGCGTCGTGTAGTGGGCGCCTTGTGCAGGAAGTGGCGGTTGTGTTTGTGTTTGCCTGGACTGCGAGTGTGGTGACGTCATGTGCATCTGCATGGCGTTGTTTGTTGCTTGCTGGTGAGCCGGTTGTTGCTGCTGCTGTAAGGTCGATGGAAACGAGTACAGTGCTTGATTTGATTGGTGTGCTCGCTGTGCCTGATGTGAAGGACCAGCGGGCGGTTGCTCCGTCTCTTGCTGCACAACCGGTTGGAGTGTTGCAGGCTGTTGCTGCTGCAAGATATGATGGATTGCCCGCCAAGGCTGTTGCTGAGAGAGTTGTTGGATTAGCATTTGCCAGGGCTGAAGGTCCTGAGTGATTACTGGCTGTTGTTGCTGCTGCCGCTGGGCTTCTTGTTGGACTTGCTGTTGCTGCTGGGCTTGTTGTTGCTGGGCATGTTGCTGCTGTAGCATGGCGATTGTGTTCAGCATATTTTGTTGAAGCTCGTTTGCCATGGCTGCAGTATGATCGTTCATGCTAGTCGGCGTCGCCTGGGCGACCGGTGGCTGTGAACTTTGAGATGCTGCTGCTTGTAGTCCCTGTTGGAGTACCTGGAGGAAACCAAGGTCTGGCGCGGCTTGCCCCTGTTGGCCATCTATGCTGGTACTGTTAGCAGCAGCGGCAGCATTTTCACCAGTCGTGGTGGTAGTAGAGGTAAGAAGAACAGGATTACCATCGGCTGGCGTAACTGTTTCCCCCACCAATGTTTCGTACCCTTGCGATTGAACCAGTTCCGCTTCTTCTTCCTCGTCCTCGCCTTGATTGCGGAGAGATGCCATGGTTATCTCTTTCACTTTCAGTGGGTTCGCCCTCTTGAACTTGGGGTGATAAAAAGCATTGATATGAGGTGGAAATGCCTGGTGAAATACTTTGCGAAACCCCCTGGTGAGTGTTAGAGTAAAGAAGAGAATGGATATCCACAATGGAGATACACCAGCAACAAAAGCGGCATGGTTAGAAAAACTATAGTGGTATAGCAATGATTGCATATGGCAGCCACGACAGACTTTGTAAACTGTGAAGTGAGCTTACACACGTACCATCGATTCAGACTCCTGACAAACGAGCTCAGTTTGGTCCCACCAAAGTGCTTATCCAGGAACTCTGTTTGAACCGTGTCGGTATTAAAGGCAAAGCCATTCCCATCTGGAATCCACCAGAATACGTTCTCCATTGGAGTTCCATTCAGTAGCAGAAGCAGTTTATCCGGCAATCTCATGCGGCCAAAGGAAGAAGACGAAGAAGGATTGGTACTAGCACTAGTAGTACTACTACTGGTCGTTGCTTTGGTTTTGGTCGTGGAACTGCTCTTATTACCACTACGGGCTCCTCTTTCTGCCTGCGACTCTCCAGCTGGCGACGCGTTCGACTTGATATCATGCTTAGCCCTGCGACTTCTGACAGGAGAAGCTTTGCGTTTCTTGGGGGTGGGATGATGTCCCTTTCCTCGGTTATCTTGGCTTACCAACATGTCTGATGCAGCCACAGCACCGTCTCCTCCGACATCTGCTGTTGTACTAGTACTCGAAGTAGCAAGATTGGTTGGTAGCCCTCTTGACAGCGCATTGGCATCGATAGATTCGTCTCCCGCTGTGTCTTTGCTATTCATTTACTTCCTGAAAACAAAAACACAAGACGGGTTGTTGGGGTTTTATTGTATTGGTCTGATTATTAAAGCTACCTTATTATTATTATTGTAGTGAACAAGCGACAGAGGGGAAAGAAACATGAAGTGGTTGCGGGAAAAAGTGCAGTTTTGTGTTGTCCTTCTGCAACTCGTACTTCACCGACCATCTGGAACTGAGTTACATACCTAAACTAAAGTGGTTATTTGAAAACTAGGTGTGGTCGTCAGCGCGCTGTCAGAGCTGCCACGATAAAGTTGAAGCTGAGTCACACGGGGCTATACGACAGGACCACAAACAGTAATTGGCCACTAAGTAGTACCTGGTTACAGCCTTGAGGCCGGTGGGGATTGAAAAGAAGTTGTAGTTGCGGTTTCAGTTACCAACGAGGCAGTTAGTCGATTGATGGGAATAAATTCATATGTTGAAGGTTATTGCGTTGGACGGTTCGAGTTTCTCTACTCTAGCTACAGTAGCTAGTAGCTAGTAAAGTAGACCTCTAGCTAATTAGAGTCTACTAGTTCCAGCTAGAGAGCACCTACGACTCCTTTGTCAGTAGTATATCATTAAGTGCAAGATATAAGGACTACTTTTCCGTTCAGCAACGCTGCCGACATTTCAGAAATAAGGGCCTAATTGGGTGGTTAATGTTATACTGGAGTAGCTACTGATAAAGAAAGCATTTATCTCCATGTTTTACGAATAGTGCCCATTGACGATACAAGTACCTGTTTACTAAGATCAGCGGTGCAGAACCTAGAAAGTGATTGAAGTACCAATTAAAAATGGCAGCTGGAGTTGAAGAACCGCTGGCATAACGGAACGTTATGACTTAGATGGGTTGGAATTTCAAAAGAAAAGAAACAATTCGGAAGGCGGATTTCAAAAGCGGACGTCAGACCAGCTGGTGGCGGGCACCAAAATTTTCCAAAACGCAGCTGGTCTTTGGCTGAATCGCTCTGGAAAGGCTCCGTCATCCAGCGACGACGACGTGTTCCAGCTGCTACAAGTTACTCCGAATACGGTAGGTACGACGTACGGAGGAGCCTGTTGAAGATCAGAACCACGTTCAACCAACCGGGGGCCTGTTGAAGATCAGAACCACCCAGTTGAACTACGTTTACGGGAACAAAATGACAGACCAGCAAATGTACTACTAGCTAGCTAGCTATCTAGCTAGCTAGCTAGTACGTAGTATGGGAGGCTCATTTGTTTCGGTCGTTAGTACGACGTACGTAGTAGTAGTCTGTGAAAGACAAGAACCAAAGACAGTACTTTTACAAGGACAGCTGGCAGGCCAGATGGTGGTACTGCCAGGTTCTTTTCCAGTGGCCACATCAATGCATTAAAATTCAGTGGGTACGACGTTCGTAAAGCCTGTTGAAGATCAGAACGACCGCCGTTCAAGATCCGGACAAATGGCAGGCCAAATGGTTGCACTTCAATGTCACCAAATTCTTTTCAAGGCAGGTGACCTTCTTCTCTGCACCACCAAAGCATCCTTTCCTGTTGGTGCATTCAGTGCTTCAATGTTCTCTGGGGAGCAAAACATTAACAAAGCACAGCAGTGTTCTTTCACTGTGTCATCCAAGTTTGGGATGTTGTCAGTCGCGCAAGAACCACAATTTGTGTTTCTGTCCACTTGAGGGGTTTAAAACAAAATTTTGATTGCAAGAGAAAGAAATTAAGGATCAACTGTTTCCATTGTGAGATCAATTAGAGAAGCCATTGTTTGAATAAAAAGAAAATGTGAGTGTCAGAGATGCCAAACAGCAAAAAGTGACTGATTTGTGACAAATTGTTGGAATTGTTTCTGAGACTGGTGCTTTGGAAATAAACAGAAAACAATTGCTTTTTGTTGGTCCTCACAGTGCTTCCAGTAAGACATCAGCTAGACAAACATTGCAACTGGTAAAATCTGTGGCAACTTCGTGTGTTGGGCTGACTCTTTTGTCATTGATTGACTCATCAGTCATGGGGGTGGCCTGGTTTGCATGCCTGTGGAAATGGGGTCTGCATCCACAGGCACCACAGATTTTGTTGTTAGAGTTGATAAGACGTTGTGGGTTGGATCTGGATTTTTTAAGAATTGTGATTTTCTTTTTAGCTCACAGGGCATGGTTTTTGGCAGCAAATGTTTTAACTGCACTGATGTGGTTGCCTTGTCAGATGATGATGCAAGTTGTTCCTCCACGTTGGTTGACTGGGGAAGGATTTGTGTCATGGAATTGGGTTGTAAAATGTTTGGCATATGAATCAGATTTCTCACCAAGTTTGACAAGCTTTTGGACTTAATTGAAATGTTTTGCATTCTAGCTTTGAACTTTTGTTGTGTGTTCAGAAGGTGCAAAAAAATCATTGCAATGTGCAAAAAATCAAAATGATGTTGTTTGAGAAAAAAGACCTTGAGAACAAATGTGTGTAATCATTGTGCATGTGTGTTAGAGATTTACACTGTAATGAACACAGAGGTCTCACAGTCTCATTTTTAATGCTTGTTGATCACGTCATGCACCACAAATGCTTCATCAATCCATTGTGAGCTGCGAGATTCGGGCTGTCCAACAAATCCTTTGCTAGAAGATTTTAAACAATCATAATGTTTGTCATGCGAACCGCACAGTTATAGCATTTAAGAATTGTCCACCCCCATTTATTACTCCCCTTTTCATTGGTTTGTTCCACTCCCTTGTTGTAGGGGCAGAATAATTTGGCATGCCCTAACAATCTGGGCCAATGTTTCAGCAGTCTCAACACATTGGGGACCCCACCTTAATCTACAATCAATCTTGAGTAGCATGATTATCTTTTCAGCAGCAGAGTCTAAACAGCAAGATACACTCAAATCAAGCATCTAGAATGAATTCGCTTCAGTTTGTGTCTCTAGCAAGAGAAGGCCTCACCAGTAAATAGGATGATAACACTACAATAATAGCTCTTCAGCATCGGCCATATTATTTCAACGCTTTGGAGACAGACTGTGAGCTGTGCTTTGGCATGGATGCCTGTAACCACTAAGTCTAGAGAGTTCACCATGATTGCTGTCTGATAAAGGAGTAGAAGGTTTGGGTTTCCCCCCATCCTGGTACTTTTTTTATGTAAGGGGGCTTATTTCGTAGCCATCTTTTCTTTTTACTATCGGGCATCTTTTTATCAGGAGTTGCGTGATGCATTAGATAAGATTAACGTGTGCTTAAAAATGATCGCGTATTGTTCTACTTTGCTTGTATTACATTATGCCGTGAGAGTTTGATTGTATTTTTGCTTGTAATAGGCACTGTGCGGTTCCTTGCATTTTGTTTGCCAGCAATTTATTTCTTGTAGCAATGTTCCAAGCTATAACGTGTAACGAGCAAAAACGGCTGTACATCAAGCTAGAAGCCAGCATGCATCGTCGTCTCTACTCCTTGCATGAGATTGTTGTTGGGGCCGACGTCCGCCACCGTCATCAGCCCATGTGCAATTTTGGACGCCAGGTCTTTGGATTTGAGAAGTATATTCTTTCCATTTGTGTGCTGAAACAACTTGTTCTTTAGAGACGCAAAGGGGTGTCGTACTTTTTTGTCGAGTGACACACTTGTGGTATTGTGGGCCATGAGTTTCATTTGTCCACTCTTTGCCGACGACACTGCAAGCATGCTGTTCCTCTTTAAGTTCCTTTCTGCGATTGGCATAAACGCATCCATAAATCGTTTGTTGTTTTCAATAATCGTAGATACTCGGAGTATGAAAGATGCGTTTTGATGTTGAAAACCTTCCGATCGATGCCTAGCCAGAAATAAGGCAGAGAGTGAAGGAATATTCTCTTCATGATTGCTGCTCGCCAGTTGTAGTTGTTGATCATCGTTGTCATTATTTTGAACAGTTGACGTAGTATCAGCAGGAATAGGTGGTGCTACCTGTAGTTGTTGGCTTTGCTTCGCTGGCTTTTTCATGCTATTGTCATTTTCCTGCACCAGGCGTTGTGGTTGTTGCGGTTGGTTCTCGTCGCCGACGGCATCATTATGACGAACAGCGGCCGGCTTGATAACATCCCGGATAGGCGATACTTGGATAAGTTCATAGCTTTGCTGATTTGATGTCCAACTGGTGTTGTTAGTATGACTTTGATACAATGCTGTCGAGGAGTTGGAAGAAGAAACACATTGATAAAGGTGCAATCCAAGGCAAAGAATCGTTGCACCTATGGTGACGCTTGCAAATATAACTGCAGTATTTTTCTTGGCCATGGTGATACTAGCTTTGGTGGGGATCAGATGGAACGTAAATGCTGCTAGTTTGATCTATAGTAACTCTGAAATCTACTGTGTCGTTTCAAGAGTTGGGGGTCGAAGTAAATGAAAGCGAAAAATCAAAAAATGAAACCCTCGCTAAAAAAAAACGGAACAACGGTCCGTTCTCTCGAGTGCAGAAAACAAGGAGCCAGTGTTCGTCTACGAAATCGAGGCTGTCGAACCGAGGATACACTCTGACCGTTTGAACGTACACACGTTTCAAAAAGAAGTGGGGCATGCGAGTGTTTGGAAAGAAGAAGCATACTGTGCTTAACTGGCTAGTGGCTAGCTAGTACCAGTCATTGATTCTCATTAATTTGGGAAGCAATCCTACAACCACTACAATAAATTACATCAGCATCTAGCAAAGCGGCACATAGCACTCTATTCGGCAAGGAATTTGGAACAAAAAATGGCCGAGGATGATTGGATAACGTTGGAAACAGCCTGCCAAATGGTGAGTCCAAAATGTTCGTGTTCTCGGCAGGAAGTCGTCGTTTTTTATGGTGTTGCTTTGCTGATGATCTATCAATATCTCCGATAGGGAAACAACGTGAACCAATACAAAGTCTCGGAGGACAAGACGGAGGCAACACAGAGAGACTCGGAGGACGACACGGAAAAAACACAGGATAGAGGGCCGCAGACCCATACAAAACGATCAGCAGAGGAACTTGCCTTGCGCAAATGGTTGGACGCAATCGGTCTCATCGGTTTCGCCGATGCATTGGCACAAATGGGTGTCCAGTCCCTTGCGGATTGTGCGTTTGTTGAGCCAGAGGACCTTACCAACCAGGATATCGGGATGAATGTCATTCAAGCCAGGAAATTTGTCCGTGCCCGTGATGGTTTTGTAGAGGCACTGGCAGGTGCAAAGTCCCAGCCTCCCATAGAAGCAAAAGGAACGGCACAAGCGCTATCCTCTTCTGTGCCCCTCTCCCCAGTAGGCCGGGCCAGATTCAAGAGCCTGCGGCATTCCGGGCCTGTGCTTCAGAAAGGGTATTTACCTGAGGCTCAACCTTTCAACCAGAAGCAGATGAACCGCATACGGAATCGCAGGTACGACGCACAAGAACAAAAGTGGGTGAAACGTGATATCCCATTATCGGAGGAGGAGCTGGAATGCTGGCAGGATCAGGCCCGCTGGTTGAAATGTCCCATCACTGGCAAGGAATGGACTAGCGCGTCGACCATCCTAGGTGTTGGTATCTACCACGCTCCTCGACAGGTATCGGGGGAGGAACAACAGAGGCGGTTTCAGTGGGAAAAGGACAATGCCTTATTGAACCAAGCGGAAGAAAATAGCAAGACTTGCTGTCAGGGCCTTGACGATGGGGATGATCCTTGGTGGAGTACCTTTTATGTGTACCCAAATGTTGACCCGCCAGATAAACCCTTTTCCGAGGAGGTCTTGTCGGCCAGTGGTGATACAATTGATGACGAGGAGGATCATGATCATAGCAATAGCAATAGCGCCGAGTCAGTAGAAATGGGTCGAGTGGAACTGATGATAGGCCCTGCCTTTGATGTTGAAGCTTATAACCTCGGGATTCATGGTGGTAAGATTCGTTTCAATGGCGTCCCAACAGTCGTCAAGAGTAAATCAGATCGTGGTGTGAAGCACAACGATGCCCAGTGGAATGCGATGAATTTCCAATATTGGATCTCACGCGATGGAGGGGACAACTTTATCAAGAAGGAATGTACCAATCGGCTAAGCTTCTATATTGAAGACTGTCACGGTCAGCGTGTGTTCCCAAAAAATATCCGATCCCAGTTGAGTTTGCTTCTCTGGCGGGATAGGGATAGGTTGACACTAGAAAAAGGAGGAACCGACGAAACTCTCTTAGCCGTTGCCGTGCGAAAGGTTTTGCCAAGAATTCTGCTAGCTTCCATCATGGAGATATTTCGTGGAACATCAACGGCAAAGAAGAACAAGCAGTGCAGTGAGGAGTACATCGAGTTTGCGATTCGAACATATTTGCTAATCCACCAAGTTTCCATCAAGCTCGTTGTTTACTTTCATAAAACGCGCGATATTCTTGTCGAAAGCATCCTACGATGGATAATGGCCCCCCTTTCGAAACGAGCACAAAAGGAATGGCCCCATGATGGAAATGGCCTGCCCGAGTTCCTGATCGGCGCCAGCCTTGTCGGAGTACCCTGGCATCTGATTCGCGAACCATTCATGCGAGCCCTCTTCACGCAACTCATGCGTTCCATTCGCAAGCCAACGTGGGATCCCTCGGATCGAGCGCGGCGTTTACAGTGTCTTTTCCAGAGCCAGAATGGATATCTCCACCAAATCCTCTTCGTCCATTCCTTCTTTGGGACCGGACGCAGCGTCGGGGAACTTGATCGCTTGTACGGGCGTTGCGCTGGAACACTACCACGCAGTGAACGGGATACCATAAAGGCTCGGGTGACCAAATTAAGAAAAGAAGTGAAGAGCCTTGAGGCTCTGTGGGTGCACATGGGCATGGAAATCGGCGGCGCTGACATTACTGAAATCCAAGAACATGTCGATGTTTTTCTCAAGTCTTGTTACATGGCAGACACACCCGAGGCTGGCTATTACCATTGGGGCCTGGAAGATCTTCCCATAAATTCTCCGTCTGTCGTGGGTGGTTCAGACGAGGAAAGGCTGGCGTTATCGACACGGCGGGTGCGCTTCTTCAGCGATACCATTCACGCTTGCGCCGGTCACACGAACTCGGCTGTCGATAATGCCGCTCGTATCCTGGCGGCGGAACGCGCCAAGCACATTGGTTACCCAACTCTCAATCGAGACGGTACACTCCCCAGTACCACATGCAGCTATGAAGGGTGTGGCCGGCACTTCCGGCATCGTGCCCAGCTCTTCGCGCATTTGAGGCACATGATCGGTGACGCGCGAATGATCGAGGGGCACCACAAGTCACACCTCCAGCTGAAGCAGTCCCAGGTAACCCAGGCGATGATCGATGGAACGACCTGCCCTGCCTGCGGCGAACTCTTTGGAACGAATACCGATCTTCGTTCTCACTTGAGAGCGCTGCGCGGTATGAAATTCATGTCCGACCCATCTGCGGATATGATGTCCGAGCAGACTTTATCCGAGGGCGGGCTCACCCAAGGAGGTTCTGGACCAGGAGCTTCTCATTTCCTCGAGAGTTATTATTCAGATCCGCTCTCTTGTTGCATCTGCAAGGCATCTACCCACCGTGGCGAGAAAGATAGTGCAGATGTACCGCCTAGGGAGGCCATGCTGCTCCCCTGTGGACATTTCTATGCCTGCCGGGAGTGCGGGCCCAAACAGAGGCAATGCCTTGTGTGTGACCAGGCAAGCACAGCCGTTCTGGACGTGGCGCACGTCCAAGCCTCAAAGAAAAAGAAGAAAGCGGACAGGGCTACTGCATCGTGTGTTGTGTGTCTCGTCAATTCGGCGACCCACGCGGTGGTCCCTTGTGGGCACCACTGCCTGTGCGAGGGTTGTGCTCCGCTCATTGGAGCGTCTGGTGCCTGCCCCCTGGGACGGTGCCCGATCGAGTGCATTGTCAAAATATATGGTGGGACAGGCGAGGATTAATGCCCAAACCCTAACGGTACCGGTAGATACCCTCCCATCCAGATGATAGCGAATACTCAGTAAAAGAAAAAGTTTAAGAAGTATCGAGTTATATAATAATATTAACTGCCTAATGTACTTGTGTGTGTATGTGGTGCATGGATGTGTATAATAGTAGTGATCTCATCATAAAGTATACATGTACTGCGCCTGTATGACAATGGCACGTACATCTATTTACGGTAGGTCTTTGCACATTCGTAAATGTGATTCAAAAAGTCAAATCCCCGTTCAAAATTTTGTTCAAAGTGGCTTGCAGGAGGCTGATGCAAGAAGCATGTGGGAAAAGGTGCATGGTGTTCCATTCAAGATTCTCCCAATCATAATGCCACAGCGGTCGCGTTGTCCACTACAGCTTGGGCATCTCCTTCCGCCAAGACTTGTGCAAAGCGGACCATGGGATCGGACCACTTTTGATATTGGTTGCTCAACAGGCGGCTCTGCATATCGGCCGACACGTCCTCACCCGTGATTTCGTGACGACCCGACTTAAGGACGCGCTGGCTTTCCAATACCTTGCGGATCACTTGACGCTTGCGTTGCTTGAAGCCTTGGACAATGTCCTTTTCCAAACCACGGGCAGGACTGTTGGCCACCCACAGGGGTGCCGGCGATTCGCTGGTGGCCATGCCGGGCATGTAGGTCTTGCCACGAGCAATCTTCATGAGACAAAGAACTTGTGTGGTGTAGTGCTGACAACAGTAGGACATGACACTGATAGCGGACTTTTCGCGGGTCATGATTTCAAACATTTCTTCCCCCGACCACCAAAGGTTGGCGATATCTTCTGCCTCGACTCGTTCAAAGAGTCGGACATGGGTCTTGATAGTCCCTTGTTTGTCCTTGCCATTGCCGTTACTGTTTCCCGTGGTATTGTCCGTGGCAAACAAGTTTTGCTCTTGATCTGCGTCGTCGTCTTCTTCGATGAGCTCAAATCGCACAGTTCGGCGTACCGGGCTCGAAAGATGAAGTACGAGGCGTGTCTTCTTGAGAGGAGGTGGTCCTTCGGGGGCTGCTTCTTGGTAGTGGTCTTCGGCAGGCGAGACGGCACGCTTGCGAGACACGGCTTCCCCATCAAGCCTGATTTCCGGTGTGGAGACGACCGGTGATTGCGGGTGTTGAGGGACCTTGTGTCGCTGCAGCTCTACTAGAGACTCCATGGTGGACTCGGGTACTTTGAGGAACAAGAGTTTGTCGGGACTCAACGTGCGACGATGATTTTGAAGCATACTCGCTGACACTACACTCTGCTCCATCAGGCGAGAATGAGTATTCTCAATGAGTAGAGGGTGTTTGGTTGATGTCATGCCGTTGATGGCAATACTTGTATCATCGGGTGCGATCATGCATGTGCTTTCCAATGTAACGACGACCATGTTTTGGTTTCCTTTTTCAATTCAAAAGGTATAGCTGAGTACTCGTTGTTCTGTAGCTAGCTACCAGGGGTGTATATGTATGTGTGTATGCGAAAAGTAATGCCAATCCAAGGTCGACTCAACAACACAAAGAAACCTATAGAGATGATCCGTTGAAGAATGAAGCAAGCGTCTCTGTAAACTTCACCTTTCGATTCAATTCCTGCGATTTCCTTTCCCTGAATAATCTTCAACTCAAACTATATAGAGTCAGACTCTTGAATAGCGGCACACTCCACACAATATACTACACTACACAAGTTGCGAAAGCAACCTGACGACGGCCCAGTCGGTTTGGTGGTTGGATGATTGTTTTTTGGTTGGCGAAGTTTCCTCTATTTTGTGTGTAGTAGCTGCTATTTAGCTAGCTAGAGTAGCTAGAGTAGCTACACTGTAGTATTGTTGGCTTCTAGAGTAGTACCAGGTAGTCCCTCTCTGACTGCAAGCAAGAAAGCGAAAGTTTACCGGCACGGTCGTTGGTTGAACGTTCTACCAATCTGTCGTAGTACAAAGTACGTAGAACGCAGTACAAGAGATTCTTGACTTCTCATTCGGCCTACAGTACTAATAGTGTTTGGTAATGCTAGCATTAGCATTAGCATTAGTTGCACATTAGCGCATTACCGCAGTTGGTAATGCTGGGACCGTGCATTAGCATTAGTTGG
>Ga0163148_10004844_pt1 | contig 13839 bp, 15 predicted proteins | sample OliLakLV19MP7P2_FD_148606 | JGI IMG/M metagenome (GOLD analysis project Ga0163148, IMG submission 148606) | Freshwater microbial mat bacterial communities from Lake Vanda, McMurdo Dry Valleys, Antarctica- Oligotrophic Lake LV.19.MP7.P2 | ecosystem: Environmental > Aquatic > Freshwater > Lake >...
GTTGAATATGCCAAGGCAGGTCCTGAAGACATCATCATCCGCCTGCATCTGACCAATCACGGACCAGAAACCGCCCAGTTGCATGTGCTAGGCCAGTGGTGGTTCCGCAATACCTGGTCCTGGGGAGACAGTTTCGATGCCCCCGGACAACGCCCGGAAATCCTGCGGGGTCAGGACGGAACAATCCATGCCCATTACGCCGGACTGGGCGACTATCAACTCGAAGCCGAACCTTTTTCATCGCTGGAGGGGCCGACCTGGCTCTTTACAGAAAACGAGACGAATACCCGAAGGCTTTACGGAACCGCCCCGTCCCACGGCTTTGCGCATGTGAAAGACGCGTTCCACGACACTGTCGTGCAGGGAAAAATGGAAGCGGTCAATCCGGACGAGACCGGAACCAAGGCGGCGGCCTGGTATCGCCTGCACCTGGATCCCGGAGAGACCCGGATCCTGCGCTTCCGCATGACGGCACTGAACCTGCGGCGGACCGGGATGATCTGTTTTCCGGAAGGTTGCGATTCCGTGGTTGCTGAGCGGCGCCTGGAGCATGATGCTTTTTATGAGGAAATTCTAAAAGACCTGAAGGATCCTGAATCGCACATGGTGGCCACGCAGGCCTATGCGGGCCTGCTCTGGAGCAAACAATTCTATCATTACATCGTGCAGGACTGGCTGAAGGGTGACTCCACCCAACCTCCCCCGGCGGAAGGCCACGCCACCAAGCGGAACCAGGATTGGCAGCATTTTTTTGCACACGACGTTCTGTCCATGCCGGATTGCTGGGAATATCCCTGGTTTGCCGCTTGGGACCTGGCCTTTCACATGGTTCCCATGGCGGACATTGACCCCGACTTTGCCAAGCAACAGCTTCTGCTCCTTTTGCGCGAATGGTATCTTCATCCCAACGGGCAATTGCCCGCCTACGAGTGGAATTTCAACGATGTCAACCCACCGGTCCATGCCTGGGCCGTCTGGCGTGTCTATAAAATCAGCGGAGAACGGGGACACCGTGACACTGATTTTCTGGAACGGGCCTTCCAAAAGCTCCTGATGAATTTTACCTGGTGGGTGAACCGCAAAGACCCGCACGGGAACCACATTTTTTCCGGAGGTTTTCTGGGGCTGGACAATATCGGTGTATTTGACCGCTCCAAGCCCCTGCCCGGAGGCGGGCACTTGGAACAGGCTGACGCCACGGCCTGGATGGCTTCCTATTGCCTTACCATGTTATCCATGTCTCTGGAACTGGCCCAGACACAGCCGTCCTACGAAGACATTGCCTCGAAATTCTTCGAGCATTTCATTTCCATCACCGATGCCATGAACCAAATGGGAGACTACGGCCTGTGGAATGAAGAAGACGGTTTCTATTACGATCTGCTCAGGATTGATGGCCAATCCATCCCGATGCGCATCCGTTCCATGGTTGGGCTGCTTCCTCTTTGCGCGGTGACAGTGCTGGATGGGAACCAGATCGATCATCTGCCCGGCTTCCGTAAACGGATGGAGTGGTTTCTCAAATACCGGCCTGACCTGGCCAGACACATCAGCTATTGCGAAGCAGAACAAAACCGTTCCGGAAGCAAGCGTCTGCTGGCCCTTCCTTCCCACCAGCGGTTAATTAGGGTTTTGGAACGGCTCCTGGACGAGGAAGAATTCCTTTCGCCCTACGGCATCCGCTCGCTTTCCAAAGCGCACGGGATCCATCCTTTCCGGTTCTCTTATGGCGGGCAGACCGAAGAAGTGCCCTACGTGCCCGGGGAGTCGGCCAACTGGCTTTTCGGCGGCAACTCAAACTGGCGCGGGCCAGTCTGGTTTCCGGTGAACTATCTGCTGATTGAGGCCCTGGAACAGTATCATTATTTTTACGGAGACAGTCTCAAAGTGGAATTTCCCAAGGGCTCCGGAAAAGTCCTGACTCTCCGCCAAACCTCCTGCGCACTGCAATCCCGGATGGCCGACCTGTTTCTGCCGACGGCCCAAGGGACGCGTCCCTTTCAAAGCCACCATGCCCCCTTATGGCAGAGGGAGGACTGGAGCAGAACACTCCTGTTCCACGAATATTTTCACGGAGACAGCGGACGCGGTCTGGGAGCATCCCATCAGACAGGTTGGACAGCTCTGGTGGTCAGAATGTTAGGCCCAGCCTGCGAGTATCAGGGCCCGGGGTAGCCGCTGGAGATCAGCGCACCTTGAGCAATTCGACTTCGAAGATCAAGGTTTCGTCAGGGCCGATGTCTGCTCCTGCACCGCGGGTGCCATAGGCGAGCTCGGAAGGAATGAAGAAAAGGTACTTCGCGCCTTCTTTCATCAATTGCACACCTTCGGTCCAGCCGGGAATCACACGGTTCAGGGGGAACTCAATGGGTTCATTACGTTTATAAGAGCTGTCGAATTCTTTACCGTCCAGCAGGGTTCCACGGTAATGCACGAGAACGATGTCCGTGGCCTTGGGCTGCTTTCCTGTTCCTTCAACCAATACTTTGTATTGTAGTCCGCTCTTCGTGATTTTAATTCCTTCTTTTTTGCCGTTTTCCACCAGAAAGCTTTTTCCTTTTTCCATGGCAGACTGGGCGCTGAGCCCAGGGGTTGAAAGAACCAGAGCCAGAACCAAGCTTAAACAAGACAACAAAATGGATTTCATTTCCTTATTCTAGGCGGCGCACAAAACTCTGCAACCCTGTTCTACGGTGACTGTGTCAAATCGCCGTGCCAAGGTTTTTCCGTTTACCCCATACTTCCACCAAACCCAGCAAAGACGCAAATCCTATGCGGATGGTGATAGGCTGATTCAATACAAGCTAATAACTTTTAGCGATCTCCTGATCCATCACCATCCGGGTTTAATCTGTTGAAACGCCTGAGTGCTTCCGGATCCTGAATTTGTTCGGTAATGTGGTGAAAAAAAGCGATCCAATGCTCTTCCGGCAAGGGATGAGCCGGATCTGCCCCATAGACCTCAAAGGCATCCGTTAAAATTTTCTGGCCGGACTCTTCCCCTACACTTGCTGCCAGACGGTTTTTCAACCGAATTAAAAAATGGTTCCAGGATTGGCGGATGGGGCTTTTACGGACACCCCCTCCTTGTGCCGGAACGGGATTTCCCGTCAGATCCTCCGGCGTCCAACGAGAAACCTCTTCCACCGCCTGAACCAAGGCACGAGTCGTTTCAGCCAGAACGACCAAATAAAGGGGGCCATCCTTGTCGGCCATAATGCGGACATGTAAACTGCCCCCTTGAAATAACACGGAAAGATCCGGAATTTCCCGGCCCATGCTTCTATAACCGGCGAAAAGTTCGTGGATTTGATCTCCCAAACTGTGAATCTGATCTAACGTAAAACAGGGCGCGGTCTGGTGAAAATCAAGTTCCTTTCCACGCCAGAGCAAAACTCCTAGAATTTCACTGTGCAGCAATAACTTTCCGGCAGAACGCGAAAGAAAAGGATTCATGACAAAGTCCTCTTAAAACAGGGAGAGGGCTTCCTCCAGCGGATACGGCCTGGAGCACTGGACACCTCGGATTTCACCCGGATTTTTCTCTTGGAAGGCGAGGAGCGTCTGCTCTTCGTTCAGGAAAACGGTGTACGTTTTCCTGAAACCCAAAAGGGCCCCTATTTTTCCGGTGTAATAAAAAAGAAAATCATACTCGGCCAACAGAGCCTCCGCTTCCTCAGAACCGCCCGCATCGACCACCTCGCGGTTGTTAATGCTGAAATAGGCAGGAGCCAGAGAAGCCTGCCGGGGGAGGAAATCCCCCGGATCTTTTCCCGCATTGGTTTCCCCTTTCTGATCCATGGACAGGCCTTGCTCTTTCAGCGTTGGGCTTCAGCCGCATCCACTTCCGAGTACAGTTTATAAAAGCGGACACGGGCATCAGGATTGGGGATTTGATTGCCAACTTCGGCCACAAAAGCCAGCCATTGTTCCGTTGCCAGCGGCTCGGAAGAGTTCCCATGGAAATGCTCAAGAGTGCGGGTCAACACAACCCCGCCCGCTTCAGCTCCGAGGCTTTTATCCAGACAGTCGCGCAATCTGGAGAGAAAGCGACCCCATAAAAGATGGGCTGTTGGCCTGAGCTTGCTGGTGATTCTGGCCGTCCGCTTGGATTTTTTGACCAGATCCTCTGCCACCCAACGCTTGGTTTCTTCCGTCGCCAAGGCCAGTGTTTGAAGATTCTCCGCCAGCGTTGCCACATAAATAGGAGCCTCCCCTTCTTTCATCATCATAACACTGAGGCAGGCACCCTTGAATTGAAGCGACACCTCCGAAATATGACGCTGAACGTTGAGGTAACCGGAGAAAAGTTGGTGGACAAACTGTCCGAAATCGCGGATCTGGTCGTAATGGAAACGTGGATCCGTTTTATAATAATAGACAATATCTCCACGGCAGATGATCACTCCCAGTATGCCAGTGCGCTCAATGAGCGTTTCAGCCGATTTTAGAATATGAGGTTGCATGGCAAATCAGACAATCAAAGCAGATCAAAAGCTTCAACCATAGAGCGGGGTTTGAGACTTTGAAAACCAAGGACATTGCCCTCGGAGATGACATAGAAGGCCAATAGGGCCTCTTCTTCGCGAAGCATGAATTTGCTGACGGGACCGAACCCCAGAGCTTCGCCAATGTTTTGGGAGCTGTGGTGCAGGAAATCCAGTTCTGCCAGGATTTCCTGCCTTTCTTCATTCGTGTTGGTATTGAGAACCGTACGGTTTTTGATGGTAAAATAGGAAGGATCCAACAAAACAGGCACCTCGATTTCCTTATCGGCCCAGAGGGCGGCTTCCATCAGAAGTTCCGTCGTGTTTTTATAGATTCCGGTGCTTTCTACGGTTTCCCCGGACCTAAAACTGAAATGAAGTTCCGCCTCCTTGAGTAATTTGGCCAGAGCAGCAATCCCGTTCAGATTCTCGTAATCGATGGAAACAACAGCCCCTTTGCACAGTGCAAGTATTCCAGTTTTTCCGTTGGAATCTTTGATTTCAAGATGACCACTTAAATAGCCTCCACTCAACATCTGGAGGAGATCCGTGAACTGGATGCCGTTCTTCCGAATAATGGAGCCTTGCATATGTGTTCAGACACAGGAGCAGCTTACGAAGAGCCTGCGAAAATACCCAGTGATCATGCCTCTGTTCATCTGTTTCGTCGCCATGTATGACAGACAAAAGCCGGGATGCGATCTAAATTTCAAGCAGAATCCAGGAAAAACGACCCAGATCCGATTGGGTTACGTGGACGCCAAACTGCATGGAAACTTCTAACGCTTTACATTCTTCTTTAAAAAATCACCAGGCCTGAGCCAGCCTCTGGAATCCTCCAAATTTCCCGGACCGATTCCCAGTCCCAATGTTTCCCGTATCTCCAGCTGCAGCGCGTTTTCCTTGGCATTGGAAATCACTCCAAGTCGATCCCCCTTTTTGATCCACTGGCCAGGCCTCACTTCCAAAGTATCCAGACCAGCGCACATCGACTCGATCAGAGCCCTGGACGGATCATCGCCGCGATGCAACAGAACCACCACGCCATTGAGATCCGATCCCCATTGCTCCGCCATCAGCACCAGACCCGCTCCCATGGCCATCACCTCCATCCGCTCCACCGCCGCAGCAGGTTCCAGTTTCCAAAATTCCCCCGTGCTGTTGTCTTCCCCAAACGCCTTCGCCAAATACGCCTGTTCCCTCAAATCAGCTTGTATCGGGTGGGTAAACGCCGTTTCCACAGGCAATGACTGCAATAAATGTTTGGCCGCATACTCGGGCCATTCCACATAGCGGCCCTGCAAAACCTCTTCATCCGCACAACCATGGAGACCCTGCCATACGACAAGCATCAACAGAACCAACAAAAGGCTGAGCTTGACGCGATCCTGCAGGTTCATAAGCATCACAGCATGTCATCCGGAAGACTTCTGACGAACTCATTTTATGACCTCACGCCTGCCTGAAATCACTCTCCTGTTTATCAGTCTTTTTGTTCAGGGGCTTCCCTTTCTTTTCCTGGGGGCTTTGATCAGCGGGCTCGTTTCCTCCTTCCTGCCCATCCGGCAATTCATCTCCTGGATGCCCAAGAGCCCCCTCGCCTCCGCCCTTCTCGGCATTCTGGCCGGGCTAGTTTTCCCCTCCTGCGAATGTGTGGGCCTCCCCTTGGTGCGTCGGCTCACGATGAAAGGTCTTCCGCTCTGCGCTGCCTTGGCCTACCTCTTTGCCGGACCGGCCATCAATCCAATCGCACTCGGCAGCACATGGCTGGCCTTTTCTTTTGAAGATCCGGCCATCGCGGTGTTGTTGCGCTTCAGCGGTTCCGTCTTGGTCGCCCTGATTCTGGCCCTGGTTCTAAATCGTCTCGGAGCCACCTGGGTCGTCCGTCCGGAAGTAATCAGTGCCTCGGGATCGAATGAAAACCTCGAGACCGCTCCCGCTGAGGCCGCTTTATGGCTTCGTAGCCGCCACCCGCGACTGGCCGCAGCAATGCAGATCACCTTGAGCGACTTTCTTACCGTGTCCCTGTTTTATATTGCAGGGAGCCTGCTGGCCGCCTTGGCCCAGACTTATGCCGGAGCCTTTCTTGGGGACATGGGAAACACCCCGTCAGCCATCCCCCTGATGATGTTGGCTGCAATTCTGAGCAGTGTCTGCAGCTCCGCCGATGCTTTTGTCGCCAAATCCTACGTCGGCATGTCACAGGCGGCGACTTTTGCCTTTTTGTGGATCGGCCCGGTTCTGGATTTGAAACTCCTGATGGTCTATCGCAGTTTTTTTCAACCGAGGGCGATCCTGCTGCTCTCTGCCCTGGCCATTCTCATCGTTCTGCTTCTGGCTTTGAGCCTGAACCGCCTGCCTCCAGAACTTTTTAGCCGCAGTTATTGGGAGGGTTGGAATTAGATGCGTATTCTGCTGAAAGCCCAGAGTCTCCTCCTGCCGCTCAGCCTGGGAGCCTGGGGCTGTATTCTTCTGCGGCTTCATCTTTCAGGGCAATTGTCCCAGATCCAGAATCCTGCTTACCACGACATAACCCTAAGCTTCGGAATTCTCCTGATGCTGATCTGTGTCAGTTACCCCTTTTTCTTCGATCTCTTCTCTGAAAACGGCTCTCACCTCACGGCCCAGGCAGCCGGACGGGCCGCCCTGCTGGCCTTACCTTTGGCAGCCTATCTGCTTTTGCCGGAGGATCTTCAAAGCGCCCAGTTTCTCCGGCAACGGGCCAGCTACAATCTCCTCAGCCCCGCCGCCCTGCAACGATTTCTTCCCGGCAAACCCGGCGAACTCCACCGCCTGCTGCTGGAACAGGTGGATGAAGTGTCCAAGGATGAAGTTGTGCTGCTTGATCTTCTGGAGCTGATCTACCTGAGCCAAGACCGGGTGTTGAGGGAGCGTTACAATGGTCAACGGGTTGTTATTTCTGGACAATGGCTTTCGGAAGACGAAACCCATTTCAAAATCGCCCGGCTTCTGATTTTCTGTTGTGCCGCCGATGGACGGACCGTGGCGTTGCGCGTCAACGGTCGGACCGACCTGAAGAGCGATGGTGTTTTCATCGAAGTCACCGGCACCCTGGGATTCAAAACGGATACCCCGGTGCCGGAACTGGAGCTGATTGACTATATCCAAAACAATGACACACCGGATTCCGGGATGTAGTGGATTCAATTTGAATTCGAAACCCGAATGTAGAAATTCGATAAAACGGAATTCAGTAAAATCCAAAGGGTTGCCACAGTTCAAAGCCCATAGGATGGGCTCTAAACAACACAGTGTCCATACATCCCCTGCAACACTTTCCGGACATCGACCTGCCGGGCATTGGCTTTGGAAATCTCCAGGAGACGTGGATCGGTAAAGCTGTGGAACACATTGCCCAGCCGGTTGGCCAGCAGAATCGCCAAATGCAAAGCCATACTGATAGCCAGGGGATTGCTGTCCAAAACCAGATTTTCCAACTGCCGCCGCGTGACTTCCAAGGTCTTGACCCGGCTCAGGGCCTTGGCTTGGGCCGAACGTTTTTTTCCAGTCAATAAGGCCATCTCACCCAGCAATTGTCCTTTTTTTAAGGTCGCGAGCGGCAATTCCACCTTTCCCGGAAAAACCCGGCTGACCTGGACACGTCCAGAAACGATGAAATAAAGGGTGCTGGCCGCAGAGTTTTGCTTGAGAATGACAGACTTGGCTTCGAAGAGCCGGAAACGACAGTCGGGGAAAACGGCCAGAACGGTTTTTTCCGTTAAAGCTGGAACCGGCAGGCTGTTCATAGAATCGATCAAGCCACGCCCGGGGGGAACGAGTCAATGCTAAACCAGAGAAGGAAAATGGTGCAGCCTACAGGGTTCGAACCTGTGGCCCCTACCGTGTCAAGGTAATGCTCTACCACTGAGCTAAGGCTGCAAATCGAGCTAAAAGATAATCATAATCTATTTGGGAACGCAATAGAAGAAACGCCCGTTCCCCATAAACCACCAGAAACAAAGAGTTTAGGCCTGGGCAATAAATTCAGTTCGCCAAAACTGAGTTAATCGCTATATAATTTAGTTATGGAAACATTTAAGGCCTCTTCTACCCCCTCAGTAGAAATTTTAGAGCTCGCAGATTTGACAATGTATTTGCAACGCTTCTTTTTGGTTTCTCTCACGGAGAAGGTTTCCAAGCGAAAACTTTCCATTCCTCAATACACCTTGCTCGGTTTTCTCTCCGTTCATGAATCCCTGAACATGGGCAAACTGGCAGCTTTGATGGGACACACCACACCCGCCACCACCGGACTGGTGGATCGTCTGGCTGGTGCGGAATTGGTCGAGCGTTTTGCAACACCCTGTGACCGACGTCAAGTGCTTGTCCGCATCACAGGGAAAGGACGTACTTTGGTCGATGAAATGAAAACCGAGCTGATCCATAATCTTTACGGTATTGCCGCCAACCTCGAGGCCGAAGACCGCAGAGCCTGGCCCCGCATTTATAAGGCCATGAAGGAATCCTGCGCTTCCCGTCTCCGTTCCTGTGGACGTACGGCAGAATAATCCCCATCCTGAGTCCATGCCTGCCCCGGACTCGCGGATTTTTTTCCCACAGCTCGATTTTCCCCGCCTGCAACATATCTTTACCTTACGGTCTGAAGACGACCCTGAGGCACATTCCTGCCGCGAAAGCCTGAACTCAGCCGCTTTCCCCTCCGATCCGCTGATACAGGCTGAGCAGCCACACGGATCTCAGATTGCGAGAGTGGGCCTGCAGGATGCCGGTAAAACAGTTCCTGCCGTGGACGGGTTGATCAGCAACGAAGCCGGCATTACCCTGGCCATCCGCAGTGCCGACTGCGGCCCGCTCTTTCTTTACGATCCGCAGCATGAAGCCGTTGGTGTCGTCCACTCGGGCAGAAAAGGCACAGAAGCCGGCATCCTGCCCGCCGCGATCCAGGCCATGAAGGCATCGTTTCAAAGCGATCCAGCCTCCCTCATCGTTGTCCTTGGTCCCTGTATCCGCCCTCCCCACTATGATTCTGATTTTGCAGCAACACTCCGCGAGCAGGCTCTGGACTCCGGCGTCTTGAACTACCACGATTGCGGTCTGAATACAGGAAGTGACCTAAAACGCTTCTATTCCTACCGCATGGAAAAAGGCCATACAGGCCGCCACTACGCTGCCATTCGACTTGATCCCGACCCCGATAAATCTTGACCTCTCTTTGCAACTTTTCAGCATATACCCTTCCCTTATGACCAAACAAGAATCCATCCACCGTCTTCTCAACCCCGGCGTCGTTGCCGTCATACGGGCCGATTCCTCCGCCCAACTGCTCAACATCTGCACCGCCCTGGCCGATGGGGGGGTGACCGGCATGGAAATCACCATGACGACACCCAATGCGCTGGAGGCAATCAAAGAAGTCACCACCGCGCTGGGCAGCCGCATCTACATGGGTGTCGGCTCCGTCATTGACGCCACCACCGCACGCCTCGCCATCCTGGCCGGAGCCGAGTTTGTCGTCACCCCGATCACCAAGGAAGAAATCATCCGTTGCTGCAACCGCTACTCCAAACCCATCGTCTGCGGTGCCTACACACCGACCGAAGCCCTCAACGCCTACGAGCTCGGGGCCGATTTTATCAAAATTTTCCCAGCCGACGGCCTCGGCCCCAACTACATCAAAGCCATCAAAGCCCCCATGCCCCAGCTTCAGATCATTCCCACCGGCGGCGTGGACGTGAACACCTGCGCCGATTTCATCAAAGCGGGTTGCGCCGCCGTAGCCGCAGGCAGCAGCTTGCTCAAGAAGGATCTGGTTGAAAAACAAGATTGGAAAGGCCTCTCTGCCCTGGCCGCCCAGTTTGTGGAAAATGTGGCCCAGGCCCGTGCTTCTTTGAAGAAATAGCTGGAGGCGTGAGTCGGTGATTAAGAGATTTGGTAGTTGCGCAGGCTAAAACTTCCGCAGCTTCTACCCCCCCCATCTGATTAATCAATTAGTCTCCGCAATCCCCAAATCGCCTTGCACCCTTTAAAATCACGTCCATATTAAATCCCATGTCCTTCGATATCAAAGAGATCATCACGACACGGCTCGGCGAAAACTACGAACTGCACGACCGCCACGTGAACCGCACCCTGGTCAAGGTTCTAAAGACCATCGGTTTCGACAAAGTCTATGCCCGCGCCCAAGGCTCCTATCTCTACGATATGGACGGGAAAGAATACCTCGATTTCCTCAGTGGCTACGGCGTTTTCAATATCGGACGCAACCATCCCAAGGTCCAAGAAGTTATCAAGGACGTCATGGAAATGGACCTGCCCAACATGGTGCAGATGGACTGCGCCCTCCTCAGCGGATTGCTGGCCGAGGCCATCACCAAACGCACCGGCCCCAACCTTGATGCCGTCTTCTTCTGCAACTCCGGCACCGAAGCCGTCGAAGGTGCCCTCAAGTTCGCCCGCTGCGCCAGCGGAAAGTCCGGCATCGTCGCGGTGGAAAATTCCTACCACGGACTGAGCATGGGTTCGCTCTCCATCACCCACAGCGGCAATTTCCGCGAGGGCTTCGGCCCCTTCCTCAACGACGTTGAATTCGTCAAGCATAACGACATCGCCGACCTCGAAAGCAAACTCAAAACCGGCAAGATTGGAACCTTCATCATCGAGCTGGTCCAGGGCAAGGGTGTCAAAGTGGTCGCGGATGACTATATCCTCAAAGCCCGCGAACTCTGCCGCAAATTCGGCACGATCTTCATCTCGGACGAAGTCCAGACCGGCATGGGCCGCACCGGCAAACTTTTCGCCTACCAACACTGGAACCTCGACCCGGACATTATCACCATGGCCAAGGCACTCAGCGGCGGTTATGTGCCAGCCGCCGGTTTTGTCACCCGCCGCGATATCTACCAGAAAGTTTACTCGCGCCTGGACCGTTGCGTCGCGCACTCGACCACCTTCGGACGGAACAACCTCGCCATGGCCTGCGGCCTGGCCACCATCCATATCCTCGAGGAAGAAAAACTCATCGAAAACGCCGCGATCCGAGGTGATCAGCTCTTGGGTCGTCTGCGCGAGCTCCAGAAAAAGCATCCCATGATCAAAGAAGTCCGGGGTAAAGGGCTTATGATCGCCATTGAATTTCAGGAGCCGGATTCCCTTAAATTGAAGATGGCCTGGAAAGCGATCCATGCCGTGGACAAGGGACTTTTTCCCCAGATGATTGTTACCCCTTTGTTGCAGAAGCACCGCATCCTGGCCCAAGTGGCCGGCCACAACATGGATGTGGTCAAAATCCTTCCTCCCCTCATCATCGGGGACAAAGAGATCGACCTATTTGTCAACGCCTTGGAAGACTCCATCCTGGGCATCGCCAAAGTCCCCGGCCCGGTCTGGGATTTCGGAGCCAATCTGGTCAAAGCCGCCCTCAAAAACGGCTACGCCTCCAGCACCCGTTAAGAGTTTCTGTTAGGGGGACAGCGGGGCGACTATGACCTGGTTGTAGGGAACCAAGCAGCCTACCCCCAAAAAACCCGTTTTAGCTCTAACGACCCAGAATTCTGCCCGCGAAACACGCGAAAGAACGCGAAAGGAAGATCTGGATGGAATCTTCTTCTTCAGGGCTTTTCGCGTATTCCGCAGGCGAACCTAAACTCTGAGCCCTAAAATCAAAACTCAAAACTCAAAACTGCCCCCTGCTAACGCCTTGATTGGAAGTCTGCCCGACCCAAGCCGCACCCCATTTTATTCGCTAACAGGCCCTCTGTTTTGGAAGCGAAGTTCCTTTTCTTAAATCTTCCAATTGAGTCCTGGTGATGTCGAGTTGATCGCATTCTCTGGGGACTTCTTTCACCTCTTTCACTTTTTCAACGCTTTCTGTCAGACGTTTTTTGGTGGCTTTGGGGATCGTTGCGACGTCGCCGTCTTTGAAATAACACATGGCGCGGAGAGCACTTGCGACGGGGAAATCCGGATAGAGTGCTCTGGCGGCACCCAATGCTTCCGCAAGGTCTACTCCCTTTTGAAGCAGGCAGTCCAGGTCCAGGTAATCCTTGGACTCGCTTCGCACCTGAATGACTTTGAGCTTTTGCACGGTCAGATCCAATGGGGAAGCGAGCCGGACGAGTATGTCGTTGCACACGGAAGGAGCTGCGGCCCGGCCAAATTTCAACCCGCCAAAGAAGGAGAATTTCACCTCTCCTTGGGGTGATGGAACAAGAACAGAAAGTGTGTTTTCAGCCGTCTGTATCGTTTCTCCCATTTTGAGGAATTCATATTTTGCCTTGAGTTGAAAAGGATCAAAAGCGGGATCACCGAAGAAATCGAAATCTACAGATTGTCGGTGTCCATGGTAGAGGGCCACGGCGGTGCCCCCATAAAGGACGAAGCCATGTTCTATCTGGCAAAGTAATGGCCAAAGAATTTGCTGGGCTGGCGGAAGAATATCAGTGCGTGGTTGAACGAAATTCATGCAGGAATGCGCTTTTCAGGTAACGGAGGAGGCAATTTTCCTAGCCGCACGTGCCAATAATTCCAAGAGCGGGCCGTGAAGGTGCCGGCGGGTGCTACGGCAAGCACCCGGAGCAAGTGCGCTGCAGGAACATTCTGTTCCAACCACCTTTGATCCTTCCAGGTCGCCAGGTTCATGGAATGGCCGAGGAACCGGGGGAAATTTAGGAGAGATTTGGCCGGCTCTTCCCACCAGATGTAGCGTTTGGCCAAAGGCAAGGCCTCGCGCCGCAGATGTAGTGGCACGGTTTTCGGTAACTTTGAGGAAAATCCCATTTGGGCTGCTGTTCTTCCAGGTTTTGGGGCCGCAGTCATTTAAAAGGTAGGTTTGATTTTATGCGCAGGGAAACGATGCTTTGGAGGATAGACCCTCTCGGGCGCTGTTTCAAGGTTGTTTACAGCACTGGCCAAGGCAGAGAACCTATCATCTTGAGTTGAAAATCATCTGATCAAGGATTGATCTGATTGCGGGATATGGCGGATGGGGTGGGTTGAGTTTTGGGTTTTGAGTTTTGGGTTAAAAGAAATGGGGAAATAGTTGGTCCGCGAAACACGCGAAAGAACGCGAAAGGAAGACCTGGATGGAATCTTCTTCTTCAGAGTTTTTCGCGTATTTCACGGGCGAACCTAAACTCTGAACCCTAAACTCAAAACCGCTCCTGCTAACGTACTGGTTGGAAGTCTGCCCGATCCCTGCACAGCCCCGTTTTACTTACTAACATAAAACTAGTGGGTTTGATCTGATGGGATAAATGTCAAAAGCTATTGTCCTGCAGGATCTGCAGGTAGTTGCTGACCCGGCGCAATCTGGCGTCGTCCCCGTTGCGGGTGTAGCTGTTGACCAGATTGGACAACATGCGATGGGCCGTGT
>Ga0163148_10004846_pt1 | contig 13833 bp, 15 predicted proteins | sample OliLakLV19MP7P2_FD_148606 | JGI IMG/M metagenome (GOLD analysis project Ga0163148, IMG submission 148606) | Freshwater microbial mat bacterial communities from Lake Vanda, McMurdo Dry Valleys, Antarctica- Oligotrophic Lake LV.19.MP7.P2 | ecosystem: Environmental > Aquatic > Freshwater > Lake >...
CCCCGGTGGAGGGGGCGGGGGTTTGGATGCGTACGGTCCGAACATCAGTAGGGGAGGATCGTCTGGATGTCAGCAACGCTGTCGGTGATGCGGCTGATGTTACTCCTGATGTCGGCAAGCAAGGTGACAAGGCGTGGGTCGGTCGGAGCGGCCCGGTCACTGAGCCCAGCCCCCTGCCGCTTCTCCTCGTTCAGGATCGCGATGTGGGCCTCGCGGTCGGCTTGGTGCGCCTTGGCGTTGGCGAGCAGCGGCACGAGCGCCTCCAAGACCTTGCGGGTGACCTTGCCGCCGTTCAGAGTCGCATGCACCACGTCGCTGGCTGTGTCGAGTGCAGATGCCTGCTCGGTCGATGCGGGGACGAGGGCTCGAATCTCGGCTGCAACTGTGGCTGGGGCTGTGGGGACTGCCCCGAGGCTCTTGTTCGCCTTGGCTTCTTTCTTCGCGGCTTTTTCCTGCGCTTTGGCGATCTTGTCGTGAGCCTTCTGAGTGTCAGCGTCCAGGTTGCCGAGCACCTTGCCTGGACCCTTGGGGAGGGTCACGCCGGGGATGTCGCCTTCAGTCAGCTCGCGGATGGTGATGATGTTGGAGTACAGCACTTTGAGCGTGCCGCCAAACACTGAGATGCCATCGTTCTCGTCAATGCATGCTTTCTCAACCTTGGCGTTGATTCGGTTTTCGTATCCGCCTGCGTCTTTGAACTCAATTGAGCAGTTCTTGCCGACCAATCGCCCACAGAAAGCAATCAAAGCCATGCTACTCTTCAGGACGGGATCAATCACGACGGTCGGCGCAGGCAGAGACACAGGGACGGGCTCGAACCGCTTTGAATCCACGTCGGGGTATGGGTGGCCGTCGATCTCGACCGTGTAGAGCGTCGAGCCTGGATGCTCACCCGGGGCCATGTCACCGACCTTGGCGAGCTTGCCCTTGAGCTTGGCCCAGAAGGGGTGATCGGTCGCGGCCACGCGTAAGATGGTGCCGATCGGGATCAGGGCGATGCCCGGGAGATTCCCAGGAGCAGTGACGGCAGCAGGGCCGGCGGCAGGGCCGGGGGTCTGCACCCCAACCAGACCAAAGCGACCGTCAGGTGGTTCCCGGCCCACGACTGAGGATGCGCCTGCGTTGGCCATCGGGCTCTGCGGTGCGGCGGGCTCCCAGGAAAGATCCTGAGGTGCCACGTTGTGGGTGACCAGCTCAGCCTCGTACGCGACGATGGTTGCCGAAATCGAGGGGACGGCCAGGATGCCGCTCTGAGGAACATCAGTGCGATACACCGCTCCCAGCTTCTCGAAATTGGGCTCCGTGTCTTGGTTCGGCCAGAGTGCGATGGCGACCACGCCTTGCTCGTTCGCTGCGGTCAGGACGCGGCACCGGTACTGCTTGGCCGGGTTCGATGGATCAAGAATGTAGCCGTCGTTGCCAACGGTGAGTTTTGGTGCTGTGAACATGGGGGGATCCTTTGGTGCTGGTTGAACTGGAGGTGCTGGAGGAGGAGGTGGGGGTGTCTGCGCGAAAGCGTACGATCGGGGTTTCGCAGTGATCGCGAGGTTGAGTCCGAACGTGCGTGGCTTGCGTGCGTCGTCGTCCACTTGCACGAAGCTCGGTGGTGCCGGCGCGTCGAGGCGCTGAACCACGGCCTCGATAGAGCACAGGCCCGCGCATGCGTCTCTGAAAGGGCAGCCACTATATTCGCGGCACGCATCTGGACGATTTTCATCAATAGCGGATCGAATCTTAATCCAATGCTTCGCCCGTTTGAAGGGGGATGCGCCGTGGTCTTTGGGAAAATGCGTGCGTAAGGACACCATCTCGGACACCACCGCCCGGTTGTGTTGCCACTGCTCAAGCACGCGCTGCAGTGTTGCGTTGGCGTCCACTGCATAGGCGATCTTGGTGTCCTCGCACTTGAGAAACACGTTGTGGCGAAGGCGCACGTTGGTGGCCGTGGGATCGAGCACCAGGGGCACCGCTGCGTAGCTGAGCACTTGCAGGTCTTCGGCCAATTTCTTGGGAGACGATGCGTACTTGCGCGACTTGGCAGACTTGTGATCAATGATGGCCGGGCCTTGACCAAGTTTGAGCAAGTCGATGAACCCGACGAACGGTGGTGTGGCGTTCCAACCAGACGGGAGTGGGGATCCGTCGATCAGACACTCAGGGGTGCCATGACGGCGTACCCCTTTCTCATCCACGTAGATCTTGGCTGCGGCCAGCAGGGGCAGACCACGAGCGTCCACGTGTTCTGCCCCGGTGAGGAACAGAATCGGAAACTCGACGTAGGCATCCTCAAGCAACTGCCAGACCCCGGTCTCGATCGCGTGCCGGGTGGCTCGCGAGATCCACAGGCTCTCGTCCTCGGTCAGGCCAGCATTCCAGCCCGGCGGGTACAGCTCAGCCTCGCACGTGGCTTGGCCGAGCAGGAACCGCTCACCGACAGAGTGAAGCGATTCCCCGAGCACGAAGTGGTGCAGGCGCTTCTCACGAACACCCCCCACGTAGTTGAGCCACCACAACCGAGCGCAGCGGTCGTACAGCTTCACTTGAGACGCTGAGACGTTGGACTCAAGCGGCGCATTTACGACGGGCGGCAGCTCGCTGGTCCGTTGAGTAGGGAAACTAAAGGCGGTGGACATGTACGGGTTCAATAGTGGTACGAGTCAATGGTCGGTCAAGTAATTTTCGTCAATTGGTCCTGGTCATTGGTGGTTGCGGCGGCGCCGGCGGGATGCCATTGAATTGAATGACGTTTGACTTCGGGGGTGCTGGTGGTGCTGGGGGCGCCACCGCTGGCGTTCCAGCGATCTCAGCGTGGATGTTGGGCGGGGCCGACTCTTTCCACAGCTCCTCACCCAGATAGGAGCGTAGATCGTAGGCGCCGCCGTTGCGGTGCAGCCACGTGATCAGCTTGTTGAGGTCGATGCGCCAGCCTCGGTGGGTCTGATTGTAGAGGTTCGGTGCTATTTTTGCACGAAACACCATGGAGTCCTCATCGAGGCTCAGTTGCTTCAGCGCTCGGGAAAGATTCTTGGTCGACTTCGGGAGCGACTCGCCTTGCTTGTTCAGCTCATGCAACGCGGCGAGCGCCGGCGCCGGGATGACCATCACATCTTTGCCGCACTTGACTATGCACTTGTCTCGCACCGCCGGGTTGGCCGAGAAGAGGTTGCCCAACATCGCGGCGACCCCAGATGTCTGCCCTGAGCTGATGGAGATGGTTTGGTGAAAATCTTTCACATCCGGTTGCGTGAGCAGTCGCTGATCGGTCCGCAGCTTGCGCGTGGCAGCTAGATAGGCCACGTGCTGGGGTATGCGCCGCTCGACCCACCCCGCTGTACCTGTGCGATTGCCGAGGCGCTCTAGGTAGCTCTGGCACCCTGCTGAGTCGGCCACGAGATGGTGCAGCCGGGCGGTCACGGCGTTGAGATCCGACCCACTCACTTCCTGGTCCCAGGGAATCGCGTGGTCGTGGTTCGAGGTGATCAGCAGTCGCCAGTTTCCCTCCAGGCTCATGCGCGCGCGCCCTTTCGGATTGAGCGCGTTCGCTTCCCCGGTCACGATCATCTTGAACGTGTCCATTACCCTCTTGGTGGTGTTCTTGCATGTGACCGCTTCATCAGTCCAGATAAACGGCGTGGTTTCCAATCCGTCCTGAAAATCTCCAAGAAAGTCGTCAAACTTGGCGAACCGCTTGCGCTCGGTCATCTGCGCAAGGCTGAGCGCGAGCATGCCCTTGCCTATGCCGGCATCCCCTTGGATGTACATGGCGGGCGCCGGCAGCTCGATGCGGGGGAATGCTGCTAACCAGTCGAGCAACTCGTTCACGGCCGCTGGTGTGCCTCCGGCGAGCAGGTGCAGCCACTCGTCAACTTGCGGGTCGTACAGGGGGACGATGTCGCGATTCATGCCCGGCAGTGACTCGACAAACCCCATGGTCACTCTGTTGTCTGGTGAGTTGATCAGGCGCACGCGATTGGATGGGATCAAGCGGCTCTGAGCGTAATCTTCGATGATGATCGCGCTCTCGCGCATCACCTCACTGCGTCGGCGCCACGCCTCTGCGCCTTCCTTGTTGGTGGTCGTCAACGACAGCAGGCTGTGGTTGCATTGCGCGTGGACGCAGGCGAGATCTTCCCAATTCTCGACCGGTACGCTGTAGCCAATCGCGCCATTGGGGTTCACGGTGATTACGCTGAATCCCTGGCGGCTCTTAGCGATCAGGAGACGCCCCCAATTAGATTCGATCCACCCCCGCCGCTTGTCGTCCTTGGCCTCGAAGCCACCACTCCACTCAGCTACCGAGCTGATGATCGCCTCCTGATACGCGCCGACCTGGGCGAGGAGTTTCGATTTCAGCGCTCCTTGGTCGATCTGGGCTTCAAGCTCGTCCTCGGTGCGCATGATGGTTTGAGAACGACACCTCTGATAAAACCAAACCACGATGTCCCACACCTCACGGCAGAGCTGGGAATCCTCGCGCGCCTTCTGGCCCTCGGCCTGATGCTTCATGTTCGCGAGCCGCGCCGGTTGCAGGGCGATGGCGTAGGCCACCTGAGGGGTTACCTCGCCCTCTTGCTCTCCGAGCCGATCACCGAGAGCGAAACACAGGCACCGAGCGAAGCGCATCACACCCTGATGGAGTTGCTTCTGACCGGCCACCTCCTCGCGCATGTCGGCTTCCTCCTCCATGATCTTGTACAGGTGGATGGCCTCAGGCATCTGCTTGGTGGGATCACGAGTGTATGCCAGTGCCCTCAAGCGATTGACCAGAGACTTGTACAAGGCAGACACACCGGTCTTGCCTGCGGAGGTGCCGGTGAGGATGCGCTGCACCTCGTCGTCCTGCGGGCGAGTCCCTGTCTCGATGCTGGAAAGAATCGCTACCCAATCCCGGGGCGGTTTACCGACTCGACCTTTCCACTTGTCCCACAGCGACCGCGCATGCGGGTGCACGAGAAAGTGTTGCTCGCTCATTTCAGAGATCGGCGTGAAACTCTCGGGAGTGTAGAGTAAGACGTGACCATCTTTCGGGCGGTCCTCCTTGGCCTCGAAATCCACGCGCCCGTAACTCTGAGCGAAATAGGATTGCTTCCACGTCTGCGCTTCCGTTGGCTGTTTGTCGAGTCTCGTCACGCGAGGCAGCCGGAACAGGCGCGTCCAATCCTTGCAAGCGGGGTCCACCAGGAGGCCGGACATGTACGCCATCGCAACCAGACCGTGCAGCAGATCCTCCAAGCCCTGGGCGCCGCGCACATCAACCGATCGGGACAGGAACCACACGAGCCGAAGTCCTCCCGAGGTGGTGTAAAAAACTGAAGGGCTCAGCAGGAGTGGCCACGACTGACCCGCTTCCGCGAGGATGCGCAGTACGCTTGCCTTGTGGGTCGGGGTCCAGCGAACGTGCTCAGGTAGATCGAAGTCCAAAGCCAGTGCTGATGCGCCGACTCGCACGATTCCTGGGAGCGATTCTTTGTAGTGGCACCGATCCTCAGGATCGAACAAGGACGCGACCGCTCCCTTGGTGATGCGCGGCACCGGGCCTCTGGTGGGTCCGTTGGCGTCTTCGACCGAATACAAAACCAAATGCTCATCAGTGCTGTGCTCGACCGCGAACGCTTCGATCATGTTACGGGTTGGATGCGCCGTTACCGGCAGCCCCTTGTCGGACACCATCTTGCCGCCGTCGTCCAGCATGGCGAACGCGGGCACCCTCGGGTGTGGTAGCGTGAGCAGGTTCGGCAGTGAGGTAACGTCCCCCCACATGGATTGGACGGGGCGCTGCAAGGGGTGCGGGCTCGCCGGGAGTGCTTGAGCCCAGGCCTGCGCATCCCACGGTTCTGGGTTCGCCGGCGGTGCGGGCGGTGCTCGATTGATCGGCGGTGCTGGGGGTCGAATAGGTGCGGAGGGTGGTGGCGGCGCGGTTTTTGACGGCCCAAACGGTAGAGTCGTCGGAACTTGAGTCGGTATTCCCGACTTGATACCGTGCACGAACATGCGAACCCATCCATCAGTGACGCCTCGCGTCGTTTCTCGTTGCGGTCATCCCCCGCGCTGAACACCGTGGTGAGTGTACGATGAATGTCCAGCGCGACTACGTAGTGGCCCCTGGGTAGTGATCCGTAGTGGATCTGGAACTTCAGAAACGACTCACCCCCAGCAGAGCCAGGGGTGATGCGTGAGGGTGATGAAGCCCCGACCAGCGGCACACGGAGACTGAGAGCGATGAATCTGCTCAGATTTTTTCGTGCCGTCGACGGCGGGAAGCTTGAATGGATGGTAAAACAAGTCAAGAGGCGCAGCACGTGCAGGTCACATGAGGCTCGCGGCGAGTCCAACGTGGTCGCCAGTGACGTGAAATCCGAAAGCTACAGATTTTCATCAAGTAATCCGTAAGTCATTCTGATCTGTAACAACACTTCTGCTGATTTAGCAATGAGTTGCAGCTTCTGTTACAGATCGAAATTGACTGTTACAGATGACCGTAAATTAACTGTAACACCTTAAACCACTATCCTTACTACTACTTATATTTTGTGTTACAGTGTTACAGATAGAATATGGTTGTCTCACGTACGCGCATCATACGCACGTGCATGACGCGTGCATCACGTGTGCACATCACGCACATCACAAGCTAGTATGTTTAATCTGTAACAGCGACAAAGTGGGTCTGTAAGTCTAGTGAATGCGGGGGCTTATCATGTTACAGATTGATCTGTAACACGTTTTCCGCGATCTGTAACAGGTTGTCGGGTGAGCTTGTAAGTCCTGTGAACTGCTGGTGTTAAGGTGTTACAGATCAATCTGTAACAGTTTTTTGCAGCTCCTCAGGGTTGGACCGGACCACGAAGTTTACAATCTGGGGACCAGAGCGCAATGCAATTTGCATCAGGCTGCTCAGCGGGGGCCGGGCGCCGGCTCGCCCAGGCACGATCTGACCGTTTGGGTGCCCTTACGCTCCCTCGAACTCTCAGGGCCGCAGATCGACTGTTTCAGGGGTCGGTGCATGGGAGGTAAATAAGGTTCATGTAAACACCAGATAGACGAGCCCTGATCAGATTGCGGTTTATTCAAACACCTTTGACATACTGGCATTAAAAAAGGACCGAGGAGTTAACCCCGGTCCTTCAAAACAACACTGTGACAGATACAGGTTGATCCGATCAGCGGGGGGTCGACTGCTCCAGCACGGCACGCTCCTTGGCGAGGTCGCGGTTCATGTGTCCCATCTCAACCTTCTTGGCCACGGCAGCCGCCTTGCGCACCCACAGCTTGCGGACGTTGGCTTGCAGGATCGCCCGGATGTCGATCCCGCTGCGGCGGGCCAGATCAAAGGTCAGGCAGAACGCACCCTGAGCGGCCTGCTCTAAGGCCGATCCATTGGGCTTGACCGAGTAGATCAGCACACGCTTGGAGAGATCTGCCAGCTTGGAATCAGCATCAACAATAGCATCCATGAGCACTTCAAGCGGAGCGGAGTCGTGGATCAGGTGCTCGATTGACGATGCCTGCCACTTATCCCAGAGGTTTGCAGCCTTCTGGTCTGTCAAATCTGAAACACTCAAGGCCAGAAGGGCGAGGTACCAGAAGCGATCGCCCAACTCTTCAATGAAATTGACGCGATCGAACATCAAGCGGCTCGCGGTCGGTCGGAGCTGAGCGAACAACTCAGATTGCTCACTGACGAGCCCCAGCACGCCATGCACCCACCGCCAGTGCCAGAGCGGGGCCTCGGGTACATCGAGCAGGTGCTCAGGCACCAACTCATTCTTGATCACGGAGGTTATGTACTGATCAAAAAGCTGGGCGTGGAGCCCATGCGTCAGTTGGGGTGGGTTGCGCCACTGCTCCAGCTCCAGCTCAAGAGCGTAGGTAGGGTTGAGGGTGGGTGTGGGTTCGGTCATGGTGTCTTCTTCCTGGCGTCGAGCGCCGTCGTTCGTTCGGGGTCGATGAGGGTGTGCAAGATCTGGCGGATGGTAGGGGAGGGTGCTGGCGTCTCGGATGCGGGCGGCTCGTCGGTCGGATCATCATCCCCGTCCCCGTCCCAGCCAAAGTCGTCGTCCTGATCATCCTCGTCGTCCTGATCATCCTCGCTCGTAGGGTCAACAGGCGCGATGAAATCCTCCCACATCTGGACCGCTTCGTCATGGGAGGGGCAGAGCCAACCACAGACGGCACTCAGCTTGCCGCCGGCGGCGATCAGATCCGCAGCGGGCTCAAGGCTGTCTTCGTCCCCATCTACCTCCTCGCACAGCACCGCAGCCAGCACGCGGGTGTTTTCGCCGGTGTCGAGGTGCATGCCGACGATGGGCTGCGGGAACAGGGCCAACACGAAACACTGGTGCCGATAAATCTTGGTGCCAGGGAGTTTAAACCCTTGGTTATAGATATAATCGTAAAAAGCAGTCGGAAATATCCCGCTGTCGTCCTCGCTGGCGCCGGGAGTGTGCGAGTACGGAACGGCCAGCGCTGGGCGCTCATCGGCGGGGATCTCTCTTGGAGGCAGCGAGTCGTGGAAGTCGAGGGTCATGGTGTTGCCGGATGAGGAATGAACGAATCAGAAGATTGCTACTAGGCCGGGACAGCCCACCACTCAGCGATCCAGTTGAGCGTGATTTTCACGACCGGGTTGGTTTCAGCAGTGTCCCCTTTTTTGATGGCCAGGAACCATCGCTCTGCAGGACGGGATGCGTGGGCTCCGCTCGGGGTTTGATCAGGTGAGCATCCGCGCAACTTCGCTATCGTACCAATCAGGCAAGCACAGGACCCCTCGTAGCAACTCCCATTGATTCGCCCCAATTTGAGTGCCGCAGCAAGACCGACAACCTCCGCTTGGTTTTCTGACAGGATCTGATGGAAGTCACGCTTGATCTCACTCAAGTCAGCATCGCTCAGGTCTGTGCCGCTCAGGGAGGCTCCTCGCAGGCTGGCCCCGCTCAGGACGGTTCCGCGCAGCTTGGATCCGGTCAGGTCGGCGTCGAGCAGGATGGCCCCTCTCAGGTCTGCCCCTCTTAGGTCGGCTCCGGTCAGGTCGGTTCCGGTCAGGTTAGCACATTGAGGGGCGGTCCCAATCAATAGGGCCTTGGTCAAGAAAGCTCCGCGCAGGTCGGCTCCGGTCAGGTCGGCTCCGCTCAAGTTGGCTGCGGTCAGGCTGACACCATTCAAGAATGCGCCGCGCAGGTTTGCCTTGGTCAGGTCTGCCCAACTCAGGTCTGCTCCGGTCAGGTTTGCCTTGGTCAGGTCTGCCCCGCTCAGGTTTGCTCCGTGCAGGTAGGCGCCACTCAGGTTTGCCCTGGTTAGGTCTAGCCCGCGCAGGTCAGGCGCATCGGACGGGAAAAGGACGGCCCCCGTGGAGCGATGCTTGATGTCGAAACGAGCCATGATGCCTCCTGGATAAATAAGTTGAGCTGCCGGGACCAGCGGCGGGTGATGGTCGGAATGAACGAATCAGAAGCACGCGGGGTGAAGCGGACGCACCCGCTCCACCCTGGCCAGAAAGTCGCAGCGATCGCCGTGGCTCAACTTCTCAAACTCTAGGACCATCTCATCCACGGTCAGATCCATGACCACCTGGGATGTCTCACAGTGGTAATCAATCGCATGGTAGAGAGATTCCATATCGAGGTGCTTTAACAACTCCTCCTGAAGCCCGTCGACGTTGATGCACGCTTCCCGGGTCATGATCAGGAGCTTGCTGATGTAGTCGGTCACCAACAAACGCTTGGCCCGGTTCGGGATGAGCGCACGGAGGACAGCCATGGCCTTGCGACCGGGGGCTTCGTCAATTCCGTACCGAGATGCAGGACTGTGATCGAGGTGCCGCTCCAGGGTGAGGTCACTGGTTGCGGGCAGATGCCCGGTTGGTCCATCGGAGGAAAGGACGTGATTCAACAAGTTGTCCTCAACACGCAGCAGCATCTGCTTAGCGATGAGCTTTGCGATCGTGATCTCAGGAGCCTCGGGAGTTGATTCCACCCCAGAGTGCAAACCGCAGCCAGGGTCGAGCACGTGCGTGTTCATCCACAACGGTCGATTTTTGTCAGTCGACACGCAGGCGGGCACCACATCGGGATTTACTGGCTCACGAGATGGCTGACGGATTGATTGAACAGGAGCAACACGGACTTGGGTCTTCCTCGCGCGCGGCTTGATGGGTGCGAAGGATTGGACGACCGGAGCGGGCTGCATGCTGGCGCGAATCCGATCACCCTCGGCCTTGGCGGCTGCGCGGGCTTTGGCTAGGAGATGTTCGTTGAATGCCATGGGTTACTCCGTAACCGCAGCTACGTGCTTCTGTAACTCTTCGGGGATTTCGCGCTTGTTCATGAGCAGCCAACGCACCGCATTTTCAGGGCTGTACCATTCAGCATAGTCGCGCTTGTGTTGCCACGCGGACGAATTGACAACGTAATACCGACCCTTGGCCGACCTGTAGAGGGTCTGGTGCTCCCACTCAGACCCGGTGGCGCAACTGATGAAATTGCGCCCATCATGGACGGTGGATTCCTCGTAGGTTGCTGTCGCATTCTTGGTGTCGATGATGACGGATTCCAGATGAAAACGAGCCATGATGCCTCCCTGGATGAACCAGTTTGTGCTGCCGTGACCAGCGGCGGGTGATGGTCGGAATAAATAGGTGATGGTCGTGTTTGAGCTAGTCGTGATGGTCGTGTTTGAGCTAATCGTGATGGTCGTGTTTGAGCTAATCGTGTGGGTGCCCAGAGTGAGCACGCTTGAACCGACGCGCTGCGTTGATCTCGTCGCGGGTCTTCGGCTTTTTGGCCTCGGCTCGATCAGAAGCAACTTCCTCGGACGCCGGAGGAGCACCGCACACAGAGCGCAGCACCTCCTCTTGAGTCTCACTGTGCTTGTAGTACATCGCCAGCGTTTCATCCCTGGCGAGCGGGGTCGCTTTCGCCTTCAGGAACGACAGCAAACGATCTCGGCGCTCCGGTTGACTGTTGCCGCAGATCAGCAAGAGCAACCGATCGCAGAGCGTGGCCTGAGCGTCCAAGTGCGCCTTCACGGCCTTGCCAACGCGCAGATTCCCGGCCTCGGTTGTCATGCCTCGGGGTGTGAGGATCTCTCCCTTGCTCATGTGCGGGCTCCGGCGAGGGTGTCAAAGGATGCGCCAGCGGCGCGCAGAGCTTCCATCTTCTCCCATTCACGGATGCGGTTGTCTTCGCGGTGGAGCGAACACTCCAGCTCGGACATCTGCTTGATGACGCGCTTGGGTGGTTTCCCTCCACGCCATTTCAGACGGAGTAGGTATAGCTCCTCATGGAGCTTGTTGGCGAGGGTGCGATCAGCGATGGCCATGGTGTTCCTAGAAGGTAACGTTGCGGTGCTTGCAAAGCCACTGATACCGTGTTGGGGATTCCAATTGCCCGGCTTCCCTGAGCGCACGGTTGTCGTCTACCCTTTGGTTGAATTGTGTCGTATTGGCAATGTACCTTAGTTTCGCGGCTGTCTCTAGCGTGCCGGCCGTGGTTTCGTCTGGCAGGTCGATCCGGTGCCATGCAGCCGGGGAGCAGCTCTTGATGCACCCCTGGGAATCAACGATCCAGTATTCAAGCCGTTCGTTACCGGTCCTTTTTGCCCATACTATGGCTCGCTTTTTGATGCTCATGTGCTCATCCAAGCAGGGCTTTCGACAGAGGCTGCGGAAACGCTTCGAGCCTTTCTCAGGTCGTACTCGTAATCCTTGCGCTTGATGCGCTCAGCGGACAGGGGATCCGTTGCCTCGTATATTCGCATGGCGATCGCACGGGCACCCTGTGGGCTGGTGTCCATCCTCGACCACATGACCGGGTCCAGATTGAACCGACCCATCACCGTGAGGGTGAACACGCAACTTCTGAGGTCCGGTTTAACCTGAATCTCCATAGGGGAGCCGATTGTGGCTTCACCCTTGGGACCCATGAGAGCGCACCACCAATAGGAACGAGATTCGACGTGATCGGTCGCTTCCATAATGTCGTACCCTTCAAAGAGAGCGTTTGTTTCTGTCGCTCAGTGTTTTCGATACCCTCAGTATAACGATGCTGATGAGAGAGTCGACTCGTCCCAAAGGGACTGTGCGCGTTACGCAACGCATTGCATTGCACGACACGCAACGCATTGCATTGTGCGATACACGTACGACACGCAACGCATTGTGTTATGCGTCATGTGGTATGCGTCATGTGTCATGCGTCGAGCTGCCTAGACCGCTACCACGTCTTGAGCGCATTTGACGCATTCGGCCTCGGTGCCGTGGTTGGTGAACACCCAGCCACCACCCACGATCACGCTATCATCGCACCATACCCAGGATTCATACCGATGGTATCCTGGCCGAAAAACGACCACGGTGTCCCCGTCGTTCGGGGGTGTAGTCTTCATCGCATCGGCCTGGGCCTCGGTGCGGGTGCCATGGTAAACGGGGTCAGGTGGGGGCATGACAATCAGCTCCATACTAGTCGGGTTTGACGGCTCGATATCGAGGCTTTTCAAGCGCAGCAATCAACACGAGGTCATCGAAAGCGCGTTGAGTGAGGCTGGCGCAGTCGATGGCCCTGTCGTTCGCCAAGCGCAGGAGGCACGCCCTGGCAGCATCCCAGGTGTCAAACCACTTGAGATCATGCTTGTGGAAAACACTCCGGTGCGGGATTTTACCGATGACGTAAAAATGCGCAGTCTCAGAATTATAATCCAGGACTTTGATGGCCGCTTCGTCAGAAGAGCTGCGGTTGGGGTTGATGTAAAACTTGCGTTTCATCTCAGGCAGCCTTGTCGATCACCAGGATCAACGTAGCGATGTCGGTATCCTGGAAGGTCTTGGCCGGCACGGGAATTGATTCGACCACGTGGTACGTCTCTTCCCTGGCATTCAACATCTCCTTGAGCAGCTTGTACTCGCCCACCTCCTTGGTGAGCACGGTCGGACTCATTATCGCAACCAAGCGACCACCAGGGCGCAGGAACTTCAGCGCATGGCGCACGTGTTTGGCGTCCTGGCCGGAGGTAAACGGCGGGTTCATGATCACCTTGTGAAACAGCTCTTTCGGTTCCGTGGGCACGCGCACGTTCAGGAAGTCGACCAGCACGCAATAGCCCCTGACGATCTCAGGAGCAGGGCGAGCAGGCCCGACAGCGGACCCTTGAGCAGCCAAGCCGCACTTGTTCAGCGCTTCGGTGTTGCAGTCGTAGCCGACCAGGAACGCCAACTTGCTCACGCGCCGCACAGCGCGGAGCAGGGCACCCTCGCCGCAGGAGGGTTCCAGGATACGACAGAACTGAGGCGAGTACGCTTGGTCTGCGTCGTCGGGCACGTTCAGCAACTCGACCAACTGATCAGCGAGCTTGGCCGGGGTGTAGAACGCTTGAAATTTCTGCTGAATGTTGACGCCCTTCCCCTCGGATTGCGCCAGATCCAGTTCAACGGAGGGATCGCGCCGGAACGTGTGCAAGCCTTTCTTTCTGTCCCAGACCCCGCCGGCGCCCTCGATCACCTTCATGACATCCATGTAGTCCTTTCGGGCGGGCTGGCCGTTGAGCTTGAGCGTGTACAGGTTCGCCGGGCTGGGGTTGTCCGGAATGTAAATAGTTGAGTCGCGCAAAATCGCGCGGATGTGTTCGGGGATGTTGAAGGTTGCTGGCATGATGGTGCTTTTCTGAATCGAGTGGGTGGGTGGGGGTTACTGGCGGCGTCGACTGGATGCGTTCAGCGAGGGTTCAGCATGCGGTGAACGGCAGCCGGCGCCGGAGGGTAGGCAGTGAACAAAATCACGCCCTGGTGACCGACGATGTGGATCGAGCGTGTCGCGGTCTTGGCCCGCTCGATCAGGGATGCTT
>Ga0163148_10004853_pt1 | contig 13818 bp, 12 predicted proteins | sample OliLakLV19MP7P2_FD_148606 | JGI IMG/M metagenome (GOLD analysis project Ga0163148, IMG submission 148606) | Freshwater microbial mat bacterial communities from Lake Vanda, McMurdo Dry Valleys, Antarctica- Oligotrophic Lake LV.19.MP7.P2 | ecosystem: Environmental > Aquatic > Freshwater > Lake >...
GGTGACTACTCTCACCCATTCGAGTGCTACTATTGGATTGGCGATGACTGCTTTCTCCCATTTTTCGACTGCTCGTGCTGCGGTGGTGATGGTTGTGATGACTGCTGCGACTTTTCATTCCGTCGTCCTTCTCGTGAGAGTCTCTTCGTCTCATACTGGAACTGGTACCACTCACTTCCATTTCTTTGCTCGTGTCTCGGCTTCTTCGACGACTTTCATTCAAATGTCGACTGCTGCCTTCTCTCTCTCGTTCTCGGTCTCGTCGACTGCTGCTGTCTCTGAGACGACCTTCTCGATGACGACTGGGTCTATGAGAAGAAGAAGAAGCCTTGCCGTTGTGGTGATCATGGCGACTGCTTCGATCCATACTAGTACTGGTAGTATTCTCTTTGGGTCTTTGACTGCTTCGTTTTTCCTTTTCTTCTTTTTGGGTCGCGTCTTTTTGGTCGTTGCTGTTACTATCGATTTCACTGTGACTCGAATCCGTGCTACTACTGGTACCAATTGTGTGGGGCAGCCGAGCTGCGCCATCCATATCGGATCCTCGCTTTTCCGTCACCAATTCTTCGTCATGCTCAATGGTAATCACGGGGGGAATGTTCACGTCCACTTCACCTCCCATCATCCTGTTCCAAAAACAAAAAGCAGTAGCTGTCAATCAATTGTTATAGGAAAGGGTAGCTAGCTAGCTAGCTAGTACAGTAGCTACTGCAGCAAGTAAGGAATGGCAAGTACTGCAAAATGTAGTAGAACTCTAAATTAAATCCCAAGTAGAGCGTGTGGTAGTTAAGATTTTGTGTTGCAACCCAGAAGGAGATGTAAGGTGTTGGTTCTACTAGTAGCTACTAGCTAGAGTGGGGTGTCACACTAATAGCTACCGGTACTAGCTACCTCTACTCACTACTAGCTAGTACTTGTAGCAAAGTAGCCACAAGACTGTTTGCTGCCGTTGGTTGCAGGGAGCTTCTTCACCACGCGGGTCCACCAGAAAGCACAATAAACAGTAATGCACAATAAAAGCTGCAGTAGACTAGCTAGTAGTACTCTTTTTATGTCCCGCTTGGCTTTCCTACTAGCTACTACTGTAGTAGCTACTGTAGTAGTTGCCATTTACAGGTACTAATTCGCAGTAAGTAGCTGATACTTGTACATCACACTAGTACTCCGCAGCGTCGGTGGTCAAGCTATTTTGTACCACTATTGAAGAGTTTAGTACATCGTGGAGTTATTGGACAAAATATACTATAAGCATTTTGTGTAGTATCCCAGACTCGGACATCTTTCCTTTCAAATGTACGACTACGTAGAGCATTTCTTGATATAGTATATCGCTTGTCTTTAATTTTTAATTATACACAGTAAGTAGCACCTTTATCTATCTACAGTACTCCGATTATTCTGTGTAATTGTATGTATGTATGCCAAATTAAATTCAGAAGTTCGTTCATTGTGACCGCATCGGCTTAAAAAAGATTGAAGGATGGGCACTTCGTTTAACTCCCAAATGCACCTACTTCACGCAAATATAACGGCTGCCGTGTGTGTTCACCCACAATCAATCACACAACAGAAGACGAGTAAATCTCCATCCCTACTGTGCTTGAATCTATGACGAAAACAACCACTCGCTACATCCGTCCGTGCTGCTCCCGGTACTAGTACGACCAGTAAGTTACCGGCTAGCTAGCTAGTACCATGGTGGGTGCATCCACACCGTCCAACAATAACCGTGCCGCTGATCCATTCTATCATTAGCTATTTATCTATTATTATTGGTATTAGGTCTACTTGCAAAAGACAATTGACTCATCTCATCATGCATCTCATGTATTATCTTGGCGAAGATGGCAAGCGGGTTTACACGCTCAAGGTAGGTATTGTACCAGTTTAGTGAAGGTGGTTGTGTTTCTCTGTTGCGGACTCCTCTAGAGGCTGGCTTGGTTTTTCTCACATCACTGTAACTCCTCTCCACTTTACTTACTCCTCCATCCTATATTATATTATATTATATTATTTAGAAAGAATCGCCCGCCGGCAAAATAACGGAGAGCGCTCATCCCGCCCGCTTTTCCCCCGATGACAAATACAGTGCCCAACGAGTGGCATGCAAAAAACGATTTGGCATTTACCCACCCGATATTCCCGTCAATCCACTCTAATCATGTGGCGTTTGCAGTGAGTACATGGTAGTGAGTGGATGATACTGTCTGTCTGTATGTGCGTTTGATAGATAATTACGTGGAGTGGAAATGCAGGAAGGATGGATGACGGAAATGCAAATACAATGCAGTAAGGAAGAAAGTCAACACAATCTACTCCTCCCGATCCCGTAGTATAGTATATACCATGCCGAGAGTGGCGAGAACAGTCAACATGATGTTTCATAAACAAATACTGAATCTACAATCTATAAACCTTTGCTTTGGCTATCTTACTGTCCTCTTCTGGGTGATACATACATGCCACTAATTTCATATTATACATGTCGATGTCGTAATTTCATTTCTACAGTGGCGGCAAAAAAGAAATGTACCAATATTGTGAAGGAAGGAAGGACAGAACTTTGCGTTTGTACCCATTCTATACTATATGTATATATCTTTATCTACGAGGACTCGTGGAATTGTTGCGATGGCTGTTCTTCTTGTTGGTTTGTCTTGGAATCAAGAGCTCCGTCAGGGTTCGTTCATTGTCTTCCAAATCGCGAGGATTGTTGCTGTGGTTGTGCGCGGCGTCTCCCAACAAATCTGGAAACACCGATTGAATGGACACGGTTCGTCGTGATGGTCTTGTTGCTCCTCGGCCGTCTTCTGCTTCTGCTTCTTCCCTATCGTCGTCATCATCATCACTGTCATCATCCTCTTCTGGATCTTCCGTCAATCCGGAAACATCCCGAAGGCGTCCCGTTTGTGCGGGATCCTCCACTTGAAAAATAAAATCATTGAGGGTTTCGTATTCCGGACCACCCGGTTGTAGGGAGTTAGGATCTTGTCCTAATATTTCGGCTTCGCTCAGTTGGCAACAACAAAGGTAATATTTCTATTCCGCCAAGAAACAGGACGTAATGGAAGAGAGGAGTGCAAGTGAGTGTATAAATTTAGTAAAGACAAAGACAGATGTAAAAGTACCATTCCTTGTCCTGGACGTACCACTTGCAACCAATAGCCCGGCAATTTTCGTCGTTTGCGATACAAAATGGCCAACACACAACACAGCACAAATGCCATGACAACACTGGAATCAATTTCCAATTCTTGTTTTTTCGAGTGATGATGATGGTGATTTGTGGTGTTGCTGTTGCTATGGTTGCGGTTGTCGAGTGGCAACACACTCGTACTAGTACTAGTACTCTTACTAACACTAGTACTGGTAGTGTCATTGCTACTCAGAGTCCAAATAGGTTGGAATAAATCTTCTTCTTCGCCGTCGTCGTCGCCGACATGGCTTCTCGTGAGGGTCGCTTGGTCATCTTTGCCCTCCGTAAAAACAAACGCCATAAAATCGTCCTTTCTTTCTGGCACAGATACAGCTGCGGCGGCACCCACACAAACCAACGGTGCACCAACATTGTTAAAAGGTAACACCACCAGCACACAGGATGGTGCATGGAGCACTGCCACCAAGAATACCCACAGTTGTTGGTGTTGGTGGTGTCTCATCCTTGTCGTGTGCTGTTAGCTAGCTAGCTAGTAGTGTTTCTTAGTATTGTGGCGGTGAACTGGACGGCTGGTGTGATTCAATATTTTGAATTTTGTCTTGATTCTTGGGTGTTATGTGGCGGACTAGTACGAGTACTGTAATAGTAATAGTAGGGAAGCAAATCAATCGACAACGGAAAACAAGACGAAAGCACTATCTTTCTCTCTTAATAGCTATCTATCTAATAGAACTGCTATAGCTTGTAGAAACTATATTCTTCTATTCTACTAGTGAATTCTCCCATTCGAATACTTGGCGTTGTGTTGACATTGGTTGTTGTTGTTTGTTGTTGTGTCATGTTGAGACCGGTGCAAAGAACGACGGCCTGACGCCGTGGTTTCGAATTTTCAAATTCGTGACTGAGTCTCCACGAACTGCCACCAACCCAAACCCACGACCAGACCACAAAGCATGCAGGCAGGATTGGATCATCAGCAGAGGCAGTCACTGCAGCCTGTCCCAACTGCAGAGCATCCACAAAAGTCCAACCTTCAAACCCAAACCATGCCAGCCACTCAAGTGATGCAACACATTCCTCACTCAAACAACCATGCAATCCGACAAGCAGTCAGATGGCTTTGTTGGCACGTTCTCAGCTTGTCCCAACGACGTTCACAATGCGAAAAATGGCAATCAAGATTCAATCAATCGTTTGACCTGAGCAGAAACAGCATGAACATGTTTGCATCACCATTGATGGGACAAGTCCTGAGTGCATGCTGTCAGCCCAGGGCATGCAGAACAATCATCAAACACTCTTCAAGCTGTTTCAGCTGGTCGCATGCAGAATGTCTTGACTCAAACCAAATGGAACAAAATGAAACTGCAACAGTGGTGCTGTCAACAGAGTGAATGCACACATTGATTCATTTTGTTTCTGCATTGAGGAACTTTGTTGGTGTGACATGGCATTGTCAGAATTGACTCATCATTTTTGGCATGCGCTCACAGTTGCACAAATTCTTTTGACGTTCATGTCTCGTGTGCTTTGTGTGCTTTTGCAAAAGAGCTCAGGCTCACAAAATCCACATCCATTGCTTTTTCTTGACGGATCAAGTTGAGAAGAGAAATTTCAGGATTGAGTGTTGTCCCACTGCGGAGATCAGATGGGTCAGCCATTGTCGGGAAATTTGTTTGAGAAGTCAAGGAGCCGCATCATGGGCCATGGACATGTCTTGCCTCAGCATGGAGGCAACAGGAGTGTCTTGGAAGAGTCAAAATGTCAGGGAGGCGTCTCCCAATGTCTTCTTGTTCTTGTGGTTCTTCATTTTAGCATGCGTTGATCATTCATGATCGAATGTGGCAACGTCATCGCAGACAACTCAGACAACTGAACTCTTGAAGGAACGCTTGCAGATCATTGTTGTGCTTTGTTGATTCCAAGAACACACAACTTTCAAGGACAATGGGCCAAGGGAAGAACTTCGGCCAGTTCATGCATTCAAACAAAAAACTGATTTGTCACCAAAAACTGATTCAGACGCATTTCAGTTTCACATGTTCCCGACCCCTGAAAACCTGACATGGATTTCCGAATGGCTGCAGGGACTAACACCAAGTTCATGGACTGTCTCCAAGTCTTAAGACATGGTTTGCTGTGAAAACAAAATTGCAATTCATTTTGAGCTTCATTTTGAGAGCCAGTTTTTGGAAAGTTGGAAATGCCGCCAAGGAGGAGTCAGTGTGCCGCGCCATTGTGACCCGAAAGATCCATCGAATTCTCGTTGCAGTCCATTCGTCAATTCAATCAGAAACGCGACTGTGGTGCAAGGTCCATTTAAAAAGAAGCCACCATTTCCCTTTGACTGCACTGCAAATCCTTTCGGGCTCCCTTGTTTCGGTGAAATGCTTTGGTGCATGGTCGTCACTTGAGTGGCAAAGCCACGGTGTCCTTATTTAGTTTCTCAATCTTAGTGATTGCAGAAGCAACAAAAAGTAAGAAACCGCGTTGTTCAATGTTGCCAACCATCCGTTGTTTCATTTTAAAATTTCCCGGTTCACAAGTGTCGCATTGTTGCACACTGGATCACTGGTGCCGCAATGCTTCAGCCGCCAAGCGCTCTGGTCCTCTAGCAGTTGGTGAGTCGAGCATCAATGCCATCGCCTGGCTAGCCAGCAGTGCTCCTAGCAGCAGTGCAGCAGATCCGGTGCAGGTGGGCATGCAAACATGTTCGTTAGTGGATGCTGGCACCACGGTGTTTTCAAGGGACAGCACTTGGCGTCATCTTCCTTACATCAATCCTTCATCGATCGTTCATTCTGCTAATGCAGCAGATGTGACTGATGGAAATGACATCTTTTCTGAAGCCAATGTCCTTAATTCCCATGCAAACTCAGGCCGCATCTCTTGGCCATCGATGTTCACACTTTGCGGATCAAAAGAAGCGTCAGGCGCTCTGAGTTGTTCCCCAGAGGTCACACTGTTGAAGCGTCAGCCGCCATTGGGTTGTTCCCTGTAGGTTGGGCTGTTGAAACATGGTCAACTTCCGGCTTTGTATGAGGACTTTTATGAATTTTCGGTGGTGGGTCACAAAGCATCAGAATTCAAAGCCGCATGCAGGAAGCCTCACTGCAGCACTGTAGTTTTTTCAATCAGCACAGATGGGTTTCAATTTCGGCTCGTAGACAGCGTCTTTTTCAATCAGACTCCGCTGTCCTCCTCGGCATTGAGTATCCGACCAACTCATGGGTGTGGCCTTTGAGTATCCACATTTCCATAGAAGAAGAAAAACTCCACTTACTTGTGTTGCACGCACTGCACTGAGTATCCCGGTCATTCGATTGCAGGCAAATGCCACCTAGTGCAAACAATTTGGATGCATTGAACTCAGCAGTGCGAAAGACACCAGTTTTCTGACGTTCCCTATTCCTTTTGTCCACCTTACGGGCTTTTGGTCTGTCATTGCTGCCGGTCCCAACACGCACTTCAAAGGACCTCGTATGGTACCGCAGGTCCTAGTAGCTAGTAGAGGGCAGCACAGCAGAGACGAACGAAAAACTTCTTTTTTTTTCGAATTCGATTGCTCTCACTTTTCTTTCTTGGTTTTCTTTTGTTTGCCTTTTACACGTGGTTTTCCATCACTTTCACCATCATCACGAGCAACAACAACCAGCTCTTGCCCATCTCACAAGCTTCACTCCAGCGCTTGGCCATTCCTACTGAACCCGGTCGAACCATCACCGAGCTCACAGAGGCAAAGCCACTCAGCGACGAAGAGATCAAGAGGTTGGCCTCTTGCAGTCGTTCCAGCAGCACCGGAAGCAGCGACCAGAAGATGCCTCCTGCCCGTGGTCACAACCGAGGAATGAGCGACGACGAGATCAAAATGGCCGCAAGAGCCCGTCATGCGGTTCCTGTCGACCTCAGCAAAAGTGTTCACGATAAGCCCAAAGCTGCTCTCTTGAGCGATCAGCCCTTCACTTTGAACGAACCAGGAAAGTTTGCGGCTGCTCCACCCTTGCCGCCTGCTACTTTTAAAGCACCCCCACCGGCTGTTGACGAAGAGGAATCTTCGGAATTTGGGGAAGAGGAACCTGAAGTGCAAGTGCAGCCTGAAGCAGAAACTGAAGCAGAACCTGAAGCAGAACCCGAGGAGAAGCCTGCTGCCATGACTGAGAGCGAATTCCTTTCTGAAGTGATGGAAATGCTACCTGCCGCAAGTCTGGGCAATTCGCCGGCTAGTGCCACCCCTGCGAGTCTGAGTAGTAGCAGTACTCATGGAGGCAAAACCCTGTCCGAGCGCATGGCGGAGCGTGATGCTGCCGCAAAGGCTGCTTGTCGTCCATCTCATGCTCATGCAGGCATGGCGATCTATACTCCGGGTGGGAGCACCAACGAGAGCCACTATCCAGTCCGCCCCAGCTCCCCCAACCTTCAATGCAACGTTGTGGGCAGCAACAGCGAGGACCCTACTGACCGGACTGCAACGTCTCCCTCCTCTTCGCACGACAGCCCCAGCGCTTCGGATAATGGAAAGTCAGAAAAAGACGAGGAAAATCTCATCGAAGCCCATGTTGTGGTAGAAGACAACCCCAAGGACATGTACACGACCGCTGCAGCAGTCGAGGTGCAACCCAAAAAGTGCAAGACCGTTCATTGGTTGATTTTGGCTGTTTTGGTCATCGCGATTGTGGTGGGTGTTGCTCTTTTCCTCATGTCAGGTGATAAAGATAGTGGATCTGGTTCGTCCATTGCCGACACGACTACTACGGACGCGACAGCAACAGTTCCGGAAGGCAGAGTCAAGGCAGCTTTGATCACAGGAGCTCTACAAGACTGTTTCATGGAGGAATCCGTCACCTCCACCGGCCTACCAGGATCCTTGGCTGTGGCTGATACGGCCAGCTTGATCCCCGCTGTCAACGAGGCGCGAGAGAATCGCGATTGTCTCTTTGATGTGGTAGTGGGTTCCGAAGATTTCCACCCCAAGCTCCACATTTCCTTTGCCTCGACGCATGGATTGCCTCCCTTTGCCCACAACACCATGGGCCTAGGTGGCCTCCCCATTACGTGTATGAACACGGATGCCGATGCCTCGTGCTGTCCCACGTACTGGGTGAATGGTGCCGGATCACAAAACTCTGACTTGGTTTTGTGTCCAGAACCAGAAAACATGAGTACGGCGGCCATGGACCATGTCTTGAACAGTCCTGCATGCAACTTCTGTGCTGAAAATCCGTACAAGTGTTTCTCGACCAAGCAGGCCATGTGGCCCGATCATTGCGACCAACAGACTGAGGCGGGCATTCCTAAAGATCTTTACACACCCGCTACCGATGTTATCTTGAAACGTGGCGATTACGACTACGTTGACGAATACTCGTCCTTTATGGACAATACTCGCAACATTCGTACTCCGTTGGATGCCATTCTCAAATCTCATGGAATCAACACTATCTACTTGATGGGAATTGCCGTGGACTATGGAATCCTCTATTCGGCTTCGCATGCGGTGTTCTTGAAATACAATGTCAAAGTCGTGATTGACGCTTGTCCAGCTATTGGCGAAGAAACGGCTGACGACGCAGTGACACAGATGAGGCAGATGGGGGTTGAAATTATCACGGTCGCGGATCTTCTGGCAATGGACTGCCCAGCAGAGTAAACAAGACCCCGGTCTTACCGAGAAAGTTTGGTTACCGTTATTTGCTTGATATATATGAAGAAGAAAAATGAAATGCATGTTTAGTCTATTGCACATTGAAGTAGTAACGACGAAGGTGGTGCTTCCTGGCTTGGAGCTCGAATGAATCGAATGTTCCTCATTTGGAAGTCCTGTTGTCTATTCACGATACATATAATGAAATTAATCACTTGAAGTCATTTAGCAGATTACTTGCTCCTAACTAGAAGCTAGAAATGTGGTAGGCTACTTTGATTCCTACAAGCGGCATCAAAGTCATCCAACCGAACCAAATTTCGGCTACGGCGGCGCCACTGCTTTCGGATGCCTCCGGTGCAACAAAGGCTTCATCTGTGGTGGCGGCGTTTGGGTCGAACACCGAATGGAACCATGTATAGTGTTGTTGAATTGGTGGTCAATGGTGGGATTGGGTAGTCGACATGGTCGTGGGAACAAAAGAAGGAAAACAATGCTGGTGAGAACAGGTTGGGAGTCAAAAAGTTTTTAGAATCATCATAGCAAGATCGCCCGACAGTGGTGGCAAATTGAGTTTGGGCTTCACTTGGGGCATTTGGTGTCGAAAAAACATGGCCGAGGGAGCACACAGTACGTACTGGTACCACGTAACGACTCCTACTTTTTCCCTTGTCCAGTAAAATGAAATGCCACCTGGTCGACGTTGTTCAGCATGCCACCATTGACGTATTCCGCCAAATAGTTATTCCAATTAGCACCGGCCAAGGCCATGACAATAATATAGGTAGATGCCGGTTCCCGCAATTGGATGTGGGCCGTATAATTGATCAGCAATGTATTGGGACTATTGGCAGCGTCATATTCGGCCGATGCATCATCTGTTCTGACCTCGACCAAGAGGGTTCCAAACGTGGGATGATCCAAAAGGGTTTCATCAAAGAAAGCTGCCGTTTGCCTCATGAGCCGGTCAAGGGTAATGGCCGTCAGTTCTCCACCCGTGCCCTCCGCAAAGGTCAAGGTCAACTTGGCGGGGATTGTAATATCTGTGCTGCCACCGCTGCTGGGGCTGTCGGTTGATGATTGTGTCTCACCTGTATACTCCAGACGCACAATTTTGGATCCGCCATAGTTGTTGATATCTCGTGATCCATCACTCGATACCAAGAGTCGTCCACAATCATCAAAACTGACATCGACAGGACGGAATCCATTGTCCCATGTGGCTCGGGGTGGTTCATGCATGAGCAAATCGACGGGTTGGTCGTTAATGGGATTACCTTGGGCGTCCATTTCGACATAGACCACCTTGTATCCAGTAGGAATTTGACGATTCCAACTACCATGATATGCAATAAAGGCATATCCATCCATTTCGGGAGGAAAGGCTACATCGGGAGGACACGATTCTGGACGTTGTTCTGGATCGACATATTCATAAAAGGTGAGACCCAAGGGTGCGGAATGTCCTTGCAAGGGCATGACGGGTGGTATCGTATCGGCCCGACAACTCTCGTCAGTGGCTTGTCCGCTTTCCAAAAAGGATGGCCATGCCCAAACAGTACCCAATCCTAATCCACCTTCGGGAGCTTTGAATTCCTATAGTAGAAATTGCAGTTTTGTTAGATTCGTCGTCATAAAAGATGCTTCCATAGACATGGCACAATACCACAAAACAAAACATATAAATAGTAGACAGCATACATACCGTGAAACACAAGGGATATCCCCAGTTTTTGCCAATGTCGGCTTCTTTGAAACGATTGAGTTCTTCGGCTGGATTATCTTCGGTCAAAGCATCGCCGCCCAAATCACTGCGAGACAATCGATCAGCAGAATTTTCTACGCCCCAAAGATCAAAATGAGAATCAAAAGCCAACCCAACTTCATTGCTAAATTGTAGACACAGGGATTGATTTATGTGAGATGATACTGAACACAGCCGCGACTATTCAGTTGAGTCATTACTTACCGGAGTCCATCGGCAAAGACAAGACCGGTCAAAAAGTCAATGGGAAAGGTGGATGGGTCGGAAATATCAAATCGTCGAATGCGTGACCGAAAACTATCCGCATCGACATTGCCAGCACTGCCCACCGAGACATACAAGCGGCCTTGGTCATCAAAGGCCAAGGTGCGCGTCGTGTGTCCAAAGGGTGCTCCTCCTTGGCCATCTTCATTAATGTTATCCACGACGGTTTCGGGTTCTCTCGTCAAAGGGGAAGCCAAGAAATCAATCACCGTTCGAGTGATAGTTGTAGTCGAGTTTCCCTCTGTCAGGGTGATTTCTTCTTCACTGGTTGCCAACGGCCATCGATACACATGCGTGGAACTGGAAGCATACAAGTATCCGTCTAAAAGGCCCATACCATGATTCAATTCCCATCCTGCAGCTAGAACATGGCGACTGTCCGCCAATCCATCGCCGTCGGCATCATGAAAGTATACAACCGATTGACTTCCTCGTTCCAGTGCCAAAAAGTCTGCCGTGCCGACACTTTCCACACTCCGGGCTTGGTCAACATCAATGGGAACAGGATAAGCACAAAAGTTGGGGGCCAACCAAGCACCCGCTATAGAGTCACCGAGACAAAAGGAGGACATGGTTATGTGTGTATGCAGCTATACTACCTTTATCTGGCTACTTTCTTTGGCTGCTACTCAAAGAGAACTAGTATATACTGTACTGTAGTAACCAAGCTACAAGTTGATTTAATAAATTATAATAAACAAATGGCACCATTCATTTTTAGTTGCCGGTTGACAAGTCGATCTTGCCAACAACATGTTGTGGTCTTGCATGGATCTTTCTCGAGCACATTCTTTGAAAATGAGGTGTCAGGCACACAACAAACATGCGCCTCGTTTCAGTGTGCGTCGAATGTTAGTTCGAAAGCGATCGAATCTTTATCAAAAGATTATATATGTTTTAAAGCGTGATACGATTTGATTTCGTTGAATACATCAAATCACGCCGTTGTGGATGCACTGATTCTTGTTCGTTGCTTTTCGACCGTGGTTGTGATTCCCAATCACAGCAGAATCCTGCAAGCACGCACACATGCGCAAATCAAGTGGGCATCCGCATGACCCGGACCTGCCCCAAGCCTGCATGAGGTGAACATGCTCTTGTGCAAGCTGCTTTTCTGCTACAAATTCGATTCATCAGACAACAACAATGCCAATTTGTGCACATGTCTGGAGAGCAAGACAATCAGATGCATGTGGACAACATGTTTGAGCAGCAGCGGCAACAAGTTTTGAATTGCAAGAAAATGATGGTTCCGTTGGTGACAAAGTCGACATTTGCTTTCTCAGGTAACAACTCCTGGACATTCTTTGAGAAATTTTAGTGATTTCTTGGCATCCAGAGCAATCCATTAAAAAAGAGTCTGCTGGCAACTCCAGACATGCAGCAGGAAAAAATTAGGAACAAAATTCTTTGCATGCAACCATTTTCAACAGCCTCACATGTTTGCTTGTGCACACAATTGTGGGCTGGATTCAACATGCTTGTGAGTGCCAGAAGCTTGTTAAGCAAGGAAAACTTCAACAGCCAGACTGAGAGTTGGTGCGGACACTTCTGGCTTCTTTGAAAGAATGGTGCTGTGTTGTGGTTGTTGTTCAATCATTCATGCAATGGTGGGAAGCAGTTCTTCCACAAGCGTTGTCCAAATCATCAGCACGGCTCAATTTAAACCTGTGTTGCTAACCCATTTGCAATGGGCATCAAAGATGTGCCACAGGACAGCAAAATGGGAATTTTCCCAAAGAGTGGTGTCCATGCATGTGGTTGGATGTCAAATTGGTGTTGCTAACATGTTGGGATCTGTCAGCTCAATTTGACATTGCGGACAATTGTGAGCAACAGCTGACTGAAAAAGAGCTCAATCTAGCCCCAAGGACAGTTGTCAGTGACAGTTGAGTGACAAAGATGCACTTTGGTGTTAGCAATGTTTTCTGTGAGATTCAGAACCAGCAAAAGAACAGTTGTGTGCCTCAGAATTCAAGGAATTCTTGTGGCATGCAATTGAACAAGCTTTGGCAACCCATTTGCAATGTGCTCTGTGCATCAAAGACCTGTGAAAAGAGAATTTCCCCAAACAATGTCATCTGTGCATTTGGTTGGATGTTAAATCAGTTTTGCTGACATGTTTCAGTTGGATCTGTCAAATTGTTTTTCACTGGGGACAGTTGTGAGCAACAGTTGACTGACAAAGAAGCACTTTGATGATTTTTTCTTTGGGATTTGGCAAAGAAACAGTTGTGTGCCTCAGAATTTAAGAAATCTTTGTGGCATGCAATTGAACAAGCTGCAGCCACTCATTTCCCACAGAAACAAAATGTTTTCTGGGAGTTCTCGCTCCTGATGAACACAATTCTAACCACTGTGACAGTTGCAGAAGTCAATCCAACGTGTGATGCACTGTTTTGATCTGTCGTTCTCTGTGAGATGGTTAGACTGACATGGCAGTTGAAGCCTTGTTGTTGTCTCATCCAATTGCAATCAACAAACCACATTGTGAAAAAATTAACAAGAACATCATTTGCAAAATGAAAGACAAAAGAACGATGAAAGCACCAATCAGTCATTGTCAACACAGAGAGGAGCCCTTTTGCATCTGACATTCATGTTGGGCGACACTTCCCATCTGGTCCAAGCTGGCGCAAACACAGTGTTGCATGACAACAAGTGTTGAGCAAAAGGAAAAGAGTGGGAAGATTCCTTCAGCCCTTGGAAGTTGACGCTTGAGAGATGGAGTGACTGGCACTTCCTGTCTTCTCCGGGACGCCGATTGATTCTTCGGCAAAAACGCCGATCGATTCTTCAAGCCCTCTGTGAGACACAGTCATGTGGAACGTCGGATCCATGACTGAATCGATCACGATCTCTAGAACGTTCAACAGGAGCGTGACTGACATGACCTTGACATCGGTCATCAGTCATTGATGTCGAGTTCTGGTTAGGGATGTTCACCCTTGTGAACATCCACTGATACTTTTATAATTTTATAGTTACTAT
>Ga0163148_10004856_pt1 | contig 13815 bp, 4 predicted proteins | sample OliLakLV19MP7P2_FD_148606 | JGI IMG/M metagenome (GOLD analysis project Ga0163148, IMG submission 148606) | Freshwater microbial mat bacterial communities from Lake Vanda, McMurdo Dry Valleys, Antarctica- Oligotrophic Lake LV.19.MP7.P2 | ecosystem: Environmental > Aquatic > Freshwater > Lake >...
TTATTGTCAAATTGGATGAAAAACAAAAACTATCTCAGGAAATGAACCAGATGTTGGAACTTAGTGTAATCAATCGAACCTACGAACTAGCCTTGGCAAATGTAAAAATTCAGCAAATGAATGACTTATTATTGGCCTATAATCAGAAGCTGGAAGGTGATGTAACGGTGCTTGAGAAAGATAAAATTATGCGAAAATCTATTTCAATTGATGAATTCAAGAAGATATTTCCCTCTGAAGACACATGTTATCAATATTTGGTAGCGTTGAAATGGAACAAAGGATATGAATGTAAAAAATGTGAAAACAAAATAGCAAGCAATGGCAAAATGCCTTATTCGCAGCGCTGTACCAAATGCGGATATGAGGAATCGGCCACTACCTTTACTATATTTTACAAACTCAAATTCTCTATAGTAAAAGCGTTTTATATTCTTTTCTTAGTAACAGAAAGAAAGGATATTTCTGCACAAAAAATAGCTGAGATGATATTGCTGAGGCGTCAGACATGTGATGATTTTAAAAGAAAAGTGCTTGAAAAAATTCAGACCAAGAAAAGACCTAAAGACGCTACAGAAGGATGGAGCTATCTGATTTTAGAATAATTAATTTCAATTCCTCCTTTATAATCTAATCTTAATTTTCTCTATTTTTCAACATAGATACAGTATAATAACTAGTTAAAAATAGCTGTCCGCTTTTGAGTTGAACTGCAGAATATTTTCTTTTATTTTCTCTACTAGTACAGTTCTTGACTCAACAGATGCCCATGCTATATGTGGTGAAAGCACCATTTTGGATTTGTTTTCAACCATAAAATATGGGCTATTTTCAGCAATGGGTTCACCCTCAAAAACATCTACTCCTGCACCTGCAATAATGTTTTCATTCAATGCACGCACCAAATCAGACTCTACCACTATTCCGCCTCTACTAGTATTAACAATGAAAGCCTTTGATTTCATAAGCTTCAATTTCTCGAAATTTATAAGGTGCTTCGTCTGTGGTGAAAGTGGCGTGTGAATGACCACAACGTCTGATTTTGCTAGCAAATTATCTAGGCTCAATCTCTCATAAACACTATCGTGTACACTATTAGATATAGAGGTGTAAACCACTTTCATCCCAAATGCCTCTGCTATTTTAGCTACTTGCTTCCCGATAGTACTCAACCCTATTACACCTAATGTTTTTCCTGACAACTCATTAAAACAAACGCCAACATGCGTAAAAAATTCATTGGTAATGTATGCACCCGATTTTACGTAATGGTCATAATAGTTTACATGATTAAATAAATGAAGAATCATTCCCCAAGTAACTTGTGCTACACTTTTGGTAGAATAACCAGGAACATTTTTGACTTCTATCTTTTTAATGGCTGCGTACTCCAAATCAATATTATTCATTCCTGTGGCAGCTACACATATCAATTTGAGGTTGGGGCAGTTTTGCATAACCAATTTGTCGATTACTACTTTATTGGTTATAGCCACATCAGCATCTTTTAATCGATCACCAACTTCATTTTCAAGGGTATGGTGATATTGAATATATTCACCTAAAGAATTAATAGACAATAAGTTAGATATACCAAACAATGTGCCTGCGTCTAAAAAAACAATTTTTAATGGTTTTGAAACTCCAGAAAATTGGAAAAACATTTTATATAAATTCGGATGAAGGAAAGTTGATTCCGAAATATACCAAAAAAAAATATAATTTACTTAATAATACCTACTTAAATTTAGGCATCATACGCTTTACTTTGGGGGCGTATTCGTAGGAAATAAAAATTTCGTGCGAACCATTATTGAAAGCAGGTTGTGGGCCAACAGAAATATCGTAAGCGTAGCCTATTTTGATATTTTCTTTGAATACATCTGCATTTATTTTCCCCACATTCACACCCGTAAAAAATGCCAAAGCATTAGTAGTTCGGTAGGAAGCACCCAGCCAGACCATGTCTATGTAATCAGTTTTAACCGAAATATCTGTAGAGAAATTGCTGCCAAAAATTTTAGACTCTGAAAAACGATTGATGATTGAAGGAGTGACCTTGAATTTTTCATCTACTTCAAAAGTGTATCCTGCTGTTAGGTAATAATGCCTAGCAGTTACGGCTGGGTTTTCAGCTTTATAGGCTGTTAACCGCCTGTTTGGATTATTCAAATGTGTACTTGAAATGCCCACATAATAGCGATTGGTTTTATAAAACACACCAAAATTAAAATCAGGAGCCAATTGATTTACCGACTTATTTGCGAATGTCAAATCGGTATTGTCGACTGTTCGTATAGTTCCGCCATCTACACTATATTGCTGTACTCCACCACCCAAGCCAAATGAAAGCCTCCCATTTTTTATATTAAGGTAATAGGCGAAAGCAATATTGATGTTTAAAGCACCCGCTCTCACTTCCCCAATCTGGTCATTAACTAAGTTGAAAGCCAATGCAAAATGGTTTCTTTTGAATGGTACAATGCCTGTCAGGTTTTGAGTGACTGGCGAACCGGGCATACCTACCCATTGCTTGCGGTAAAATAGAGTTCCTGTAATGTAATCGGCAGTACCTGCAAATGCCGGATTAAAATACTGGTTGTTGAACATGTATTGTGTGAAATGTGCATCTTGTTGAGTAAAAGCGCCAAAAGAGAGGCAAAGAAATATCGCGTAATGCGTAATGCGTAATGCAGTTTGCTTTACTTCAATAATCCATTTAAAAATAAAATTCAATATGTTAAATATTTTCATTAGGCATTATTTTAAATTCCTTGTTATTTTCAGACATTTTCCAAAGTTTGAACTTTGGAAAAGTTGGACATTCCAAACCTTTCTTATTTAAAATCATTCCCATTTTTAAAACTTTGGAAAAGTTAGTTTTTCATCGCTGCAACAATATGCTTCCTTTGCTCGGTTTTGTATTGTTTTTATCATTCAAGTTAATGATGTAGAAATAGGTGCCGTCAGGCATTCCGTCTCCAGTCCAATCGTTTCTGTATGGTTTGGCATAAAACACCTTTCCACCCCAACGATTGAAAATAAAGATTTCATTGCTAGTCCAAGATTGGATGTTTTTCACTTCAAACACATCATTTTTGCCGTCACCATTGGGGCTGAAAGCGTTGTAGGGTTCAATTTGCCTATTAAACTCAAGGCGAACAATATTCGACCACGATTTGATGCTGTCTTGCACTGGCTCTTTGCTTACGGCAAGTATTCTATATTCGTGAATAAACCCATCTACTATATTGAATAATTCGATGGTGGTGTCGTTAGCGGCAGTTTTTAGGAATGAAAAACCTGGTTCATCGTCCAATTTACGCCATACTTCATAATGATCTACCCCTTTCGCCCAGCCTTTATAAGAGGTCCAATTCAAGCTTACTTTGCTATCGGCTTCGCTGTTGGTGCCTGCCAAATAAACCAAGTCATGAGGGAAAGATGCACAAACTGCATTATTCACGCCTACAACTCTGAATTGTTGTGCAGCTTGTTTGGTCAATAAATTGGTGTGTGTGAATAAACTATCTTTCAAAATAGCAAAGCCTGAGACAGTCCATGGATAAAATTGACTGCCGTTAACTAATCTGCTTTCAATTGTGAAGCTGGTATCGAGAAGTGCATTTTTATTAATATAAGTCCAAGCCAAATTAACCTTGGTATCTGATTCGAGTGCGGTGGTTACCAATTTCAGGGATATATCGGCCACATTTACCGATACAAAATCAGTAGCGTAGCAACCATTTGTACCAGGAACACTCACCGAATATATGGCACTTTTGCTCGGGCGAATAGGTAAATAATTAAAAGATCCTGTGCTAATTAAAGAATCGTTTTTGAACCATGAATATAAACCTCCCGCAATTCCTGAGGTGGTGAGGATAATTGAATCGCCACGACAAATTTTGATATCTTCGCCCAAATCAACGATGGGTGTGCTGCCACCACCTATTGATAAGACTGGCAATGAGGCAAAGCAATTATTATATTCTAGGTTGATTTGATAAAGCCCAATTCCTAACTTGTCGAACATAAAAGTGTAGCCGCTTGCACTGTCGGAAACTATGTTTGAAACAACTGAAATGACATTATCAATACCTGTGGTGGTGTTCAAGCCGATAATGGTAACATTGTAATTTGGAAATTCACTTCTAAAATACATTCCGATGCTACCATTGTTTGCGTTGCAATCAGCATTAGTTACGGCTGGAATGATTGTGGCATTGACTGTGCCTGTGCCATTGGTAATAGTGTCGAGTGTACATTGGGGATTGTCAGCATCCGTAATAGTGATGTTGAGTTTATTTGCCAAAAGACCTCCAACAGTAATTAGCGGATCATATACCACGCCTACTATTGTATTTACGCTATAGCTAAAAGTTCTCCCTGCATATTTATTGGGTAGATTGATATATAAAACGCCATCGCTGCTATTCAAGCACTGGGTTGGAATATATGAGATTGCACTTGAAAGGTCAATATTTTCTATTTTAACATTTACTGGAGATGAAAAAATACTTGAGGCATTCAAAACACAACTTGCTACTAAAGGGTCAGGTGTCAATTGAGCGGTAATGGCATCGTTATTTGCCAAGCCTGAAATGGTCAAAAAGCTACTGTCACCTATTGTATCTATTCCTACAACTGAATAACTCGTGCCTGTGAGTGATACCAATTGATTATTTACATACCAATTGAAACTAGGACTAGTACCTCCATTTACACCAGAAGCAGAAAATACAAAACTACCTGATTCGCACGATGAGGTGAATTTACTTGCAACTGCTATGCTGGCATTCTGAGGAAAAACCCCAACAACATCAGTTCCAGTACTGGTAATTAAGTTGGTACAACCCGTTGCATCTGCCATGGTTGCAATGGTATAATTTTCAGTTAACCCACCCACGGTAATGGTGAAATTATTGGCTTGGTTGATATAAGAAGTACCATTGCTAAGAGTAACTGAGAATGGTGCTGTGCCTGTTAGAGAGATGCTTAACAAGGCTTTTTGGTTGGCACAAACCTGCCCGCCTCCTGTTACCACCGCAGTGAGTGCATCACTGGTATTAACACCCAACAAGGTGGCCTCCGAACTTGTGCCACAGGTATTTGAAGCACTTACTATCACATTGTAATTGCCGGCAGAAAGCCCTGAAAAACTGGTATTAAATCCGGTAGTTGTGCCTGTGCTTGATACATTTCCCGAAATAAATTGCAACGTAAAGCTATAATAATCAACCAATTGAGGAGTCCAATTCAACTTTATTTCTCCGCATTGAGCAACCTGTGAAAATAGAATTGGTGCAGAAGGGGAAGTGATACAAACTACATTGCCACCACAAAGGCTTGAAGGACTCAATGCCACAATTGCGATACCAGAAACAGATATGGCACATCCACTCGCATCTGAAATTCCCAATACTGTGTACGTATCGTTTCCTGCATTTACAGAGGTGGAAAATAGCCCACTACTCGACTGAATGCCTGAAGTCGAAGTTGCACTGCCATATACAAATGAATATGGAGCAGTACCGCCAGTAAAGCTTGCACTGATATTTGTCGATTGCCCAGCACAAACTGAGCCCCCCCCCGTCACTATCCCTGCTGGTTTGCTTCGGAATACCACTGAAATAGCAGCTTCGCCAGAACAGGTTGACAATCCGCTGGCTACTTTTCTAATATAATAGACTTTACTTGCCGTCACTATATTTGAAATGGGAATGGTGTAATTGGCATCGTCCCAATAAGTAGTGATTCCTCCAGAAATGGTAGTATTCAAATCTACAAAGTAATTGGACAAATCGACCGAAGTGGTGGTACAATTTACTATTACAGGACTGGTAACGGATAAAATAGGTACTGGCGTAACACTGATTCGTATCGAACCACTGCCAGCCCCTTGGCAAGTAGCAGAGTTTACTTGGTAAATAGTATAATCGGTGGTGACATTGGGCGATACAGCCAAGTTGGCATTTACACCCGCATTTAAGCCAGTGAAAGTCAATCTATTGTTTACATCGCCATTTTGGAGTATTTCTACCGATAAGGGAGAAGACCCCGTAACCGAAACCACCAAATTAAAGGTAGATGAACCTCCTTCGCAAACCGAACCGCTACCGCCAATTAATTCGCCCCTTCCGGTACAAGTACACAACGGATCGGTATCTGCTCTTCGGAAAATAGTAACGCTGCCAGATGCAGTTGTATTAAAACAGCTTGCCCCTGAAACACTTATTAAACTGAAAATATTGTCGCCAAGCGTTAGCGGAACATTGAAACCATTGCCCGCAAATGCAACGGTATTATTTACAAAGCCATCAAAATACGTGAGCGAAGTTCCACCCACGTTATTCAAAGCCAGGTTAATATTATCTCCACACACGGTTTGGTTGGTGGCTATGAGTTGGGTGGTAGGTTTTGCAAGCCCATTTACAGTAAATGTGAAAGATGCAGTACAACTACCCGACCCTAATGCAGTTACTACATAATAATTTGTACCTGCGAAAGTTGGTGTAGCATTTACACTGCCTCCAAAATTTACATCAAGTCCAACACCAAACCAAGCATAAGTAGCACCTGCATCTATTATTGCCAAGGCTACCGCACTTCCTTCACACACATTTACAGGATTAGGTGTGGTTGCCGTTATAAAAAGATTATTGAAGGTTACCGCTTCGGCAGCAGAATTTACACTTACGCAACTGCCATCTGAAAAACGAGCAAAGTAATTGCCTGATACTGATGGTAACACTGAAAGGCTATTTCCTAGTGTAGATGCAATAAAAATATTAGGGGATAAATAAATGCTAATTCCCCCAATTGTTGCAGAAGTAGCAAAAATTGGCTGTACAGTTTGCCCAGTGCAATAGGTATTTCCGCCACTGATAGAAGGGGCAGCAGGCTGACCAGCAGGATTGAGACTTGCGGTAGCATCTGTGAAACAGCCATTTACCACATCAACCAATCGGAGGTTGTAGCTCGATATTGGACTGGCGCTCAAGCTTGAAAATATACCTGAAACTACGGTAGTATTCGCAGTTAAATTTACATAAGTAACTGAGCCACTGGCCGCTGTGCCAGTAATGGTAATAGCTCCATCGCTGACACTACAAGAACTAGGGTCAATCGTTGATATTGATGAAATAGTGGGTGATGAATTGATAGTGACGTTTGTAAAATTGCCCGAAGTGTTGCCGCAAGCATCGAAACCCACTACAGAAATTATTGCCACACCTGCAAAACTTGCATTCCAAGCTACCGAGGCCACATGTTCGTTGGGCGAAGTAGATACGGTAATTGTGCCCGATGCGGCAGGAATCAAAAACCAATTGAAAGTGGTGGCGTTATAAAAAGTTTTGGTATTGGGTAGCGCATAACCGAATGTGCCACTTCCGCTACATTTTGAAGTATTTCCCAAAGGTGAATCGACAGCAACAATACCTGAAGTGACGGATAGATTCACGATAGCATTGCCTACACAACCATTCAAATCTGTTCCTATAACGCTAATAATGGTATTGCCCACAACAGGTACCACAATAGATGGTGCAGATATCAAAGATGGAAGCCAAGTGAAGTTATTTGCTCCGTTTCCAGTCAGCGTAACATTTGCGTTTGAACAAACACTGGTTTGGCTTGCCGAAATAGTTACTATCGGATTTGAATTGATGGTAGTTACAAAACTAAGGCTGGAGCTACAACCAGAAACGGTGGCTAATACTGTTTTGAGACCTGAATTATTAAAAAAAGCGGTGTTGCCAGTTTGTGCACCAGACCAAATATAAATACTGCCAAAACCCGCATTGGCAGTCACAGTTACCAAATTGCCATTACAAGCGGCATTATTTCCAGAAATTGCAATGATGGGAATGGCATTGATTATAATGTTTTCGGTATTGGATTGAGCACTGGCACAACCCGCCACAGTGATGTTGGCATAATAAGTTCCCGAGGCAGTAGTATTGAAAACCGCACTGCTGCCTATTTTGGTTTCGACTACTGTATTGGAAGCGTTGTACAATCCAAACGTACCACTAATTGTGCTGGTAACAGTTAAAAGCGAAATAGGCTGCCCTGCACAATAAGTATTACCGCCCGATAGAACTGGAGGAGAAGTTTGCCCGGGGGCAGATAGCGTAATCGAGCTAGTTACGCTACAATTACCAGTTGAGGCGATTACATTATGTGTTATGGGAGCAAGACTGGTAAAAATACCTGTTGCATTTGAAACCGATCCCAATGTATAAAGGCTTGCTGAGCCCGTTACGGTTAGGCTTCCATCACTCGAACCACAAGATGTTGGGTTTGAACCTGCGATTCCTGTAATGCTTGGGGAAAAATTAATACTGTAAATGATGAATGTTGATGGGCTTACACATCCATTTACAGTCACATTGGCACTGTAATTATACGAACCAGCCGTAATAGGTAAATTTAAAGATTGAATAGATGAAGTGGTAGTGACTAATACACCAGAGTCATATAAACCAATTAATCCACTAGGAACAGTAATTGTTAAAGTGGGAACAGTTGCTCCTTCGCAATAATTGCCCGCTGGAGCTGATACTGCATTTGGTGCAAGTGGGGTGGCCGGAGCAATAATATTGTAACCCGTTGATGAAGTTGCACAACCAACTGCATTGCGCATTACTATAGTATATGTACCAGGCCCTAAATTTGAAAACGTTGCTATTCCAGCAAAAAATGAAGCTGGATTTATAGTGTTATTTAGCCTAATTGAATTTGGTACACTTGTAATTGTGGCTGTAATGATACCATTGTCTGCTATACATGAGTTGTTTTGTTGGGTAAGCTCCGAAACGAAAGTGGGGTTTGCTGAAATTCCCAACACCGTTGAGAACGAACTTTGTGAAGCTCCACATCCGAAAGCTGTTGCTGTCAAAGTTACATTGCCCGAAAATGCTGCATTCCAATTTACAGTAGTCACATTTTGGGTTAATATTTGACTTCCAGCTGATGCCGGAAATACTGACCAAGTAATAGAGCTTGCATTCAAACTAGCAGGCAAATCTGTTTGATATACATTTGTAGTGCCTTGGCAAATAGGGTTACTACCTGAAATGAAAGTGGGTTGTGAAACAGCAGGGTTTACTGTAACATTGAAAATGGCTGGGCTTCCTGCACATCCGTTGAGTGTGCCTACCACGGTGTAGCTCACTATTCCCAATCCTGTACTGGTCAAACTCTGATTGATACTATTTGAGGCAGACACATTGCTATTTCCATTTGCAGTGCCGGAAATTACTTGGGTAGCCCAATCAAAAACACCTCCAGATGGGATAGAACTAGCAGTTACATTTACAGTACTTCCACTGCAAATGGGCGAAGCCGGATTACCCGAAATGTTTGTTATTAGATTTAAAGAAAATACGCCAACGGTAGTAATAGCATTGCAAAGGCCTGAGTTTACTGTAACTGTAAAACTATTTAACCCTCCACTACTTGGCGTTAATATGGCTGGATTGGTAGTTTGCCCATTGCTCCAATTGAAATTATTGCCATTGGTAGTTAAAGTGACACTTGCAGAGACTAACCCACAAACTGTTGTAGTGTTCGTAACAGCAATTGTGATAGGGGCATTTGCAACTATGCCTACAGTGGTTACCGCATTACACAACCCAGAAGAAACAGTTACAGTAAAGGTATTTAAGCCGAATGATAAAGGTGTTAATGTAGCAGGATTGGTAGATTGCCCTGAACTCCAATTGAAAGTAGAGCCATTGGTAGACAACAAAACACCAGTCGGATTTAGCCCGCAAACCGAAGTATTGGTACTTGAAACAGTAACTACTGCAAGAGACAAAACACTCACCGTAGTTGTAACACTACAACTGCCAGAAGTAACGGTAGCATTGTAATTGTTTATTCCAACCGAAGCAGGAATTATAGATATAGATCCCGTAGTTGCACCATTGAACCAATTGATGCTACTTCCATTGGTTAGAATACTAATATTGGCTGAGTTTAATCCACACACTGTGGCATTTACACCTTGAACGGTAATTGGCGATTGCACAAATATGCCCAATGTAGTCGTAACCCTGCAGAATCCAGAACTCACTGTGGCTGTAAAAGCATTCAAACCGAATGTGGCAGGGGTCAATGTCGCAGGGTTTGCAGTTTGTCCATTACTCCAAAGAAAAGAAGTTCCGTTGGTGGTTAAGGTAAAAGAAGTTGAAGTAATACCACATATAGTTGGAATTGCATTGCCCGCTATGGTAATAGATGATGTAGCAAATATTCCTACAGAAGTAACTACGCTACATAAGCCCGAACTGACAGTAACAATAAAAGTATTCAACCCAAATATAACAGGGGTTAATGTTACGGGATTGGCGGTTTGACCTGTACTCCAGCTGAAACTAGTGCCATTCGTTGATAATGTAAATGAGGTGGGGATAAGACCGCAAACTGTGGCATTATTTCCAGAAACTGTAACGGGCGAAACAGCTGTTACTCCCACAGTAGTAACGATTTGACAAATGCTCGAGCTGATAGTAACCGGGTAATTAGTATTGCCTAAACTAGTAGGAGTAACTGAAATAGTACTTGTAGTCGCTCCGTTAAACCAATTGATATTTACCCCATTGGTTGTAATGCTAATATTGGCTAGGGAAAGGCCGCAGACAGTAGCATTTGTTCCTGCCACAGAAAGTGGGGCAATGGCAACAATACCCACCGATGTAACCACATTGCACAATCCGGAAGAAACGGTGGCGGTAAAGGTGTTGAGACCAAAAATAGTTGGTGTTAAAGTAGCAGGATTGGTAGTTTGACCTGTATTCCAATTAAATGCTGTACCATTTGTGATTAATAATCGAGAGGTAGGAATAAACCCACAAACTGTAGTATTGGTACTAGAAACGGTAATTAAAGGCTGTGCCAATACACTCACCACTGTGGTGACATTGCATACACCAGAAGTAACTGTGGCATTGTAATTATTGATTCCGAAGGAAACTGGAACTACGGATATGGAATTGGTTGATGTTCCATTGAACCAATTGATATTGCTTCCATTGGTTACCAAACTTATTGTAGCTGAGTTTAGACCACAAACTGTAGCATTTACACCCTGTACTGTTACGGTAGATTGAGAAAACACCCCAACTGTGGTAGCTACACCACACAAACCCGAACTTACGGTAACTGTAAAAGTATTCAAGCCAGTGACAACAGGTGTTAATGTGGCTGGATTGGTAGATTGCCCATTGCTCCAGGCGAAGCTGGTGCCATTGGTAGCTAAATTGATAGAAGTAGAGGCAAACCCACAAACGGTAGGGACATTTGTGCCTGCCACAGTAGGCAAGACGTTGATGGTGACAGGAATGGTAAATGGTGATAAACCACTACACCCTGTGAGTGTATTTTGCGGGGTTACTATGTAAAGATATGAAGTAGAAGCATTGCCCGAATTGATAGGCGTATCTGTGATGGTGCTTCCACCGCCCGAATTTATGCCCGAAACCACGCCAGAAGTAATGGAAGTAACCCATGTGTAGATAGTATTAGCTAAATTGCTTGAAAGAGCAAAACTTACAGGCTGTCCGCTGCATTTGGTATCGGAAGATGGGGTGGCATTGGCAGTTGGGGTTGGATTTACCGTTACGGTTAGTACAGAAGGAATTCCGGGGCAAGCCGTTGCTCCAGGGCCAGTAGCTTGCAATTGATAAAGAACTAATTGAGGCGTAGCACTTGTATTAATTAAGGTTTCATTAATAGTTTCATCAAATTCTGTAACAGCTGCATTGCTAATATTAGGGTTTGTGGGGCGAGTCCATTGAAAAGTAGAGCCTACGGTTGTGGAAGTTATGATATAATTAAATGGAAAGCCGCTACATACGGTGGTTGTAAGGCTACTTGAAATGACTGGTAGTTCTCTAACATAAAATGGTTCAGTGGAAGTTGAAGCAACCCCACATCCAGAAACGCTAACGCTCCAGGTGGCATTAAATGTCCCGGGTTGTAAATTACTAACTGTTACATAATCGGCTGTATTATTGGGGGAAAGTACGGCTAGGCTGGGACCAGTAATGCTCCAAAGTGTACTGTACGGCTGACCTCTTGGCGGAACAGGATCAGAACCTTGCATTTCCTGATTAGTTCCAAAGCATAATTCATTGTCATATAATAATGAAATTTCTACCACCGCTGGCTGACCTACACTAATATTTGTACCAGCTATTGGTACAGGAGACCCTAATGAACCACAAGATCCAATTCCTCCTACTTTATAATACCTAACTTCATAGTTGCCATTTGATATCCCTCCAGTAAAAGTTATTGGACCAGAAGTAGCAATTACTGCCGATGATACAGGTGTATTTGGCAATTGATAAAGTCTAAATCTATGAGAACCTGAAATTGTAATAGGATTAAAGTTAAAAACAACTAATCCATCATTACCACCGAAACAGGATACAGGTAAAGAGCTAATCGAAACAGCATTAGTGGCTGGACACTGCCCGAACCCTAAAAATGTAACCCCCATAAAAAAGAAAACGGATAGTAGTTTTGTGTATAATAATCTCATCTATGGTGCGATAATATTGCTGCTTTATACGGTGTTATTGTAAATAGGTAATAGGGTTTTAATTGCTATGTCACCTCAAATCTAAATTGCAATTATCTAAATCTAAACTACAATTGAGTATCTGTACGGATATATTTATTATGTGGTGGCTTTTACGCACAATAGTATGGTTTAGTTAAATCTAAACTTTAACTGTCGACTCGTAAATATATATACCGATTTTTATTACCTCCATTAATAACACAACATGCTGTTGATTTATAACCAAAAAATATGAGTTGCAGGTGGCACTAAAAATCCCTTTCAAGTTTTGAAATCTTGGAAGGGATTTTTTCAAGATTCAGCATCAGATTTCAACCAATCCCATTGAGTTTTTCCTCTGTAAGTGGCTTTACAATATAGCCTGCTACTGATTGGAACGATTTGGCTCTGGTTATATCTTCTATAAAGTCAGAAGATGATAATATATATACCTTTGTATTTACTTTGTGCATTTTCACTTGTGCATCTATCTTTTCAAGCAATTCAAAGCCATTGTAAAGTGGCATATTCAAATCCAAAATAATTATTTCAGGAAATTTTGTATCTCCGTTCATTTCTTCACTTATGTAATCGTAAGCATCAAGTGATGAATCAATCAAAATATATTCATCAGCAAAGTTTTGAGCTTGCATTAAGTGTTTGATAATGTATGTATCAATAAACTCATCGTCAATAACTAGTACTTTCTTAAACTTATTTGCAGTTGATACCATTGTTTTCGATAGTTTATTTTAGAGTACTTTATACGAAACTAGCATAATTTAGCTTAAGAGAGTACACATATTTCACTCTTGCAGTATAAACTTTACCTTATTGCAAAAAATAAAAGCTTTTATAGCAATCCACAAAAAAATAAAAGCATGGAATTTATTTAAAATTCCATGCTTGATTTACATTATCCCTTCTATCCTACTTACTTTTGCTGTACTGGCAGCACTCTGGCAAATCTTTATATGCCTGAGCATCAGCCTTTTTCTTATCAGTATCGTAGCCCGAAGCGGCTATAGCTTCGTGAATTCTATCCTCATTAATTTTGGTAGTGTTATACACTACTTCAATTATTTTGGTATCCTGATTCCAATTTGCCGATTTCACACCCTTTATACCCAATGAGTTTTCAATCGTTTTTTTGCACATTTCACAATTGCCTGAAACTTTAAATTTCAAAGTCGAAATGTCCGTTTGTGCAGTACAGCTAAATGAAATAATGATAATAG
>Ga0163148_10004857_pt1 | contig 13814 bp, 15 predicted proteins | sample OliLakLV19MP7P2_FD_148606 | JGI IMG/M metagenome (GOLD analysis project Ga0163148, IMG submission 148606) | Freshwater microbial mat bacterial communities from Lake Vanda, McMurdo Dry Valleys, Antarctica- Oligotrophic Lake LV.19.MP7.P2 | ecosystem: Environmental > Aquatic > Freshwater > Lake >...
AGACATGCCCGCAATAAATCGGACAATATCGACAATGTTTTCTCGCAGCGTCGGTTCGCCGCCCGTCAGCCGAAATTTATGAAAGCCCAGCTGTTCGGCAAAGATCGGCAGCAATTGGTAAAGTTCGTGGTCTTGCAGCAGCTCGGCCTTGGGACGAAAGGTCATGTCCGTTGGCATGCAGTACACGCAGCGAAGATTGCAGCGATCTGTGAGGGAGATCCGCAAATAGTTAATGTTGCGACCAAAGCGATCGAGCGCCATCGGGGGTAAGTGTGGGTGCGTGCAGGACGGGGGCGATCGGCTGAGGGGGAGTGAGTTTTGAGTTGGTTTAGCCCTATTCCCCATGGTAGGCGATCGCAACAGTTTAGAGCGGCAATGCCTGTCGTCGTAAAAATGGCAGCAGTGCCTCATTCACTTTGACTGGCCAGTCGATCTGAGGGTAGTGTCCCACATCGGGCAGCTCGACCAATTCCACCTGAGGGGTAGATTGGGCAAAGGCTGCGGCAATGCTAAACGGCAGCCAGCGATCGCGCATCCCCCAGCCGACCAAAATCGGCGACGGCCAGTCTCTAAAGCCCGCTTCGATTTCAGCCGTTGCCTGCGCCAGCTGCAAATTTTGCACCACGGCAAACAGGGCGCGTCCGGCATCGGAGCTTTTGAGGAATGGGCGGCGATAGATATCCAGGGCTTCGTCACTGACGACGTAGCCACCGCCGCCTTCAAGGGTGCGATCGACCAGTAGTGGATCTTGAGTCAGCATTTCACCTGCTAGCGGGATGCCCAACTGTTTCATTCTCCACGGCAGCTTGGCGGCTGAGGTGAGAGGCGCATTAAAAATGGCTAAGCGGTCAATTCGATCGCGATGGCGCAGGGCATATTGCAGCCCCACCGAACCAATGAACCCCTGCACCACCAGCGAGACGCGATCGCACTCTAGCGCATTCAGCAACCCGTCTAGCGCGTCCACATAGGCAGTGGGGGTGTAGGCAAACTGACGCCGACCGGGCTGTGCCGAGCGGCCAAAGCCAATCCAGTCGGGGGCGATCGCCCGCAATCCCTGGTCGGCCAAGGCGGACATCACCTCTAGCCAGCTATAGCCCAGTGCTGGCATCCCATGCAGGAATACTACAGGTGATTGGTTCGATGGCGTAGTCGGCTCGGCCTCGCGGCAAAACCACGTCAAATCGTCTACCTGAATCTCGCCGTCTTGAATCGCCACACCCACCCCCAATCCATAAACACAAAGTTGTCAAACCATCGTCTCAGTTCAACTAACCGAGCAGTTTGACGTGTGTTGAGCTTACTGCTGAGTGCGATCGCAGAGCAAGCCTATGGCTAATTTCCCCGGTGGGAATTGCCTACAATGCCCCGACTAAAGCATCTGCCACAACCAGCAATCAATTGGTATAACCGAGCCAACCTGTGGCTGATTAAGGGGAAAACCCAAGACTTGCTAATCGATACGGAATTGGGTGTGCTGAGTTTGCGCCATCATATTGCGTCGCTGCTGGATAAACCGCTGGTGGCGATCGCCTCTCACATTCACTTCGACCATGCGGGCGGGATGCACGAATTTGACCACCGCACCATCCACGCCGCCGAAGCCAGCGCCCTGCGCACCGGAGACGATTACGAAGCCCTGTGTACACCTGCCCAAGACTGGGTGCGCCAAGCCGCCTTTGCCCAGCTGCCCTACCCCGGCTTCACCGTCGAAACCTACACCCTCACCGCCACAGAACCAACCCAGATTTTGCCAGAAGGCGACGTCTTAGATCTGGGTAGTCGGGCGTTTGAAGTCCTCCATTTACCAGGGCATTCCCCTGGCTGCATTGCCCTCTACGATCCCCAGTCCCAAGAGCTATTTTCGGGCGATGTGATTTACGATGGCGAACTGTTAGACGAACTGCATTGCAGCCACATTCCTACCAACCTAGCTACCTACGAACGATTACAAAAACTGCCCGTAGAAACCGTTTACTCAGGCCACTATCGCATCTTTGGCCAGAGCGACTATCAGCAAATTATTGCCGATTATGTGGAGGCCAAGCGTCAGCCCGGTTGCCCATCAGAACAACGCACTCAGTCGCTCAATTCTCAGCCCCAAATTGCTGAACCGTAAAGTCGAAATGCTGTCATATCAGGGCCAGAAGGACGCAATAATCCCCGCCGAAGGACAAACCAAGGTAAACCCATGCTGTCGATTTGGACACAGACCTTTGTGGTAATGAAAGCTGCAACTTCTACCTCTTTCAGGCGATCAGCACGCTTAGCAAAAACTTTGATCAGGCGATCGCATTGCTCAAGCACCTGTTGCCTTTTCTCCTCCAATGTTCCAGCAGATGACAGCGGCTGATAGCTCTCCATTTGGTATTCTCAACTGATGGCTTGACACAGTAACCTTTACACAATGAGCAGGTATAGCAACATTTTGAATTCTGCGTAGGCCACGACATTTAGATCGGCGATCGCCCCAACATCCCTACCGGTTGCGATCTCAAAAGCAGCCATCCTTCACATACTGATAAGCTTTAGGTCTTGTCATCACCGAGGACTAGTAGTCTGAGGCGTAAATCTGCCTACCGTTCGTAGTGCAGGCTTCCAGCCTGCGCGGGCAAGATGCCCGCCCTACGGTAGCTAAACTAGCGACGTCTTCTACTAGCGGCATAACGATTGAGTTCAGCGGCGGTAGATGTGACCGAAACAAAGCAACAAACTTTCATACGCCGCTCCAACGACTTATTATGCCGTCGCTATCACAAACTTGAGTCACTAAACCTCCGCACTGGGCTAAACTTAGAGCAAGATCTAGCGGTTTTCTCATTTATGAACTACCAAAACATCATTACAATTGAGCCAGGTAAGCGTGGTGGAAAGCCTTGCATCAGGCGTATGCGTATAACTGTCTATGATGTTTTAGGTTGGCTCTCAGCGGGAATGTCTCATACAGAAATTCTGGACGATTTCCCAGAATTAACAGAAGAAGACATCAGAGCTTGCTTAGAGTTTGCTGCTGATCGGGAACATCGCTTGATTGCGGTGGTAGGGGAGGGTTGAAACTACTGTTTGACCAAAACTTGAGCCGCAAGTTGGTTAGCCGTTTGGCAGATATCTTTCCAGGTTCTAGTCACGTTCAGTTTCATGGTCTACCAGAAGCAGATGATGACGAAATTTGGGAATTCGCCAGAGTTCAGGCTTTTTGCATTGTTACCCAAGATGCTGACTTTGCGGATCGAAGTCGTCTTTATGGTGCACCGCCAAAAGTGATTTAGTTACGCTGTAGAAATGTGCCTACTAGTAGAGTGGAGGCATTACTCCGAACTGGGGCAGAGGCAATTCAGGAACTAATGAACAGTTCATCATTGAATTGCCTTGAATTCTACTGACCAATCAGCCCCAGCGTCCGTTGGTAAGCTGGGATGTAAACGGTTGAGTGCAATGTCGGTTTGGAGGCGAGATGAGTTTCTCGTTCCTGGCTTTCAGCAGGGAATGCAGAACTGGAGGCAGAGCCTCCGAAGCGGCATTTCTAGGCAGAGCCAGGAAACGAGGTGTTAATGGGGATTTATGTATATTTAGATCGGCGATCGCCTCAATATCCCTACTGGTTGCGATCTCAAAAGCAGCCATCCTTCACCCACAGATAAGCTTTAGGTCTCGTCATCACCGAGGACTAGCGGCATAACGGTGCCCATCACCGGACGCAGATACCGTCTATCACTCAGCTGACATTCTTAGGCGTTCGGGTGCAGCGCGGTTGTTAGGCAGTTCCAGAACAGGCAGACTTGAGAGATTTGGTTCCATTCTTGACGAGATTGAGTAGAAAACCTATATGCCATCAGGTAAAATTTACTGAGATGCTCAATATGGAAGGGAAAACTATATTTTGCCCAATACAAGCCAGCCTCGGCTCTTGTCCTTTACTCTTGACGGTTGGACTGCCCTAGGCAGTCAAGTTTCCGTGTCCCTTCTTGACCGCGTTGGAGTATTAGTTGGGCGCAATGGGGCTGGCAAATCAGCTATTCTTGAAGGTTTTGAAGCTATCTCGTCGCGGGCTATTGGTAGGCTCAGTCGATTTCGGCTACTTGATAGTGATAGCATTCCAAAAATATTAGATATTAAAATTTCAACACCAACTGAGCGTCAGCTTAGATACAGGTATGAGCTTATATTTATACCCAGTTCTACCGACGACTCAGATTTAGACGAGTCTACAAATGAGAACTCGGAGGAAAGCCAGTTCTCCTGGAATGATTGTTGCCAATATGCTGACGGAGATCAGGAAATCTTATGGACTACTGAAACTGGAGTAACAACTTTCAGTAATGGTGGCGATCCTACTATCAATATTCTTGGTAATACTAACTCGCTTCGACAGGCTCATCTTCCAGAAAACTCGCGACTGAAACTACCTGACGAAATGCAATGGGTTTATGCTGTTCTGAGAGGAGTCCGTCTTCTTGGAAAGACTTCTGTCCGTCAAACATCCAGGCGTCGCCCGTCTCTTCTCCGGGTGTCAAGCAAAGGCATTTCTCCAGGTGCTTTTGGGTTGGCGGATAGTCTAGCACGTAAAATCCTTCGCCGTTTAGAGATGGGAGAACTTGATGAACTTGAAAGTGTTTGTCAGCGGATTGGACTTGGAAACAAAATAACTGTACAGAAATTTTTTTTAAGTGAGGAACCTAGAGAAAAAAGCGAAGATGAAGGCGAAGAATATGTTTCTTCAGTGTTGTTAGACGGAGTCAATATTGGACTACTCTCTGATGGAACGCTACGGGTTTTATCGATTCTTATAGAAATAATTGCTTCATATCCTAATGCAACGACAATAATTGAAGAGCCTGAGACGCAAATCCATCCTGGAATGCTAGCAAAGTTACTGAATGAAATTGAAACATATACGTTTGAGGAAAATTTAATTCTCTCCACCCATTCTCCACAGGTAGTGGCATGGACTAGTCCAGAAAAAATTAATTTAGTTTATCGAAATCATGGACAGACAACTGTTCGGAAGCTACGAGAGGAAGAGATTCATAAAGTCGTTGAATATCTTTGCGAAGAAGGGGACTTAGGCGACTGGCTTTATAGTGGTATTCTCGATGAGTAGTCGCCTAATAGCTCTAATTGCTGAAGATGATACAGACTGCGATACAATCCGGAAAATTGTACATCGCGTACTTGGTACAAATGCCAGGACAAAACCGTGGGCATCTAAAGGATGTAGCACTTTAAGGAGAAAGCTATCAGCAAAACTTAAAGCCATGTCTGGTGAAGGTTGTAATGCTTTTGTTATTCTTCATGATTTAGATCGTAATCCGCAGAATAACTCTCTTAATGATGAAGCGAAACTACGGGAGACTTTAGAGGCTGCTGCCTGTGAGGTTAAAGATATCCATAAACACATCTGCATTCCAATTGAGGAATTAGAAGCTTGGTTTTGGTCTGATCCAGAGGTTATAAAACACATTGGACGTGGCAAAGGTGAAGCGAAGGCAAATCCTAACTTGATTACTAAGCCGAAAGAGCAATTGATAAAACTATCAATTGGTGAAAATAGAAAGCCTCGTTACAGTACAAACATGAATGTTGAATTAGCAGAAAGATTGAATTTAGAGCTTTGCTCTGATCGCTGTCCTTCGTTTAATAGCCTTCTTACCTTCCTTCAATCCCTATAAAGGTGTTGACAAGCCCTTGTATTGGAACGTTGCTTCACTCTCAAGAGAGTGGTCTGCCTAACGTTGCCAATCACCCGCCGCAGATAACCTCGAACACTAACCGATAATCTCTCAGCGGTCGATGTGTATTTGGGTTGTTAGGCTTTGCGCTGATAGCAAACAGATTGAAACCTCTTCTGGGTAATAAATTCATCGTATTACTCTTCTGGAACAGGATCTTGCTGCAAGGTTAGTGCATCAGCCTCAAATGCATCAATGCAGCACTCCAATATACTCAACATAAATTCGACCTTGAAACCAATTGTAGGAGGTGTAGTATAAATCCCACTAAGGTAGGTTGGTCGTATAGCAGACTCGTACAACTCAAAGCTATGTGTCCCCTTCCCCGATCTCCCCTCATGAATGTATGCAGATCGCATCTCCTTGTATGCAATGGCACCATAACGGGACAAAATCAGCCATTCTTCAAGCTCAGTACGATTTGTTGCAGGACAATCTCTCACGGTAGCAGTGATAATCGCGTCTAAACTCCAGTCATCAGAACTGTGACGAAATTGACGTTCGTCTGTCAACGTGGGAGTTCGACGATCTCCAATTTTGCTGAGAAAATTGCACACCTCTTCAGATAACTTCTCTTTCTTCTGCTGATCTGTCCAAATGTCTCCTTGGTCTACTCGATTCCAAATATCAGGTAATGAAACAATTTGGAATACCTCTCCACCGTAATGGGCGAGAAAAGCATCAAAGATAAGGCGTTTGCTCTTCTTCCTACCACACTGCTTTCTCCTAATATCTTTTGTCCATAGATTAGAAAGAGCATCAAGGGATGCCCAAAGCAAGACATTAGCCTCGTCATTGTTTTTCTTAAGGTCTAAATCACGAATAAATTCGTATCGTTGTCTCCAATACTTAAAGAAAGTTGTAATTCGCCATCGCAACTTTTCGTCCATATTGTTTGCTATTTGTGATATGTCGAGTGCAATGGTTTCAAATGTAACCCAAGTACATGAGTGTGAGAAGCCTAATAATTTATTAGACTGACAAGTTCGGGTTAAATACCCCATTCGAGCTTGTTGTCCAGATTTAGTCGGGGCTAAGAAGCGATCGCGGCAGTTAAGCCGAACCATTCTTGGATGATAGCCCTTTTTTAACAATAGCCACGTCAATTTCAGTATGTTTTCATAATTCTCTACGGGGAAGGCAAGGCAGATTTATCACAAGAATTATCGGTAATCCTATCCGGATGTCTTTCCAACCCAAGCTCTTCGACCAAACAAGCATTTAAAGACGAGTGGGTTGCCACACCTTGCGCCACAGTTTGGCCACTCACCTGCTCGAAAATGTCTATGACATCCGCACCATCCGAGAACTGTTGGGTCATAAGGATGTCAGAACTACCATGATCTACACCAATGTCCTCAACCGAGGTGGCCGAGGCGATCGCACTCTACTGGATACCTAACCAAATTGCAACGCTTACTCACAATCTGCCCACATCAGTGATTGACAAGGACACGAGTATGCCCGTATCCTTGCTAACTAAGGTTGTGTAACGACTCCGCAGTCGAGCAACCCGTTTCGCTCCAAAAAACTAGCACCGTTCAATGCTGTTAGACCCAACATTGAACGGCTAACCCCCAACTGTGGTAAGGCAGTATGGAGGCTAACACGAGATTTTAGCATTCTCGATAGCCACCCTACTTTCCTATGGAAACGGGGTGGCTAGATTTTTGGGGTTTACTCTTACCCCATGCAGGAGAACCCCGATGATTGAGATATTTGACGCACCCATTGCCCGCAGTTTTTCGACCGATGGCGAGCATAAGAGTGAGGATGAAATTCGCCCCTCGCCGCTCATTTTGCCGCTCTACTTCCACCCTCTGGCACCCGGCCAAGAGCAAATGCGGATCTTGCTGATTAGCAGCCCCACCTGGGTGAAAGAAACTATTCATGACCTGCACGCACGCAGATTTGCCGACACCAACGATTGGAGCAGCCTCGTGCCCGGGTGCCAATCCCGGCGAAGTTGTGAGCATTCTCACCCGGCGGCGACAACGATCGTAAAGCGAAACTGGGCGATCGCGACAGCCTGTGCGTTAGCACGCATTGATCCCTACGATTCAGGCACAACATTAATTTTGCCCCGACAGGTAAGAACGCGATCGCCCAGCAGCAGTTCTTGAATTTCCACATCGCTGCCCAAATCGAGCGGAAATTCATCTAAATCATGGAGTGCCAGCCCGCGTTTAGCATTCGGTGTCGGCAGCCATTCAGGATTTTGTAGCAGTAATTGCCGACCATTTACCGCGCGTAGCCCCGTACGCAGCACAAACGGAGTAGCAGTTCCCTGGGTGGCCGAGATCAAATCGGCGCGGAGGGTTAGCACGCCGGGGGCAATTTTGGCACGCAGGTTGTCTAATACAATCGCCTTTTTGCCAGACGGATCTACTAGATCTGGGGCAGCTCCGGCGCGCAGCAAATCGACTAAGAAATCGATTACAGCGACAGATAACAGCGGACTTTGCAGCGAGTCGTTGAGGTCTTCTTGAGTCAGCTGCACTTCAGCTTGAACGGGAATGGTGCGCTCCAGCCGCAGCGGTTTACGGCGCAAAATTTGGCCAAAGTTGACCTTGATTCCGCGTCCCACTAGCGTAATGCGACTGAGGTATAAGCCTTTGTAGAGCACATTTTTGGCTGAGATTGTGACCCTTGGCACTAGCCCTTTGAGCAACTGGCGATCGCCCCCTTCAATCAGCAAATGCAGGTCTTCTACCTGTTCGACTTGCGATCGCAGCCACAGCCGCAGCGCCGGAGTCAGAATGGTGCTAATCACATGACTCTGGATTGGCACTGGTAGATTGCGATCGGGGTCGGGCAACCTAGAGGGAGCTTGGGCATCAAGCCGGGGCGACGCCGCCTCATTTGCCTGCCGCGATCGCGTTTCAGCCGTGCCGCTATCGGTATCGGGGACTTGGGGTTGGAAATTCGTCATTATTTCAAACAGTCTATGTGTGTCCAGTTTAGTTGGTTCAGGAGGGCTGCTGTGTGGCGGGGTGCTCGCACTGGGCTTTCTTGTGTAAATTTTCTGCTGTACTGTAGATGAACTAACTGCATCGACGGCCACAGATATTGAGGAATTGCCCATTCGACCGCTTAATTTGGCGATCGCGCCCATCCTGGCTGCCAATGACTGGTGGCTGCTCCCAATCACAGGCCAATCACAGGCCAATTAGCACGAGCACTGAGCACGGGCGGTAAGGAATGAGCGTTCCCGTCTACTCTAGTAACAAAGCATCTAAATCACAAGAAGACATTGCGGTTGCGTTTGACATCATGACCTCTTCTGTATCGATCACCTCATCTACTACCCCCGATCAAATTCAGACCCCCGAGCAAGCCCTCAAATTCTACTTCGGCTACGATTCGTTTCGTCCGGGGCAACGGGAGATTGTGGAGGCGGCGATCGCCAACCAAGATTTGCTGGTGATTATGCCGACCGGGGGCGGTAAATCGCTGTGCTACCAACTGCCCGCGCTGCTAAAGCCGGGAGTCACAATCGTGGTATCGCCGCTGATTGCGCTGATGCAAGATCAGGTGCAGTCGCTGCACGACAATGGGGTAGGCGCAACGTTTCTCAATAGCACCTTGAGGGGGAATGAGGCACGGGAGCGGGAAGCGGCGGTGCTGGCGGGCAAAACGAAGCTGCTGTATGTGGCTCCGGAACGGCTGACGGGTGAAGCGTTTCTGGCGTTTTTAGATCGGGTGCAGGCCACGGTGGGGCTTGCCACGTTTGCCATCGACGAGGCGCACTGTGTTTCGGAATGGGGGCACGATTTTCGCCCCGAATATCGGCAGCTGCGACGGGTGCGGCAGCGCTATGCCGATGTGCCTGTGATGGCGCTGACGGCGACGGCGACGCAGCGGGTGCAGGAAGATATTTTGGCGCAGTTGGCGCTAGACGAGCCGTTTGTTCATATCGCTAGCTTCAATCGACCGAATTTGTATTACGATGTGCGCCCCAAGCAGCGGACGGTGTATGACGAACTGCTACAGCTGATGCGGCAAACGCCCGGTTCGGGGATTGTCTACTGCCTGAGCCGCAAAAAGGTGGATGAACTAACGTTTCGGCTGAACCAAGATGGGGTGGAGACGCTGTCTTACCATGCGGGGTTGGGCGATGTGGAGCGCAGCGAGAACCAGACCCGGTTCATTCGAGATGATGTGCGGGTGATGGTGGCGACGGTGGCGTTTGGCATGGGGATTAACAAACCAGATGTGCGATTTGTGGTGCACTATGACCTGCCGCGCAATTTGGAGAGCTACTACCAGGAGTCGGGGCGCGCAGGGCGCGATGGTGAAGCCGCTAGCTGTACGCTGTTTTTTGGCTATGGCGACCTGCGAACAGTGGATTATTTGATTGCCCAAAAAATTAACCCGGTGACGGGCGAAGCGCTGGAAGATGAGCAGCGGATTGCGCGGCAGCAGTTGCGCCAAGTGGTGGACTATGCAGAAGGAACAGACTGTCGCCGCAAGATTCAGCTGGCCTATTTTGGCGAGAGTTTTCTGGGCAACTGCGGCAATTGCGATAACTGCCTGCACCCGCAGCCGCTACAAGATTGGACAATTGAGGCACAAAAGTTTCTGTCGTGCGTGGCGCGCTGCCGCGAGCGGTTTGGCATTACCCACACGATTGATGTGTTGCGGGGTTCGCGCAACCAAAAGGTGTTGCAACATGGGCATGAAAAGCTTTCGACCTATGGCATTGGCAAAGACCGCAGTGCCGATGAGTGGCGGCTGTTAGGGCGATCGCTGCTGCACCAAGGATTAGTCGATGAAACCACCGACGGCTACTCGATTTTGAGGCTCAACGCCCTCAGTTGGGAGGTGCTGCGCAAAGAACGGACGGTGGCGATCGCGCTACCCGCCCAGCAGACACAGGCCGCCGAGATTCCTGCCCGTCCGGCGCTGGAAGTGGAACGGCTCATGAAGCAACTGCGGGAGCTGCGCAAAACCATCGCGAACGAACAGTCCGTGGCACCCTACATTATTTTCTCCGATACCAGCTTGCGGCAAATGGCCGAGCGGCAGCCCCAAACCCTCGACGAATTTTCGCGGGTGTCTGGCGTCGGCAGCTTCAAGCTCGAACAGTATGGCGATCGCTTTGTCACGGCCATTCGGCAATTCTGCGAAGCCCACGACATCCCGCTGCGAGGTGCAGCCACCCCCGAACGCCCGCCTCGCACCCCGGCTCCGGCGGCGCGTTCCGTTTCGCGCACCCATTTCTATACCCTGGAGCTGCATCAACAGGGCTGCCCCCCCGCCGACATTGCCGAACAGCGGGGCTACACCCTCAACACGGTCTACGACCATTTAGAAAAGCTGCTGTTTGCAGGGCAGGCCGTAGATTTGGATGCGTTGGTGCCCCCCGAGCGCCAAGCCAGCATTAAAGCGGCCATTGAAGCCGTCGGGTCGGCTTCTCTGCGCGCCATTTTTGACCATTTAGAAGAAGCATTTGACTACGAAGAAATTCGGCTGGTGCGCGCCCGCTGGCGACATGGCCAAACAGAGCCAGAGTAACTAGAGCCAGAGGCCAGAAATTTGCTGCAATGCCGTCGTTAAGCAAAACACATGCTCCGCTCCACTCTGTCACTGGGACTGTGATTTTCCCTTTGGAGAAACAAAATCGTGAACCGGATCGGGTTCTTGATAACGATACTGCACACCCAGATATTGGCGTAGCTTGGTCAGCAACTCATCTCGCTGAAACGGCTTGCGAACAAAATCATCACAGCCACTGGTTAAAATAAATTGCCGTTGTTCCTCAAATGCACTGGCAGTGAGGGCAATAATCACCGTCTTTTGCCCCCTAGGTGTTGCCTTAATTCGCTTAGTGGCCTCATAGCCATCCATCACGGGCATCTGCATATCCATCCAGATCAGGTGCGGCTCCCAATGCGCCCACAGATCTAAGCCCACCTGCCCATTTTCTGCCTCCATGACCTCAAATCCTAGCCGACTCAGCAACGTGACCAACAGCAGACGATTCGTCGCGCTATCTTCTACTACTAGCAGCCGATAGGGTGGCTGATTGGGAGCTAGCCCAATCACTTTAGGCGGAGAACATTGAGCGGGTTGAGCTTGGGGCATGCTTACCAAATGCACAGGAATTTCAAACCGAAACAGGCTGCCCAGGCCAGAGCGACTATTCACAGTGATGTTCCCGCCCATTAAATTCACTAACTTTTGGCTAATCGGTAAGCCCAACCCACTGCCTTCGCTGGCTCGAATGCCGCTGCTGGTTTGTTCAAACGGCTCAAATAGCTGATTGAGTTCATCGGAGGCAATGCCTGAGCCTGTATCTTGCACGTCAAACCGCAGGCTCAACAGGCTGGACGCATCGCTAGGAAAGGCGCTAACCTGTAGTGAAACGCTGCCTTTTTCCGTAAATTTAATCGAATTGCTCAGCAAATTGGTTAGCGCCTGACGCAGCTTGCCCTCGTCAGCTTTGATAAATTGGGGGACATTGGCGGCTCGTTCAACGGTAAGCAGTAACTCTTTCGTAGTCGCTGTGAGGCAGAATAGTTGCTCCAGACTGTAGAGTAACTCGCTCAGGTTAAAGCTGGTTTCGTTCAGGCGAATCCGTCCAGTTTCAATTTTGGACATTTCAAGCACGCTGTTGATCAGGTCTAACAGGTGTTCGCCACTGCGGCTGATAATCTCAAGGTACTGTTGATGCTCGGGAAGAGTACTCGGGTCACGGTGCATTAATTGTGTGAACCCGAGAATAGCGTTAAGGGGTGTTCGCAATTCATGGCTCATGTTAGCCAAAAATTCGCTTTTGGCTCGACTTGCCCGATCGGCAACGTCTTTAGCCAGTTTTAGTTCGACGGCTTGCTGTTGGGTTTGAGCCAAGAGTTCTGCCTGTTGAATTGCCACACCAAGCTGGGCGGCGATTTGGATCACTAGCTTAATTTCAGGTGTTTCCCAATGACGGGGTGTGCTGTTTTGATAATTGGCCAATAGACCCCAAAGTTTGCTGCCGCAGAAGATGGGGACAGTCACATAGGCGCGCGCCTGAAATTGTTCTAGGCATTGGAGATAGCACGCAGAAAAGCCTGCTGTGTAGATGTCGGCAATACACATGTGGGACGCACCCTGGCTGTAAACGCCGCCTTTGGTTTCTTGCAGGTGGGTGTCGGTATGCAAGTCTGCGGTGGGATGTTCGACGATTGCTCCAACGACACAGCGATCGCCACTCATGGCATCATCGGTGATAAGGAGCCGAGTTTCCTGCTTTTGCAGCAGCGGCACCCAGCCTGATGCCACAGATTCGGCGACAAATTCGCCGCTCCAGTCGGGCTGAAACCGATAAATGACGACGCGATCGCACTGAATGGCTTGGCGTAATTCCTGGGTGGTAGCACTAAAAATGGTGGCTAAATCTAAGGTTTGCCGCATCCGCTGAATGATCCGGGCGATCGCGCGTTCTCGGTCGGCGGTTTGGTGCAATAGCAGCTCTGTCTGGTTTGGGTCAGGGATATCGTACATTGATTTTTTTAAAGTTTGCCTTTGCCCGTAATCCTGCTCAGCGTGCAGACAACTCAGCTCAGGTTGCCCGTTTTGGTCACATCGGGGGGTGACACGAGCCATGACCGATGCAGCATATTGTCACCAGCCCTGCCTAATCCTTAGCGTTCCCAAATAGACTGTCAATCATCCTCAAGTTAGCTTCCATCAGGAGTTAAGCGGCTGGTTTGTTGACGAGTTGATGAGAGATAGGGCTTAGTCAAAATTCATCGACTGTGCCCCCGTTACCGGACAGGCTTGATATCGATTTGACGCCGGAATCGATTTTTTATCAATTTGCGGTGAAGCGGGAAAGACGATCGCCTGGTCTATCTGCTGTCTGGGTTTTGGCAAGCAGCTCAACGCTATGATTGAAAACAACGATTAGTGCGAGTAATGCTAGGCGAACGAATGGTGCTAGATAAGCAAACCAGCCTACCCGATGCGGCGATTGAGCCATTAGCGCTGGAGGAACAGGGCGATCGCCCCTTTGTCCATATTCCGGTGCTGGCGCAGGAGGTGGTGGCCGGGTTGGCGGTGCAGCCCCAGGGACTCTATCTCGACGCGACGGTGGGGGGC
>Ga0163148_10004859_pt1 | contig 13809 bp, 15 predicted proteins | sample OliLakLV19MP7P2_FD_148606 | JGI IMG/M metagenome (GOLD analysis project Ga0163148, IMG submission 148606) | Freshwater microbial mat bacterial communities from Lake Vanda, McMurdo Dry Valleys, Antarctica- Oligotrophic Lake LV.19.MP7.P2 | ecosystem: Environmental > Aquatic > Freshwater > Lake >...
GGGGTGAAGATGCGGGGTGCTGACATGGCGATCTCCTTCGATGAGCTTAAACGTGTATATTCAGCATATGTGACCGGACAACCACGGAGTCTGGCGCAAGTCCGTTGCCAGGCGGGCATTGGACCCGGGTCAGGATTCGCAAGCGCCACTGGACGAAGCAGCGGGATCTCGCGGGGGTTGCTTGAGTGAGCCTAGACAGCGCGTTCGCCGTTTCGCCGCAATCACTTCCGGCGTCAGGAGTGATCACCCTCCGGATGAGCTGAGCCTTCGGCATATCCCAATGTATCCCAAGGTCGAACCGCGAACGTCGAACGCGACGTTGAGGGTGAGTCCTGCGTTCCCCAAAGATGCAGGCATGCTGCTGCTATCGCCTTTGATTCTCCGCCCTGTCAGCTCCCTCCAGCGCTACCTGGGCCCTTGGTGGCGCCCACCCCGAGGTCGGGTAACCTGAGTCAATGGCCACCATCAGGGACATCGCCAAGGCCGTCGGAGTCCAACCGGCTACCGTGTCCTACGTACTCAACGGCAAAGGCCGCCAAAACCGCATAAGCGATCAGCGCGTGCGGCAGATCGAGGAGATGGCGAGGCAGCTCGGCTACCGACGCAATGCCGCCGCGGTGGCGGTGAAGCAAGGCCGATTCGGCACCATCGCACTGCTCATGTGCGTCCAGGCGACCTGGGATCACATGCTGTCCATCCTTGATGGCGTCGGCGACAGGATGGATGTGCATGATCTCCACCTGCTCTTTTCCCGCGTGACGGCGGAGCAGCTGGCCAGCCGTGCCGACTTCCCTCGCCTGCTGCGGGAGATCTCCTGCGACGGGATGCTGCTCATGGATGGCCTGGGCCTCCCCCCAGCCCTGGTCGAGAGCATCGCCAGCAGCCGCATTCCGGCCATCGGGCTCAATTTCCGAACCCGGTCGGACTGCGTGCATCCGGACGATCTCGACGCCGGGTACCAGGCCGGGAGGTTCCTGCTCAGGCTCGGGCACCGCCGCATCGCTTATGCGCATTACGACTTCTCCGCTGCCCGGGAGGTCGACCTCGCCACGTCCCATTACAGCGTCCGCGACCGGCCGGCCGGCTGCGCCGCCGCCCTCAATGAGGCTGGCCTGCCGCTGCTGCCGGGTCCCCACAACCAGATCGGCGACCTCACCTTTCCCGCTCGCGTAGCCGCCGCTGAGCGTCTGCTCAGTCAGGAGCAGCGGCCCACCGCGGTCTTCTGCTACCACGCCACTGATGCTGAGGCCTGTCTGGTGGCCGCCGACCGGCTCGGTCTGCAGCTTCCCCGGGATGTCTCGCTGATCTGCTGCGCCCATCAGCCCTGGCGAGCCATGGATACGATGCTCACCACCCTGGTGATCCCCTGCCGGGCCCTGGGGAAGGCCGCCGTCGACCGGCTGCTCATGAAAGTGTCCGATCCCGACGGGTCCTTGCCACCCGTGGCCTTGCCCTTCGCCAGGGTGGACGGGTCGAGCTGCCAGGGACGAACCTGATCAGGTGGAGCCGTCGAAAGCTGGCATTTTCAGCATCGATTCAGAACAGGACACCGGGGCGGGTCTTGGATCTACCATCCGATCCGCGTCGCCAGCATCGCTCGTTATCCCCGACAGGCTCCTAGCTAGGGCGCGGAAGGCGGCTCGCGCTGCAGCTTGGCGTCGAGCGAATCCGGATCGAGCACCACGGCACCGGCATCCTTGCCGATGTAGGTGATGAAACGCAGCGCGATACGCGGCTTGTGCGGATGATTGGTCAGCACGGTGGCGACCTCTTCGCGCAGGCCTTCGCTGACCACGCCATCGACATCGCGCGCATCCGCGAGCAGCAGGATGCTGCCGTCGGCCTGGCTCTGCGGGGTGAAGCGCCACAGGTCGCCAACGTACTCGATCCCCAGCACGCGCAGCCCATCCACGGGGGCGGTCTCCGCGGGACTCTCCAAGCGGATGCGCTTGCGCAGTTTGTGCAGCTCGTCCGGTCTGACTTTGGCGGGGAAGCGGTAGATGTCGCGGAATGCCAGAGCGGGACGGGCGAGGGTTTCGACCGCGGTTGCCAGCGAATCGACCGCGATATCAGCCTGCACGTGCCAGCGCGTGACCACCTCGATCGGGTCGAGGTCGGGATCGCTGAGGTAGAGGGTGACACCGAGGTGCTGGTCGCCCGAGCGGTTGGCATTGTCCACCACCAGATCCAACGTGGTGGTCGCGTGCGGCAAAAGGAACGTGGTGCCCAACTCCTGCTTGGCGCAGGAACAGCTCGCCTCGATGCGGGCGACCTTGACCGCCTTGTCGTTGGGATTGTGGACCATCAGGCGGGCGGTGTACGGCTGATGCTCGGGCATTTTCGGCAGCGCGGCGGCGTCGTCCGCGGCAATGCGGACCAGCGCGCTGAAGAGAACGATCAGCAGCATGCTTCGCGTCATGGGTGGGCCTCGGTCGTGCGCAGGTGGTCGGCTGGGATGGGGAGGGCTGGCGTGATGGGCTCGACGCCGGGCGGGGTCGGCTCGACCTCGCCCGGAGGATTGGCCAGGGCCAGGGCGGACAACCAGCCGAGCCGGCGCCGCGCTCGACGGTGCTGAGCGGCGGTCACCAGGCGCCGCACGGCGATGAAACCGAGGACGCCAGCCACCACCCCGACCACCAGCGCTCCGATCTGCAACGGTAGTGCGATGTCGGCGAGCAGACGCAGCACCTCGCGCCAACCGCCTTTGAAGAAATGGATGAAGCCCATCGCTTCGACCTGGGTGAAGACGCCGCGGATGCGTTCATAGCTCACTTCCTTGTCGTCCGGCCAGAACAGGCAGCCGAGTCGATAAGTCGCATAGTAGAACGGAGCCACGGTCAGCGGGTTCGTCAGCCAGGTCCACGGCAGGCTGGCGAGCACGCTGGCGCGGGTCAAACGTGACACGAGCGCCGCCACCGCCATCTGGCTGCCGACGAACGGCTGGGCCGCGAAGAAGATCCCGATCGCCGAACCCAGCGCGATGCGACGCGGAGTGTCTTCGAGCATCACCACCATGCGCACGAAGCGCACCAGGCGATGGCCCCAGCGTTTCAGGCGTGGCTTGGTGGTGCGGGGCGCGAATTGGATCATGCAGTGCCTGCGTGATGGTGCGCGCTGAGCACCGCATCGGCAAGCGCTGCCACCGCGGCCTCGGACGGCGCGCCATGCGCGAGGTCGGCCAGCAAAGGCAGCCCACACTGGGCCGCGAGTTCGCCTGCGGCGTGGTCGGTGGCGAGACCCGTCAGCGACGGGCGCGCCCGGTTCAGCACCAGGCCGAGCACGCGCAGACCGCGCGCGCGGGCGCAGGCCACGGTCAGGGCCGTGTGATTGAGGGTGCCCAGGTCGGGCCGGGTCACGATCAGCAGCGGGATCCCCGTGCCCCCGATCAGATCGGCCAGGGTGCTGCGATCATCGGCCAGCGGCGTGAGCAGGCCGCCGGCGCCTTCGACCAGCAAATCGTGCTCGCCCCGGACGGCAGCGAGGTTGCCGACCAAGGCGGCGAATGGCAGCGCCTGCCCAGCCGCGTGCGCGGCGAGGTGGGGGGCGGCCGGTTCCGGGAATTGGAAGGGGCACACCCCGGCCACCGGCTGCTCGGGATCGCACACGGCCGTCAGCGTCCGTCCGTCGTCGGCTTGCCCGTCCTGCCAATCACCACAGGCGACCGGTTTATGCAGCCACACCCGCCGGCCGCGTCGGCGCAGGCCTGCGATCAGATGCAGAACGATGCTGGTCTTGCCGACCCCGGTATCGGTTCCCGTTACGACCACTTCCACCCTGAACTCCTAAGGCTTTCATCGCGGAGTTGTCAGCATCTGCCGGATTGCTAGAATGCGAGCCCGCCGTCCCTGCAGCTTTTGCCATCGCTGCCGCATGTCCCGGAGTTTGCCATGCCGACCTATGAATACGCCTGCCCGACCTGCGGCATCGTGGAAACCTTCCAGTCGATCAAGGACGATGCACACAAGAAGTGTCCGCAGTGCAAAAAGCAGAAGGTGACCCGCCTGGTCAGCCTGGGCGGTGGCGTGATCTTCAAGGGCAACGGCTTCTGGGAGACCGACTACAACCGCAGCTCGGACTACTCCAGCCGCGCCAAGAGCGAGAGCTCCGAGGGCACTCCGCAAACCGCCACCACCCCGGTGCCGGCGACCACGCCGAGCGCGACGCCGAGTCCAACCACGGCGACCCCGGCTCCGGTCAACACCGCCAAGAAGTCGACCAGCCCTTCCCCATAAGCCCTGGCATCCGCCGCGCCGCCGCCTCGACCCTCCCCGCCTGCGCCGGGAGGGTCGAGGCGTCTCCGGGCGCATGTCACTCTGACTCAGAGGCCGGCCAAGCGGCCCTCTCGCGAGCGGAATTGGCGTCTTAAGTCGAGTAAAAACAGGCAGTTGTCCTCTGGCACGCACCTCGCTATCGAGGGCTCAACGTTCAGTTCCGGCCCCCCACATCGAGTCATTCCGTCAGGAGAAGCCACATGGCAGCCAAGAAGATCGTCTTCAACGAAGAAGTCCGCGAGAAGGTCCGCACCGGTGTCGCGAAACTCGCGGCCGCGGTGAAGTGCACCCTCGGACCCTCGGGACGCAACGTCGTCATCAACAAGAGCTACGGCTCGCCCCAGGTCACCAAGGACGGCGTCACCGTCGCCGAGCAGATCGAGCTGCGCGACCCGTTCGAGAACATGGGCGCCAAGATGGTCAAGGAGGTCGCCTCCAAGACCGGCACCCAGGCCGGCGACGGCACCACCACCGCCACCGTGCTCGCCGAAGCGATCTTCGCCCAGGGCCTCAAGGCGGTCGCCACCGGCCTTAACCCGCTCGACATCAAGAACGGCATCGACAAGGCCGTCGCCGCCGTCGTGGCCAACCTCGACAAGCAGGCGGTCAAGGTGAAGGGCGACTTCAAGGCCATCGCCCAGGTCGGCTCGATCTCGGCCAACAACGAGATGGAGATCGGCAAGCAGATCGCCGACGCGATGCAGAAGGTCGGCGAGGATGGCGTCATCACCGTCGAAGAAGGCAAGGGCATCAAGGACGAGGTCGACGTCGTCGAAGGCATGCAGTTCGACCGCGGCTACATCAGCCCGAACTTCATCACCAACGGCGACAAGCTGACCGCCGACCTGGAAGAGCCGCTGATCCTGATCGTCGAGAAGAAGATCACCTCGGTGCAGGAACTCGTGCCCGTGCTCGAGAAGGTCGCCAAGGCCGGCAAGAGCCTGCTGGTGATCAGCGAGGACGTCGAGGGCGAGGCCCTCGCCACCCTCGTCGTCAACAACATGCGCAAGATCCTCAAGTGCTGCGCCGTCAAGGCGCCGGGCTACGGCGATCGCCGCAAGGCCATGCTGCAGGACATCGCCACCCTCACCGGCGGCAAGGCGATCTTCGAGGACCTCGGCATCGAGCTGAAGAATATCGAGCTCGCCGACCTCGGCCGCGCCAAGTCGGTGCGCGTCGACAAAGAGAACTGCACGATCATCGAAGGCGCCGGCAAGCGCGCCGACGTGCAGGGCCGCATCAAGTCGATCCGCAAGGAGATCGAGGACACCAAGAGCGACTACGACCGCGAGAAGCTGCAAGAGCGCCTGGCCAAGCTGGCCGGCGGCGTGGCGGTGATCAAGGTCGGCGCCGCTACCGAAGCCGAGATGAAGGAGCGTAAGGACCGCGTCGACGACGCGCTCCACGCCACCCGCGCCGCGGTCGAGGAAGGCATCGTCGCCGGCGGCGGCACCGCCTACATCCGCGCCATCGAAGCGCTCGACAAGGCCGACATCAAGGGCGACGAGCGCATCGGCGCCAACATCATCAAGGCCGCGCTGCGCCTGCCGACGATCACCATCGCCGAGAACGCCGGCCAGGAAGGCGAAGTCATCGCCAACCGCGTCAGCAAAGAGAAGGGCGCGGTCGGCTACAACGCCAAGACCAACGTCTTCGAAGACCTCATCAAGGCTGGCGTCATCGACCCGGTCAAGGTCTCCAAGTCGGCCCTGATCAACGCCGCGTCGGTCGCGACGCTGTTGCTCAACACCGAAGCCATGATCGCCGAGGTCAAAGAGCCCAAGAGGGGCGGCGCCAAGGGCGGCGGCCACGGCGGCGGCGACGATGACGAGATGGGCGGCGGCATGGGCGGAATGGGTGGCATGGGCGGAATGGGAGATTTCTAAGCTCATCAGTTGGGGGGCACCGCCCCCCAACAACGGCCTTCGGCCTGCCCCCCTGGCAACGGGAAACAGGGGCAGGTTGGAAGCCACCTGACCTCCACACGTTCTCTTTACTCAAACACACAAACCTCGATTTAAGGACTCCACCATGGCCACCGCCGCGAAGAAGCAGATCACCATCCAGCCGCTCGACGACCGCATCGTCGTCAAGCGCACCGAAGCCGAAGAGAAGAGCACGGGCGGCATCGTCCTGCCCGAGAACGCCAAAGAGAAGCCGCAGCAGGGCAAGGTCCTGGCCGTCGGTCCGGGCAAGCTGCTGGACAACGGCGAGCGCGCCAAGCCCGACGTCGCGGTCGGCGACCTGATCCTGTTCGGCAAGTACTCGGGCAGCGAGATCACCGTCGAAGGCGACGAGGTCGTCATCCTGCGCGAGAACGACATCCTGGCTAAGCTCGGCTAGTGTTGGGGGAGCCGCATCAGGCGGCCTCCCCCAACGATCGGCGCTCCGCGCCTGCCCCCTCCATCCAATTTAAACAAACCAAACTCTAGGAAATCACTTTTATGGCTAAGCAGATGATGTTCGGCGACGACGCGCGTCGCAAGATCCTCCAGGGCATCCAGACCCTGAATGACGCGGTCAAGGTCACCATGGGCCCGACCGGCAAGGTCGTGGTCATCGAGAAGTCGTTCGGCGCGCCGAACGTCACCAAGGACGGCGTCACCGTCGCGAAGGAAGTCGAGATCAAGGACCCCTTCGAGAACATGGGCGCGCAGATGGTGAAGGAGGTCGCCGAGAAGTCCTCCAAGGTCGCCGGCGACGGCACCACCACCGCGACCGTGCTCACCGAGGCGATCTACCGTGAAGGCCTCAAGATCATCACCTCGGGCGCCAACCCCACCGAGGTGAAGCGCGGCATCGATAAGGCCGTGCAGGCCGCTGTCGACGCGATCGCCAAGCTCTCGACCAAGATCAAGAGCTCGGCCGAAATCGCCCAGGTCGGCACCATCAGCGCCAACTCCGACGAGGAGATCGGCAAGCTCCTCGCCGAGGCGATGGACAAGGTCGGCAAGGACGGCGTCATCACCGTCGAAGAGGCCAAGAGCACCGAGACCAAGCTCGACCTCGTCGAAGGTATGCAGTTCGACAAGGGCTACAGCTCGCCCTACTTCGCCGCCGGCAACGAGGCCCAGGAAGTGAACCAGGAGAAGCCTCTGATCCTGGTCTACGAGAAGAAGATCTCGAACCTGCGCGAGTTCCTGCCGCTGCTCGAGAAGGTCGCCCAGGCCGGCAAGCCGCTGCTCGTCATCGCCGAAGAGGTCGAGGGCGAGGCCCTCGCCGCGCTCGTCGTCAACAAGCTGCGCGGCACCCTCAACGTCTGCGCAGTCAAGGCGCCCGGCTTCGGCGATCGCCGCAAGGCCATGCTCCAGGACATCGCCGTGCTCACCGGCGCCAAGTTCCTCGCCGAGGACCTCGGCGAGAAGCTTGAGAACGTCGAACTGGCCGACCTCGGCACCGCCAAGATCGTCACCATCGACAAAGAGACCACGACGATCATCGAAGGCGCCGGCAAGAAGGCCGACATCCAGGGTCGCATCAACCAGATCAAGCAGCAGATCGACGTCACCACCAGCGACTACGACAAGGAGAAGCTCCAGGAGCGCCTGGCCAAGCTGTCCGGCGGCGTGGCGGTGATCAACGTTGGCGCGGCGACCGAGCCCGAGATGAAGGAGAAGAAGGCGCGCATCGAGGACGCCCTCCACGCCACCCGCGCAGCGGTCGAAGAAGGCATCGTCCCCGGCGGCGGCGTCGCGCTGCTGCGCGCCAAGAAGGCGATCGAGGACGTGGCCAAGGGCCTCGACCATGATCAGAAGCTGGGCGCCGAGATCGTGCTCAAGGCGGTCGAGTCCCCGGCGAAGCAGATCGCCGAGAACGCTGGCAAGAACGGCGCCGTGATCGTCGCCGAGATCCTCGCCAACAAGGGCAACTTCGGCTACAACGCCCGCAAGGGCGAGTTCGAGGACCTGGTCAAGGCCGGCGTCGTCGACCCCGCCAAGGTCACCCGCGTCGCGCTGCAGAACGCCGCCTCGGTCGCCGGTCTGATGCTGACCGTCGAAAGCATGATCACCGAGCTGAAGGAAGACGACAAGCCGATCGCCGGCGCCGTCTATTGAGAGCAGGTCCGCCTCAGGCGGACATGCGCCCAAGCGGAGACCAAAGACCCACGGCATCGCCGTGGGTCTTTGCGTTGAGAGCGCCGTCCATCGAGCGGCAGCCGCTACGGATTTGCGAGCGTCACCCAGCGAGCGAACGCAACTCCGCGATCCGCGCCCGCTCACCAGCCGTCAGCGGCGGAACCGCACAAGCCCCCGCGGCATCGGAGTACTCAGCCAACGTTTTGGCCCCGAGGACAACGCTGTGCGTCCCAGGCAGATCAAGCAGCCAGCGCAACGCCACCTGGGGCATGGTCCGCATCGACGTGACCAGTTCAGCGAAGACGGCGCAGCGGCGGAAAGCCTCGGCGCCGGCCTCGCCGGTGAAGCGACCGGCGCGGATGTCGTCGGCGGCGAAGCGCGGTGCCTCGGCGAAGTACTTGCCACTCAGCCTGCCGCCAGCGAAGGCGCCGCGCACGATGCCGCCCACGCCGGCAACCGCTGCCCATAGCGGATCCTCGTCGTGCGAAAGCAGACTGCGCGGGTACTGCACTACGTCGAGGATGCCGTGCTCGGCAAACCAGGAGCAGTACTCGGGGTTGGCGGTCGAGATGCCGGCGGCGCGGATCTTGCCCGCGCGTTTGGCCTCGGCGAGGGCGCGCGCCACGCCGTCGAGTTCGCGCGGGTCGGGCGCGACATGACCGAGGTAGATATCGATGCGGTCGGTGCGCAACCGGCGCAACGAGCCCTCGAGCGCCAGGGCAACCCCGACGGCGCTGGCATCGTTGACGCGCTCGCCGTGCGGCCCGACGCGCGCACCGAACTTGGTCGAGATCACCCAGCGCTCGCGCCGGCCTTCCAGCGCCAAGCCGACCCGGCGCTCGCTCTCGCCAGCGCCGTACTGTTCGGCAGTGTCGACCAGGGTGATGCCGAGGTCGTCGCCGCAGCGGCGAATGAGGTCGATGGCCGTGGCTTCGCCGACATCGGGATGGCCGTCGACCTTGCCATCGAGCCGGAGCGGCCCGCCCAGTTGCCACGCGCCGACCCCGATCGCCGAGACGCGGATGCCCGTCGCCCCGAGGAGGCGCTCCTCCATCAGCGAGGCGCTTGAGCCAATGGCAGGCCGCCGTCGGCCACCAGGTGCTTGCCAGTCAGCACCAGCTTCAGCCGACGTTCCGCGCCACCCTTGGGCTGCACCACCAGCACCGCGCTGCCGGCGGTGGGGGTATCGAGGCGCCAGGGTCCGGCGTATTGCTGATCCTCGGCGAACACCACCCGGCAGATGCGCGCGGTGAAGGTGATGCCATAGCCCTCGACCCGCGCCGCCGCTTCGCTGGCGGGGCGCTGGGCCGCGGTGACCGCGGCGGTGTCGGGCAGCCACGTCCCATAGAGGGCATCGGCGACGAGCGGCGCGTCGACTGCGGCGCAGACAGTGGCCGTGGCAAGGAGCAGGAGGGCGATGGTGCGCATGCGGGCATCGCACCACGCGGCAACGGCGGGCAAGCAGCGATCAACGCCGGTGCGTAGCTGACGCTGACGCGCTCAATGCCCCGGTGTCAACGCGCTGAGTTCGACCAGTCTCAGGCGCAGCTCGATACCGAGCGGGCCGTCGGCCACGATCATGCGCGGCACCAGGCCACCGGCGACCGGGGCATGGTCGGTGATGGTCACCGGCCAGCCCCGTCCCTCGATGCGACGCAGGAGCAAGGGATCGCCACCGTACCAGCGCACATCCTGCGCCGTGACCGCGCGCAGCACGCCGCGGCGCCAGGTTCGCTGGGTCTCGGGCAGGTGGGTGAATGGCGCGATCAGCCCGTTCAGCTGCGCGGTACGTGACGCGAGCGGATCGGCCAAGCGGTGCTGGATCGACCCCGACGCCGCGATTTCGAGGTCGGCCAGCACCACCCCATCATCGCTGAGCAACACCGCGCGCACGCCGTTCGCCTGGACACGCACCAGGCAGTCGGCGCTGAGACGGCGACCGAAGCCGCTGGCCTCGATCCGCCCACGTCCTCGCCAATCGCCCGGCGCCATCGCCTGCGGATCCTGGGTGCGCGCGGCCGTCGGCGCGATCGGTACGCGCGGACTACAGCTCACGAGGAGCAGGGCGAGCGCGAGCGCGCGTCGGATCATGGCCCGGCGAAACGCGCGGCGGCGATATCGGCGTTGCGCTCAGGCTCGCCGAAGAAAAAGAGCGTCTCGTCGCCGTCGGCTGAAATCACGATCAGGCTCTGCGGCGCCGAGAGATCCGCACGGAAGACGAGTTCGATGCGCGCGATGTACTTGCCGAGATCGGGGCTCTTTGGGGCCATGGTCAGCGCCGCGCCGCCCTGTGCGTCCGGCGTGACCGTGAACAGGTCGTCGAGCGCCGACCAGTCGCCGGTCAGCAGCGCCTGCATCTGGCCCTGGACGGCGCGCCCGCCGGGATCGTCGCCGCCGATGGTCTCCTCCCTGCCCTCGGCACCCCAGCGGCGCAGGCGGCCGCCTTTCAGCACCAGCACGGATTTGCCGCGGTATTCCCAGCGCACGGCGGCGAGCGGTCGGCTGATCTCGATCACCCCGGAGCTGAGCACCGGTTCGTCGAACAGGGCCAGCCGCTTCTCTTGGGTGAACGGCACCCGCAGGCTCGCGATGTCCTGGCTGATCGCCTGCAAGCGCGCGACCGAGAACGGCTGGCCCGCGGGCTCGGCGGCGACCGTCGCGGCGACGAGACAGCCAAGCAGAAGGCGCATCATGACGGGGATGCTGCCGAGCGCGGCAAGGCTGGCCAGCGGCACTCGCTCACCTCGGCATGACGTCGACGAAGCGGGCACGCTCGCCGGCGCTCGCCAACCGGCAGACCGGCGCGGGCGACCAGCGCTGGCGGGTGGCGGCGACGGCGCGGTAAGCGAGATCGCGCAGCGGTGACGGCACGATGATGGCGACGAACAGCGCCGGCCACGGCCAGTTCAGCCGGCGGGCGATGCGCAGCACCGCTGACGAGCGCGTCCAGGCGCGATCGCCATCGACCAGCACCATGGTGTCGAGACCGGTGACCCCATGCGCGTGGGTCAGGCGCTGACCGAGCGGCGATTGCAACGGCGCGAAGCTGAACACCGCGCGTGGATCGCGATCGAGGATGAAGCGGACCCCGCGGTTGCATAGCCCACAGGTACCGTCGTAGAGCACGACCTGGGTCATCCCCCGCCAGGATAGCGGCCTGCGCTCGCATGTCCCCTAGGACTCTGGGAAGGGGCGGCCGCGCGGGTGTGGGATGCGCGCCGAGTGCCGGGGATCTTCCGTGCCAACGACCTGTGGCTTGATGGTCGCGGCGTCGAGTGACGACTATTGCGCGACGGCAGGGGCCTCGGGCGGCTCGCTCAGGTCGGCGACCATCGGCTCGGTGACCTGGCGCAGGCGTTCCAGGCGCAGATCGAGATCGTGCACCAGCGCGCCCAGGCGGTGGTCCTCGCGCGCGGCGCGGTTGCCGGCGGCGCCGATCTCGGCGCGCGCGTCTTCGACCGAGCGGCGGACCTCGTCGAGCCGATCGGTCAGGCGGGCCTGTTCAGCACGGTGGCGCGCCTCGAGGCGTGCGACGGTGCGGTGCTGCTGGACCAGGCCGAAGCTGACACCAGCGATCGCCCCGAGCAGGGCGAGACCAACGGCAGAGGCAAGACGGTGCTCGGCGTGCATGGGGTCTCCGACTTGCGGGCGATGATGGGGGTCGGAGGGCGGCTTGCCAGTCGCAGGCTGACGGTGATCAACGCGGTGTGGCAGGGGGGCGCGGACGCGCTGAGACGTCTGGATCACCTGCAACGCCACAAGGTCCCCGTGGCCGGCTGGCAGCTATTTCTTCTTCGCCAGCTTCGCCCGCCCCTTCATCGCCTTGGCTGGCTCGGCGAGTCCGAAGTCGAAGTAGTTGGCGGCATTGCGATAGCTGATGTCCGTGACCATCTCGCCGATCAGTTCGAGTTCGTCCGGCAGCAGGCCGGCCTCCATCTCGTCACCGAGCAGATTGCACAGGGTGCGGCGGAAGTACTCGTGGCGGGTGAAACTGAGGAACGAGCGCGAGTCGGTGAGCATGCCGATCGAGCGCGACAGCAGCGACATGTTGGAAAGCGCCTCGAGTTGGGTCTCCATGCCGTGCTTCTGATCGAGGAACCACCAGCCCGAGCCGAACTGCAGCTTCCCAGCGACCGAGCCGTCCTGGAAGTTGCCGATCATCGTCGCCAGCACCTCGTTATCGCGCGGGTTGAGGTTGTAGAGGATGGTCTTCGCCAACTGGTCGGTGGTATCGAGGCGGTTGAGGAAGCGCGCCAGCGGCGCGGCGTAATTCGCATCGCCGATCGAATCGAAGCCGTTGTCCGGGCCGAGCGCGGTGAACAGGCGTTGGTTGTTGTTGCGCAGCGCGCCGATGTGGAACTGCTGCACCCAGCCCTTGGCGTGGTCCATCAGCGCCCATTCGTACAGCATCGCCGACTTGAACTGGTCGCTCTCAGCCTTGGTGGGCGCCTGTCCCGCGCGCACCTTGGCGAACACCGCGGCGACCTGCGCCTCGGTGTAGGGCTCGGCGTAGACGGTATCGAGGCCATGATCGGACAGCCGGCAGCCAGCGGCGTGGAAGAACTCGTGGCGCCTGCGCAAGGCATCGAGGTAGCTGGAGTGATCGCGGATGTCGACGTTGGCGGCCGCGCCCAGGCGATCGAGCCAGGCGTTGAAGGCGGTGGGTTCGTCGACCGCCATGCCCTTGTCGGGGCGCCAGGTCGGACGGACCTGGACCTTCCAGCCGCTTTTGCGAATGGCGAGGTGGTGGTCGAGGCTGTCGACCGGATCGTCGGTGGTGCACAGCACGCGCACGTTCATCTGCTCGATGATGCCGCGCACGCCGAAGTCCTTGGTCGCCAGCAGCGCGTTGGCGTCCTCCCACACCGAGGCGGCGGTCTGGGGGTTCAGCAGGCGGTCGCTGATGCCAAAGGGCCGCTTCAGTTCGAGGTGGGTCCAGTGGTAGAGCGGATTACGTAGGCACTTGGGCACGGTCGCGGCCCAGGCCTGGAACTTCTCGCGATCGCTGGCGTCGCCGGTGCAGAAGCGCTCGGCCACGCCGTTGGTGCGCATCGCCCGCCACTTGTAGTGATCGCCGTGCAGCCAGACCTGGGTCAGGTTGTCGAAGCGGCGGTCGGCGGCGATTTCGTCGGGCGGCAGGTGGTTGTGATAATCGACGATCGGCTGGTCCTTGGCGTAGTCATGATACAACGCCTGCGCCTGCTTCGTCCTGAGCAGGAAATTCTTGGTGATGAAGACGTCTCTGCTTTTCTTGCCCATGGTGCACCCCGGATCCCCCGCCCGCGGGGGTCAGGCATTCCACCCAGCGCGCGGGGTGGTTCAAGCGCGCGAGCCTGGGTTAAGCGTTTATGAAGACCCGCGGGGGGCGGCGTGCGCGCAACGGCACCGGTGGTTGCGCAGGCTCGCCGTCGCAACTACCATCCCGCCTCGCATTTCCTCCGGAGCCCGCCCCCATGACCGAC
>Ga0163148_10004866_pt1 | contig 13789 bp, 8 predicted proteins | sample OliLakLV19MP7P2_FD_148606 | JGI IMG/M metagenome (GOLD analysis project Ga0163148, IMG submission 148606) | Freshwater microbial mat bacterial communities from Lake Vanda, McMurdo Dry Valleys, Antarctica- Oligotrophic Lake LV.19.MP7.P2 | ecosystem: Environmental > Aquatic > Freshwater > Lake >...
TTCATCTTAGACATCCAGAACGGTTTAGCGGGAAGTTTTAGGAGTGGGAGTTTATGCGGTGTCGGGCGTCTCCGACCGACGCTAAGGACGAAGCTGAACTGAGATTGCCACGTCGTGGATAAGAATCCGCTTCTCGCAACGACGGGCAGGCTAAGTTGACTTTGATTCTTGTACCACACTCCGCGCCGTGGCGGACGGTGTGATCTTATTGTTGGTGCAGGCCAGAGACGGCCTGCACGAAAAAGACAAAGATGGATTCTCCACCGCGGCGGATGCCCCGCAGTATATTTCATCAAACAGTTGGTTCTCACACTGGGCATATAAAAACCCACCCGTTGGGTGGGCTACAGGAGTAAAGGATCAGACCGTCCGCCGCTCCCACCGGCACGAAGAAGAATATCTGGTTTCCGGCCTGCGCCGGAATGACATTAGCGAAGAAGAATATGAGATTGCCATCCGCCGCGGCGGACTCAGAAGCGAAACTCGCAATGACGTGCCTAAGTATGAACTGTCAGGCGAAGGCTTTCAAGTCCGACGAAGAAGGGCGCCTGACAGCACTTTATCGGAGAGATTTGCAGGTGCACGAGGGCTTTTAAGTCCGCCGAAGGTCTAAAAACGGCGCTTTATTGACAAAATGCAGCGATGGAACTTCGTTGCGATAAGGGAGTTAAAGATAAGCAATACAGACATTATGACTTTTGGCTATTGACAAGTTGAGACCTTTTGACGATGATAATACAGTATGCTTAGCGCTTTACGACAATTAAAAATACTCTTTATCCTGATCGCGGTATTTTCATTTTCTGCCACGCGTTGTTTATGCTCCCATCACTTTACCCCGCCATCTCCGGAATCCGACTGTTGTGCAAGCGAGCGCTGTGTTCCCGAGAGTCCACAATCCGGAAGCGAAAGTCATCTTCCCGAAAACGTGCCCAAGTCTGATTTTTGCTGTTCTACTTTACAGCAGTTGATCAATTCAAATGACCAGCGAAGTGAGTCGCAGAAACTTTCGGTCATTGCGCGATTGTCGCTATTGAACACAGACTATGCATCGCAATCTTTTGTATCCACGCCTTGTTCTCTGCATTCTTCAGCCGAAGACGCGTCACAAGCACAAGCCTCTCCCCTTCCTCTTTATTTGTCCACTCATTCCCTGCGTATTTGACCATCTTCTATTTCCTCAAAAACATTTAAGGAAATACTCCTAATAAGACAATTGAACATACTATGGGATCTTTGGTCTCATGGTTAGCCAATACTTAATGGTTTATAGGTGTTTTACAATATGGGCAAACGTGAGTTGGTTCTATCAGGCCTTGTGCTAATACTCAATGCTGGTGGAAAAGCAGGACAACTGACTGTCGATCAGGCCGTGGAGATCGCAGTCACAAGTAACAAAGAAATCGCAGCGCAACGGCAGTTGCTTCGCGCCGCCGGAGCCGAACTGGTTTTCTCCAAACCCAAGTTCGTTCATAACCCTGAGCTCGAATTTGAGGTGGAAAGCGACGCTCTTACTTCATCCGACGGCAACAGCCGGATTACGGTTGGGCTGAGTCAGGAGTTTGAACTTGGCGGCCAGCGAAATTCAAGATTTGCGCTCGTAGAAAATCGTTTTCGAAGAGCGAAGCTTGAATTGGAAATCATTGAACGTTCGGTCGCAAGACAGACTCGGCTGGCGTTTTATGGAACGCTTATTGAACAGAAGCTTTCCGCACAATGGTCGGATGTCGAGTCCCGTTCAGGGAGAATTCGGGATTCGGCTCAGCGACGAGCATCCGAAGGGATAATTCCGCAATCGGAGTTTCAGTTCCTCGACCTTGATTACCTATCTATAAGAGCTCAGCAATTAGGAGCAGAGGCTGATTATGCATTGGCGGAAACCCGGCTTGCCCTTCTTTTGACTAATGCCGATCCGGATACGCTGTCGCTCGTGGGCGAGGCGAGTGACCTCGTTGAAGAAATCTCATCGGACAGTCTTCTTATTCTCAACAATAAGTCTCATCCTGAACTCCGACGATTAGAATTATTAGAAGAGGAACTCGACCAACGATTCAATTTAGCTCACAGCAACCGAGTGCCGAATCTCAGGCTCGGCGCATTTTACTCTCGTGAACGTCGGACTGATGGCTCTAACGGATCAAGCAACGACCCTTATCTAAGTTCGGGGAGAACCGAGACTGAAAATCTGTTGGGGCTTCGTATCTCCATACCGCTTCCATTTTTCAATCGCAACAAGGCCGAACGGGCCAGATTTCAAGGAGAATCAGAAGCAGCGCGGATTTCCCTTAAGGGCTCCGAAGGTCGAATTTCTACAGTTGTAAGAGGCGCAGTGGATAATCTGGAAAGGGCTAAAGCTTTGTTTGAATTGTCGTCAGGGACAGTGCCGACGGTTGATTCACTCTTTGTGCTTCTTGAAAGCGCCTATGGCGAGGGACGTATTCCTGTTGAACGATATTTGTCTCAAAAAGAATCGCTGCAACAGCACAGATTCTCTTATTACCGCAATTTACGCGCGCTGAATGATGCGCGCATTGAACTTGAAAATGCTTTAGGCCTCACGGCACCGTCCGTAACGCTTGGGAGAGATGATAATGAAGAATAAATATTTACAACGCCTTTTGCATGGACATATCCGGTCGTTCGTCTATGGCGTATCGCTCTTGTTGGTTATGGCAGTCCACATTGTGAGCGTTCAGGCTCATGGCGACGATGACCATGGGGCGTCAGCTGCCAAACCGGCTATGACCGGCGAACCATCGAATCGCCCATGGGGGGCCAGTGATAATTTTGAGGTCGTGGTCGTCTATACCGCAATCGAGCCGGGTACAGAGACAGTTCTTGATTTCTATCTCTCCGACTTTAACACAAATATTCCCGTAGCCGGGGCAACGGTGGAAATTACAGTGAGCGGATCTGATATCTCCCCGCTGTTAGCGGTTGCAGAGCCGGATTCAGGTCTCTATTACGCCAAAATACTTTTTCCAGATACTGGTTCATTTGATTTACTCTTTGATATTACAACTGCCGACGATGCTGATTTTGTCGAAGTCACAGGCGTGCATGTGGGCGGCAGTACGGTGAACGGGATGCAACCTGAGGCCGCGAATGAAAACTCACGCAACATCATCGGCTTTATTGTGGCAGGGTTGTTGATTGTCATTTTAGCTGCGGGCTTGACATTCCGGCTTAATAAGAAAAACCGCAAGTCAATTCAGGCGGCGTTGATCATAGGCGCGTTTCTGGGGATGACCCAGGTGAAACTCCATGCTCACGGGGGGGAGGATCATGAACATCCTTCAAACGATGCCTCTGCCTCATCGGGCCAACCGGGCTTTCTTGGCAAAGGAGCTCAGTTCCTTTTGGGCGTCAGGACAACACCTGTCGAAAAAGAATCGGTGACGAAACAGATACAGGCGCTTGGACGAGTTATAGAAAAACCGAGTTCTTCGGCTAACGTGTTTCCTTCACAGTCTGGACGATTGGTCTCATTGCAGGACGTACGCTACCCCCAGGTTGGGGACAAAGTAAAAAAGGGTCAGGCTATTGCGGCCATTCAGGTGCTCGACGCCTTTATTGTCTATGCGCCGATTGATGGAGTCATCAGCGGGGCCTTTGCGATTCCAGGAGGTAACGCCGATCCGGGACGTCCGCTATTTACTATTCAGAATTTACAGACAGTCTGGGTTGAGGCATTTCTTCAGGGCGGAGATGTGTCACAACTGGGAAGCACGCCATCGGCATCAATTTCAAGTTCTTTTTCACCGGGCAGTGTTATCGAATCACGTTTTGTCGGATTTGCTCCAGAGATAGAGGCCGGTTCAAATGTGCTGAGGGCGCGGTTTGAGTTGCAAAATACAGGCGGGCTTCTCCGCCCGGGAATGCCCGTAGATGTTCATCTGACCACTTCGGAAAAAATCGAGGGTTTCCTTGTGCCACGCGACGCGGTGATGACATGGGAGGGTCTTGATGTTATCTTCGTTCATATCCAGCCGGAAATCTTTGCTCGGCGCACCATTCGAAAACTCGGCGCGTTCGGAGACAAGATTGCCATTGAAGGTGAGATAAAGGAAAATGACCGCATCGTAGTTTCAGGCGGGTATCAGCTTCTTAACATTCCTCAACTTGTAAGCGCGGGAGGTCGTTGAGGTGATAAATGCCATTCTGCGCTTTGCATTAAATAATCGTCTGCTTGTTGTTGCATCGGCGATTCTGGTTCTGATTGCCGGCATCTTCGCGCTTATCAATGAACCGATTGACGTCCTCCCTGATTTGAACCGCCCGACGGTGACAATCATGACCGAAGCCCATGGCCTCGCGCCGGAGGAGGTTGAGACGCTTGTAACTTTTCCGATCGAGACGGCGCTCAACGGCGCGCCGGGCGTGCAACGCGTCCGCTCCACATCGGGGATTGGCCTCTCTATTGTGTATGTCGAGTTTGATTGGGGGTCAGATATTTACCTGGACAGGCAGTTGGTCAGCGAGCGGCTCCAGTTGGCTCGTGGGCAAATGCCTGAAGATTTCACGCCCATCATGGCGCCAGTATCGTCGATAATGGGCGAAATACTCTTGATCGGTATCTCAAGCACTGACAGCACAACCAGCGCGATGGAACTTCGCTCAACAGCAGACTGGATTCTTCGTCCGCAACTGCTTGCCATTCCGGGAGTCTCGCAGGTTACCCCTATTGGCGGTGAGGTTCAGCAGTATCAGGCTTTGGCGCACTCCGATAAACTTGCTCAATATAATGTGAGCCTTGAAAGATTCTCCGAGGCGGCCGCTCAATTTCAGGGGAATACGACCGGAGGATATGTTGAAACGCAAAGCCAGGAGACGCTGATTCGAAATGTCGGGCGCTCGGCCTCGATTGACGACTTGGCTGGCACGGTCGTCGAGATTCGGAATGGCGTTCCGATCCGACTTAGAGATTTGGCTACAGTCAAGCTCGGCGCTCGTGTAAAACGCGGCGATGCAAGTATCAACGCAGCACCGGGTGTCATCGTCTCCGTCTTCAAACAGCCGGGCGCGAATACGGTTGAGTTGACACGCGCGATAGAGACGTCTCTGGAACAGATTGAGACAAGTCTTTCAGACGATATTGAGCTTGTAAAGCTCTTCAAACAGTCCAATTTTATTGAAGCCGCAGTTGGGAATGTCGAGGAAGCTCTCCGCGATGGATCCCTATTTGTGGTATTTGTGCTTGCAATATTTCTATTAAATTTCAGAACAACAGTCATCACACTGACGGCGATCCCGTTGTCGTTCGCCATAACTGCGCTCTTTTTTCACTGGGCAGGTATTTCGATTAATACCATGACATTGGGCGGTCTGGCGATAGCAATTGGCGAATTGGTTGATGATGCCATTGTTGATGTTGAGAATGTGTATCGCAGGCTCAAAGAGAATCGGCAATCTTCGTCACCTCGGTCGGCCCTTCGGGTAATTTACGATGCTTCCCGCGAGGTACGAAACTCAATTGTCTTTGCTACAATCTTGGTCGTGTTGGTCTTTTTGCCGCTCTTCTCGTTGTCTGGAATCGAAGGACGCCTCTTCGCGCCGCTTGGAATTGCATACATCACATCAATCCTTGCTTCGCTTCTGGTGTCTGTAACGGTAACACCGGTCTTGTGTTACTATTTGCTGCCTCGGGCAAAGCTTCTGGAACGTCCCGATAGTTTTGTCGTGCGATGGCTCAAACGCATTGACCGGCATCAATTACAGTTCAGTTTGTCCCATCCGACACTTATTATTGTGACAGTTGCCGTCCTAGTCGCAGGCGCTTTGGTTTCAGTTCCGTTTCTTGGCAAGGAGTTCCTGCCACGGTTTAACGAAGGGACTGCGACTATCAGTCTCCTGACCGTACCCGGGACTTCGCTCTCTGAATCCAATCAAATCGGCACAATCGCAGAACAACTCTTGCTCGAGGTACCAGAGGTGGCCATGGTCGGGCGTCGGACTGGCCGGGCCGAACTTGATGAACATGCCGAAGGAGTGCATTCGAGTGAGATCGATGTTGATTTCAAGCCCAGCAGCCGTGAGCACGAAGCGGTTCTAGCGGATGTAAGAACCCGCCTCGATGATATACCCGGCGTTGTAATCAACATCGGTCAACCTATATCGCATAGGCTTGACCACCTCCTCTCAGGAGTGCGGGCGCAGATTGCCGTGAAGATTTTCGGTGATGACCTCGCGACACTTCGGTCAGCCGCCGCAGATGTGGAAAGAGCCATGCGCGCTATTTCCGGTGTCGTTGACTTACAGACAGAAAAACAAGTTCTCCTCCCCCAGATTCGGATTCAGGTCAAAAGAGAAGAGGCCGCGCGTTACGGTATTCGCGCCGGGGAACTGACAGAAATTCTTGAGACGGCGCTGAATGGAAAAGTTGTTTCGCAGGTGCTCGATGGCGCACGCACATTTGATGTTGTAGTGCGCCTCGATGAGTCGGAGCGGACAACGGTCGAGTCATTGAAGCAAATTCTGATCGATACACCATCGGGATCAAAGATCCCCTTGGAGGCTGTTGCTTCGGTGGTCGAAACTCAGGGACCAAATATGATTGTGAGGGAAAACACCAAACGCAGAATTGTCATTTCCTGCAATGTCTCGGAGCGCGACCTCGGAAGTGTTATAGCAGACATTCAATCAACAATCAACAGTAGCGTCACACTTCCTGTTGGTTACTTCATAACCTACGGCGGGCAGTTTGAAAGTCAACAAGCGGCTACACGACAGATAGCTCTTTTAGGATTGCTTGCTGTGGCGGGAATGATGTTGGCGCTCTACACTCATTTTCGGTCGATGACAATTGTCTTTCAAATTCTTATCAACATCCCGCTGGCGTTGATCGGTAGTATTGTCGCTATATATTTGACCGGCGGGGTGTTATCTGTCGCGACGCTGGTTGGGTTTATTACACTGACAGGCATTGCATCGAGAAATACCATCATGATGATTTCTCATTATATCCACCTTGTCAAAGAGGAGGGTGAGCAGTTTACAAAGGAAATGATAATACGCGGGTCGCTCGAACGACTCTCCCCCGTACTCATGACCGCGCTTACGGCAGGATTGGCCTTGATTCCGTTGGTCATTTCTGCAGGAGATCCCGGAAAGGAAATTCTCTATCCGGTGGCGACTGTTATATTGGGTGGGTTGGTGAGCTCGACCCTTTTGGACTTAGCGGTCACACCAACTATATTCTATCACTTCGGAAGACACGCGCTTGAAAAACATATCAATCATGATAAATCAGAGGAGATCCAACGATGAAACGGCATACCAGTACAAAAGATTTGTATTCACAGAATAATTCCTTAAACGAAAGGCCCCTACCGATGAAAGCAATTTCTCGAAAAACCAATTCATGGATCAAAACAGCCGCAAGATTTGGCGTTTTGTTATTTTTATTCTTTTTAATGCAGGCCTCCAGTTCAAGAGTTTTCGCGCATGGCCCGCACGAAGTCACACCCGGCAAATCAAAAATCCCGACCACGCTTTCTGGTATCTTGTTTGGAATTGATGATCTCCAAAAAGACCTTCAACGCAGCATCCGAGAGAAAAAACTCTCGAATTTGCATGACATTGGACCTGCAATTTACGCCTATACATCGGCGTTGCAACAATTCACCAAAGGCTTTGATACGGGGAAGATGGACACGCTGAAGAAATCGATCAACAAGATTAAGAGTTTATCTGATTTGCTTCATAATGCCGGCGATGCCAAAGATCCTGTCAAAGCAAAGTTGTATGCAGACAAATTGGACACCGAAATTATGGTCGTGAAGAATCTCTTTCCGCCAACCGGCACGCAGTCAACCTTAACAAGCGATGCTGTTAAAAATGCGCCTTCCAACTCTGAAGAGACTAATGAACAGTCAAACGCTAATGATACATATATCTGTCCCATGTGTGAGGGGGTCTCGAGCGACAAACCGGGCAAGTGTCCGACATGCGGAATGAGCTTAGTAAAATCCAAAAACGACGGACACGGACATGGAGCGAGTGAGCCAACTATACAGTCTTTCGCGGCCTCTGCTACCCCGCTTGAAGTCGGCAAACCGACAACTGTGACTGTTAAACTCACAACGAAATCAAATGGTAAACCCGTCACACCTGCAATGCTTGAGATCGCGCATACCGAGAGAGTCCATTTACTTATCATCGACCACAGCCTGACTGATTATCATCATGAGCACCCCAAACCATCTTCGCTTCCCGGTGAATATGATTTCTCATTCACACCACAAAAGCCCGGTCCGTATAGAGTGTGGGCTGATCTCGTCCCGACAGAAACAAATATGCAGGAGTATGTGATAGCGGATATCGCTGGCGCTGGCGAAGGCGGCGCGGTAGCCGAGACTGAAACGAAACTGGTCGACACGGTCGAAGGTCTTCGCTATGAATTAAGTTTCGAGGACGCAAATCTTGTCGCGGGCAAGGCAACCGGAATGAAACTAAGAATTACTCAGACTGATAATACGCCTTTCCTCAAGCTTGAACCTTTGATGAATGCTTTTGCTCACATGGTCGGCTTTAACACCGATTTCAAGACTGTTGTGCATATCCACCCGCTTGGTGAAGAGCCTACTTCTGACACGGAGCGCGGCGGACCTGAACTTTCGTTTCATTTACTTCCCGAGCGGTCAGGATTCATTCGCTTGTTCGCACAGGTGCAGATTGGCGGTGAATCCAAATACGCCAGGTTCGGAATAAATGTGGCAGAGGGCTCTATAAGCGGCTCACATCAGCATTAACGGCAAATATATAGGGTTGGAGGAGATAAGTGGAAGAACACGGGATGAAAGCCGAAAAGGACGGAGCATACAAAGATCCTGTCTGTGGCATGAAAGTTTCAGACAAGAGTCAGCATGCCTTCCAGCATGACGGGACGCGGTATTATTTTTGCAGCGTTTCCTGCAAAAACAAATTCCAGAATGATCCTGAAACGTTTCTGCATCAGAATTCAAGTCAGGAATTTATGCAGCTCAAGCCACTTGCGAAAACAAAGCAATCTTTGAGAGCTTCGACACTGATGTATACCTGTCCGATGCACCCGGAAATCCGCCAACAGGGGCCGGGCAGTTGCCCAAAATGCGGTATGGCTTTGGAACCAGAGCTGCCTCAGGAAATGATAAGCAAACAGGTTTGGACATGCCCTATGCATCCTGAAATAATCAGGGATCAGCCCGGTACGTGCCCCATCTGCGGAATGGCACTTGAGCCTCAAACCGTCTCAGGTGATGCTAACGAAGACCCAGAATTGCGGAATATGAGCCGTCGTTTTTGGATAAGCGCTGTCCTATCTCTGCCTCTTGTGATGATTGCCATGTCTCATTCCATAGGAATCTTTGGCCTTGGGAAAATGTTTTCTCCTTCGACAGTTCAGTGGTTCGAACTGGTTCTTGCCACCCCTGTCGTCCTCTGGGGGGGCTGGCCATTTTTTGAGCGGGCTTATCTGTCAATCATCAACAGGCACCTGAACATGTTTACCCTGATAGGACTTGGAACTGGAATCGCTCACATGTACAGCATTGTTGCCGTTCTCTTCCCGTCCATCTTTCCTGAGGCTTTGAGAATGGATGGCGGAACTGTGGGCGTCTATTTTGAAGTCGCCGCTGTCATTGTAACCCTCGTGCTTTTGGGTCAGGTTCTTGAATTGAAGGCAAGGGGGAAGACAAGCGCGGCCATTCGCGCTCTGCTGGATTTGCGGCCGAAAATTGCCCGACTTATAAACGAGGACGGCACAGAGCATGAGATTCCTCTTGAGCATGTGAAAATCGGCGATAAACTTCGGGTGCGACCCGGAGAAAAGATTCCGGTTGATGGTGTGGTGGTACAAGGCAGAAGCGCCGTCGACGAATCAATGATTAGCGGAGAACCAATTCCGGTAGAAAAGAGAGAGAATGACCCTCTCACTGGAGCGACGATAAATGGCAAGGGTGCTCTCATCATGCGCGCCAAGCGCGTCGGCAAAGATACCCTGCTTGCCCAAATAATCTCGTTAGTTTCATCGGCACAAAGGAGCCGTGCGCCAATTCAGAATCTTGCCGATACGGTCTCAGGCTATTTTGTTCCTGCTGTCCTGGCCATTTCTGTTATTTCATTTGTAGTCTGGTATTTCTTTGGTCCCCAGCCGCGATTGGCGTTTGCCATAATCAATGCGATCTCGGTGCTCATTATTGCCTGTCCCTGCGCGCTGGGCCTGGCTACTCCTATGTCCATAATGGTCGCCATGGGACGGGCGGCATCCAGCGGAGTCTTGTTCAAAAATGCCGAAGCCATCCAAAAATTGCGAGGTATAGATACCCTTATTGTCGATAAAACTGGAACGCTCACCGAAGGAAAACCTCGGGTCACCAATGTTGTTGCCGAATCAGCAATAACACAGGACGAACTCATGCGACTTGCCGCCAACCTCGAAATTGCCAGCGAACACCCTTTAGCCGAAGCAATCGTAAGGAAAGCCGAAGATTTGAAAGTGGGCATTAAGCCTGCCGAGCAGTTTGAGACATTGACCGGATATGGCGTAACGGGCACATCAGACGGTCGTCAGGTGGCTCTGGGCAATAAGGCTCTTATGCAAAAGCTACATGTTGAGACATCGACTTTAGAGAAAGATGCAACCATTTTTCGGAATGAGGGGAAAACCGTTATGTACGTGGCAATAGATTCGGTACTTGCGGGACTCATTGCCGTCGAAGATCAAATCAAAGAATCCGCCCATCAAGCTATTAAATCCTTGCAAGCTTCGGGGATGATAGTTGTGATGCTCACTGGCGATAATAAAGCGACAGCGGCTACCGTCGCTAAACAGCTTGGCATAACTGAAGTCCTTGCCGAGGTGCTCCCAGAACAAAAGTCCACACATATTAAAAAACTTCAGGAACAGGGACGCAAAGTGGCTATGGCTGGCGATGGGATAAATGACGCTCCCGCATTGGCTCAGGCCGATGTCGGCATTGCCATGGGAACCGGAACCGATGTCGCAATTGCAAGCGCGGGAATAACTCTTGTCAAAGGGGATCTCCGTGGAATCGCACGTGCCCGGGAAATCAGCCAAGCGACCATGAGCAACATCAAACAAAATCTATTTTTCGCATTTCTCTATAACGCGCTGGGAGTGCCAATAGCTGCAGGCATACTATATCCGCTCACCGGCCTTCTCCTAAGTCCCATGATTGCCGCGGCGGCGATGAGTCTAAGCTCGGTCTCAGTGATTGGGAATTCGCTGCGGTTGAGGAAAGGTTAGAGGTGAAAATATGATTGGCTATTCCCTTTGACTTTTTCGACTTGTTGCATATATTTGCCTGTTACTTCACAGTTGTCCAATTAACTACCAAAAGTTGACAGAGTAATGCCAAATCAAAGTTCAAGCCGTTTCTCCCGTTTTTCCACAAGACTGCCCATTCTCGCTGCTTCTGCCACAATACTGCTTTTCTTCTTTTTCTCAGGTAAGACCAATTCAGAGCCAGTCACTGCTGAACATCAATTAACTGTGTCTGTTTCCGGTATGGTCTTGGATTCTGCTAATGCCTCTGCCCCCCTTCCCAATGTCCGCGTAATGATTTTTGATTCGTTGCTCAGTGTATTCCAAGAAACCAGAACCAACAATTTCGGGATGTATAGTCTGAACAACCTCCCAACGGAACAGCTAATCATCGGATTTGCGGCCCCCAACTATGGTTACAAACAATCGGCGCTCACTTTGGTCGGCCAGAATATCATAGTAAATGTGAATTTACTGCCTGAAACCGAACCAGGACGCTGGTCAATAGTCGGAAGCAGCGCCCCCGAGTACTTGGATGCATCGAACTCGGGTTCCCTTCTACCAAACGGGACTATACTCTTCTGCCACGATACAAAAGAGCCTATTCTTTTCGATCCAGCGACTGGCATTAGTACTATCGCCGATTCGTCGAGTTCAGAACAGGGATGTCACATATCGACACTACTACTCAACGGCGACTTGGTCTTTATAGGTGGACAAGGAAGCGAAGATTTCACCGACGCCGTCAAAACCACAAAAGTCTACGACTACAGAACAAACACGTGGACAAATAAACAGGACATGTTTGAGGAGCGATGGTACCCTGCACTTTCACGTCTACACGATGGAAAACTATTGATAATGGGAGGCGGTCAAACGCCCGATGCAGCTCGTACGAAGACATGCGAGATATACAATCCCGAAACAAACAGCTATACGTACACCGATTCGATGCTAAATTCGGCAGAGTTTACTCCGTCCTTATTGATGCTCAATGGTGAAGTCCTGCGGACATGGTATCCGCCGCAGATTTATTCGCCAATGACCGGGACTTGGAGAACGACAGGACAACTTGTCCAACAGAATCGCTTTTGGCCCGGGCATAGCGATCACTCAATTATCCTGCTGCCTGATGGACGGCCAATGATCTGTGGGATTTACCGCGGAAATTTGACGAATCCTTCGATGGTAGAGTTTTTCGACCCAATTACTGAAACATGGAATCTCGGCCCAACTCCACAGGTCACGAGATCACAGCCGGAGATTGTCCTGCTCCCGAATGGAAAGGTGCTTTGCGCGGCGGGAAGACTTGAAGATAACAATCACGCCATCGAAACTGACAAGGGCTACACGAAGCTGAGTGATATTTACGATCCGCCGACTAACTCTTGGCGGTCGGTGGCGAAACTGCTGACTTTTCATGAGTACCATGCCACAACATTATTGGTGCCGGACGGGCGAGTCATAACCGCTGGAGGCAGCAATTTGAATTTTACCGGCCCAACCAATTACAATATTGAGGCCTACGAACCGCCCTACTTATTTCGCGGCCCGCGACCGGTTATCACATCAATCAGTTCCACTGATCTAAATCGATCTCTGTCGTTTACACTAAATGTCTCGCGTGCTGATTCGGTGACCCAAGTCATCCTGACAGGAACCGGCTCGGTCACTCACTGGGTTGATGGCGGCATCCCGAGATATATTAGCCTCCCTTTTGAACAGGACGCTCAACAATTAAGTACGACGGTGCCCGGCGATTCCAATACTACCCCGCTTGGATACTACATGCTGTTTGTTTTGGTCGACGATGTACCCTCTGAAGGAAGGATTGTCAGAATTGGAGCTGACACGGCATGTTGTATCGGCTCAACGGGTAACCTTGACGGCGACATCGGCGATACTGTTGATATTAGTGACCTGACAATGATGATAGATCGTCTCTTTATATCTTTAGCGCCGCTCTCCTGTCCGGCTGAAGCGAACACTGATGGTACGGGCAATATCGACGTTAGTGACTTGACAGCTTTGATAGACTTCCTTTTTATAAGCCTGCAACCGTTGCCGACCTGTCAATAGAAAGCGCCAGAGGCGCCGGCCGGGGCTGTTTTTGCAGATCACAGCTTGCTCCTAAGTCCAATGATTGCCGAGACAACTACGCGTTGACGATTGTCGTTTCTGATATGGAAGGTAGCAATGGAGGAGCGTTAGTCGGGACCCACACCATCGAAGAACTCGACAACCCCGGTTTCTAATGAATACTCGGCACCGACCACGAGAAGGCCTTCGTTCTGGATTAGCTGCTCCAGAACTTCTGATCCGTGACGTAAATGGTCCACCGAAACGCGGACGTTCGCCCGAACAGCATGCCGCACAAGAGCGTCCAAGTCGTGCCTGAGCTCGGTCTTCAGCAGCGCTTCGACCGAAGGCCGGACGCGGTCGACGATCGAACGCAGATTACGCGATTGGTTTTCCGCTGGCTGCTGAAGCTCTTCAAGGGTGGCCAGAATGGCTCCGCACTGGGAA
>Ga0163148_10004870_pt1 | contig 13785 bp, 13 predicted proteins | sample OliLakLV19MP7P2_FD_148606 | JGI IMG/M metagenome (GOLD analysis project Ga0163148, IMG submission 148606) | Freshwater microbial mat bacterial communities from Lake Vanda, McMurdo Dry Valleys, Antarctica- Oligotrophic Lake LV.19.MP7.P2 | ecosystem: Environmental > Aquatic > Freshwater > Lake >...
CATATAGAAAAGTGGGACGGAGCCCATTTATTTTTGTAAAATTCTGTAAAATTATAAATAAAAAAATAAGTGGGCTCCGTCCCACTTTTCTTGGAAATTATATTATGGACCAACAAGGATTAAACGGAATTTCAGTTGATGGAAAAGTTGTTAGAGCAGATGGAACAGGTGTTCGCGGAGTTGTAGTTTCTATTCGAGAAGAAATCGGAACAAAAGCCGTCTCCTCAGAAAGTGGAATCATTATTGGTGTACAATGGGATAATGGAACTCTTTCTTTTTTTACACCGGATGCCCTCAGAGCTTTAAATTAATCTCTGCCAGCTTTAAACATACTCTCTTCACCTCGTACTAAGCGAGTTAGGTTTTCTTTGTGTCTAAATATCACTAATGCTGAGATTAAGAATGAAACTTTGAAAATAAATTCTTCCTCTCTCAAAAACATAATGCTTAATGGTATTACGAAAGCTGCAATTACTGAAGACAATGATACAATTTTCTTTTGCATATAAACAAAGATAAAGACGAGAATACCCAGGAGTGCTGACTGAGGAGAAAAGAATATAAAAACTCCTAGTGAAGTGGCAACACCTTTACCACCTTTAAAATATCCTGGTATTGAGAAACAATGACCCAAAACTGCGGCTAGGCCACAAAGGCTTCCTAATAATTGTTCTGGCCAGAATGTATTTCCAATCCAGGCAGCGAGTAGGCCTTTAGACAAGTCTAAAAGTAAAGTAGTAAAACCAGCACGCCAACCTAGAACTCTAGCGACGTTAGTAGCTCCGATATTCCCACTTCCATGCTGAGATACTCGCTCACCGTAGATTGTTCCTAGTAATCTACCCGAGGGAAAGGCTCCCAATATATAAAAGGGGATTAGATAAATTATATTATTCATTACAAGTTTTTAATTCTTTCGAGAGGAATATTTTCAAGTATTTTATTTGTTTTTCTAGATTTTAGTCCACTAGAAGTTTGTATATGAATGCTGATATTATATTTATCGGGTTTGACACTTCTAATATTTAGAATACCGGAAAAACCTAGGTATTGGCCGGTTATCAATTTAAGACCCCTGGCTGCGTCCGCTCTTACACGGGGATCCATTTTAAAAAAATATTTATTATTATCAGATTGAAGCTCAATATAAGTATTTAAAAACTGACCTAGATTTTCTTTGGACTGTGCTACAAAGCCACTAACAATTAGTTGTTCTGGGGTTGTTAAAAAATAATTCCAATCAATAATAAATTTAGATGACTTTGAGGAAGCATTCATTGTTGAAGGATCTATCTCTGATACTTTCAACAGCGAAGGATGATAGACTCCAAGCTCTAATGATTTTGTTATTATTTGAGTTGCATGTTTTTTATATGGATGTACTAAACCACCGCCAGCTATTTGCCGGGCCTTGGCTGAGTCAATTACAGCCTCTTTGTTTTGTTGAAAGTCAGGAAAATGCCAGATGCTTGAAACAACAAAAAATAATATTGAAAATACCGCCGTTAGGTTTAGAGTAAAGATTTTCCAACTTGGATTCCAAATAGTATACAGGCAAAGAAAACTAAGTATGCCAGATAATAATGAATAGATTTTATATCTTGATTGGGTAAAAGCAAAATCCAGACCAAGATAATATCTCGAAATTGCAATTGAAATTGTGGTGAGAATGATAAAAGTAAAAAAGCAAAATAATACTGGTTGAATTTTATAAAGTCGCTGTCTTAACGAAATGAAATAAGTGGCAAAGAAAAGAAATCCAAATACAAAGCTTGCAAACTGGTTATCAAAAGAAAAGGCACTGCCTAGCAGCGAGATAAAAAATGTAAAATAAACTAAAATATCATTCCAGATAATTCCAGCAACCGCATGATTATTCTCATTGACAAAAAGTAATCCAAGTATTCCGCACAGGCCCCATACAGTTGTGTTCTCGCGACGCAGAAATTTAGTAATAAATATTGAGACAAATACTAAGACTCCATTTCCTTTGGTAAGAATTGCAGCAACACTGAAAACTATGGCAAGTACGGTCGAAACAATTCCAAATTTAAAAGCCAAGATTGCCCCAGATAATGCTAAAAGAGGCGTGAGAAAAAACTGCATTGAAGTAATCGACCAAAGTAGAGCTTCGTGAGTTACTGGAGAGAATAATAGAAAAACTATGGGAATAGTTATTGCAAGCTTTGAGTTCTGACATGTGAAAGCAAGTCTTGAGAGAAGAAATGCTAGTAAAACTAAGGAAGCAAATCCAATAAAAATTAAAACTCTGAAATTAATACTGCCTAAGAAGTAAGTATTAAGTAATACGATTACTCTGGGAATTACTATCAGGTGTTCATTATGAGGCTTAAATAAGAGTTTGATTTTTTCAGAAAAGTTATCAGTAAGTTTAAAATTATTAGAAAAGTTTAAAATTGCATCATAGTCATCTGAAATTGGAACATTGAAAGTAAATTTAAATAATAATAATAAAATAATAAGTACTGGAAGAGGTAATATCCATTTAATAAGATCGTTGGCTAGAGCTTTATATCTTTTGGTTGTAATATTTGTGCCTGTTGAGTATCAGCTGTTTTTAAAGAGTAGCAATATCTGGTGCAATTGAAGTTATATAATCTAAAACAGATTGAGATTGAGTGTTCGTAAATAAAGTAACGTCTCCAGCCTGACACTTTGGATTAAGTCCAGTAGAAGTGAGTCCAACAATTCCCACAGTATTGCCAATGGTTAAAGTTGCGGGGCCTCCTGAGTCGCCATTGCAAGTATTGCTTCCATCCCCATCAAAGGCAGCTTCAACATGATTCACTGTAATATTACTTACTGTCATACTGCCACCTTTAAGATTTCCAAGATTACCTTCGGCATCCAATCCGTAACCATTGATGCCAATCTGATCACCTTTTTCAACAGTTTGGCTCAGTACTAATGGCAACGTCGGTAAGTTTAGAGACTTTCTAGTCTGAACAATGGCTACGTCATTAAAAAGTGCATTTCCTGATTGTCCAAGATCTGGATGAAAAGAAAACTTAGAAACAGAAAATTTGGTAGTGTCACTAACTACATCAACTTTTACAACTTTTGTAAAAGCAAAACAATGTGCAGCAGTTAAGACTTGATTGCTAGTAATTACACTTCCTGAACAAAGTGATACAGTTCCATTTGCTGAAGTAATCTCAATCTCTACAATTGGAGATCCTATTCCTGAGCAGCTCTCACCGTTAATTATCCTGGGACATATAGTTACCGCATTGTCGCTTACAGCATCAGATCCACCGCCACCACATGAGAATAAAACTGAAACAATAGAAATTAAGGATAGGATTCTTTTCATCGGTTTCTTCAAATTAAAAATTTTTATCTTACCGTAGCTCCTTGAGGGAGAGGATAGCTTCTTTTCGGTTCTTTGACCCAAAAACAAAAGATCCAGCTACCAAAATAGTGGCTCCTGCTTGTATGCATTGTATTGCAGTCTCCTTGTTAATACCCCCATCTACCTCAATATGGACAGGTAAATTACGTTGTTTTATTATCGAATGAATCTTTTCGATTTTGGAAAGACATTCAGGCATAAAACTTTGACCACTCCATCCAGGTTTTACTGTCATCACTAAGACCAAATCAACTTGCTCTATTAAGGTTTCAATTTGAGAAACAGGAGTTGCTGGTTTTAAGGAAATACCAACTTTTAATCCAGCATCCTTAATTTTATTAATTGTAACGAGAGGATCTTTGCATGCTTCCACATGAATAGTTAAAGAATGGCAGCCTGCATTTTTAAAAGCTTCAATATGTTTTTCTGGATCAACTACCATTAAGTGAACATCGAGAGGCAGGGAGCAATTTTTCTTTGCTATTTTTACAAGATTATCTCCAAATGTAATTGGTGGAACAAAGCTTCCATCCATAACATCAATATGAATCCAGTCGGCACCAGCGGCGACGATATCTTGAATTTCTTTTTCTAGATTTCCAAAATCAGCAGAAAGTATTGACGGTGCAATAATAATTTTTTTTGAGTTCTTCGACATGTTGATTATGAAAATCTAATGTTTGATTGCTCCCATTATTTCTCCAGGTTTCAAATTAAAGCCTTTAAGAAATTCAGTCAAAGGCATTCTTTTTTTACCTTCAAGTTGTACCTGTAAGATATTTAGGACTTTATCAGCACATTGTACTTCAAGTCTTACCGAATCTACCGCAACAATTTCACCGCAATTAAATTTGCCGGTTTTTAATGGATTAACTGGGATGGCCTCGAATATTTTAAGACGTTTATTTTTGATGGTTGTGAATGCGCCTGGTATTGGGCTAAGACCACGAATGAATCTCGATATTTCTGCGGCAGATTTTGACCAATCGATATCTGTTTCTTCGTTTGTAATTTTATGAGCATAAGTAAGCCCATCTTCAGTTTGTTTTTGTGGTATTAGGGATCCCTCTGCAATCGCTCGAATTTTACTAGCTAGGAACTTGCCACCAATATGAGACATTCGATCATGAAGCATTTCAAAATTATCAAATTCTTCAATCGATATTTTTTCAGTTGCATAGATTGCTCCAGTATCTAAGCCAGCTTCCATTTTCATTAAGCAAATACCTGTTTCTTTATCACCAGCCATAATCGCTCTTTGGATTGGAGCAGCCCCACGCCATCGTGGAAGTAGAGACGCATGTACGTTTACACAGCCATGCTTTGGAATATTTAGTACATTTTGAGGTAGGATTTGTCCAAATGCGATTACTACTCCAATATCATAAGGTCCAAACTCATTAATCATCTCAATAAAACGGTCCTGAATCTTTTTGATACTTTCTGGTTGAATAACTGCAATATGATGTTCGTTAGCCAGTTTTTTAATCGGAGGTGACTGAATTTCATTGCCTCTACCCTGTGGTCGATCGGGTTGAGTTACAATACAAGCAACTTCAATATTAGGTGTTGCGAGTAAGGCTTTAAGGCTGGGTACGGAAAAATCTGGAGTGCCAAAAAATAAAATTCTCATTTAGACTCTTGTTGCTTTTTGAGCCACTTTTTAAATAAGTCTCTCTTTAGACGACTTAATCTATCAATAAATAATACACCATCTAGATGATCAATCTCATGTTGGGCACAGATTGATAATAAGCCTTCGGCATCTAGTTCAAAAAAATCTCCTTTTAGATCCTGGGCTCGAACTACTACATTATTGCTTCTATCAATTGTATCTCTATATCCTGGGATACTAAGACAACCCTCTTCACTCGGCACTTTACCATCTTTTTTTATAATTTCAGGATTAATAAAGAAAAGAAGATCGTTTCTTTTTTCAGATACATCAATTACACAGATTTTTTGTAAAATTCCAACCTGGGGAGCCGCCAGTCCTACACCACTAGCGTCGTACATAGTCTCAGCCATATCATCTAAAACTTTCTTAAGAGTCTTATCAAAGACAGAGATCGGCTTAGTCTTTAATTTAAGAACAGGATCAGGAAAAAATCGGATGTCAAGTACTGTCATTGTCAATATTTTTTTTCTAAATCGTTATATCACATATTCAGTATTTGAAACCAGGAGGCGATATATTATTATAGATTTATAGTGTTTTTCATAAGTAATTGCCGAATCACATTATATCTAACAATATTAAGTTAAATCTTGTTTTTTGATAACTATTCGGGTTAACAGCAATATTTTAGAGAAGAAAAACACTATTTATTATCCCTTTGGGGGATAGTAAATTTTAAAGTCTTTGCTTTTCGGCAAAGACTTTTGAAATTTACTATAATACTTATTATATGGTCACTTTAGAATTACACGAAGCTCAACTTTTTAGACTTTTATGTACCTGTTTTGGGAATGATAGGGTTATTTATGGTATGAGTGCTTCGGCCATATGTGACGGAGATTTTCCATTAGAAGATGAATTTGAAGAGGATGAAACTTCCTGGGTAGCTGAATATAAATGCCTATTTGCTATCACTGATGAGGCATTTAAGCCTAAACTTGTGGTTGATTTCGTGCCAGGTTTTACCAATCTCATTGATGTAATTCAGGTTAATAAAAGGAATGCCGCTAAGTCATTTTTGAATGCCAGGGGGATTCATTACATAGGAATTACCGAGGATGAGTTCTCAAAGATGAAAAATCCTGATTCAAACTTTGATCTATACTCTCTACTTGAGCTAAAAGTACAAACAGGGGACATTGCCTTAGAAGAAATTTAACAAATTATAGTAAGTGCCATAATTCCGAAGCGATCATAAACTATTTCACTCACTAAAGAGCCGACCCTGAGATCGCTGCGTATTTTCCGTCACTTGTTATAGTTATCTTCTTTTCTTACTTTTTATTACCATCTGTCCATGTCTTATAAAATAAGAGTTATTATCTTTTCAACAGCGGTCATTTTATTTATGACCTTGCGATCCTTTGCCGTGGATCTTTCCTTAGCCCAACTTGTCACTCTGCCGTTATTTTTATTATGCCTATATGGTTTGTCAATTTATGGAAAATCTTTAAACCGCGGTATAATTTTTTCTGCATTTTTTTTGGGAGTATTTGGTGTTACCGCTTCATATAATTTAACTATGTTCAGTAATGGTGGAATTTATATTGCTCGATTTTCTGACGATACTTTAGAAAATGAGAGTCGTATATTCAGAGGGAAGGTAACTGACTCCCTCGAACCACTCACTGGATTAAAAGCAATTAGATACCCCAATTCGGTTGATACAGTTGAGGAGGCTTCTCGCATCCTTGATAAAAGAAATAAAGACGTTTTAATATGGGGTAAGAGTTCATGGGCTTGGGTCACTTTCCAAAGTGGTCAGAATAAAAAGCTTAAGGACTTAACTAAAAATGAAACTTGGCCAACTGTCGAAGCAAGTGAGTTATATCTAATTGATTCTCCAAATCGATATGGCCTTCCAATTAGAGAAAATGCACATTCCGATGTCTTTTTAGCTTATGAATTAGCTGGAGAATTCTCGCCTCAAGAATGGCAAAAACAAGCTTTTTTAAAGACAGCAGGACTTGTAAATTCTCTATGGACGACAAACTCTCATAAAGCATTTCCTCTTTGGCGACTTGGGAATATGCATTTTATTGAAGCAATTAATTCTGAAGGAGTTGAATCGGGCGAACTTCAATGCGCTCTTTGGGCTTATCAAAAAGCAGCTTCTTTTGTAACAAAAGCTGAGTACAATTTAAATCTTCGCAGTGCTATTCTTAATAATCATGCCGTAGCCCTGTATCTAAAATCAAAATTAGAGAATAGAAAGGATCTTACTACTCGGTATGTTACTGAGTTTATTACAGCCAAGTATAAGAAAAAAGAGATTCTTGTAGATTCAAATTCTGAAATTTCAGATTGGCAAGCAATTAAAAGTAATGTGGATCTTATAAAAATCTCTGGTGAGTATGAGTCAGAGAAAATGGAGAAGAAAGAGAAAAGAAAGAAAGAAGGAAAAGGTAAAAACCATTTAGGAGTAAGTAAATCTAATTGAAAGGTAAGTATGATTAATGATGCATTAATAAAAGAACAACTAAAGTATGTACTATCTGAGACTAACTTTGAATTTCTTGGATCAAAATACCAAGGTAAAGTTCGGGATAATTATACAAATGGCGATGTCAGATATTTAATTACATCTGATCGGCTTAGCTGTTTTGATGTTGTTGTTACTAGCATTCCCTTTAAGGGCCAAATCCTTAATCAGATGGCTGTAAAATGGTTTGATCTATCAAAAGATATAATAGCCAATCATATTATTGATGTTCCTGATCCAAATGTAATGATTGCTCGAAATTGTGAGATCTTGCCTATCGAGATTATCGTACGTTCTTTTATCACTGGTAGTGCCTGGCGTGATTACGAAGCTGGAAAAGAAATTAGTGGAATCAAATTACCTAGTGGATTAAAGGCTTCTCAAAAATTACCCGAAGTTATTATAACCCCATCAACCAAGGCAAAGCAGGGAGAGCATGATTTGCCAATTTCTGAAAGCGAGATTCTTTCATCTAGAATTGTTGATCCAAAGATCTGGCAGCAAGCCAAAGAAGCAGCCTTGCATCTTTTTAAATTAGGGCAGGAGCGAGTTGCTAAGTTTGGTTTGTTACTAGTCGATACAAAATATGAATTTGGTCTCTTAAATGGCAAGTTAATGTTAGCCGATGAAATTCATACCATGGATTCTTCTAGGTATTGGATTGCCAATACTTATCAACAAAGATTTAATAATGGCGAATCCCCAGAAATGCTCGATAAAGAGCCAACTCGTCAGTGGCTTTTAAGTCAGGGATATAAGGGAGATGGAGTAATTCCTGAATTTACACCTGAGCATAGAGTCCAGATTTCAAAGCACTATATATCGGCGTATGAAAAAATTAGCGGAACTACTTTTGAAGCCGAAGTTGGAGCGGTAGTTCCAAGAATAGAATCTAATCTAAGATCTTACTTGAAAAGAAAATTATAAAATTTACTACTGAGGGGCCTGTTGCAAAACTCTATCCTACTGCGAAAAACGATCTTTGGCCTGCGACATTGTCATTCTTCGAGAGAAAAGCCTCAACCTATCCACAGGATATGCTTGCGGTTTTCTCTCTCGACTTCCTTGTCTCGGCTCAAATTTCACTTTTCTCGTTACGGAGATAGTTTTGCAACAGGCCCCTGAGAACAGGGAGTGTGCGGAGAAAACGTAGCTTCGCGTGCTCGATGTTTAAAAACTTCTATGGTGTTGGTGAAATCTCAGGAGATGGTGAAGGACTTGGTGAGATCTCTGGAGTCGGAGAAATTGACGGCGAAGGACTTGGGGATATTTCTGGTGAAGGGGACGGTGAAATAGAAGGCGAGGGAGAAAAAGTAGGTGATGGTGTTGGATTTGCTCCTTGATTTTCTACTTCATCAAGATCACTAATTCCATCACCATTACTATCAGCTAAAAGAGGATCTAGGTGATAAATAAATATTTCTTGATAGTCTGTTAGTCCATCACTATCTGTATCAGCAAGTGTGGGATCTGTATCAAATTTATCTATTTCAAAAATATCGTAAAGACCATCAGAGTCAGTATCATGAAGTTTAAGCTGAGTTTCTGCTAAATTTTTAAAATCACTTCTATTTAAATAATCTAAGAAAATAGAAAACATGAAATCATAGCCCAGACCATTTGGATGAATACGATCAGAGGAAATCATACTAAGTGAATCAATTTGGTCATAACGAATATTTTTTGCCAGTTTTTTAATTTTACTGTTAACATCTTGAACCCAGGGTTGCTGAAATGGTCTTCTAGTTTGAGTAACTTTGGCGACAGTTGCAAAAATTCCGTGATTCTTTGCAAAACGCCTCATTGATAAAAGATACGCCGCAGTTAGAGAGGAATTTTTGTGGCTCCAGTAATCATTAAGTCCACAGGCTATGATAGTAACATCAGATTCGCCAACACCCTTATCGTTTTCTAAAATAAAACGACGCATGTCATTTTTAAGATTTAAGCACTTTATTCCGGAGTCACCAAAATTTAGTACTTTGAAAGAGGGTTTAGGAAAATTTGCTTTGAAATATTTCTTAACACGGATCGGGACTCCACCACTCGATTGGGTAATCAACGGATCGCTGTTACCTCTAGTAACGCTATCACCAAAAAATGAAATTACAAATTTGCCATCGCAGTTTACATCCGGATAGCCATTTACCGCGGGACAAGCATATGAACTAGTACAGATTAGTAGCCAAGATAAAAGCAGAATTAAATAGGATCTTGTCATCATATAATTACTAAAAGTGCAGAGACGGATCAGAATATAACAACCTATATTTAGTTAATTTGATTAAGACATGTCAAAAAAGGAGGAAATTCTTTTCTTAAGGATCTTAACATATTGAAATTACTAATGGTATGGTAGGTTTAGTTATCTAAATATATATATGATGAGGTATAGGCGGGACTCGCATAAAGACTTAGGACTTATAACAATACTATGAAAACAGTTCTCTGGCTTTTCTTTTGTGTACTTGCTGGTCTTTATATAGCTGGACCGATTGCCGATCCCGATCTGTGGTGGCACATAGTCGCTGGCCGGTGGATTATCACAAACTCGGAAATTCCTTACCGAGATTACTGGAATATGTTTGGGATTAGCATGCCCTGGAGAGCCTATTCTTGGAGCAATGAAATTCTTTTTGCGTTTATAGATCAACAATGGGGAATTGAGGGGCTTTTGGCTCTGCAATGTTTATTTGCACTACTAATTTCACTTACATTTGCATATGTCTTTGGAAAGTTATCTAACGATAATTTCTTTGGTGGACTTTTAGGATTTTATTCTACGATAGCAACTTTTAATCATTTTAGCTTACGACCTCAAAGCCTAACTTGGATTTTTTTTGCGTGGCTAATTTATGTGGCTGATCAGATTAAGCGCGAGGGAATAAATTCCAAAAGACTTTTATGTCTTTCGATTATTATAATTCTTTGGGCCAATACACATCTTACTACATTGCTGGGAATAGGTTCTGTTCTTCTTTGGATTTATGATTCTAAAAAAGTTAAGGAACAAGGAGTTAAATACATATGGCATGTTGCCTTAGTATTAGTGGGATCCCTTTTTATAACGCCTTATCTCGGTGGAGAAATTTTTGCGTTATTTTCCCATGCATCCCATCCATTCGCTTATAGTTCGATATCAGAATTTCAACCTGCTCAGATAAATAGTTATTCCACAGTTTTTCTCATTATTTTGTTAGCTGTATTTTTATTATTTCTACACAAAGTACCAAAAATAATTCCTTTATCACAACTTGTTTTGTTGGTTGGTTTTACTATAGCAGCACTTGCAGTTATAAAATTTCTTCCGCTTGCCATTATTATTATTTCAGCATTGCTTGCCTCAATCTGGCGTGTGCATGGCGATAAAAAATCTGCATCTTTAGGGGAGCTAGGAATTTCATTCTCTAAACTTAAAAAATTATATTTCTCAACATTAGAGGGACAGGGGTTAGCAGTATTGCTGCTCGCTGCTATATTTATACAAGTTGTTCGGATTCAAAAAAATCCAATTTCTTTAGATCAAACTCCCAAAGAGGCTTTGGACTATATTATGGACCACAAATTATCAGGTCCAATTCTTAATCTTTTTGGTGATGGTGGTTATGTGATGTACCGATTTAGTGATGAAAGTGGCAATCCAAGTCTTTTGGTTCCAATTGATGGACGTACTAATGTAAATTCTCCCGAGATTATGCGAATGCATTCTGCTGCATTGAGGGGGCAGTTAAATTGGAAAGAATATCTTGATGCAGTAAAACCAAATACGATTTTGTGGCGAGTAGAAAGTCCCCTTACCGCACTACTTTTAGAGAGTCCTGATTGGTGCCTCGTTCATAAAGATGGCAGTCAGGAGAAAGGGCATGTAGTCTTTTCTAAGAAAATTGATTCAAGTCAAAGATGTCCAATAACTTCGTAGTTGCACTTTAGTAGGTTGCAAATTCCATTGAGATGAATAAAGAGAGTGACATGAATACAGTTCGTCTCGCAATATGATTCTCATCATGCAAAAGAGCTTTATTCTATGATTAAAATTTCCTTAGATTATTTATTGCAATTTTTTTTAAAAGGAACTCACATGATAAGATCTATTTTAAACCGTTTATGTTGCGTAACTACTGCTTTAGTATTTTATACAGCCATGATTCCTCAGCCTGCACGTGCTGAAATTATTACGACTAAGGCTTTTGCACAGTCTCATTTTTCTGCAAATCCACGTACTAGAATAAATGAATTATTAGCACGGAATGATGTACAATCCGAACTTATGAGATATGGAGTTTCTTCAGTCGAAGCTAAATCTCGTATTGATGCTTTGAGTGACAGTGAAGTTAAAGATTTAGCTTTAAACTTCGATAAGCAGATTGCTGCTGGTGATGGATTAGGTACAGTAATTGGCGCAATTATTTTGGTGTTTGTTGTTCTTTTATTAACGGACATTTTAGGTTTAACCAAAGTATTTCCGTTTACTCGATCAGTAAGATAAATGTTAAAATACTTTCAAGCTGCACTGTTACTGTTAATTTGTACAGTTCAGTGCGGCTGTTCGACTGCTAATAAGCGATATCAAAATATAGTTTCACAAAATGTTTCATTTCCTTCTGATGTTACTATAGAAAACGTGCCTATTTTTGTTCAAGATGAACATGAATGCGGTCCGGCGGCACTTGCAATGGTAATTGCTTGGGGAGGCGAGGATGGAATTTCTCCAGAACAAATAAGTCCCGATCTATTTACGCCCTCAAAAAAAGGATCGTTTCAATACGATCTAATCTCTGCTGCTAGGCGTAATGGTAAAATTGCCTATGTTATACCTCCAAATCCGGAAGCACTTTTTTCTGAGCTTGCAGCAGGATACCCAGTTATAATTCTACAAAATCTGGGATTAAGCTGGATTCCGCGTTGGCATTATTCAGTTGTTGTCGGTTATGACTCGACTAACGAACAGTTTATCCTACATTCTGGCCAAAAATCCGTTCAAAAAATTTCTTTTACTCCATTTGATAACACCTGGGCCAGAAGTGGGTATTGGGCTGTTGTAGTTTTACCACCTGAAAAACTTCCAAGCACTGCGGAATCAAAGCAATTTTTGGAAAGTATTCATAGCTTAGAAGAAGCAGGGAAGTTAGAGGAATCAATTAAGGCTTATGATGCAGCTCGCAATAGATGGCCAAGTGAGGCTAGTTTTCTTTTAGGACAAGCCACTGCCTACTATCAAAGAGGTGAGTTACTAAAAAGTGAAAAACTTTTTAAAGAAGGAAGTAGGAAATTTCCAAATTCTCAAGCACTTCTAAACAATTATGCCGAAGTCTTAGCAAAACGTGGAAAGCTTAAAGAAGCTTTAGGAATTGCACAGAAAGCTGTGGGTTTATCTGGTCCATTTCATGAAATTTCTCAAAGGACTTTAAACTCAATTCAAGATCGTATTAATAAGTCCCGATCACAAGTGCTCTGAGACTTCGGGTTGTAACATATTGAAATTATTGATTTTATGGCACCATTTGTATGGTTTGAAAATCAACTCACTATCAATAAGTATAAATACCAAAACGCTGGTCTATAATTTGCATCATATAAGTATAATTCCTAGAAGATCTGGGTTCTGAATTACTTAGATATTAATCAGATAGTCTAGTTATAGATCTGTATGGTACTTAAATTGAAGTTATCAAATTGGCAAAATACGAGGCCTGTTTTTGAGATTAAGTTAAAATGAGATTAATTAAACGACTCAAGGGCGTTTCCTATATCGAAGCAGTTTTTGTGCTACCTGTTTTTATATTACTTGTAATCGCCGTTATCGATTTTGCTTGGTACATCACCACATATGTATTTTTTAGTTATGGAGCACAGGTTGCAGTTGACTGGGCAAGTAAAGTACAGATTGAAACTCCAACTACAGTTAGCGCTTGCACTGACGATAAAACACTTTGCACTGAATACGAAGCGCGGGTTAATAAAATAATTACTAAAGCACTTAATATTGCAAAATTTATTGCTACTGATTCAGCCACTCCAAGTAAAGTGCAACTTCTTCCTTTCGTGCTCTACGATGCGACTCTTTATGCTTCAGGCGATAACAACTCAGGCATTGCTCCAATGAGTTCGGATATTGGATTTATGCGTCCGGGAGAAAAGATCATTCGCGATCCTGGAAATACTTTTAATTTACGTGAAGAGGTGGAACATCCAACACGCCTTTTTGGATTTAACGCATCTGAGGGCTGGCCGCATCCTGCCTATAATGAAAAG
>Ga0163148_10004875_pt1 | contig 13780 bp, 2 predicted proteins | sample OliLakLV19MP7P2_FD_148606 | JGI IMG/M metagenome (GOLD analysis project Ga0163148, IMG submission 148606) | Freshwater microbial mat bacterial communities from Lake Vanda, McMurdo Dry Valleys, Antarctica- Oligotrophic Lake LV.19.MP7.P2 | ecosystem: Environmental > Aquatic > Freshwater > Lake >...
GCAGGTACGTCACGATGACCCGCTGGGTGCACTGGCTGGAGTTGCCCCCGCAGTCGAAAGCACGGAAGGTCCGGGTGATCGTGCCGCGGTTGCAAACTGTGTCGAACAGGCTGTAGTTGGCCGTGTGCGTCAGGCCAATTTGACCCAAGTACACCTTCGAGGTATCCAGGCAGCAGTTGTCCGTAACATCCGCCTTGCCGTAGGCCCAAAGGCTTGGGTCGAAGCTTTCGCAGTTCACTGCCACGTTCGCAGGTGAGATGCAAGACGGTTTTATCTTGTCCTGTACTTCTACGAGCACCATGCAGTCGTTGGTGTTGCCGTTGCAGTCCGTGACCCTGAAGACGACCATCACCGTGTCGCCGATGTCGGCGCAGCAGAAGGTGACGAGGGTGTCAAAACTCGTGCTGCCGCAGCCGTTGGCGCTCATCCGCGCCGCAGTGAACCCTTTCAGACAACAGATGTCGTAAGAGCCGTCGTCAAAAGTCGAAGCCTTCACATCTGCTTTTCCATCGGACGTGAGGGCAACTGTGGTGAACTGGTCACAAGCCGCCACTGGTGGCACCTGGTCTTCCACTTTCAAACTGAAGGTACAGGTACGCACATTGCCGCAGTCGTCTTCTACACGGTAGTTCACGGTTTGAGTGCCAATAGGCAGACAGTTCGTGTATCCGAACGAGGCCAGCGTGTCGCGGTTCCACCAGTTGTTGCCGGGGAAGTCCTTGAGTGTGCCACCAAAAGTAGACATTCCCGTTTGCTGGCCCGTATATGGGTCGAACGTCGTCACCATCCCGCCGATGTTGTTGATTCGGCTACAGTTGTCCGAAATGACCAGGTCTGGAAGGTCCACCGTAGCGCAGCACCCGAATGGGTCTACCGAAACGGTCATGTTCCCCGGGCAGGCCATTATAGGGGCCTCCTTGTCGGAGACTTTGATGGTTTGGTCGTAGTGAATTACACCAGCCACACACCAGTTGACAATTGTCCATTTACGGACGATCTTGTAAGTGCCGTCGCAGACCTCGATCAGGATATCAGTAAAGGCCCAGTTGATATTGCAGCCGTCCGGGCGGCCAAACACCCAGGGGTAGCCTTGCAGGCCCTGGCTTTCGATCCAGGCAGGTGAAGGATAAGCAGCCGTGCAGTTGAATCCGGGGGCCTGGAAGCCGTCGTAACTCGGCGGCAGTTTCAGGTCGTCTACGCCGGGCCGCAGCAGGCTGATCAATTGGATGCAGGTAGAAGAGTTGCCGCTGGCGTCCACCGCCGTCCACTTGCGGGCAATGATCTTCGTAAGGCCAGAGGCGCAGTCCTTGTCCGCCTCTGTGTCAACGTACGAAAGCGTCACGCTCTGGCAGTCGGCAAAGTCGGGGAAGGCCTCCTCGATGTTCAGCACGTTTTCCAAGTAGGCAGGGCTGAGGTCGGGGGTGTTGCAGGGGACAGAGAAGTCCTCGCAACTGAGCGCCGGGGCCAGCTTGTCCTCCACCTTCAGGTTGCCCCAGCATTTGTTGCCGCTCACCAGGTGCGTCACACGAACCTGATAGGTCTTGCCGATGTCGCTGGCGTTGATGGTGCCCGGCACCCAGGGGCCGTTGCCGTAGGGAAGGGTCTTGTCAAATTCCACGATATAGTCGTCGTAACAGCCGTACGTCCCTTCCAATATGTCGTCCGGCTTGATGTCCGCAGTACAGTCCGCGTCGAGGGAAACATGCACCAGGTCGTTGCAACTCAGGTTGCCCGGCGTGGCGATCACGTTGACGAAGGTGCTCACCGACTGAATGCAGCCAGGGTCGTTCGGCCCAAACGCCTTGGGTACGCCGCCGTTCACCGTGTACACAATCTGGTATTGCCCGATGCCCTGGCCCGGGTCGAACTGCGTGGCCGGCACACCGTTGACCGTAAAGCCCTGACTCACGATGTTCGCGTCGCCCGGGTCGCCCGTCAGGTCCACAGGGTTGGAATACAGGCAGAAATCGTGGCCCAGGTCAGAGGTGATGGATGGGTTCGGGTAGCTACAAGTATTGCTGATCGACAAGAATGTGCCACGGCTGTTGCTCACGGTCACACTGTAACCCAGCGCGTCCACGTGGATGCCCATGAGCTCGAACATGTTCATTGCGGCGCCAAGATTGGTCAGGGTGAAGCCGTTCGGGATCGGTTGTGGCACGTTTGGTGGCGCGGGGCTGGCAGAAAGGTAAAGACCTGTGGCGTCCACGACCGTCCAAATTTGAGTACCCGGCGCGTTTACCTTGATCGTCTCGTCAAATTGACCGTTGATTAGGTTGGTCGCGTTGTTTTTGCAAACGCATGGGTCGGAAATAAGAACATTGCAGTTGAAGGGTGAAACTGTAGCAGAACCCGTCATGGTGGCGTTGCAGCCTGTAGTGCCATTGTTTGCCACCACGGTATATGTCCCCACTGAAAGTTGCGGCCCGAAGGAGATAGCAGCTCCCGTACCGGCTACAAGTGCGCCAACGGGGTTGCCATTGAGCAATAACTGATAGTTGACACCAGTTTGCGAACCGCTAAGGCCCACAGGAACGCCTGTAATATCCGTGGTGCAAACAACGCCGCCGCCTGTGACCGTGAAAGCGGTCGGTAGTGGATTCACGGTGATCGTTATGCTTGCTGTAGCGGAACAGTTGTTGGTGTTCGTGACGGTCACCGTGTAAGTCGTCGTTATGGCTGGGGTAACGGTTATTGCTGCCGTTGTTGCGCCCGTGCTCCAGGAGTAGGTGCTGCCGCCGGATGCTGTCAAAGTCGCAGGTGCGCCTGCGCAGATGATGCCGTCGTTGTTCGTCGTGCCGGATGTCTCGGTGACTGCAATGGCAGGAACTGGGAGCGGGTTCACGGTGATGGTGGACGAGGCCGTTGCCGTGCAGCCGTTCAGTGTAACTGTAACTGTGTATGAGGTAGTTGAAGCAGGCGTTACTGTGATCGCTGCCGTTGTTGCACCCGTGCTCCAAGCGTACGTGCCGCCGCCAGAAGCTGTCAAGGTCGCCGATGCGCCCGCACAGATGATGCCGTCGTTGTTCGTCGTGCCGGAGGTCTCCGTCACCGCAATCGCTGGGACAGGTAGCGGGTTCACCGTGATGGTAGACGATGCAGTCACCGTACAACCGATCAGTGTTACCGTAACAGTATATGAAGTTGTTGTACCTGGCGTTACCGTGATCGCTGCCGTAGTTGCGCCCGTGCTCCAGGAGTACGTGCCGCCGCCAGAAGCCGTCAAGGTTGCCGATGCGCCCGCACAGATGATGCCGTCGTTGTTCGTCGTGCCGGATGTCTCCGTCACCGCAATCGCTGGAACTGGGAGTGGATTCACCGTGATGGTAGACGATGCAGTCGCAGTACAACCGATCAGTGTTACCGTAACGGTATATGAAGTTGTTGTACCTGGCGTTACCGTGATCGCTGCCGTCGTCGCGCCTGTGCTCCAGGAGTATGTACCGCCGCCAGAAGCCGTCAGGGTCGCCGATGCGCCTGCGCAGATGATGCCGTCGTTGTTCGTCGTGCCGGATGTTTCGGTGACTGCAATCGAAGGAACCGGGAGCGGGTTCACCGTGATGGTGGCCGAGGCCGTCCCCGTGCAACCGATCAGTGTTACCGTAACTGTATATGAAGTTGTTGTACCTGGCGATACCGTGATCGCTGCTGTGGTAGCGCTCGTGCTCCAGACGTACGTGCCGCCGCCAGAAGCTGTCAAGGTCGCCGATGCGCCTGCGCAAATGATGCCGTCGTTGTTCGTCGTGCCGGAGGTCTCCGTCACCGCAATCGCTGGGACTGGGAGCGGGTTCACGGTGATGGTAGACGATGCAGTCACCGTACAACCGATCAGTGTTACCGTAACAGTATATGAAGTTGTTGATGCTGGCGTTACCGTGATCGCTGCCGTTGTTGCGCCTGTGCTCCAGGAGTACGTGCCGCCGCCAGAGGCCGTCAGGGTCGCCGATGCGCCTGCGCAGATGATGCCGTCGTTGTTCGTCGTGCCGGAAGTCTCTGTCACTACTATCGCTGGAACTGGGAGTGGGTTCACCGTGATGGTAGACGATGCAGTCGCAGTACAACCGATCAGTGTTACCGTAACTGTATATGAAGTTGTTGTACCTGGCGTTACCGTGATCGCTGCCGTCGTTGCGCCTGTGCTCCAAGCGTACGTGCCGCCGCCAGATGCTGTCAAAGTCGCAGATGCGCCCGCGCAGATGATGCCGTCGTTGTTCGTCGTGCCGGAGGTCTCCGTCACCGCAATCGCTGGGACAGGTAGCGGGTTCACCGTGATGGTGGCCGAGGCCGTCCCCGTGCAACCGTTCAGGCTGACCGTGACGGTGTATGATGTTGTAGAACCAGGCGTTACCGTGATCGCTGCCGTCGTTGCGCCCGTGCTCCAGGAGTACGTGCCGCCGCCAGATGCAGTCAAAGTTGCCGATGCGCCCGCGCAGATGATGCCGTCGTTGTTCGTCGTGCCGGAAGTCTCCGTGACGACTATCGCTGGAACAGAGAGCGGGACAACAGTGATGGTAGAGGATGTAGTTGCCGTGCAGCCGTTCAGACTGACCGTAACCGTATATGCTGTTGTCGAAGCAGGCGTAACCGTGATCGCTGCCGTCGTTGCGCCCGTGCTCCAAGAATAGGTGCCGCCGCCAGAAGCCGTCAAGGTTGCTGATGCGCCCGAACAGATGATGCCGTCGTTGTTCGTCATGCCGGAAGTCTCCGTGACCGCAATCGCGGGAACTGGGAATGGGTTAACCGTAATGGTAGACGATGCTGTTGCCGTGCAACCATTCAGGGATACCGTAACCGTGTAAGTTGTTGTTGAAGCAGGCGTGACCATAATAGCTGCCGTTGTTGCGCCCGTGCTCCAGGAGTACGTGCCGCCGCCGGAAGCTGTCAGCGTTGCGGTAGCGCCTACACATATAATCCCATCATCGTCGGAAATGCCCGAGCTTTCTGCCACACTGATCGCTGGCACTGGCGCTGAGATGACCATGACACTGATGGAAGCCTGGTTGGTGCAGCCGTTATCGCCGATGATCTCCACAAGATATTGGCCGCTATCGCCGGGATCCGGGTTGGGAATAACAGGGTTTTGATCTATTGACATAAAGCCGTTCGGGCCCGTCCAGGACCATGATAATGCTTCTCCGCCGGATTCGAACAGCAGCAGCGGCATCCCGCCTGTGCAGACGGGGCTGTTGCTGCTGATATCCACCGTAGGTGCTAGCATAGGATCGTACGCAATAACCGCCGTGCCATTCATCGTACTCGAACAAGCCGCGCCCTGTATCGTCGCCACAACGGTATAGGTACCGCTCATGTTCTGAAATCCAAAGGAAAGCGCATTGCCCGTGCCTGCCAGAGCACTGCCAATATCAACGCCGTTCAATCGCAATTGATAGTCTACCCCCAATGCTGAACCGTCCAGCCCGACTTCCACATTGGCACCCGTACAAGCGGTGCCGCCGCCTGTCATATTAAAGGCCATTGGGGGGGCAATGGTCGTGATCGGCACGGTCAGTACCACCGTGGATTCGCACAAAGCGCCATCGCTGTACACCCTGGCGTAATAGGTTGTGGGCCCGGTAATGACTGGTTCAAATAAATTGCCCCCAGTATACACCAGGTTCAATATTGCACCAGGATCGGTGTACCAATTGGCCCATTCATCGGGTTTTAAATTGGCCAGGATGAGTTTTGCTTTGCCGGGGTTGCAGCCAGTGGTGATGCTCTGAGCGTCGAGTACGGGGATACTCGCAGGGCAGGGGTTGCAGGGGAAAAACTGCCAGCCGTCGTTGTTGAACACGTCGCCGCCGGGCGTGGGCACGTAGATATCCTCGGTGCCGGTGTGGTCCATGCCCGTGAGGAAGAGATATTTGGTGCAGGTGCTGGTGCCGTCGTAGTCGTCTTTGTGGATAATGGCGGGGACGGAGGGGTCGGTGGATTTCATCTCGATGTATTGGCCGGGGAGGCCCTGGGCGATGAACTGGCCTTCTTGGCCGTTGAATGGGAGGATAGTTATGATGCTGCCAGCATCGAGAGTGTACCGCTTGCCTGGGGCAAATTTCATGGAGTGGTAGGGGCGGGAATCACCCAAAATTGCATTCCCTTTAAACTCGACTTCATGAATATAACCACCAAGTGGTGCGGCATAATTCAATAAAATGGCGCCATCATTTTCAAAAACCAACCGATTCCTAACACTTGAACCGTAAATATATCCACTGCCATTAAAAGTTACATCATAGAAATCTGGATTGCCAGCAAATAGATGAATTTCACCACTATTCTCAAAAACCAGATGGGAGGTCTCGCTATGAAACTTACCTTGTTGATAGGAGATATACGCATGAGCATATCCGTAGTAAATATTGCCTAAAAAATGAACCGTTGAACTGCCTAAAAACGCTTCTGCCGGGGTGGTAAAGCCTCCATTCCAAGCAAAGCCAATATCAATGGGTTGGTTATTCGTCCTGAATGTTCCATGTTCATGGATAAGGGAGTTGTTCACGAACATAGGGTCATTCAATGTCCAGTCACCCATCGGCTCCCAAAAATACAGGCTATTTTTAAAATGATTCCCCGCGCTCGTAATCGTCGCGGCCCCCTTTGCCCGCATCCAAAACGCCCCCGCAAAATCATTCACCATCCCGCTCGAAAACGTCAAACTGCCAAAAACGTAGAGATTATTCGAGGCGAAGGGGTCGGAAGAGTTACCACCTCCCGGGCTATACAGTACCGCCCCGTTGCCCACGCCCGTCCAGTCCATATCCTTGCAAAAGGCAAAATTCTGACTTACCGTCACCGTATCCCCAACGCCAAGTCCCGAACCGCCTTCAAAAAATACATCATCAGCTGATGTGGGCTGGCACTCACCGCCTGCTCCGCCGGATGAAAGCGACCAATGCGCCGCATCGCGCCAGTTGCCAGCGCCACCCACCCAGTACAGGTCGCGGGCGGTGGGGTTGATCATATTCCAGGATGCCTCCACGTCGGGCTGTACGGCCACGCAGTTGGTAGCGGTATAGATGGCCCCGCTCGTTTGGTCGGCATACACCCGGTCGAAAATGGCGTGCTGGATATCGAAGGTCGTGCCTGCGCCTTCTTTTCGGAAGGTCGTCGTTTCCCCAGGGGTCGGGTTGTGCATGACTGTCGGGTATTCGCAAGTGGTGTTGATGTAGTTGAAACCTCCTCCTGCGGTGATGGTTTGGATCGTGCTTCCTGTCCCTGTGTAGGGCTGAAACTTGAAGTTATGCCCCCCATGTATGGTCAGGGTATCGTAGGTATGGCTGTCAAACAGGTAAGCGCCTTTGTGAAACTCCACGTTGTGGATATGCGAGTTCGGGCCGATCAGATTGCCGAAAGCGAGGAAGTTAAGTTTGCCCAGAATGTTGCCATACAGGAAGTCTCCCGCATGGTCAATCGGATTGAAGGTGACATTCCAGAAATCGTGGTAAATGGATGGGAGGCAATCAATGTGGCCGCCCTTTTCTCCGATGATGTGGGATTCGACAGCGTGGAATTTACCAGTTTCATAATGACAGCTAAAACGTCCTTTTAAATTAGTGTTAGTGCTTTTAACTAAATGTACATTAGAACTATTGCCTCCTGGCACTCCGAGAAATAATTCCGCACCCATGTTTGCTGGATCTGGGTATGCACAATTTTGCCAATTACCAAGCCATTGATAAATTATCATCGGATGTCCCAATGTTTTAAAAGTTCCTCGTTTATGACAAATACTAAAATTTATATTTTTAAAGGAGTCCTGCAACATCCAAGTGCCTTCACCTTCGAACACAACCTCATATTTAAAACCATTGCTTGCACTTTTAATTGTCGAAATATTGTCCGTTCGGAAGTGTGTTACACCCCCAAAATTGAAATTCATGCCAGCATCCAGCGTAATCGAACCATATATGTGCAAGTTGCTGGTGCCGCCAATTATGTGGTAAATTTCCGGCTCGCCCGTTACCCCTGTCCAATCCATGTCTTTGCAGTAGGCATCCGCCGCCACGTTCACCACATCTCCAGGCGAAAATCCCGAAAGTGCCGTAAAATGTACGTTCGTCGCCCCATTCGGAATACAAATACCCGGCGCACCGCCGTCAATGTCCGACCAATGGTTCGGGTCATCCCAGTCGCCGGCGCCGCCAACCCAATAAAGATCCATATTGCCGTGCGGATTATTGAATATCCAGCCCGTGTTGTTGCCGAGGTCTACGCCGTCTTCGCAGACAAGATCGTTTGTGCCGGTGGCGTGTACGTCTTCCAGGATGGCGCAATGGACGGTTTGGGTGGCGGTGGAGTTGTTCACCAAATTGAAGTGGGTGCCGTACTGCCAGGATTTTATGGTAATGAACTCGGAGCAGGTGCCTGCACCGAGTGCGGTGAGTGTGCCATTAAGAAGAATGGTTTGATCGGTGCCGGTCGAACCTCCATTTTCCTTAATAATATAGGTCTTCCCGGCAGTTAAAGTCAGATGGTGGTAGTCATTCGCATTGTAAATGATTCCACCATCCAAGAAAATTACGTTGTTCAATTCTGGTACAAGGTTACCATAAGAATGAATCTCGCCATATTGATGGAAGGTCAAAGTGCCATCTACATGGCCCCATGCAAAACCACCTCCCGCAAAAAAACTTACATCGAAAAAGTGAATAGGAGAAGCAAAAAAGAGAGGCCCTTCTACATAAGTATAGCCATACACTTTAATATGCGAAGTCCCGGCATCAAACTGAGCAGCATTATATCTGAAATATGCAGCTCCTCCTAGCATGATAAACTCAGAGCTGCTTAAATGCAACTGACCATTGCTCCCGTTGTAATAATTCCCGTAAAAGTAACTTCCAATAGTCACTTTTTGCCCGTTGGTTTCGAGGAGCCCACCTGTTTGAACCATGGTTTCGTTGCAATAAAGCTCATCCATCAACTGCCATCCCCCGCTCGTCCCCTCAAAATACAAATCACAAGAAAAATGCACCATCTTGCTCCAAATCATGCTCGTGGCCCCATCCTGTTTATTGAAATGAACGACCCCCGAAAAGGTCATGCTCATGTTCGCATCCAACGTAGTCGAGCCATAAATATCCATTCCGCCGCCACCGCCGCCCCAAACCGTCCCAAGGGGCACACCCGTCCAGTCCATATTCCGGCATTTTGGCACGGTGCTGCCCGCATTTACGTTCAGCGTATAAGGCACACCACCGTTGTTGGTAAAAAAGACATCATCGCCAGCCGTTGGCACATTGGCATGAAAGTCAACGGGGCCGCCCGGGTTGGGAATTTTGGCCCAGTGGGCAGCAAACTCGCTCCACAAACCATCACCATTCACCCAGTAATAATCCAGGGCAGCAAGGCGCGAGGTGCTCAGCAGGAAACAGACAAATAGGAATAAACGGCCATAAAGGCCAACCGCAGCGCGATGCGCCGAAGGAGTGGGGTACAAACTTTTCATGAGACAATTAATTAGAGAAATACAGGAATAGGATTAAAAAAAAACGGATCGGTTCGGGATTCCAGAGCAAATGTCGAAAAACAAAACACAACGCGGTCACAATCCTGACAAGCGGTCAGGTTTATGGAAAATTCGGTGGGGATTTTCTGACATTCGGTAAAGGGCTGGCTAAAAAGGTTGATAAGGTTGATGATTTGCACTCAAATCAACTTTTGAAACAGTTCCGTTCCTAGACTTTACTACTTTTATCCCGAAACCAAGCCCTCCAATGCTTAGGAAGCCGCTCTTATTAGCCTGTTTACTGTATTGTACGAGGCTCCTCGCGCAACAAAACCTCGAATTTGCGCCCAGCTTCCGCAACTACAATACGGATCAGGGGCTTCCCCAGAACTGGGTGTACAATATCCTACAGGACCGAAAGGGCTATATCTGGGTCAGTACCAATCTGGGCGTTTGCCGCTTCAACGGCTATGGTTTCGAGCAGTTTCCGGACACCTTGTTTAGCAACCTGACTTCCGTGATGACCGGCGCTATGGCCGAAGATTCCCGGGGCAGGATGTGGTATGTGGATTTTCAGGCCCGGGTGTTTTATATCGAAGATGGAACCATTCATCCTTACGCCTACAACTCGGTGATCGAAGCGCAAAAAGGGCCAACCGATTTTTATCACGGATTAATGCTGGAAGGCGCCGGGGAAGAACTTTGGCTTGTAAACAATAATGGCGGCAAGGTGCTCCATCTTTGGGGGAAAGGTGAATTTGAATACATTAAACATCAAGAAACCTCCTATATTCATCTATTTGAGAAAAATGGAAAATACCAAATCGCCACGCATAACGCCATAGAAGTCCCATTAGATACCAAAACACTTACCTTCAATCAGGACGGGATCCTCCGAACCCTGGACATCAAATTCCCTATAAATAGAAATGAAAATGGCGGCTCTTGGGTTGGCCGCGTCGGCAAAGACGGATGGCTCTTTTACCTTTCCGGGTATGTATACTTCATTCAAGCGGGCAAGCTCGTTTGGATGGACAATTACCTACAACGGCCCCAAGCTGTATGGGTAGAGGCCAACGGCGCTATATTGTGTGGATATGCCAATGGCGGCTTGTCCAGCTATAAATCCCTGGATGATTTAAGAGCCCATAAACCGGAAGCGCATTATTTGTCAAACCTGAGCGTATCTCAAATCATGCGCGACCACGAGGGCGGATACTGGATAGGTACCCAGCAACAAGGCATTTTCTATTGCCCGGCATTGAACACTGGCGGTGCAGTCCAAATCCCTGCTTTGACGGAAAAAAATGTCGCCTCGGTCGCCTATGACGGGGCAAGCAAAATATACGCCGGAACGGAGGATGCGCACATCGTTGAAATAGACCTGAAAAACAAAAAATGGAAGAATTTGCCTCCTTCCGGAGTAATTTTTTTGCGGAGTTTGACCTTTGAACCCCGTAGCCAAACGCTGGCAGCTTGTGGCGATCCCATAGGCTTCTACGTAGACGGTCGATGGAATCCATATTATTGCAGGAAGATTGATCTACCAGATATGTATGAACTCAGCAGCTATTCACTCTGTTTTTCCAGGGAAGACCAGAGCTGGTTCAGTGCAGGCAGAGAGCGTCTGACTAAATTTTCACTAGGTAATCCCCTGGTAATTAATATGTCCAACCAGGACCAAACAAATCTCCGGTTTTATGCCGTTCTAAAGGCGTCTAATGGTCGGGTATGGGCCTCCTGCGCCAAAGGATTGTTGGAATGGAAAACGGGAACGGGACTACAAGCGCCCGAATTTGAGCACCCTGCCTTTAAGCAGATTTCTTTAGACATAGCGGAGCTCCCCGACAGCAGCCTAGTCTTTTGTCCCAAAGGATTTGGGGTAGTCCTATGGAAGCCCGGAACCACAGAAGTAACCCTCATCGGAAAAAACAAAGGCTTGTCTTCCGAGCGGGTATATGCCCTGCACGTCACCAAAGAGGGCGTGATCTGGGCCTGTACCAATGGAGGACTCGACAAAATCAGTCCAATTGGGCCGCATCAATACCGGGTGGACAATTATACGGTGCAACACGGTCTGCCCTCCAATACCGTAAATGATGTGGTGGTGGTTGGGAATGATGTTTGGGTAGCTACGCTCAAGGGGCTTTTCCGAATGGAGCAAAATCTGCCAGCGGTCTCTATTCCTGCCCCTATTTTCCCCAAAATACTGGTAAACAATACCTTGTATTCCTCAGAAAGCCTCCGTGCGCTACCACACGACAGTGCCAATCTGGTCATAACGTATTTGTCCTTGTACTACCGAAGCAATGGCGAAATCCCTTATCGGATCAGACTTTTGAAGCCAGGGAATGACACCGCCTGGACCTATACGAAGCAAATTCAGGTCTATTTTTCAAACCTGAGGCCCGCCAATTATCAATTTGAGGCGCAGGCCCAGGATGAAAATGGGATTTGGAGTCCTTCTTCCCGTCTGGCTTTTACGATCCGACCTCCCTGGTGGGCTACCTATTGGGCGATTGGGTTGTTTGGATTGTCCATTGGGCTGGGTATTTTTGGCACCTACCGTTTTAGAACCGGGCAAATCATCCAGGAAAGCAAGCTAAAAGAGGAAATGCTTCGCCTCGAACGCTCGGCCCTGCAAGCCCAAATGAGTCCTCATTTTATCTTCAACTGCCTCAACTCCATTCAGCATTTTATCCTCAAAAACGATGTGGACTCGGCGGTGCAATACCTTGCCAGCTTCGCCAAACTGGTGCGTGGAACGCTCAATGCCTCTGTGGAGGGAAGTATCCTGTTAGAAGACGAGGTAAATATGCTCAACAATTACCTGAGCCTGGAACAACTTCGCTTTAAAGCGGCCTTCCAATACCATATCGAAGTGGATCCCGCCCTGGATCGGGAGCATACGCTCCTTCCGCCGCTCATCGCGCAGCCTTTTGTGGAAAATGCGGTGTTGCACGGAATGACGGATTTGAAAAAGGATGGACTGCTCCAGATTAAATTCTATCCCGATAAAGGGATGCTATGCGTAGAAGTACGGGACAATGGCCCTGGTTTGCGCCCGGAAAAATCAAACGGAGCGGGCAGTTCTCTCGGCCGCAACATCACCCGTCGGCGCATAGAACTGCTCAATGAGCAGAGCAAACAAAAAGAGATTTCGTTGACGTACAGCACGCCGGAAAGTGGCCGGGGCACGACCGTGTTGATTCGGCTTCCGATCCAACAAACACATCCTATTTCAAACGATGCAACAAAACTTGAAAACGCTCATCATTGACGACGAACCCGATGCTCGTGCCGTGCTTCGCTCCTTGATCGGGCGCTTCTGCCCCAATATGGGAATATGTGGGGAAGCAGATTCTATCGCCACCGGGCTGGAGTCTATACGGCAGCAACGGCCCTCGCTCGTGTTTTTGGATGTGGACTTGCACCCGGGAACAGGATTTGATATTTTGGATGCATTCCCCACTCCGGACTTTAAAACCGTATTCACCACCGGCCACGATGATTTCGCGCTGAAAGCGTATCAATACCGGGCGTTTCATTATCTGCTGAAACCCATTGACCCGCAAGATTTGATTCAGGTAACCGAGGAGTTGCTAGTGGAAGCATCCTTTGGTAAAAAGTTTGAATTGCCCCAACAATCCCTGAGCCATACCCCACAAGGTAAGCTGCTGCTTTCCACTTTGCACGGATATAGTATGGTACAAGCCGATGAAATTAGCTATGCTTATGCAGATGAAAAATATACCCAATTGGTACTTGCCTCTGGCGAAAAAATATTTGTCAGCCATTCTCTGAAAGAAATGGAATCTATGTTGCCCGAAGCCGAATTTTTACGCCCACATCAATCCTTTTTAGTTCGGATAGATGCCATCCGGAAAATTCAAAAAGAACTAGGCGGCCTGTCCTTATTGCTCAAAGACAAAACGGAAATACCAGTATCCAGGCGAAACAAAGAGGTAGTACTGCGAATAATAGGCATCGGGTACTAACCCAAATTCCATCAACCGATACCCGCGCAAGATCCTCCTTGCCGTTCAATTGCTTGCCCACGGTTACTAAACCTCGAAGGTTTAGTAACCGTGGGACAAGTTTGAGCGGCGACAAGCCCCGCGCCTTACTTCGCCTGTATCATCTTCTTCGTTGCACTGTCCGTAGAAGTCTCCAACTTGTAGTACAGCATGCCCGTGGTGTTGATCAACGCACGATCCAAGGAGATGCTGTTCTCGCCTTTGGCAAACTGGCCTTTCTGTTGGTACACTACCCGGCCCGTCTCGTCAAAGATCGAGAGCGTTGCCTCTGCCGCTTCTGGCAGGTTGAAACCTACGA
>Ga0163148_10004882_pt1 | contig 13764 bp, 3 predicted proteins | sample OliLakLV19MP7P2_FD_148606 | JGI IMG/M metagenome (GOLD analysis project Ga0163148, IMG submission 148606) | Freshwater microbial mat bacterial communities from Lake Vanda, McMurdo Dry Valleys, Antarctica- Oligotrophic Lake LV.19.MP7.P2 | ecosystem: Environmental > Aquatic > Freshwater > Lake >...
AAATTTACGTCCATTCCTTTCAAAGCGTATTCTTCTTTTAGTTTAGCTATTCCTTCGTCGTTAACTTTCGATCCTAAACCATCACCGATAAAATTATCTATGCGGTTGTATGCTTTGATTTCTTCACGTGCTTGTTGTGCAAGACGGAACGAATCTACTTTGCTTATGCCTTCTTCTACACCTGCTTCTTCTATTGCGGCTGCGATAGCTACTTGGGTTACTGCTTGTGTTGCAGTCGTTTCATTAAGTGTTTTAGGTGACCATAAGTGATTAAACATATTAGTTGCTTGGGTAATAAAATCTTTTGCGAATACGTCATGCTGTATTACTGCTCCTGCACTTCCTACTTGCCCATCAACGAATAGTTTAAACCCTCTTTTACCTATTTGTGCTGCACCTGCCGCAATCATTCCTATGCCTAACGCTGGAGTTAGTGAAGTCAATGCACTCAATCCAACTAAACCTAAGCCTACCATTGCGGTCTGTGTGCCTCGCCCAAATAAGGAATAAGCTATGGTAGTTGAGTATTTATTCAAAGTAGTTAGTAAAGTTTTTTCAGCATCTTTAGAAGTACGTGACATATTAATCAAAGGTGTTCCTTGTGAGAACAAAGTAGTTGGTTGTGCCGAGTGACCTAAGTTTACTTCTTTGTACCTACCCTTTGATCCTTCCTCCCATGCGGCTGTGTCCACGTAAGTTCTAATATCTTCCATCAATTGGTTGCTGTTTTTATCAAAGAATTCTTTGATAACTTTCTCTTGCTTTTGTCCAGATCTGCTTACTTTCGTTTGTGCAGTCATCGTCTTAATATCTTTCTCCTCAACAAGACTTATACTAGCACGGCTACCATTGTCAACAAGTAAAGCAATTAAATTTTTAGGTACGTTGGTTACATTACCTTCAATATCTTTGATAGCTACATTGCGTATCACAGTGCCAAGATAACGTGCACGTTTACTGTCAATGCCATTGTTGTCTCCATACACATATTCTACGTACTGTCCTTTTGGTATCTCTTTGTCAGGATCGTTGAACATCCTTGTTAAACCATCTGGACTGTTAGTGCTTTTGATTACGTAGTCATCAGTGAATTCCTTCCCAGCATATTCACTAAATAACGTATTGGTAATAGCACGTGCAAATTCAGATTCATTATAGTTATCATTGAAAATGTTCTTAGATACAGTGTTCACATTAAGCAATGTGTTCTGTAAATGGTTAATAAGGTTTTCTTTGTATGACTTAGCATCGTACATCACTTCTGCTGTTGTATCTATGTATGTCCTTGCTGGTTTGAGTGCTTCTGTTGGTTGTGGTGTTTTCGCCTCAACTGCAATCCCCATAGATTCTGCATAACGTGCTTCTTCTTCTGCCCTTAAAGCGTCCATCTCTGTTTCTGCGTCCATCATGCTTTGTGTTTCTGTTGATACTGTTTTTATTCGGTCAAGTGGCAATGCTTCCATCAAATTCTTTACATCTTCTTTAGAGAACTCCATTCGCTCTTTATCTGGCACTAAGCCATCATTAAATCTTTTGTTTACTTTGAAGTTAGTTTTGCTACCTGATAAGAATTTTTGCAAACCATTGAGTGCGTCATACTTGGCACCCATTTCATCTCCGAATCCGTGATCTGGGTTGAATGGGATTTTGCCTGTCTTAACAAGTGCTTCGTAAATTTCAGCCGAGCTTGATTCACCTATCTCTGCAATCAATGTTTGAGTGTTGTTTAACATGTCAGTGCTAACTGCTTGTGTGGTGTGCCATTTAGCCATATCCGATGGATTATCCAAACTTTCTCTAGTAGTTTTTAATTGTTCTTGTATTATGGCATACGAAGCTGCATCTGCGTACTGGCTGTTTTTATTTATAAGGTTAGTGATGCTGTCACTAATTACGTCCAGACCAACACTCAATGTCTGATTAAGCAATACTTGGTCTGTGTACATAGACAATGCGTCTTTAATGTCAGCAAGCGTTATCTCACCTAAGTTCATTGCTGCTTGTGTCTCTTCCATATCAAAGCCATCTACAAGGTTAACTTGATGTTCATTGAAGGCATTGAATATCTTTTCTGACAAACTGTTTAATACGTTTTCTTTTCTACCTTGTACTGTGTCAGGTGAATTATAGTTAATATGAGCATCACCTAATTTACCTTGTGCTAATATATTCGTTGTGCTAACTGAATAGTCAGGTGTGATAACGGCATCGAACATAGCCTTAAGCGTTGGTGATTTGAGTATTTTTGACAATACTGGCAAAGTTTGGTTAACGTCATATCCCTTGTCTGTGTTGTTGTAGTTACCTAAGAACATATTGATTTGATCTTTGATCAATGACATATCTTTAGCATCATGTAAAAACTGTTGGTCTTGCACTGTCGTATGTACCTTGCCAGGGTTCACTCCTAAACGTTTATCTAAATTCAGCGTGGATGCAAGTACCCTGGATTCTGTAGTACCATTTGGTCTGTACGTGTTCGTGTAGCCTATGTCTTGGTTAACGTCAAAGAAGGTTTGGTTGTAGCTTGCGTACTTTAATTGGTTATTAAGGTTTAGTGTACCTGTGTAATTATTAACTTCGTTATAGCCTTGAGCTTTCATCATATCGTTAAGCTTTTGCACTGCATACGGTAACATCTGTAAAGTTTGCAATTGAGCTAATGCTTTGCCATTCTTTAAAGTTTCCTTTAATTCAATATCCTGCAAATAATCGTAATCTAATAATTTACCTATTTCATCAACAACATGTTGGGTATGTTTATGTTCAGGATCACTATCCCATGGTTTGCCAATCTCACTACCTTTAGGACTTGCCAATGCAAAGAATTGTTTCCATAAACTTGGCATAATAGTACCTTTTAAAGCACGTACTTTGTTTGCTGCATGAGCCATTATGATAGGTTTAGCTATTCTAAAATCTTCTGCCGTCCATTTAGTGACAGGTTTATTAGCTATCTCTGGATGGTTAACTAATGCTTTACGTAATTCATCGTAAGCTGTCTTTGGGTTATCGAAGATATTGGAACCTTGATCTGAAGGTCTACCAAATGCGAAAGCACCATGTACATCATTTGGTTGCTCTTTGGTAGCTAACGTCTTTTTGAATTCATCACGTGCCATATCCGCAACAGAAACGCCATGAACTGTAGGGAAAATACCTGCTCGCTCTAAAGCACGTCGGGACGCTTCAGCTCCAGAACCGTTTTCATTGTGCAAAGTATGGTTGTCTTTATTATCAGTAATAAGAGGAGTATCGCTACCAAAGAAGACCCTGGTGGCGATTTCTTTGATTGTATTAAGTGTTACATCATTTGGGTCGTCTCCTACTCTTAAATCGCCTAAATTGGCGTAATCTTCTATGTTATGTATTTTACGTCCTATTACTGCAATTAATCCATCTATGGTTGTTTGCATACGGTTGTATGTTATCCCACCTTTGCCTTTACCATTTATGTTTTGGTCATAATATAGTATGTGCAATGCTTCTGCATCTTTACGTGTTCCTTCTTTCCCATACTTTACTAAGAATTGTTCAAATGGTACAGTTTCACCATTCAGTTTGACTTCTTTTGCACTTGTAATAATGGCAATGTTTTCACCAAATCTAATCTCTGTGCCATTTGCTAACTGTCGTGCTCCCGATACCATCATCGCTGCTGGGTATTGTTTAAATGAGGGATTATAATACAGTACTGAAGAGACAGACTTTGTCATACCATCCTTCTTCCATTCTCCTTTTCTTCCCAAGCTATTGAACTGTGTGCTAAGAACATCTCTTAGATTGTTTAACGTTCCCAGTAATTCAGGTGAATCTGCATTTTTATGCCACATAAGGTTAAATAGCTGTAATTTTTTACCTATTGCTATACTGTTTGAGTTTATTATAGTTTGGATTTGCCTGTCCATATTCAAAAACTTTAATGTCTCGTCTAACTGCTTTAACCTTTTGCCATACTTAATCATATTATGCTCGACTAAAGCACGTGCCGCATTATTCCCTTGAGTACCAAATTGGTGAGTGGGTTCATCTACACCTTTTGCATTTTCCATCTTAACATTGTGTGCTAATTCACGTACAGTTGAGCCAATTTTCCTCATCACCATTTCATCGCCTAAATCTTTGCCTGTATATGTCTTGCCTTCTCCAAACGTAATTGAGTGTAAATATGGCATTAAAATGTTAGCTTCTTCTTTTATGTGGTGACCTGCAAAATTGTCGTACCCTAATTGTGCTGCCGCATTAGCAATAGCTGTCATCATATCTGGCTTCAGTGGGAATTTAAGCACTAACTTTATGTCTCCTTGTTTCGCTGTTACGTATCTATAATCACCTTTTACTTCACCAGTAGCTGCGTAAGAGGCTGCTATTAACGCAATTGATTTTTTCAAACTCACCGCTGCACCTGCTAAAGTGGTACCATTATCTGCTTTGTCATAAGCATCTAAACTAAGTGGGCTATGTGAAACTTCTTTTAACAAGTCAGACAATCCCAGTTCTTTATATATTCTAGAAAGCTCACCAGTGCTATCCATTTTCATAATGTCAGGATATAACTTACTTGTATCTTTGGTAACGTCGCCTATGTAGTCAATCATAGCTTTGTAAATATCTTTAGTTAATATTTTGTCATCTGGAAGTAAGATTTGCAAACTGTCTTTATCGAAATCCATACCCGCACTGCCCGTTAGGTATTCAGAATCAGCATGGATAGTAGAGTGAGAATCAGTTGCACCTATTAAAGTCATTACAGTGGTACTCCCTGTGTCATGTGCTGGTATTCTTGAAACAAGTATGCTTTGACCTGGTTGAAGGTTATTATCTTTAATAAACTTCAAAGGCAAAGCTATACCCATATTGATAATATTGCCATTCTTTGGATCAATAAATATTTTGGTTAATTCGTCAGCCATACCACCTTTGCCTACTAATCTTTCGATAGCAAATCTACTATCTCCAAAATTAGGTGAAACCGACATTGAATTGCTACCGTTAACTACATGAAGTTTTTGTATGCTATCATAAGAGCGTTTCGCTAAATCAAACAATATTGAATCTGTAGTAACCCAATTTTCTTTCTTCGATGAAGGACTGCTTATGTCTGTAGATTTTCCAGTGAACAATTTGAAACGATCTATTAAGAAACTTTCTACTTGGTCTTTATCAAGTACTAATCTTTTACCTAAATCATCTGTCTTAAACAAGCCATCTATTTCTGCAAGTAACTTGGTACCTGGCACTCCACGATATAGAATATCAGGATTTTCGTTAAGCATAGCTTCTAAACCTTCAACAGTATTTTGTAATGCATCTAATTCAGCTTTCGTACCAGTGATGTGTTCACCTTGTGATAGCTCTACTAACATTTTTTCGATAGATGCTACACCATCAAGTTGTTTAGAGAAATGCTTAAAATTCTTTTCAGTTAAATCACTCATAGCTTGTGTGTATTTTGCGATTACGTCTGGCTTTACGTCGAAACCTACTCGACCAGTAGGGACTAAATTAATAATGCCAGGATGTACAACACCACCTGCATTATGTTTACCTGCTTTATCAGCTGTCATGAGAGTTAAAGCGTGTTCCCCTGTAATCGGTTGTTTGGTTATCATTTGATCTGGTAACTTACCAGTAGTTTCTAACTCGTATGCCAATGCTTTCAGAACCTTCTCTTTGACATCTGCCGTCACGTTAGAACCTTTCCTATCCAAAATTGATACAATCGTACCACTACCGTCTAATAATAGTGTTAGTTTGCGTCTCATGTTAGTTAATGGCATTCTGCGATATTCGTACAGTTCTGCAGTATTCTTCAATGAAGTACCGTCATGAATCTGGATCCCAGCTGCGGCTATTTTTTCAGCAAAACTTTTAATACTGTTATACCCATGCGTATTAGGGTGGACAACTTCGGATAGTGCCACGTTGTGTGTAGCATTTTTAGACATTCCTGTACCTGGACCTGTACCTTTTCCTTTAAAGAAAGCACTTTCTTTTCCTCCTCCTACTGCTGTAGCTAATAATTTTAAACCTGGCGTGTCTCCTATTGCGATAATACCACCATCAATACGTTGTGTGTCTTTGCCTGCAACACTTGACAACCAATCTTTTAATTCAGGGCTTAAGTAAGGCAAGAATTGTTCTGTGTTGATTAATTTAAACGCTAAGTTACCATCTGGCAATAAAGCTAAGTCTGGGTACTCTGCTGCTAAATATTCTGCATCAACTTTACCATCTTTGATTAACAATGGATCGTATAAACCTATGTTCGAAACGTCAGTCATTCTAAACGTGTTATTGTCTATGATTAACTTGATATACTTAGCTGATATTTTACCAGGGTCTCTGAATGTAATACCAGTCGTCTTATCTAGTGTAGTTCTTTTGGCAATCATATCATTGCCACCTGGATTAAGTGTTAAGTTCATTATACCATGAAGACCATTTTGGAATGCCGTAGCTTCATCGGGCGTTAAAGGTCCATCTTTGCCTTCATAAGGATTATATCCTTTGTCGTCGTATAGGCTGCCTATGTTACTTGCTACTTCTTGTACGACATCCGCATATTCCGCATATTTCATCTTTATTTTCTTTAATCTTGCCTCCGTATCACCATATTCTTTGCCATAATGTTTAGAAGTAAGATTTGCCTTGAATAAATCATAAGGATTGAACTTGCCTTCTGCTACTGCTTTATAATCAACAAATGGCATTAACTCACGTGCGGCTTGGACATACATAGCTGGGTCATGTGGCAAACCTTGATAGAATGCTTCGGACGTTGCTGCATGATTGACTATAACTTTGTGTAGTTTTTGGGTCATAGCTCGTATTTGTGCAGGAGTTTTTTCGTCCAATAGAATTGCCATATCGGTTACACCAGCTGGTCTATAATACCGACCCGTTTGTATTCCATCACCAACGTTATATTTGTTTATTGGTTTTAGCTCTGCGAATATATCAAGGACGGCATCTAAGATACGTTTGTTGTCGTAAGTTAAACCTCCGCCTATCTGTTTTCTGACACCGTCTAAAGCCCTATGGTAACCTTTCATCAAAGAGAATGGAATACGTTCTCCATCTAATGCTGTAACCATGCCTGAATTTGATAACTTGATACTTTCTTTCTTTGCTATTATCTCTGCTTTTTCTAATTCTTTTGTAGGTATCTCTTTGTCTCCATACTGCTCTTTCAGTTGCTTGTTCATGCCTTCCATAATTGCTTTGTATGCATCTGCAGTCACCTGTGCTGGAGTTTTTGTTGGGTTAGCACCAGCTGAATGCTCTGCGTACAGTTCGGACGCCTTTTCGTAACCTAATACTTTATAAGCACGCAAGTCACTTTTGTCATCTTTACCTTTACCTTCTATAAAATCTCTTTCTGCTTGTATTGCTTCGGATTCTACTTCTTCGATCAATTGTCTTACTGTGCTTGCTTCTTCTGTTCTGCTTTCGTTCAACATTTCTTTCAGTACTTGTACACCAATTTCAGGCGTAAACTTTTGCTCACCTAACATACTTTGGACTATGTGATACGCTTGTGCATTAGTTATCTTGATTGGGTGAATGTTATTCCATCTCTCTACTTCTTCATTGAAAGCTAATGTTTCTGTACCATCCTTACTTTCTTTGAAGAAACCAGGGTATACGCCACTTGTGTTAGCTTGGTCTTCTTTAATCTTGTGTTGGACTTGCAATGCTTCTAATAATGATTTAGGTAATATCTCGGCAGCAGTAATTGAACTACCTTGTTCGTTAAATTTTGCTGCAGTTTCATTAGCGACTGTTATTAAGTCAGTGCCACTATATACCGTTGGTGGCTTTAATGTACTTGCGTACTCCCCAATTTCTTCTTCTGTAAACTTTGTTGCTGGTGGTGGTTTAGTGTAAAGTTCTTTGCTGTCTTCTGGTAATACGTCTAAGATAATCTTAGATATGTTTTTACGTAGCGTTTGGTCAGCACCATCTACGCCAAATTTATCCAATACGTTATCTAAGAATGCTTTGACTGTACCGTCCTGTGCTTTATCTGCCTCTTTAATAAATTTAAAGAAATGTGGGCTTTGCAAGTTGTTAAACAAATTAGCTACAAACTCTTCATTGTTGCTTAATGCATATTGGATAGCACCCGCATCTGCTGGAAGTCCTACTTCTGGTGGGTACATAGCATTAAACTTATCTAAATATTTTTGTCTAAGAGCGTCTATCTTTTCAGGGTTAGCTTTAATTTTATGGACTGTAGCTGCGTGTGTAAGCTCTTCACTCATTAAGCCTGCTATTGTGCTAAATACTTCTTCTGGACGTACTGGGTTCTGTTCTGTGCCTTTAAAGTCGAAGTTATGGAAGTTGATAGTATTAGTAGTTGCATCGTATTCAGCTTTACTTTCAGTATTGCTTTTGTCTTCTTGGGTGAATACAACTTTGGTATCAGCTGGAATATCACTTAGAATTTTTGCATGGTTAGCTTTGTCAAAGGCTTTGAAATCTTTTGGCACTAAACCTTCTTTCTTCCATACCTCTAAAAGGTTAAGCAATTCACCTACTTTCATTTTACCAGTGTCTTTACTTGTTCCTAATATATCAGCACTCTTCTTAATAAACTCTTCTGTACTTACTTTTTGATCCTTTGGTGCAGTAGCATGATATGCTTTTTTAACTGTTTCTTTAACTATGCCTGTCATATCTTTCTCGGCTGCTGTACTTGCGGCAGTACCTCCAAAACCACCTGATACATTTGGATCTTCACGTGTTACCACGTCGTTAAACGCCATCCTTTGCTTTATGTTCTGTAATTCTTGACCTTTTTCTTTTAGATATTCGTTAGCCAACTTACCTGAACCGTGTGCCATAACGAAGTTAGGCATCGCTATTTTGAATAGTTCTTTCAAAGTCCAATCCTTAACATCTGAATCACCTACCAACTTACGCATTTCGTCAACTGTCTGTGCACCACCGCCACCAAAGTCATTTGCCATTACCTCAAATAATTGAGCTGTCTTTTGATATTTAGTAATTAAGTCATTGGTTAATTGAGCATCACCGACTGTAATAGCTTTACGTAATGCATCACTTTTCAATAAGTATGTCATGCTTAATTTTTTCATTGTAGTGCCAAAGAAACTACTATACGCACCTAACCTTGCTAAGTTTTCTGCACTTCCTGTGTCGCCAGTATTGAGCAACCCTGTTATATACATACGTATACTGTCGACGCCAATTTTGCCAAGTACTTCATACTGTGTCGATGTAGTGCCTAATGAAATATCGTCTAGTATTTTGCTAATGTTGTTCAATGAACCAAGACCTTTTACTTGACCAACTACTGCGTCGGGTATTGCTTCTAATATGCCTGCTTGCTTCATAGCTTTGCCTACTAACTTAGCTTCAACAAAAGCTTTTTCAAATGCTTTGTAGCTTTGGTCTTTTAATCCAAATTCTACTGCTTCTAATCTTGCTTCATTCGTTGGTGCTTTGGCGATCATGTCCTTAATCTTTGGACTAAATAGCTCTGTCTTTTGCACCCATTGTGGATCCACTGCTTTACGAGCAATATCTTTAGCTATGCCTGTAAACACAACTTCATCTGTCGCAAATGCAGTAGCTGTTCTTAGTGCTAACTTTTCTTTAACTACATTAGCTCCACTCTTCACTACTTTACCTGCTATGCTTATCACATCATTAGCAACTGCACCTGCCGTAGAGAATGAACCACCTGGTGCTAATGAGCTAACTAAGTTAACTATGCCTAATCCAGTATTGGTAAGTACTGATTCCCAGCCTGTGACAAACTGATTATAAGTCATACCTAACTCTGGTATGATTTCGTCTGGTTTATTACCACCTAACCTTTTCGCTTTCTCTAACTCTTGTTGTAATAAAGCACGTCCTGTAGTTACATCTGTACTAAGCACTTTCTCCATCAATTTAGTAGCACCACCGTCGGTGAAATTATTTGCAAAGTCTCCTACATATCCCATAACAACACTTTTCGCTGCACTGGAAACTCCCTCGTCAACTCGTCTTTGTGGACTGAAATCAACTTTACCATTAGGGAACGTTTTTGCATAATTATACTGTGTCGTTAAGTTGTTCATAATCTTAGAATATTCTTCTAATTGATATTCTGTTTTACGTTGTGCGTACTTAGGATCGTCTGGTGTTAATGGTGCTGCACCTTCTCTTTTTGGGTGTAAATAATTTTGTTGTAAGTTCTCAAACGTATCTGCAATAGGCACGAAAGGTAACATTGCTTTACCTATTATGCCATTGTCTTTTGCACCTTGTGTAAACATCTGGCTTTTACCACTATCAGTTAAACCAGAGCTTGCAGTAAGCTCGTCTATTTTACCTTGCAAAGCTAAACGTGCGGATTGTATCTTTGGTATGTCATAAAAGATTTCACCATTTTCTTGATTTGCCATAGGTGTGTTAGCAATCTTGCGTGCTTCGTCTAACTTATCATCACCATAGCCTATATCCATTTCTTTGGCTTCTGCATCTTTTTTAGATTGCCCCACATGGTCAAATTTCGTTGCACCTGGTATATCCTTTGTTTTGCTTTTAGGTTGAGAAATAGCTTTAGTGCGAGTGTTGTCAGTTTTAGGTATATCCCTATTAATGTTAGGTTGGTTAAGCATTGTTTTACCTGTAACAACTGCTTCTGCACTTTTGTCATCAAATAACAATTTCTTTGAGAACGCTTGTTCCCGTACTGCTTCATCTTTAGCATTGGACATTTCTCTACGTGTTGGTACAATAGGAGTTGGCTCAACTAAGACACGTCCACTAATTGGAGGTGTTAGATTTACAATATTCTTTGACATAATTTCCTGTTATTGCTTTGTTTGCGGTTATTTGGATTGTGTGTATTGTCGTTGTACTTGTTGTTGCTTTGCCAATGAATCTGACACTGCTTTTTGTCCTACCTTTGTACTTGGTAAAGTACCTGTTGCTTCAAGTATCTTTCGTTCAGCTGGTGTCATATAACCACCGAACTCTCTATCGCCTTCCAAACGAAGTTGGTTAACTGCTGTACGATGCCCATCGGACGTACCATTAGTCGTCCCCTCTGCTTGTTCCTGTGCGAAATTTGCACGGGTCTTTACAACTGCTTCTGATATTCTTTTGTTAAGGTCATCTTGCCTTTGCATTCTTCTTGCATCTGCTATGGATTTTTCGTATATATCTTTCGCCCCAGGTGCTCCCACGGCTGGATGCACGTAAGTACCGGGAGGTAGTGGACTATGTGCTGATGGATATTTCTCTTTCTTTGCCATTTGTTTCCTTTGTTGTATATATTTATTGTTTAGGGTTTGGGTCTAGTCTGCGATTTCGTTCCGCCAACTCCCATTCCGAGTACAAGCTCTAAATCGCCAGTTGCATAGTTGTGATCTTTTACAATCCCTATTTGCCTTGACGCTCCATTGTAGATATAAGGGTGTCCGTTGTATGTAATCTCCATTTTCTTACCACCATAAGTACCGTTCTTGTCCAGCATTTTGTTACCTCCCTTATCTAACACAAGACCATTTGTCATAGCTTCAAAAAATTTCGTTTGTGGAGTAACTGCAAAATTTGCAGATGTGAAATAGCTATAACCAGCCTCTTTGCTGTATGCAGTAACTTCATTCTGACCTACTTGTATCTTCCCTGCTTCAGTTGCTTGTTGTTTAGCACCACCACCACCATGTGATGAAGTAGAATTAGAAATAGATGTATTCTGCTCACTATTCACGCCTTGTTGTGTAGTCATATTAGATCCACCTATTGCAATTTTTTGTTTAGTAGTAATTGCTTCTGTTTTAGTTCGCATACCAATCTTATCTTGTACTGATGCTATAAATTGTTGTCTGTATGACTGCAACGCAGTATAAGGATTGTCTGTAGCACCCGTTAAAGCGTTGCTAATGGAACGAAAATCACTAAGCCTACGTAAGTCACCAATACTTGTTTTAAGCTCGTCTCTGATGGCTTCTTGCTTGCCCATTTGATATAGTGTTGTATCTTCACGTTCTTGGGTGTAGGCTGATAATTCGGTCTTTGAGCTTAAATTTTCTCGTTTTTTAGTACCTTGAGCTACTTTGTTTGCACTACCAGTGAAACCTGGCGTTGGCAATGCTCCCGCTACTGGTGCCACTGGTGGTACTACGGGCGTAACTGGTGTTGGTGTTACTGGTGTCGTTCCAGTAGGTACAACTGGTGTAACCGCTGGGGGTACGACTGGTGGCACAATTGCTGGTGGTGTTGGTTGTGTTGTCCCAGCAGTATTACCACTCATACGGTTATTTATTTCCACCGAAGCGTTTGCTGCTGCTACGTTAGCTGGTTGAAGTGCCTCCTTTGCTCTGAAATCTTTTGCTTCTTGCGACACGTCTGGTACTACAGGTTGCCCAGCTACTTTAGTTAATGGTGTCACTAAATCTCGTTGGCTTAAATCATCTGGGTTACCAGCAAGTTTATCTTTCATTAGTTGAGCTTGGTAATCACCTAAGTCTGGACTGACATTCATTAATCCATCTTTAAATTCCATAGAAGCACCGTTGTCTATATGGTTCCAATCCGTACGCATTACATCAGCTGCTAAATTAGCTGCTTGATTTTGTCTTTGCTTTTCCTGTCTTTTAGCAAGTAAGTTACTGCCTAATGTGGCTAAACCTATTTGCAAAGAATTTTCTATAGCGTCGTTCCGTTGGACTGTGCTATGTTGTTCGCTTACTTGTGGCATTAGCTATTTCCTTTATATTCTGTTTTTTGACCATTACGATTTGTGTAATACAGTTTGCCGTCCGCTGGATCAATATAAGTATTAGCTACTGTGTTCTTTTGATCACCCATAGTTTTAAAGTTGTCTAAAGCATTCACACCATTAAGAGCTGAATTAGTAGCGTTAGCTGCGAAAGATGCCCATTGGTTATTCGATTGGTTTTCTCGGTCTGTATAGTTAGTCATTTCTGCTAACTGTCCTCGCATCATCGTATTACCCATTGCTTGTTGGTTAATGTTAGCATCAGCTTGGTCACGACCTGCAAAGTTTTGGCTTAATTGTGAATCATAACCTGCACTTGCTTGCATTACTGGTGCAGAAGCTTTAACCGCACTTAATACTGCCGAGTTAGTATCACCACCACTTAAACCTGCCGAACTACTCATACCTGCACCTACATTAGCTGCCGCTTGTACTGCTTGTGACTTGCCTTGATTGAGTTGTGCTGCTTGAGCTCTTCTTGTTGCTTCTGGAGTAGCATTAAGAATACGGTCACGATCTTGTACGTTGTTGCTCAATGCTTCGTCAACTTCTTTTTCCCTACGTCTTATAGTCTGCCAATTATTGCCACCTTGTAAGAATGCAGAGGCTCCAGACTGTCCTAAGCCAAGTAACGCACCCATATAGTCTCTACTATGAGTTGCATCGTTTTGTATGTTAGGTACGTTCTGTGTCGCTGGCGGTGCTGTTTGCTGTGCAACTGGTGCTGGTGCTGGTGCTGGTGGTACTGGTTGTTGTGCTACTGGTGGTGGTGCAACTGGCTGTGGTGCAACTGTCGCTGGGATTGGCTTAGCAATAGCTTGTTGTTGCTTAGCTTTAATCATTTGCATGATTGTTGGGTGGTAGTTGATAGCGTTACTCATCTTACATATCTCCTGTTACATTCATATTGATTGATGCTAAGCTCTCCATTAGCTTTTTCTTGCGTTCCTCGACTATCATATCAGTTTGTGCCATTGCGTCGCTCTCCGCTGTTTGCTGTGCTTGCATTTGTGCTTTGC
>Ga0163148_10004886_pt1 | contig 13758 bp, 10 predicted proteins | sample OliLakLV19MP7P2_FD_148606 | JGI IMG/M metagenome (GOLD analysis project Ga0163148, IMG submission 148606) | Freshwater microbial mat bacterial communities from Lake Vanda, McMurdo Dry Valleys, Antarctica- Oligotrophic Lake LV.19.MP7.P2 | ecosystem: Environmental > Aquatic > Freshwater > Lake >...
GACGCCAATGCCACACGAAGCAACCATGAAGACCGGCGGTCAAAACGAAGAAAGAAAACTCACCATTGTCGAAATCAATTAAATTCAAACAGAAAACAGTTTCGTTCATTTTGGCATCATTTTGGCACAGATTAGCTTAGCATTTCAGAACAATGAGTCAAATCATCGAAAAAGTGATTTTCTCAACTAGCCAAAACGCATGCTTTTAGCACGAGGTTCGAATTTTGACTTCCGCAAGCGATGATGCTGGAGGGAGTTACTTCGTTTTGCTGCTGTTAAATTGACACACACAAATCCAAAAATGTTTAGCATGGACGAAAAATCATCAATGCTATGACCATTTACCTATGTGCAGATCTGGTTGGTAACATGATGTTGTTCATTTAGTTGCAAGGTGTCATTTTTGCATAGCAGAATGTGCACTCGGAGCGTTGCTTCCGAATCTAAAATGTTGATCGCAACTGCTCAAGCACAGGTCTAGAAGCACAGATTGGGTCGCAGTTTGCTCTTGCTTTGATCGTGCCAAACTATGTGGTGTTGATGGTAAAGATAAAGCATGTCAGTGAGACTAGTTAAACTGCATGTGTTTACTATGTTGTGTTACCAAGAGTCACATTTTGCCTTTAACACTGTAGTGCTGCAGTGCGCACTTTGCACTCAATGGAATGTCTATGATGGTCTTCAACTTTGAAGCTGTCGCCTAGCTTGCTCATTGGCACTTAGGACTACTTCCTGGATTCACAGAACGTGAAAGGCTAACCAAATTCAAAAAAAACGCCAGGGGAGCTACAGTTAGTCCGGTGAAACGGTCGCTATTAAGGAAACGATGTCACACATCAAATTTTGAACCCGCCGTTTACGAACCCGTCATTTTTGTCATATCAATCTTCACTGGGCGGTACTCAGCTTCACATTTCGCACTCGATGGTAGTGTACATAGCTATCTTCCTGGTAGCTACGAGTACCTGGTAATAATAGTAGCTGCGGAATGTCAATCGATCTTCCTGACACGAATCTTCTGCAATAACGTACTACTACTAGTAGCTAGCTATTAGTAGCTAGGACTTCCATAAAGATTGACGTGAACCTCTTCTCGTCGATCAATGTTAATTTTCATTATCAGTCAAAGCTTATAATTTCTTCGCCAAGCGATAGCTCCCCAAAACCAAACAGTAACAAGATGATGACAAGAATGACAGCTATTCTTTCCCTTCTTCTTCTTCTGGCTACAATAACAACTGCGGCGGCGGCTGCTTCGGCTGCTGCTACCAAGCAGTCCGTGACTCGTCAGTTGCGCAACAACTGTGCCGACACTTGTCAACAAGGCGCCTGTGGCAGCGGAGAAGTGGAAATTTGTCACGTTGGTGAAACCAAGTGCGTGGGCCAAAATGGATGGACCAATGGCCACTGCAATCACGAACCTACGGGCCAACCGGATGTTTGTGGTTCCTGCGATGGAACCAGTGGCGGAGTGGAACGAAGTGGAGCGGCTTCGGCCAATTGTTTTTCGGGAACGACCACGGTCACCGTGTGGAACAACCAAAGCCAAGAAGGTGTCGAAGTCATGATGAAGGATTTGAAAATCGGCGACTCTATTCGGACCCCCAGTGGTCACTACGAAAAGGTCTACGCCTTTGGTCATTGGCAACCCGATCGAACTACGGAAATGTTGGAAATTAGAACCACCACCACTACAAAAAAGCTGCGAGTGTCTCCCGAACATCTCTTGAACACAAAAGAGGCAGGATTCGTTCCAGCTGCATCCATTCAAGTGGGAGATGCTTTGCAAGTCCAAAGGATGGATTCTGCTTCGTCCATGGATACGGCAACTGTGACCAGCGTCAAACGCATCACTCCACCATCGGGTCTCTATGCACCTTTGGTCCAAAGCGGAACTTTGGTTGTGAATGGTGGCATTGTCGCTTCGTCGTATGTTTCCTTGGCAGGGACACCCGCCGAAGTTTCCCCTCAAGAGTGGATCCACTTTTATGTGACGCCTTTTCGCGTGTTTTGTTTGCACGTGGCACCCCAAATGTGTCATCCCAAATACTCCAATCCAGATGGCATGCCCTATTATATCGATTTTGGTATTCAACTCTTACAAAAGACATTCCACGACAACGACAACGCAAGTGACAGCAACAATGACCATTTCAATCCCTATGGAAAAGCCATCTTTTTGGCACTGACCGTACCATTGATCTTGGTCCTGCAGGTGGTAGAGTTCCTCTTGGGTCTCCCCGGCGATGGCAAGCTCTGGATCGGGTTCTTGACCATGGTCATTCTGCAAAACCAACGTCGTGGACAGAAGGAAAAGAAAGAGCCAACAAAGTCTCTCTAACTATTTTTTTCTATTTCGAAAGGCTCTTGCGGCGGATGGTTAGCTATAGGAGCAAGAGAATGAAATAATGAAACACATGGCTAATAATGTACACTATTTCTTACTCGACATAGTAGTTGTGACCTCTCATTCGGTCTCTACTTACTAGATTCCTAGTAGCTACTAGGTCGCAATAGCTCTATTGACAGTATTCTCTGTATTATTTAAATGAAAAATTTAAGGAAAACTATTCGGCCGCCCTTTGTCGCCATCAGTCTCTACATACTAGTATACTGGATGACATTCCACTCGTGGACATGTTTCTAAGCATATCCCCGCTCTTGAGCATAGTCATCGGCCGTCTCGGGCGGCATGTCCTTCCATTCTTGGATAATCTCACGAATGGCCTTCATTCCAAGCTCGAGATTGCGCATGGGAGGTCCATACGAGAAGCGAATGTTGGGAAGGCATTTGCTCTTGCGGACATTGTTGATCCCACGGGGATTAATGTCAAAAAAGACACCCGGAACAATGACGACTTTTTTGCGGATGCACTCTTCCAAAAAGACAAGACAATCGTTGAGGGGAGGAGGAAGACCCGACAGATCCGCCCAGACATAAAAGGTCGCTCGTGGCTTCCACTTGACTTGAATGCCCATGTCCGACAATTCCTCGAGCAAAAAATCTCGTTTCATCCGAAAATGCCTCTGCAACGCCCAGGTATCACGACGGATAAAGTCCAAGTCCATCAAGGGCAAAGCCAATAATTGGAGTGGAGCATTCGCGCCACCATCGAGGTAGGAACCCGCCGATCCCAACATTTCCACAATGGCCTTGGGTGCGACAATCCAGCAGATACGAAATCCAGGACAGCGCCAGTTTTTGGTCAGTCCATTGACAATGAGGATGGGGTCCTTATTGACATCTTCAATGTACGCTGCGCTGGACACAGTCTTGGGCCTGGATATATTTGTGCGTGAATACGAAAAGACAGGATGAGAAAATATGCAGCTGTTATAGAGATCGACGCAATTTTCCGACATAGTTACGTACCAGTTACTGTCGTCGTCAGCTCCTCCATCTTGGGGGTCGACGGCGTCACCATCATAGTAGTAATGACTGTAAAATTCATCAAAGATAATGCTGCATTGTTGCGTCCGTGCCGTTTCAACATATTGTTGGAGGCGCTCTCCTTCAATGGACTGACCCGTGGGATTGGCGGGGTTCGAGAGCAATATCGCACCGACCCCCCGACCCGAACACTGAAAGGCAAATTCTTCCGCGTCCATGACGGCTTCGTTGACATCCCGATGCAACAAGGGACTGGGCGAAATGCGCAGAAACAATCCCAAGGCTTGTTCGTAGGCGGTATAATCGGGACAAAAATATCCCACTTGGACATTGGCCAAAATGGCCATGATCCGAGTCAAACCGGCTCGTCCACCCGGGACAATGCAAACATTGGCGGCGGTATATTGGGAGGGCATGCCCTTGCGATACAAGGCATTGTAATAGTCGGCCACTTTCGCACGGAGGTGTGGATTCCCCGTGACGGGAGCATATTCGAGTTCGGCGTCGGGAATGGACAAATTGAAATTGCGACTGGGAGCACCGGGGAGAGGTCCTGTTTCGGGAGCCCCTTGGCCCATGTTGGCCCATGCCGGATCTTCCGGATCAAAGCCGTGTCTCTTGGCGCGACTGGTGGCATAAATGACGCCCGTCTTTTCGACACGATGAAATTGAGGCCAGGGATCTCCTTCTTCCGTCTTGACGCTCGACAGGTATTCGGCCGAGCCTTCCACTTCCTCCTGTTCATCATCATCAGACGCAACGTGATGTTTGTGGTACTTCATGTACGCCTCATGGGCTTCCACGACGCTACTGCGACGGCCGCTCGGCATGATGAAGCAGTGGGTACTGTAGTTAGTGAGAAGTGACGTTACACAAGCTACTATGTTCGAGAAAACGTCGCTACCAACTCTTGTAACAACAAATGGAACGTTTATGCAACAGCACCAGCTAGCACACAGTCTATCCACTTTCTGCTTGCAGATACTTCTAAATTGTAGCTAGCTACTATCTAGCTAGCTTAGTAGCTAGTAGTTGTAGATGTGGAGGGTCATCGAAAGATCGCAACAACAACCACGCGAACCATTGGATCCCCAAGATTCATGAACATGCAGCAGGCAGACCGACACTGGAGCACGAGTGACAAAGATCGCAAATGAATGAATGAAGATCTTTTCGGAACTCCATAAATTCTACGCAAAGTGTGGTACATATTGTACACACCGTCCTACTTTACAGACCGTAAAGTAGGACCGTAAAGTAGGGCAGAGGTGCTCAGTAGAGCATGTACCGCGTTCTACACTTTACGGTCCGTAAAGTAGGACGGTCCCACGGTCTGTAAAGTAGGACGGTGTGTACAATATGTACCACAGATTATGTACGAAACAAAGCAAAGCCCTCGGGTAACGAAACGTACTCTAGCTAGCTAGTAGCTAGCTACCTAGCTAGCTAGCTAGCTACTCTGGAGTAGCTAATATAATACATCAAACCACGCTAATAATGAGTCTTCGCACTCACGACACAAACAGCGATACCACTTGTCCACTGGTTAGATGCAAGCATGCAGTTCGGTCTCTTCCTCTATCGCACAGAACGTTTATGATAGGTAGTGGTCTAGCTAGCTAGCTAGCTACGATACTTCTTCCAATCGGACAACCAACATAAACACAAGTACTTGCAACCATAATCGAAAACGAAAACGAAAATGAATCCTTCCGAGCAAGAAGAAGAAGACTTCTCCTCCACCGTCATTACCACTACCGCCAAGAATACTCCCAAATGGATGGTCTTTCTACGGAGTCGACGACGGATCCTCTCCAAACCTGGTCATCCCGCGTTGACGTGCCTTCCCAATGGCCAGCTCTTGGGCAATTCGTTTGGTCCGGCGGGACAATTGCAACGCTTTGAATTGCAACTCCACGAGGCCACCGAATCCCACTTGCAATACGTCACCTTCCAGGGCAGCAACGGCAAATACTTGTCCGTGAACAACAATTTTTACACCGCCTCGACCGCCAGTGAAATCAAGTGTTCGTCCAAAACCATTGGAGACAATGAAAAATGGTTTTTGCAAAATTGCGGCACCGGCGGCGGTGGTGGTGATGATGCCTGCTGTGTCTCCATCATGAGTTATTATGGCCACTATTTGACCAACGACCATCGGTACGATTGTGGCAAGCACGTGACGGATCGGGATCAGCAAGTCGGCATGTGGAGCAAATGGATCATTACCACCGACTCGGATGCCTTGACGTGTTATTCGGCCGGCATGAAGTTGATGAAATATGGAGCCATTGTGACGACCCTCTTTTTTCCCATTGTGGTGGGAGCGGTGTGGATTGCCATGAATCAACGGCGGGTGGCCTATGGTGGTTCCGACAAGACTTTTTATGTCTTGCAAGTCAACAACAACAAGAACAACAACAAACGGGAAGAGCAAGAGGAAGAAGATTACGGCGAAGAGTCCTCTGGAATTGTATGGGTCCCACTCAAGCTTTTCAAAGAAAACTCTAGCGAAACGGCTAACGCTGTAAAAGAAACTTCCAGAGATGTAGCCCATTCTGTGGCAGTTGCATCTTCCACGGCTGTGGCAACCATATCGGACGCGTCCAGTCGCGCCTTTTCCGAATGTCGAGGCAAAAGTAGTGATAATCAATATCGTGATTACGAGGATGATTTTGTCAACGTCCAACGCCGACAAGAACGAGAAAGTTTGCTTTACGAAATGAAGGCCTTCGAGTCGCAAAATAACAGTGACGACGAAGAGTACTCGGATTTACAAAGTGAGCGTCTTTCTCAACTGGGAGTTGATAACTGTGATAATAATAAAGTCATGGAAAGAAAGTAAAAACATGCCAAAAGCGACAACAAGCATTTCCACATTCATGGAACGACAAAATCGGTCGTGAGATTTACATACCGGTGCCAATGTATTCGCCTTTCATCCTTCACGGAAACAGCATATTTTTTCACAAAACAACAATAGACGCACAATCTTATCCTGATAGCATAGTATACAGCTCTGATTTATTCTGGACCGAAGAAGAAAACGACAAGACTCTCTACGGGCTTGGCCGGAGAGGGCAAGCGGCGGTTGCAGTGTGGCGCGTACAATAAGAGTAAGAATCCATAGTCAGGCCACGGGATCGAGAGATCCTTGGCAGCAAATATCAAGACTACTGTTGCAATTTCCGGATCAAGTATGAACCAGGACGCCACAAAGTTCGGCAGTCAAATTGGAAGGACACCCTATCAACAGCCATAAAGCGTAGGACTATTTACCCAAATATTTATCTGTATATTTTATGCTTCTATAATGCTTCTACTAGCTAGTAACCTCGCTAAAGTCATCTTCTTCCGTTTCAGATTGTTCTTTTTTTGCTTCTTCCATTAAATGCTTGCTCCACCGCTCGTGCAAGTCCCAATTTGCGAGTTCCAACGCTTCGGTTTCGTCGACGTTGTCATTATCCTGTTCGCTCCGCATGGTGCCTCTCAACCCGGACGCATCCATGGTGAGAGGGATCGACCACGGAACCTCTTCCAATTGAGTTTCGTCCAAAGTATTTGTAATGGGAATACGACTGCTCCCATCCATATCACATGGATCGTCTTGTGCAAGCATCCAATCTGGAGTCCGGTGTCGCAGCAGTTGCTGTGGATCAAAAAAGGATGATACCGATTTGGAAGAGGCCGCGACAGTGAGATGTGCAGGTGGTTTGTTGTGCAAATCACAAGTAGCTGCTACGGAATGAATGTTTTCATGAACACCCATGTTAGTCCAAACCCCTTCGTTCCGGAGGGCTCCCTTTAATGCAGAGAATTCCATTTCGTCCATGTCGAGAAGGTACTCGGTTTGTTTCGATTCATAGGGGATAGCAGTAATAGAAGTGGCAGCAGGAGAAGCCAATCCTGACGTTGAGAAGACTGACCAACTACGGTTCATGGCCTTCATCAAGGACAAGCCATCCCTCTGCCGATCAGGCGTGGGAGCTGTTTTAGATCTCTTAATTGGCAATGCGGCATCTTGTAGCCCTTTCTTTCGAGGGACAGATTCAGACTTGGATCGCCCCGGCAAGCGACGAGCTGGCCTGGGAAAACCACGCTCGGAAGATAATGGCTCAGGAGGCATTTTGCTTTCCTTGCTCGTACTGATACTACTTGCTGCAGCAGGGACATCGTATTCACTGCCCAAGTAAGTCACAGTAGGGTTGGTCAAGAGAGTCTGCAGCTGATGTCGAATGGTGTCCGGCTGCTTGTCTTTGCCTACTTCCAGGCACTGGTGGACACGGAGCGTCGCTGATCGATCCAGAGTCCGTCTGCTGCCCATGCCCATGAGCGCTCCAACAGAACTGGTGCTGTCCTGATTCTCGTCTGTGCTACTGCGAGACCTCTGTGACCTAGGAATCAAACCAGTGATCCAGCCCGGTTGCTGCAGTTGATGGGACACTTCAACGGATGAGGCATTGGATGCTTTGCTCAAGGACAACTCATCCACTTCGTCTAGTGAAGGCATCCTTGTAGATCCTGAAGACTCGAATGGAGAAGTTTTGGTCTTGTGATCGTTAGACGCTTCATCGGGTAATTTTTTGGAAGAAGATTCCTTTGCTTTGCTTTTCTTCAAGTAGTTTGTAAATGATGCACAGGCTGCTCTGGAGTTCTCGTCGTCCTCGCCATCAATATCCTCTAGGGAAGTCTCTTTTTCCAACACAACGCTAGCTTGCCCTTCATCAGCCTTCTGCCAAAAGTAATTGAAAATCGATATCCGTTGCTGTACCTTGGCGCTCTCGACCACGTCAGCACCCATACAAGGTCCATCCTCGATCATGTTGTCTTCTTCTTCTTCAGGAGCGGAAGGATCGTTGCAAAGTTGCTCTTGTTGATCATCTCCTTCTGGTTCTGGTTCCAACGGCTGCGTGGGTGGTTGCGCGATTTCTTGTTTTGTGGAGTCTTTGGCATCAGCCTCTTGTGCAATTTTGGCCAATGCTTGTTGATACTCACCTGCAAATTGACAGGTATATCGGTCTTGGACCGAGGCAGCTTCAAAGTTGAAATTGTTCCATTCCAGATAGGCACGAAAACGTTCGTTTCCGCCATAACGCATGTGATTCATTTGCTCGTTGGACCAGCAATCATGCACAATGGAGCGAACATGGGATACTTTGTTTCCCATGGACCTAGATCGATGTAATAGAGGTTCCGAGCAAGACATGACAAGGCACGATGAGATTGGAAAACATGCGCACGATGTAGTAGACCTTTTTTTTAGCAGGTGAATACTTACTGATGAATCAAAGAGCAGTCGGCACAGATCAGGACCCCAAAGGTCACGGAACCACATTCCGTGTCGGATGTGAGGCCACAGTCAAGGCATACATTATTCCCGGGAACTCGTTTCAGCTGTTGGTACTCGAAGGGGTCCATTTCTGCACCCAAGGAGACTTCGGATGTATCTTCGTACATGACGGCCGAAAAGTCCAAGGAATCAGACGAGTCCTCCATGCTACGACGAAACAGGCTGCTTCGATTATTCTTAGTACCAGTCAATACTGTGCTCCGTGTCATGCTGTCTTGTTGTTTTATCTCCGTCTATAATCCTAGATTTCGCCACTTTATGAGTTTCTTGCTTATACCATTCAGTGCCGTGTATGGTTTTCAGTATTGATGGATTTTGGATGGAACAACTGCAAGTAGCCAACAACAGGCGCTGTTTGTCTTCCACAGGGGACTTGAACGGTGAAGCTCGTTTTAGCTGGCAGTTCGCAAGGAAGGAACAGATCGTGCCAAAAGATGCTTTGGCATGAAAAGATGTATGCCAACCTGGTTTTTCGCGGGTAGACGAAGAAACTCGTTGGTAGAAAAGAATCGTCTGCGGTCACCGTTGTTGGATCAAAATAATGATATACGTAGCGAACAAATGTTCTCGTAGTTGCAGACGTTGCTACCACTAATTACTCCGCACGGAGTTGATCTTGCACGATGATGTAAGAATACGTAATCATCGAGTAGCTAGCTACTGGAGGCTTGGTAGCCTACACCGTAGAAAAGGCATGCGCTAATAATATGCCACGAGTGGAACCGGCAAGACAGAATAAGTCTGCAAGGCTAGCTATCTAGCCTAATGACTACTAGAGGATGCTCCCCTTGCTACAACAGCATGATTGCATAGAACGCTAATGTTCCGCGTCTCGCAAATGAACGAAGGAATCGAATGCACCTTTTGTGACCCATCACCGGTGAATGTTCTCCAGTTTTGGGGAACGGAAGACTTCTTTGAGTGGGGAGGGAACAATGAATGACTGAAATGAGAGAAATGAGTTGCATTAAGCGCCCAAAGAGGACGCCAAGAATGCATACCTGTGATGGCCCGACTCCTCTTTGACGGGTAACGTATCAATTGAATCAAACAAACAACAAAACATTGACAGATCCTGCCATAGTTGATGAGGCCCATGCGACGGAACATTAAGTCATCTTGGCTTCGGGTTCCATTTCGAGTGCTCCTATTTTCGCCGATCGGGGTTCTTGCTTGAGAACGATGAACAGAACTGTGAAAAAAACTACAATGCACAGGAGACTGCTCCAGCCAACAGTCATAATTCATGAACCTTGTGACACAATCTACAGTACCCATGTGCATCATTTTTATCTTTGCTTTTCTTTGTCTCCCAACTCCAAAGAAATCTATGTTGCAGAGCCAATGCAGCAAAATGTGAACAACATCAATTGGTTTCTAAGCGTTGTTGCAGTTGCAATGTCAAGTTGGTTTTGTTCCTTTGCTTTCTTTCTTCTTTGTCCTTTGAAATTTTGCATTTTGCTGAGAACAATTGTGATGGATTTTTGTCAAGCATTGAACACAGGGGAGGGATGGAGGAAGCTTCAACTCACTTTCGAATTGCCACAATTAATTGTTTGAGTGTGTGAACTGCTGCTTGATTGTGTCTTGAGCAATTAGTGTTTCTCTCAGCATTTCTTTTGGTCACATTTGCACACTACCTTTGAACTGCGGATGAAGGTTAGAACCTGTGCTTGATCGCGAAGCTCTGAACGAAGATGTCTTTCATCGACAAGTGCAAGAAGTCATTAAATTGCAACAACTGGACCATTGGAGCATGTTTCCCAATGAGCCCATGAGGGAAATCAAAGTGGCTCCTTGAAAAGTTCAAGATTGAACATGCGAAAGAACAGGCAGAAAATTAGGCCCTTGTCTCAAGCATGAAGGGCAAACAAGTCATCATTGCTTGCAACTGAAGGACACATGCATCAACAAAATGGATCACTGGACAACATGGCATGGCAACAAAAAGAAGCCCCTGCATTAGCAACTGAAGCTTGGCAGCAGCCAAAACACAATTTGAAAGACAAGAGATCACTTTGAGTTACTCTCAGAAGAGCATTTGCAAGAAAACTATCAAAAACTTTTAAGATTTGTTTCAAAACAACTCAAAAGGCACATTGTTGTCTTCTGTCTATTACATTTTTTGTGCATTTTGGCTCCTCGCCAGTCTAAAATGTCTGGAACTAACAACACAATAACAGTTGGTCACTTTTTTCAACATTGCTGTTCTTTTTGTTCACAACAAACTGTTTCTCTGGAAAGTCACCATCAACATGCGCATGCCTGAGCATAATTTGAAAAAGCCAAGTGCCAACAAAATGCTGCAGCAATAACCAATGCTGCACAGTGAATGAAGTCCAATTTGCAGGTGCAAAGTTGAATTCCAAATCAATTAAGAAAGATCACCCTCTGGTTTGTGCTTGTTCACGTCCAACAAAGATAGTTATGCACATTCAACTTGGTTCATTTGTTCAAAACAAGAACAAGAAAATGGAAGGATTAACAACAATGATTCTGTTGTGACCATCAGTCAGATCAGCCAACAACAAAAGAGCTTGATCAACCAACAATGATTGACCAATCCAAAGGCAGTAAAAAAAAATTAATTTTTTTTCCACACAACCACAAAATGAGCTTTTCAGATGCACCCAGAAAAAGCAAAAATGGATAACCATTGTGAAAAACAAAACGTGTTGAACAAACACCAACATGTTAACTTAAGAAGTTATTTGTGGTCATCCTCACCGTGGAATGCTAATGAAATGCTGCACAAACAACATTTAGTGTTACAGACAATGAATGGATCACAATCATGATAGAAAAGTTTGCTTGCAAAAATCCATGAGTTTTTATGATCACTGATTGTTCCACCTTTGAGTTGATTTTCAATGAATGTCTTCATTAGCCAGTGATGAACTGGTTCTCGGACCATTTGCTTTGAGGTTGTCATCAAAAGAAGCTAGTTGATTGAACCCTTTTTGTCAAATTGAGGCAACATCCAGATGGAATTCAAGTCAACAAATCAACATGTTGCTCTTTTCCCCAAAGAACACATCCATGTGTCAGAAGGCAATCTTCGAACTCTCAAGGAAGACAAACAACACTGTCATTTTTTTGTGCAAGTTTCTGGGAAAAATCACTCACACTTGCAATAAAAACTTCACCAGCAACAATGCAACTTTGCAACATTTGACTTCTGTCAACGACTCAGACATCGCCTGCATCACCAGTCAGTGACACTTGCTGTTTTTGCGTTCATGGCAACCATGGTGATGGTCATTTGGACATGCATTCTTTGCATCAAAACACAGACTGTTTCTGATTTTTCTTTAACTCCTTCATTTCGGCTCATCCTTTGCATCCTTGCAAAGTTTGGGTGTGACCATGCAAGATTGAAGCTCTTTGCATGTTTTGTGACAACACTGCTTGAACAATGTCATTGACACTGGACACTTTGCAGTGTCAATTGTGGTCAAACTCGCATCAATTTTTTGAGGGGAACCACCTGTTTTTCCTTCAACCTGTTTCATGCTTCCTATGGTTTGTCATGCTGTTGCACACAAAATGATGGTGACAACAGCACAAATGTGCTAGTTGGAACATTCTTCATTCCTGCATTCCGTTTTGTTTCAAACAATTTCCTCTGTTGTCGGCATTGTCCTTGGTCGCTTGATGTTTGCATGCAACTCACCTTCTAGGTGATTGACAGTTTGCTGTTCAGCTGACTTGAAAAACATTTGATCCATTGCTTTCAACACATGATCAATGCAGCTCATGTCAGAAAGAAATTCATGAAATGTTGCTTGTGCAATTCATTGAACTAACACTTGCGTGTCTTTTGTTGGACAAGTGGATGTCCCATGTTCTCTGTTTTTTTCTATTCTCCACAACCCTGAGAGTCTCAAATTGCTTAGGCAACTGGCACAATTCCATTGGAGATGGCATGCTGCTAGCTAGCAGTTGGATGACATGTGGCCAAGAATTCCCCTGTGCGCCTGTGGGCAGTGGTGGCTAGCCACAGCAGCATCAGGTAGGACCATGATGGGCACCCCACGCAGCCACTGTGCGTCTGTTTCAAAGACACGACGACATCATTCAAGCGAGCGATGCTGTCACTGGAACGTTGCCAGTCATGCGTTAGCCGTTAAAATTGTGTGACAAAAATGTCACACTGTTTTTTATCACATGATGTTGTCACATGATTTTCGAAAATCGTGTGAAAAATTTGTCACATGATTTTGTCACATGATTTTGATTGGTCCATTTGACATTGGGGTTTGGATTCAATTGACGCTGTTTTGAACCGTTGTTCGTTTTGCTTCCAACTGTTAAATGATTCCACAGAAATTATGTGATAAAATCCGTTGAATCATGTGACAAAAACATCACACTGTTTTTTGTCACATGATTTTGTCACATGATTTTCGAAAATCGTGTGAAAAATTTATCACATGATTTTATGCACGACTGGAAACGTTCCTGCATCCATGCATTCGCATTCGATTCCCAAAAAATGATAGGTGTCGCGCGAAGCGCGACAGTGTCGCACGAGCTCCCAGAGAGAAAAGAAGGGGGGAAGCAACACGCATTCACACAGCAGGGTGCATGCCATGCTTTTGCACCCACAAAACACAACAGTGTTGAACACAAAATGCACCCCACAAATGGATAAAACAACTGAGAGCTCTTGCATGCTTCACGATGCTCCCATGCTTGTTCACAGCGTTGTTTTGCTTCTCAGGTGGTGGTTATTCCAGTCAACACTCTGACCCAGTTAAGAAAGCTGGCACTTTTTCTACACAAAAACTAGGTGCTGTCAGTCGTGTTGTAACGTTTGTTTAACTGATGTCGCGGACTCTCTCGCCGTCCCTCTCTCCATGCCTAAGTAAAATTTTGAATTTGAAACTGCATAGGAACAAACGGCATGCTGGCACGCTCGCGCCAACAGCTCTGGCAGTTGGCCGTGATGCCTTTCATCATTTTTGTGCAGTCTCACAAAACAAAACCAAAGATCATTCAGTAACAACTACTCCAT
>Ga0163148_10004894_pt1 | contig 13742 bp, 5 predicted proteins | sample OliLakLV19MP7P2_FD_148606 | JGI IMG/M metagenome (GOLD analysis project Ga0163148, IMG submission 148606) | Freshwater microbial mat bacterial communities from Lake Vanda, McMurdo Dry Valleys, Antarctica- Oligotrophic Lake LV.19.MP7.P2 | ecosystem: Environmental > Aquatic > Freshwater > Lake >...
CTCATTTCTCTGTGATGGGAATTTCCATGCCAGAAAGTGTTCCAGACTCGCTAGTAGACGACAAGCCCTGTCGCTTCCGTGGCTGTCGTCGAACTTTCATTTTGTAGCATAGCCTGTTGCATTTTCTGTCTTTGTCGTGCATCGTAGAGAAGCAGCAACAGCACCACTGCTTCTATAGAACAAACAACGACCACAAAGGATACCAAACCATCAAAACATTCTTGGGGAACTTGGTAGGGATCGTGACTTTTCTGGAGCATGACGGTAATGAAATGATGGTTGATATAACAGGCCCCCGAAAGAAAGATAACCAGCAAGCCGGCACTTTGTATGACGGAATCTCCCAAAAAGCAATAGAGGAAGAATCCAACACCCCACCAATTGACCAATTGAATGAGTCCCTTGATAAATTCTCCCGCGTATTCATGCTGGTCACTTATAGTGGCATTGCCGTCATCGGCTTCAAAAATAGGTCGGACAGCACAATCCGTGCCTTCCGAGAGGGGCTGGTACACACTGTACAAACTCGATAATAACAAAAGCGAAGTGATGCCTGTGTGAATGCCCCGGGCAATCTGTCCAGCTAACGTTGCTGTTGATGTTGTTGGAATCGTTTGACTGCCGTTGTTCGTATTGTTGCTGTCCATTGATTCACTACGATAGTATTTGGTTTAGATCCCACACAATACTCTGGTGAGTTAGCCGAATAACTAAAAACTAAACCCCAGTAGTTAGATGCGGTGGATGAGTGACAGAACTGCTGCTGGTGTTTTGTTTGTTGAGTATCGTACCGTAGTATGGTGGTGAGTATCTGTGAAGTGATTGCGTCATAATACCAAACGTAACCCGCCGTGTTAAAAAAATTGAAGTGGTGCTCGAACATGTCTGTGCACAAACCGGGGTTTTAGAAAGATCCACCGGTCGCACACGCCTCACTTGCAAAATGTCAGGCCATGTCTTCAACATGCATGTAGCAAACTCTTGTCGCATGCTGGGGATTGACCCCAACCCCAGGAATGACATCAGCAAGAGCTCACCTGGCTCACTCTTAAATGCAGACTAGCTGTAAGTGAGGTCTCTTGCCTAGTAAGGAGGCCCTGCTCTGCCCATCTGCAAATGGAGACAAATTGGGGCATGCTCACTGTTGACAACTGTCAGACATCGGTTGACAATTGCAAACTGGACATGGCTTTGATCACCAGCCAACAGTGAAACTCCATCACATGATTCTACAATTGTGTTGAATTTGAAACTTTTTAGGTTTAAAATTCTGTCCACCAACAATCCTCGGAAACAAAATTCAAACATTGCAGGCCTTGCCTGCAAATGTTGGGAAACTTGTGATGTCAAAAATCTCCAAATCACAAAGTTTTCAGATCCAAAGCAGTTGTGGCTGTCATCCAAACTTTTTGTCTTGGCAGTTTTTGAGACAATCAACTGTCACCAAACTGATTGAAAGTCAAAGTTGAAATCAACAAGTGTTGAGATTGTGCTCCGGTTGGTGTGAAAGTTGACCCTCCATCACAACTCAACCAAGGATCAAGTTGATGGATGTCAAACAATGACCTTCACTTGCTATGATTGTCTGTTGCAACAATCTTGACCTGTTTTTCTTGCAAAAATTCATGCAACAAAATTAATTTCCAAATTGATTAACAACGCGTCCAAAGGGCACGGATTGTGTCAAACAAGACAACTGAAACATTGGAAAGCAAGTTGCATGAGTTGTGCAATGAGTGGAAACAAGATGCAGTCTGTTTTGACTTCACTTTAACTGCAGATGATGAAGTCAGTGCTCAAGATAAAACAATTGACACTTTGTCTGATGTCAATGCAAAGAAGTGTTGTTTTTGATGAAAGCAAGTTCAGCCTTCTTGTTGAATAGACAAGGGCCATTTGATGTGAAAATGAAGAAGTGCAAAGAAAAATTAGTTTTCTTTGTTTTTCAAAATGAAAGACAATGTGGGAATTCTCATCAGCATTTGTAAAAGTGCAGGAAAAATGTCATGAAAGGAGAAATTGTGGTGTTCAACAGAATGTGCACACCCATGATGACACCCCTGAATTTGCTGCTCGAGCACAGTGGCTGATGAACTGCAGCTGCTGCTCTTGTCAACTATCACCCATGTTGTTGTCCATCTGTTGTCATGTCAAACAACACTTGTTGTGCTTTTGATCTGCTGGAATTGATGCGGCACAGCTCAAACTAACCATGCCATTGGTTCTGGGCCAGGACCCCAAACCTTGCAAGCATTTTGGAGGTGATTGTTGGCAGCAGACCTGGCAACGCTCCAACCTTTCCCTCCTTCTGAGCTGACAGCATGTGTCCAATCTTGGGTGTCCTTTCCGTGGAGCAAAAGCGCAGGCTGGGCGTTCCATTGGTGGACAATGTTGGGTAGAGTTTCACACTTGCACACTTGCACTTGTGCACAAACAGAAAGGCAACCCGAAATTCAAAGTCATCCTTTTCTGGGTGCCCGGAATAAGTGAAAAGTCATTTGCTTTGCACAAACAGCCAGACAGCTCCGACGTCCAATGTCAAAGTGTTGTCTCATGTGTGACTTTGTTGGTTCAAAAAGAGGCCAATGGAGCAGTTCGCTGCTTTTTGCATGATGACACTGACGAAGAAGCACAACCTCTTGACAAGGGGTGACACTTTGGGGGAAGGGGGAATCAGTTGTCCCGACATGTCATTTTGCAGTGCTTTCACATGGTGGGAGAAACAGAAAGTTCTTGGGATGACAACAAGTCGTAAGAATTCTATTCTCCCACCTTGCTTCTAATTCTCCCAAACAGTGAAAAGTCATTTGTTTTCTCCCGCTGCGGGAAAAGTGCACACAATGACTGCTGTGATGACGTGATGACTGATTTTCCCCCAGTTTCAAAAGGGGGATTAGGGGATGTTTGCTTCTTCTGGGGAATGGATCCGATGGCCCCACCACTTCTCTGGTGCCATTGGCATGCTACGACTGCGGATAGGCAACGGTACATCTAGAAACTGCATGACTACAGATCATGGCAATGGAAACACTAAATGTTGTATTTTTTCTATGACCATGGATTCGACCAAATATACCCACAGTGTTGTGATATAACGCCTGAATAAAACACATCGCAGTTTTAGGATACTGGAACAGCCCCTAGAAGAGTTGAGATGCAGTCTGTTTTGTGTGCTTTCTTTGTAGCTGTGGATTCATTAGGTCTGCTCAGGGTGTGTCGAGGCTACGGAAAATTTGACTTTTCCCCGTAATGGATATGCAGCGAAAAGAAGGCATAGTTGCTACTAAGCATGGTGTAGCCGAATGATAAACCTAGCTAGTTCTACTAGCCTGAGGAGGAGGAGGAGGAGGTGCATTCATAGGGACCTAGACTGCGAATAAAAAATTGCTTCAGACGAACCATTTTTTTTTGTTACAATAGGAGCACTAGTACTATTAAGATTGTAGCCAATTGTCAAGTGCTGGACAGTTTATAGAACAAATAGCATTTGCAATTTTTACAACCACAGCAATGGGGCCATCCCCAGAATACATCCGACCGTAATCCCACCTGCCGATGACCCCAACACAATGGCTCGTGTTTTGGGCAATTGCCATTGGGCCGGTTCCAATTCGGGAGTGGGCACGCCCATGCGACCCGCAAAACTTTGAACGACACCACTCATGCCGATCCCTGCCACATCGCTAAAGGTATTGCCCAAAGCCGCCGCGGCCATGGTACTGAAACCCATGGTTTGACAAAAGTGCATATCCAGGAATTCGCCCGCCGTGAGCATTAAAAAATTATCCAAAAATCCAAATCCCAAAAAGGGCAAGGCGGTACAGAGGGCTAATTGTCGATAGTTTTGAAAGGAAACGGGCGGAACAACCGTGTTCTCGTCCGTGTTCTTGTATTGTCGTTTTCGGGGCATTTTTCGCTGACTAAAATAGGCATGAAATTCTTCTTGACTAATCGTCCCGTCGTCGTTTTGATCCATTTTCTCAAAAACCTTTTCAATCGTCGTTTTATCCACCTCATTTTGATCTACCAGGGGAGCAGGAGCTGTATTGGGATCCTCTTCCAACCAACGTCGAGATAAATCTTGTCGCTCGTCCCATGACAAGTTTTGAATGATTTTCCATGTTTCATCAATATGGTGATAGGATTTCAGTTTGGGTTGGTCTGCTGGTGGCGTCGTGGAATGGTATCTGTACCAGTCGTTATAGGCGACTTTTAGAAGCCGTCGTCGTAGTGGGAAAAGGCGATAGGTCTGTTGTGTGGCCATCATGGGACAAGTTACTAATTGTATTGTTAATGCAGAGTAGAACAGGGACTGCTGCACTTGGTTGCTTGTCTCATGGCGACTCTCATCGCTCACTCAACTGATGCTGTAGTAACTGATGAAGAAGAATCAATGAATCTTCTTGCGGATTTCTTTGCTTCCGTTTCGTACGTTATTGCAGTTAGGGTTAGGGGATTGTGCAGCAAGAGCTGTTCGATTTTTTGCACAACTAACCCCTGTGCAAATCAACTCTTAAAGCAGTTGGAAAATGGAAGGGATTTCACTAAGGGGTGCAGCAGAAGCCAGTGGTGTGAAGCTGCGCTTCGCTCTTGCCCAGGAGGGGTGCAGCAAAGAGTGTCTTGATGGAGAAGTAGATGTGTGGCATGGCCAGTCGGCTCACTCCTCGCTTCGCTCGTCGCTCCCCTCCTGTGCATTGCATCCCAAGCATGGAGACCCAGTGAGACAAGCATTGTTAAGTGAATAAAATTTTCTTTCCGTGTCTCAAATGAAGCAGTTTTAAGTCGGAAAACGTCTTATCTACTGCAATCCTTCGTGACTTTGTGCTGGTGTGTTTTAACATGGTTTAAGATGAGACATAAATGGCTCTGCGCTCACTTTCTTAAACTACCTAGTATGTACTGTTTTTACACAGTGAGGGCCTGCAATTTTTTTGCACAACCACCCCCTTTACAAATCCCCTCTTAAAGTCATTCGAAAATCGAAAGGACACAAAACACATGATTAGATGGCAGAACAGGTCCTTCACAAAAGGATGACAATGCCTAGCAGCAGTCTCAACAATTCATCTGTAACTGCTATCCAAAGAGTAAAGCTAGAGAGTTGTGCTGCTACCTCTCAGTTTGTAAGGGCTAAAAATGTTCTGCGACCAGGAACATGCGAATGGCCCACAGTTGACTCAATTTCTTTGTTGCGCTTGAATTTCTCAGTCCATGCACATCAAGCAACCCCTCTTTGTTAAACCTTGTAGTTTCTTAAGTAGCCATTCCTGGTGTTGTTTCAAATGTCATGTGGTCTGGCCATCCTATTAGCGAGCCAAGCTGCCATCCAAAAATCTAAGTTCGGCGATGCTTGGACAGATCGAGCAGCAAACCTTTTCAAAGCAACCTGACATTGTGGATTTTCTTATTTTGACAGCAAGTGGGCTCTCTTGTTCACAGTGCCTACTGTCAACAAATGTTGTAAGGATTGTTCTACAAACCCTGTGGAATTGGATTTGCATCTGAGAGCACCCAGCAGTGTTGTGTTCCTCAAAATGTCCGTCTGCTTTTGTCAACATCTGATTGCCCCACCCAACTTGAAAGAAGCACAACACCAAAATTGACAGTCAATCTTGGGCTGACAAAGTTCACTTCCAATGAACATAATCAACTGTGTCCTTTCTGGCCACAAATGACAAATGAAATAGTCTGGAACGTGAAAATTTGTTAGTGTTACAAAAAGCTTGCACAAGTGAAGAACATCATGATGGGGTTTTCGAGGACCAAACAGTCTTTGTGCCATGCACCATTTACCCAACAAGGTTAGGGCTAATCACCTGAACCAGGGATTTGTGACTCATGTTCGTGAATCACTCACTCTTCAGTGCTGCGGGACTAGTGGACATTAGTTGTGTTGTGCACTGACAGCAAAGAAGCTTGCCCAGGAGAGCAACGAACAGTCATCAAGACTGAGCGCCTACATGAGATGACAGCTGCACATTTTGACCGCCGCAAAATGCCCAGAAGACGTTTTGTTCTGGATGGTGCAACACAAGCTATCGCCACAGACCGGTCATGTCCCAATTGGATGACAAGCCCATAACTGGCACGCCAATTCTTCACGTAGAAGCATCATTCATCACATCAGAGAAGAAGCATGGTTTACCTCAGTGGAGAGACGATTGCGCTGAGGGACCTTGAGCCCAACTTCTCTCAAATGTTACATTTGGTTCGGTTCATTTCCAAGCTTGTAATTTTCATTACAAACACTCAAAAGGCCTGTGGCTTTTAGAGCATTGCATTTGTGTTTCATGATTTTGTCTGTCTTTGTCAAAGTGCATCCAAGATGCTGCAAAATCCAGTGTGGCCAAATTGACTCTTCAACACATCTTGAATTGCATGCACTTTTTTGGGTTCAGAGGAATTTAGGCACAAATGTCAACTGTTTTGTGTCTCTGCATGTGAATGTTTGCACCACAAACCACGGACCCCATGCAATTCTAGAGAGCACACGTGAACTGGCAATCACATCAAGTGCTTCCAGCTCTCGTTTGACACAATTTGATCACTGTGCATAGAAAGAGCTGCCAAATGTTTAAATGTCTGATGAGCCGCTGAATGTTTACCCCTTTGGGTGGGTTCAGAACTCAGTGCACTAGCCATCTAATGGAATAGCAGGACCATGCAGCACTCAAGCACTTGACCAGTCCAATGGGTTTTCCTATTTCAAAACCCTCAGAGAGATTTTATGTTAAATCTGTTGGTTTTTAAGAACCCTCTGAGGGTTTTGATTTGTAAATGTGCCTTTTTAAACCCTCTTGTGACATGAGGGTATGTCAAAATGTTTACACTTTTACTATGCAAATTAACACCTTCTTGGAGAGGGTTTCAGAAAAACCCTCTGAAAGGGTGAGGGCATTTAATGAGAACAAGAAGGTTTTCAGAAACCTTCTTAGAGTTTCTTAAAACCCTCTGAGAGTTTCATGGCAATTCGTACTTATGGTATGGCTATGTGCTGGTCCAGGCAACAATGGTTTGTCCTTGGTTTTGAAAATATAGCATTATTTTTACATTTTCAGTGCGTGGCAATTTTCAAAAACTATGACACTAATGCTCTCCTATTCTTAAGGTCGTCTGCAACAATGTAACTACTAAATCGCTGCCAAATAAATCAACATGCAAGGTTTGAAAATAATTAAAAGCTAGAGTTAACTGCGACTAGTTTTCTTTTTAGCAGAGCACCTACTTTGGGTAATCCACGTGCTGCTCCCGGAGTCTCAAGTAATTCGAAATCGCAACGGCCCCCCACTCCTCATATAGCTCAATGGCGCGATTCATCAGTTTTTGGGATTCCTCGGCACAGCCGCAAAGTCGTCGTTGTGCCATGGCGGCGCGTTCAAAAGCCAGGGCATGATATTCCATAGCTCCTTCTTCCTTGGCTTTTGCTTGGGCCATGCCATACCATTCCATGCTTTTTTTCAAATTCTTGTTGAGTATCTGCATCTCCGCCTTCAAAAGGTAAACCATCGGTTGAACGTAGGACTGATGAGCTGCCATCTTTTCCAGTTTCTTCAAGACACGCCGAGCGGAAGCAATGCGCTTCCTTCGTTTACTCAAGTGCGCAGCTTCCAAAAGAGTCATGGCATCGTAGAAATAGTGGACAATGATAAAGTTCGTAGACTTGCATGTTTCCTCAAAGGACTTCACAATCTTCCGATGCTTCAATGCAAGATCAATATCACCAAAATGATAAGCCAAAACCATTTGTAGTGCAGCCCAAGTGCTATCCTGTAGCTGGAAACTCATCTTGTCATCCTTTACGGGGCAAATACAGGCATGGCCCTCCTCTTGGCGTTCGAGGATTTTCGGGTCACTTGTCTTGCCCAAGACATTCAGCAAAAACCTTTGCAGAAGAAGGGACAACGAGAGCCACGGCCCCTTCCTATATTGTCGTATGAATATCATGTATTGGTCAAGCCTACTTTCCACCACGGAAAGTTGCTCGCCACCAATGTAGCGAGACATCGAATTGGAATACGCCGTCATCGCTGCACTTTCATAATCGCCACTGTCCAACCCGGCGGCAATCCCGGCTGGAAGATGATCGAGACTCTCTAAGATGGGCTTTTTCCAAGGATAAATGGCAGCATACACAAGAAATTGCACTCGTGAGAACCATTTTGACCTGGCATATTCATCTCGCAGAACCATCTTGTGACCGAGCTCTGCAAACCGACAAGCTTGATCATAGTCTCCGACATGAGTCATGATCATGGCGTACGACACAAGACCAAAGCCGGATGCATCACTGAGTCCATATTTCAGTGACAAATTTACTAATCGACAAAGGATGAAAGGGAACCAATCTGGTCCTCCACAATAAGCAGAGGCAGCCATGTGCGCTAGAACATGCATGGCTGCCATTTTGTAATGGTTATCCATGGGTGGAAGAGACAAAAGCTCTTCGTCTGATTTGGCTTTTAATTTCTTCTGAAGCTTGACAATATCCATGATCAAATAGACAGGTCGAGGTTTGGACGGAAAGCTTTCCCCAAGCGTCTCCGACAGCACTCGAAAGCCCACCTGGAGGGCTTCCGCAAATTGTCCCCGTTCCGACAAGGAGAGAATGCGGGTAACATTGGGTTGGATTTCATCGCGGGGAGATCGACAATTCATTAGGATTTCGTCGATGGTCGAATCCAGCTTTTCAAATTCATCGCACGACAGATCCGCTTCGGCCAGGCTATTGAAGAGATTCAAGCTCAAATGGTATTCGTCCCGCCAGTGACGTGGTCCAAGGAGATCGACGCCTGTCTGGAAATACATGCGAGCCGTAGCAAAGTCTCCCGCTTTGGATGCTTTGGTGCCTGCATCCAGGGCTAGTGCTGCTAAGCCATTCTTATCCACTTCACTTGTGAGGAGTGGAATCCCCAAAATCAGTTGGTTCACGACCAAGAACAAGTTTTCCTGCAACTCTGTGGGTGTCAAACCTTCGTAGAGAGTCCTGCCGATCGTAACGTGCATCATGGTGCGTTCTTCCTCGGGTATCAGCGCATAGGATGCTTGTTGGACTCGGTCGTGGGAAAAGGCAAACTTGCCGGGACGATTCATTTGCTTGACAGCCATTTGTGCATCGACGGCATCTTGCAAGGCAAGTGCCAAATCCATACCGTCGCTCAACATGGTGACATTGGTACTCCCATTCAAAAGTAAACTCAACATGGAGGAATCAAATTCCGCTCCAAGACAGGATGCCATGATCAAAATCTTTTGACATTTCAGGGGCAGTCGTTTTATTTGAAAGGCCACAAGATCGACAATGTCCAAACTATGAAATCCACCTTGCCAATGAGCATCGTTCCACACCAACTGATATGAAGCAGCAGTACCATTCGATTGTGTATTGTTATCAATCATATGTTCTGCCATGAGGACTCCTTCTTCATACAGTGCCTTTAGGTAGTAGAGCATAAACAAGACATTGCCTTGCGTCTTGTAGTGTATCACTTGTGTCAAGGGCAGACACACGGCGGGTGTTTGTTGCAAGACATGTGCCACTAATGAATTGGCATCTTCCAAGGGCAAATTGGGCACGTCAATATGAACAATGGAGGCTCCCTTTTCATCCTCCAATCGACGCAATACAGAAGCAAATTGATGTGAATACGAGACTTCATTGTCACGACAAATCCCCACCACCATGAGACCCTCAATTTTGGATTCATTGGCAATCAAGCTTTCCAATAAATGTAAGGATCCCATGTCGGCCCATTGCAAATCATCCAACACCAGCACCACGGGAGATTCTTTGGACGCCACGACTTGAAACAATTTTGCCAAGGCCCCCTTGAGACGATCTTGTTGCGCACTCAGTGAAAAAAAGGAAGTTGGGTTTTTCTTTTCGTCCTTGTCGCCAGTACGAGTGTTCTTCAGTACCAGAGGTCCCAAACTTGGTACCAATCCACACAAGACATGAAAGGCTTCCATTCCAATTTGTTCTAGAAAGGCGTGGCCCAAAGAATGGGTGGTGTCGCGTTGTTGCAAGCACAGGACCAGTTGGGTCAAGGCCACGGCAATCGGACCGTAGGGTTCCGGTGTTTGTCGTTGATCAAATTTGCCCAAGAGAAACATGCCTTCATAATCCTCCTGCACCAACGCTTTTAAAGCACGCTGCACCAAGACAGATTTTCCGGTACCCGATTTCCCCGCGACCAAACAAAGTTCTGGTCGTACATTCTTGCTATTCGAGACACGCCGTAAAAACATGTCTTGGAGTTGCTGGACTTGCTGCTCTCGACCATACAGAATGGACCATTGTCCATGCTTGTTCCAATTCAATTTGGGGCGAAAGTACTTTCCAGTACCAACCATGGGACTTGCCCCTGCAGCAGCAGAGGAATGGCAAGACGAATGCTTTGGTAAAGACAATGGCTGCCTGGGAGGATGAGAAAGGGAGGACTCCTCCTTACACTTGCTGGGAAGAGACGACTCCAGAGCCGACTCACTGATCAGACTATGCTTCATCATTCGAACATTCTGTTGGCTTTCCAGCATCTTGGGCTGCTCCTGTAGCACCACCCATTCGGACCGCATCGTGGGTTGCTTTTCTACTATACTTGCAGAGATCCTTTCTCTGCTCGCCTGATGATCGTCATGGATTGGAGTAACTGCTGGCATTGTTGTTACTGTAGGTAAAGGTCATCGAATTAGGTCATTCACTTTCGCTGATGCGAAAAAGAAAACCTGAACACTAATGGCAATGGAAGGACTTTGGTCTGTTGATTCATTAAAAATTGAAAGTAAAAAACAGTCCACCTGCCAAGCCATCCATCAACAGTGGAGATGAACATCATTGTTTCAACACCTCTCATGTAAAGGCTTGCCCTTGCGGACAATCATGTGACTCTTCATGAGACAAATTCAATCAACGAAACACAGTGAAGTTTCAGGCAATGACCCACAATTGGTTTCAAAAGGTTGCCTTGTGATCATTGCTTTTTTTAATTGGGAACCTGAGACTGCTTTTTGATTAACAGTTTGAACATTTGGTTTGAAATTTTCATGCATTTCAGTTCACCAATTGGTCCTTCATTGTGTTTCCTCTTTGTGTCCTTCTCGCTCGCAAGTGGATTGACCTGTTGTCAACACACACAAAGTGCACCTGTGAAGCAGTTGATGAGTTGACCTCACTATGAGTTTGTGTCTTCCAGTTGAGGCTGTTTTCTCCTGACGAGTCTTGTCTTTGTTGTGATCTGAGAGAATTGGGCTTGGTCACTTTAGGTACCCTAATCTTTGTGTTTGCACGTCTTCGGTTGCACTGAAGAACACCTGAGAAATTCTGATCAACATGAAACCATCCTGGAGGCTGTGTTGCATGTGAGTTAGTGTTTGTCACCCCACACACTGTTTTCCATTGTGCCTAGCTTGAACTGACCTAACAAGCAGGGCTCAAGTTTTGATGAGCGGGGAATGAGCCCAGTGTGAGACCGGAACATGTGTGCCCCACAGAGATCGTCGTGCATCCATGAACAATCACCAGATTGTTTGCATCAAAGTCAATGGGAATTTTTGGTTCATTACCAGCAATTTTTGAATGGCTGCTGCTGAAGTTATCCTGTGGATCTCAGGATCATTTTGCCCGAACCCACGTTCACAGAGGTTTTGGGCAATCGGAGAGACTTGGGCGTTGTTTGCCAAGAACAGTGAACTTGTTCATTGTGGAAGAAGCAATGCTTGTTGTGAGAGATTCAGAGATGACACCACAGGTTGGTTCCCATTCTGTGCATTGTGAAACGACCACCTGATGTCATCAAAGACCATTTCTTTGTGTGTGCAGAGATGAGTCATTTCATGATGTCAATGCACGAAAGATCTTTAAAAGTTGTAGAAGTGTTCCTGATGGTCAGGCATCTTCCTGATGGTCCCAGTTTCTCTGGTCCCAAACTTTTAACCACTGGGTGTGGAGGTGATCAACTGTCACAGTGACACAATTCTTGAGGGAACCTGGGGTTGCGTTTGGCTCAAGACTCTGGACATCAGTCCGTCAGGACCTTTTCCATCAGGCCTAGCCATGAATCCATAGAATCTAACTTTCAATGTAGACTGGAAAGGAACTTTTTTCTGTCATTGTAGTGACTCTGTGAAGGTTTCTGTTCTGTGCACAAAGTGTGCTTGGGTCTGGTTTGTGCCCCCAATGAGTTTCCAAGTTTTGTCTGTTGGTGATGAAACGTCAAGCTTGGATCATTGATTTCAGCATCACTTAATGACACATGCCCATCAAGGGATTGACTAGCAAGGTTTTGACATTTCAAAATACATTTAAACAGTCTCATGAGCTAGCTTGCGACCCTACCATGGCCAGTTCCTTCCACAGTCAGAATGATTGTTAGAACAACTGTTCCAACTGTGCTTTCTATTCAGTCACAGATCTTTTCAGTCCTGATTCAACATTCGGAAGGGTTTAATTGGAACAAGTGTGCGGAGCAAATTAACCCCAACCGACAACCAAGGATGAGAATCCACTTTGTTTCGTTGGCCAGAAAGATCCAACCTGCAATGCGCGATAGCACACCCAACCGATGCATGCACACGACCGCTTTGGATTCGAAGAAGAAAGAAGCACCACAATGGACCTACTTCCACGACGGGGATCATAAAATACATTACAAAAACCCTACCACTACCAATATTTATTAGGCAGTCCAGTAGCTTGCTGATCAAACCTGACAATCCTCTTCTAGCTAGAGCTAGAAAAAAATAATGGCATAGTAGCCACAGGCAATGCTGTCGATTCCTTGAGAGTTTCCATGAAGATGAGAGTCCAACCACTATGGCTTTTCCTCTACCATGTCCTACTACAATTTTGGAGGACGATCCCTCTCGTGCAGCCTTCGGTAGAAGAGACATGCGCACCAGCGGAACTAGAAAATTCCGCTGAAGGTTCTTGTCCTCTACGGACACAATCAACCTATAACAAGAACAACAATGGTCGCAATAAAACGATCGATGACGCCGTCCGAGTCCCCGTCTTTTTACTACCCAGTTTGGCAGGGACTCGTCTTCGGAATTGGGGTCCTCGACACGACTGCGGAATTTTGGGGCAATATTATGATGTCGGTGGCACGGTGTGGTTGGATATCAAACGCATGTTGTTACAGACCAAATGTTGGATTCGCTGCTTGAAATTGGAGCCCTACACGCAAGGCGATTATACCGACGCGGAAGGTGGAGGTTGTCGTGCCCGTCCGGATGAAGGATTGGATGCTCTGACACAAGTCGATGAAACCGTGCCGACGGGGTATTTATTAAAGCCGCTCATTCACATGCTCGTGGCGGAAATGGGATATGAACCCGAACAAACCATTGTTGCGCATCCCTACGATTGGAGATTGCCACCCCGACATTTAGAAGACCGGGATGCGGCCTTTTCCCGACTCAAACACAAAATAGAAGGCAGTGTGGCTCTTTTTCGACGTCGGCATCCCACAAGTCCATTGCGGGGAGTCATGCTGGTCGCCCACAGTTTGGGAAATATGTTTTTACAATATTTCTTTCAATATTTAAAAGCCGAATTGGGAGAACAAGGCTTGGAAGAATGGGCCGACAAACATGTGCACAGTATGATCATGGGAGGGGCACCCTTTTTGGGATCACCACATGCCATCAAGGGCGTGTTAGTAGGCGATACCATGAGCATTCCCTTGCCCTATACCGAAGCTCAAAGTCGAGAATTGCATTCGTCTTGGGGTGTTTTTCCTTGGATG
>Ga0163148_10004901_pt1 | contig 13723 bp, 11 predicted proteins | sample OliLakLV19MP7P2_FD_148606 | JGI IMG/M metagenome (GOLD analysis project Ga0163148, IMG submission 148606) | Freshwater microbial mat bacterial communities from Lake Vanda, McMurdo Dry Valleys, Antarctica- Oligotrophic Lake LV.19.MP7.P2 | ecosystem: Environmental > Aquatic > Freshwater > Lake >...
CGATGAAACGATTTGGAGTGACGGTGCCGAATGTGCGGATGCCGTCCAAAACAAGAAATGGAAATTAATGTTGATTGATTTTGGATTTGCACGTGCCTTGGAACCCAAGGAAGTCTTTAATCAGCCTCGGAATATGCGCAACTCGATCATTGCCGAACTGCACAAACCAGGAGGGGCGATGGCAAAGGAAATGTCGGCCGCCGATGTCGCCGCAGCGGTGGCAGCCGAACATGACATGTCCGATTCGGAGGAGAGTAAAAGCGACGACGACGAAGGTGATTCGGAAGCCATTGAACGGGCAGCGGCCGCGATTGGTGGTGTCCCCAATACCATCCAAGAGGACGGGGAAGATTTGACGGAAATTCCCGAAGAGGAAGAATCCAATGGCGCTCCCAAGGTGCGGATGTCCATCAAAGAAGAAATGGATCATTACCAAGATTTGCGGAAACCACGTGCGTCCGTGACGGGCAACATGGAACCACTGGAAGAGGACGAAGTTGCGGAAGTGGAAAAGAAGTTTCCGCAGACGATACCCGCCAGGCAGCGACGAAGCAGCACCGCACGGACCAAAATGAGGTCCATGAGTGCCTTGGGAACCAAAGCCTACGCCGCACCGGAAATCAAAAAGAAGTTGCGAAAAAAGACGGCCGAAGATCACGGGAAATCGAATGCTGCTCTCACAGAATGTGTGGCAGATTATGGAATGATTGTGGACGCCTACTCGGTCGGATGGACGATGCGAGTGATCTTGACGGGTGTACCTCCCAACTGTACGATTTCACAATATGTTCGAAAGATCCAAGAAGAGGAAGAACGAGAGGCTGAAAAGAGCCAGGGAGGTTTGTTTTGCTGCTGTTCGTCTCCACCAGAAGAAAAGAAAAAGATTCGTGTTCGAGATGCCCATGATATCCCGAAAGAAGCAACTGTATTAATCACACAGCTCACGAAACCGGACCCAGAAGAACGTATTACGGTAAGAGAAGCTCAAAATCATCCATGGATTTCGGGAGGACACCATGGAGAACCAGCATGGGAATTTCCAGTGGGAGACGTTCCAAGCCAACATGGTGATCCGGTCAAACCACTGGATTGTGCCGGTGATCTGAGTGCGCTTGTGGAAGGATATCACGATGATAATTAACGATGGACGCGCACACGCACGGCTGTTATTATATGTGCAGTAAATTTTAGAGAGCGAAAGGTTGATCAGTGAAAGCTTCTTGTACAGTAGCTGTAGCCGTTGTGAACCAAGTATCTGGGCCAACCGCCGTCTAGCTAGCTAGGAGTAGAGAGAAGTGAGCCACCGTAGAGCCTGGGGCGGGCCGGCGTTGGAGCGCAGCATTACCACTATTAGGTCTATGTCTAAGTAGCTAGCATTACGGTACCATACTTAGTCGCATTACGGTACCATACGAGTGCGTTTCACTGTATCTGCTCGCCATTGGCATTGCCCACCTACTAGGTCTTCCAATCAATAATAAGCAGTTCCAGTGCTTTAGTTCAGTTCTGCCGTGTCAGTGGCTGGCGAGAAGGTGCTTGTAGCTCACCACTTCTTGCTAGCTACCGACCAGCTGGTTACTACAAGCTATCTAATTGTTGTCCCTAACAGTTAACGTGTGACGTTCCTCATTGCCACAAACGAGACACACCAGACAGAGGCAGCAATCAGCGTATGCTAGAGTATTAGTAATGGCCTACAAGGCTACAACCACGTGGGGGAGAGGTACAGTTAGCTAGCATGACCACAAGCTACTCTAGGCTTCGCCTGCAGTTCTTGGATGACCTCGTACATTCTGACTTATTAGCTAGTAGCTACCTTCGAGGGGTATTACAATAAGGATTGGGAGCCAAAACAATTTGGATGATATTGGTTTGTCCCGAATCTGGATATGATTTACCATGTTTTCAAATTAGATTTAGTGATACTCTGTGAGTCACCGACTCGGTCATTCTACGACTCGTGAATTGATTTCACTGATTCGAACCCCATGCAGCGCAGCTCCGTTGGGTTCAAGACTACCTAGCGTGCGAATGAAATCACGGTTTATTCATTGCGTTGTATAAAAAGATTACCGTGATAGAGATAGGATCGAGATCGGGGCGGCGAAGCCAATCAACATCATGATGGTTTTAGCGTTCAACAAACAGCATCCTGTCCTTCAAGCAAGATCCCTGCTGGTTGATAACCGACCTCTATCTCCCTTCATCGATCAGCAATCGTCTTGTGTATCCATCGACAACAAGTACATACATACCAGGAGAACACTTGTTAATATCTACAGCTCTCGTAGTCAGAGTTTTCAGCCAAATCTTTCTAGCCAGTAACTAGACCGACCAGAGGTTAACCTTCGTTATACTCTTGGTTGATATCATCCTTCCGTTGAAGAGAGAGAGAGAGCGAGAGCCAACAGACGCACATTCACAGTAGAATACGTAGAAAGATCCAACCAAACGACATCATGTCGAGCTTTCCCTACATGGGTCATCCGCTGTTTGCGCCTGCTTCGCAGCAGCAGCAGATGCAACAAATGCAGCAGCAACAACAGCAACCGATGCAGCAGCAGCAACAGGTAGGTGCTCTACAGTATTGTACTAGTACTGAACTGACTACTTTACAGTCATGACACCCTTTCGTGACTGCTGCCGGTATCAGCACTTGTTGAAGTCGGCAGAGTGTCTAGGTGCCTTGCCTTGCCATGCCTTTTCGTTCAATCGACTAGGGAATATATCATGCAGGGGATATTATGCAGGGGATACCAGTCGGGGGATATCAGGCATGGGATGCCTATATCTCCCGGATAACCTCGCCAGAAGAAGCAAGGGCAATACCTCGCCTTTCTCGGATGATGTCTATACTTCTACTATATGTGTTGTACTTTATCTTTGGATCCTTTCAAGTTCTCTCATCTCGCCTTTCTGCTTCATCCATGTTGCATTATATCCATAGGGAGGTATGGGCGATGACTTTGATATCAACGAGATTTTTGCGGATTACTTTGCCAATGAATTTGAAGATCCCTTGAATGCCTACACCAGCAGCATGGCCAATTATGGTCAAGGAACTGGAGCTGGACCTTTGCCCACGGGTGGCATCAAGACCCAGTTTCATCTTGGAACCACAGCCGCACAGGCTCATGCGGCGGCCATTGCCGCTCAACAGGGAGGGCAGCAACCACCTCCGCAACAACAAATGCAAATGCAGCAACAACAGCAAATGCAGCAGCATCCTGGAGCGGGTATGCCCAATAAAAAGGCTCGACATGATCCCACCATGGCCATGATGGGTGGTCAGCAGCAGCAGCAGCAGCAACCTGGCGGCGGTGGTGTTTCCTTGCCTGTTGGCGTTGGTATTCAAATGGGAGGAAGTGGTGGCGTGGTCCCTCAAATGGGCGGCATGGGCGGTGGCATGAACATGTGGGATCAGAACTATGCTGGCATGTCGGAACAGGCCATTGCGGAACGTCGTCATCGCAATCGTGAACATGCCAAGCGAAGTCGTGTTCGTAAAAAGTTCATGTTGGAGTCCTTGCAATCCGAAGTGTTGGGCCTTCAAAAGGAAAATGAAAGCCTGCGTTTGCTCTTGCAGACGCATTTGCCTTCCGAAGCACAGGAAATCATTTCCGAGTGTTGTACCGCCAATCCCTTGTTTGCCGACGATGGAGATGATGATGGCTCCGGATCCAAGAAAGCCCAGCCTTTGGAAAAGGCCGACTTTAATCTCATGGAAAGTCTGTCGGGAAGTCAGCAAAACTTTGTCCTCAGTGACCCCCGTTTGCCCGATAATCCCATTGTCTTTGCCAGTCCAGGCTTTTACAAGTTGACGGGATACACCTCCAAGGAAGTGTTGGGCCGCAATTGTCGTTTCTTGCAAGGACCGGGTACCGATCCTCGTTCCATTGAAGTGATCCGAAAGGGTGTCCAATCCGGTGCCGATAGTACCGTCTGCATATTGAATTACAAGGCCGATGGAACGCCCTTTTGGAATCAGTTCTTTTTGGCGTCCTTGCGCGACTCGGAAAACAATATTGTCAACTACGTAAGTGATCTGATGATGATATGCATATGATTTGTGCTGAACTTTAAGGGGACGTTTGTCCGTACTGTTTTTTTATCTACGGCTGTGGGCTCATTATACTTTGTGTTTCACACACGTACTACCACTACTACAGGTCGGAGTCCAGTGCGAGGTGGAACCGGACGTTGGTCAGTCTGCTTTGGAGGACAAAGTAAATTCTGTTCTTCCATTGGAAGAAAAGGACGAGAAGTAGATGATTCGATTCATCCGTCGTCTTTTTTCTTTAATAAAATTGTCCATGTGGGTCGTCGTTCCTTGCGTCAGTGACCGGCGCAGTGCTTCTTACTTTGGGGTAAGAAGGGGGCAAGATCTGATCTCTTTTTCTATTCGTGAGCCACCTGCCAGAACGTCATCGATGTCAAAAAATGAAATACCGTCCAACGCAATGTAATAATCGGGTATTCGTCAGTAGTTGAGTGGCAGGCACAGTCGGCCTTTCTCTCTTTGTTTCCAAGTCTTGCCAGGTCTACCAATTCAGGTGAAACGGAAACGATCATAGTTGTTCTCTTTAAAAAATAAATTACACATCTTGTTTGTCAGTGAATATTTTTCGTCTAATTCATGTTTACGTCTATTCTATTGCATATCGTTTGTTTATCTTGTACAATTTTCTATGGCCTCTTCTTCTCTGGGGTAAGTTAGGCTACAACTATAATGGTTGTCATGACTTGAGGATAATGCGGATTACTTGTGATGCCTTTGCTTGGATGCAAATGGGACACCGGCAGCGAGGCCCATTGCAATCGCACTCTCCAGCGCATCCCTCGCAGAGGGGCATCATATCGCAAGGCGTGAGCATTTTTGCATATATCTCATCGCCACATTCGCTACAATATCCCAAATTGAGAGCTGCCCCTACCCTCTGTTCACTTCGCTCCTCCGCGTCACCAGACGCATCGACGAGCCCCAAAGAAAGGTCTTCCGCGTCGTAGCTTTCTTCGCTGTTATCACAGGTGCTACTTTCCTCTTGATCATATGATTGATTTGGCATGGTGTTATTGTTATTATTTTGTTGAAAAGTTGAGTTATCGGTTTGACTTCTACTGGTTCATTTATTTTGTGCGCTACTATCTAAAGGGATTTGCAATAGAGAGGGCTAGGTCAAAAAATTCGAAACGTGAGGTTGACCGTTTGGAATCACTCAGTCAGTGAGCGCAGATCGTGTCCCGTTTTTCAGTCGTGCTTTTGATGTACCAGTAACCTCAACGCTATTTTACAGTAGTTAAACCTGCCGACTTACTCAGGAGCAGTTGCTCTAATTCACAGCTCTACATGCAAGCTATATTGGCATGATAGACTCTAGAGTAGACAGAGTGGTGGCCTCAACGTTGTCGAACTAGCTAGCTAGAAGGACCAGCATCAGCACCAGCGTGCCCAGTGACAAAGCTGTGCTACTTGCTAAGGGTTCTGGGAGGTCCGTCGATGCTCCTCTCATTTCCCATATCGAAATAGCGGGCTGAAACTACTCTACTGGCTTCAATCAGATTTCGTGGAAAGATTGGGACGAGTAGAGGTACCTACCATACTGCATACTTATAGTTCCCCACTTCTAACGGCAGGAATCCTCGTTGCTCCGAGTGTGTTCAGGTGCTGGATCACTGGGTGTGAATCTGGATCCGAGCTGTAGTGTGGATCATCTGTTGCAACATAATAGTAAGCAAGACCTAACACGGATTGTCCTTCCTTGGTCAGGGCATTCATATCGGCTCCCTTGTCTAGCAACATTTTGACGATATCTACTCGTCGACCTCGTACAGCTTCGTGCAACGGCGTCCACCCGAATTCTTCATCGTGTACATTGGCATAGGAAGGATGCAGGTCGAGGACACTCTCTAATTCGGCAAGGTCTCCGTTCGTCGCTGCAAAGTGAGCCGCGGTAATTCCGGGTGTCAATCTTTGAGTTTGCACGGCAACCCAGCCATCTGGATTCTGGCGGCGCCACACGGGCTCTTCCAGCGAACCCGGAATTACGTAGGGTGGCAAGTCTCCCCGAAATACAGGATTGGGCTCGGACAATGGAGCGATGGGTTCAAAATGCATAAATATATTGGCCATGAATCGACCCTTTAACGGAAAGGGGCGCTGTGTTTGTTATTGTGAATTGTTGGTGGAGTATCAGCAAATCGAATTTTCACAGTTTAGAAGTGTGGTAGGCATAGCTCGGGTTAGACACTTCTAAGAATTCATCATCCAACAATGACAACATGCTATATTATACTTACTCCGTGGATTATGGAATGCGATTCGTATAGAATCATGTCACCAGGAACCTGAAATGTGTAAGTCTGTAAGGTGGGGACTTTGCGTATTCATTGCATCAACACGCCGTAAAGACTGATCGTTTGTTTTTCTTCACCTACCATCGTAATATTGTGGGCCAAACCATCGTGTCCAATCACTTCCAAGGGCCATGGCTCGTCCACATCTTGATCAACATTTAAAATAGCACTGGACACTAAAGGCAATCGATCGACATGGGGCGCCAAGACAGCACCCCCTTGATAAACACGAATTCCATAACAGGTACAATCGGCCATTTCATATCCCGTCCAATCCCTCAGTGTATCGCGTGCAGCATTCCAAATGTGATTTTCAAATAAAGATCCTCCACCGGGTAAGCTTTCATTGTGAATGGCGACAAACTGCGCTGGCACTTTCCAGTGGTTGACGAAGATACTTCCCACGCCCCATTCTTCTTCCAATAGCTCATGGCGATTCGTTTCCCAAAAGGTTTGAATCATTTTCCACACAGCTTCGGGTGCACGAATTTTGACAAAACCATTGCGAGAATAATTGTACATGCTCTGTGGTTGTCGTAAATTCATGTCGATGCGTTGTCGCTCAGTGTCCCAACAGGAGTGATGGCCGTCATGACCTCGGGCAGTGTAATAATCACTACATCCTTGCATATGCTCTTCGTAGAGCTGTTGCTGATTGGGACCCAGAATGGTTGTGTCAGTCACTACTTGGGGATGATGCATGGGATAGGACTTTATCGTAAAACAAAAAGCAGAGAAGAAAACAGAGAAGTTAGTAGTGGAAGGGGCAATCAGTTGCTTGCTTCCAGACCGACTGGGCCCAAAGTGCCCTTTCCCAGCTTACCACATCGGCTCCATAATTTCCCGTGGTGACACCATCGTCAGACCGTACTGCTATTGTTGATATTAAAGCAAGAAGAGTTACTAATAGTTTGGATTCCCTCATCATGGTCAACAGATTTTTGTCATCAGCCAAAGCGAGATGATTCATTGTGAGAAGATCCATCAAAACTGTTGATGGTCGGCGCCGGGGACAGGGTTAGGGCATTTTCAAGGATCGGGTGAACGTCCAAGTCCCGGGGACGGTCTACTAGAAAGCACAGTTGAGGCGGGCTCTACCAAAGTCAGTCATTTATTTAGATGGCCCTTAAGACCAGAAAACATTCATGCTGCTGGTCAACCCATGTTGCCATGGTCTCTGTCAGACTATGCCACAGGAAAAAGCTGTTGCTAATAATCATTGCCATTGAGTTCAAGAGTTACGGCTTGAGCACTCCGAATTCAAAGAATCCTTGTCAGACAACTCTTATCTGAACTACAATAAGTTATGTACTATTTTTTTGGTTCCAGTCGTAGTAGTGTTGCTTAGGATGTGTCTTCTAGCAGGTTATGCTTGCCATTGACTGTCGTATTGTTCTGCTTCGTTGGTGAATGCCAATGCCAACCGAAAGCTCGACATCTCGGTAATGAACTCTGCGCTTCTATGTTTTAAATGCAAACGATCATTTTTTTTCTTTTCAAAAGTGGTTGACAAATTGCAATGCGTTACTAGACACTACTAGCCCTTGTTTTTATGATAAATTAGAGTGGGAAATGGAATCAAAACGAGATCTTTCGCCGGCCAGACCCGCCTCTGCTTCTTGGACGACAGGGTCAACAGATGGTTCCGGGATTAAGTAGTCCCACCGTCGCAGAACCTGAACGACGGGGCTCTAGCAGGACGCTGCTGTTGTAGATAGGATGGTCGATAGGATCTGTCGGTGCCAAGAGGTGCAGATTCAAATAGACTGGAGGTTACCTTCTCGAAGGGCTTCTTGGGTGGTCGGGTATATAGTACCAGCCACTCTTGACATCCTGGGCATCACGCGAGAAAGTCAGCGGGCGCGGTGGAAGCCCCATACAGCCTTCATCGTCGCAGCTTAAGCATGAGTTAACGGCTCAACGCAGCAGACGATTATACTGCTTGGATAACCACGTTCGTCGTCTGCAGTGCCACACAAACACCTGACTGGCTGACTACGCCGTAATGTCATTACATACAGAGGAGGCTGCCTCCCTGCACCACAAAAGTCATGGAGCAGCGTGCTTCACGGCAAAGGCTTGCGAATTCGAAACATGAGCAGATGATAACCCTCTGTGAATCCACTGGTTTGTTCCAAATCATGCACGAGCATGGATCGATCTTCATCTTGATGATCATTGTCGGCCACAAGAGTTGTGACCTCAATCTGTAACCCTGCGTCGTGACAGGCTTGGGGGAATTGTTCCACACCATATCGATGACTGGAATCTGGTGTCACCACAATGGCTTGACCACCGTCCATAAGAGCGGCACAAATGGTACTTGCCACCAGGGTGGCATCGCTGAATCGACAAATAATGTCGGCCGCCAAAATGAGACCTACTTGTGGGCGCATAGTTCCATCCATATCCACCCACGCCCGAGGATGAGGATTGTCATTGTTGCCATCATCATCCCGGTGGCCATTGCTTGTCGGTGGTTGATCCGCAAAATCCAACCCAACGACAGTGGTGAACTTGTGGTCGAGATCATTGAGACGAAGATTGTGTTTCAAGTTCTCAAGGACAGTCGGATTATAGTCGGTCAAAAAGAGCTTGCAATCGACATTATCCTCAGGCTTTTGTTGTTGGATCAAGGTGGCAACCGTCAAACCTACCAAACCACATCCTGCCCCGAGCTCCAAAATGCCACCGTTTGCAGCATCTAAAACAAGGGACGGATTCTGTGTGATCCATCGCGCCAACGTTACGGAGGATGGCCATATGACAAACCCAACATCCTTCTGCGACGTTTGACGGGCCTCAGTCTGATGGATGAGAATCTTCCACCACTTATCATTGTTGGCGCCGGTTCTTGGATCATCTTGCTGCTGATTTGGAATACTGCAATTACTAGGATCCTGGTGTTGTTGTTTTTGGGGTAAGGCAAAGACAAGGGGCAATCGGCTTTGCAATTCCGACCTGGAAAATGGCAGACCCTTTTTGGACATCCAAGACATTTGAATGTCTTGTGCTAGTTCCTGTAACTGGCCATAACTCTCCTCGTCCACGCCATTATCATCTAGTACACGAAGCAATTTTCGAAGGCAGTTCAACGATCCTGGATGGCGTGCTACTTCTTCCGACAAGGCCGTATCCGCTGAGTGAATGTTCCTCAAAATAGCCAGAATCATCCTCAGCCTTTCATTTGTTTCGTTGGAGTTGTTTGTCTTCCAGGCGTCCAGTGCTTCCTCGAGGACTCGCACGAGCTGCTGGGCAAGCCCTCCCTCGCACCCGCCGCATTTTTCCTGGTTGCTGTCGTCATTTAAATATTCCATTCGAGAAAGTGCCAGTTGGTGGGGAGATTGTGAGACAGCCCTTTCAAACTCTTGCAGTTCAATCATCCTCATGCCGCCCATGGTGATGGAATGCATACTCTGCTTGGATTGTTGAAGTTATTCTTGTGGGCCGCTAGCTAATAGCTAGTCTATCATCTTCGTTTTCTACCAGCCATTTTCTACCGCGAGTGATCATTGCGTGGTTGTTTTGCATGGTTGTCGGATGAGACAAACAAGAAAGATCAAATGTGCTACCACACTATTACACGATCACACGCACTCATCACTTCTCATTAGTTCTCAACCCTCCGGACCCAATCGAGTCCCGTCTGCATGAGCTGGGAGTGATATAGTGAATAGTACATGTAGTTTGCTCAAATCTAATACAATCATCTATTCCCAGTTATCCATGGAAGAGGACATTCCAAGACAATGACGATTGATTTCAAACGTCCCGATATCATGGCGACCTTGGCTCGTGATGAAAGAGGCGCCACATGAACAACGACACGCTTCAGCAGCTGCCATTCCATTCAATGAATGGTGGCACGAAAGCAAAAGTCTTGCTGAAGGGTGAGAGCTTCTAACGCTACAATTGAATGAAGGTAACGGTGAACAGTTGACTACGAAATTCTTTTACCGCGACTTTTTGTGCACGCCAAATGATTTTCCATAAAAGTCTTTGCACGTCCTAGCATGTGAAAGAGTCGGCCATCGGGGATGATATTCCAATGGCGCTCTCGGTTCTGACAAAAAGGAGGAATTTTGACAGAAACATTTTTTCCCCCAACTGTATCAAAGGATCCAAAGTTCCAAACATTGTGAAGGATTCGCCAGATCGGAATATCTCGTATTCTTTTTTAAGCCCGCCAACGGTGCTGCTGGCATCCATTTCGGTGATAAAAAATTAGTGAGACGAATCCCAAACAAAATCTTCTGGTCCATGGTGTACAACATGATTATCAATTTACAAGGTAATTGAGAATGGCAACACAGTTTCTCGGGCCATCTAAAGTTTGAGGCATCGAGCAAGTTGGAAACCATAATGGCATGGATTTCACGACACGCCGAATATTTTAATACCATGAGAAAAGAGGAACCACGTCATGCCCCTACCTTAGTACCTCTTGAAAGCGGGGCATCCGTTTTGCATCCGACAATGGAATTGTTCAAGCAACAACGCTGGCCAATCATTTCGCCAAAGGTCTACTTGCCATGATTCCCTATGTTCGACTACCGAAATGTTATACGTAGGAGGCAGGCTTTCTGGATGAGGATGACAAAAAAATTATTTGGAAGCAGATTTGATCGAGGTTGGATCCCTTTATGAGTGTCCGAAATCAACCGCAACAACAAACACGTAAGCAGTCGGCTAGCCGACAAGTCTCAATTGTGTTTTTTTCGCAATAATGTATTTATCATCTGCACCTCCAGAATGGAGTCGAATTTCAAAATGGAGTAGCAAAACGGCTTGGATCAAAAGCAGTCTCACCATACCTGCGCGCGAGGCAACAATCGTGGGATGCAAGGCAAAAATTACGATTGTATATACTCCTAGGTGTAGCGATTCCATTTTTTTTGTAAGCGTTGGCACTATACCATATAATATAGGTAGATATATATATTGCGCAAGTGGACGGTGTGTGGAGCTCGCGGGAACCAATTTCAAAAGTGCAACATAAATTCAGACTCGTGGGATTCGCTGGATGGAAGCTCCGTTGAGTCTCTCAAATTGGGGGTCCTCCTTCTACACCAACTAATTTTGCCATCGCTCCACAGCGCAAATAGTTCGCTGCATTCATTATTTTCGAATCTCGCAGTATTTCCGCCAAGCAACATAAGCTAGTTGCAAGTAACGTCAACGATGGAAGCGACAAGCATCGTCCGGTTCAACGTCGGAGGCACCAAGTATGAAGTGTCCAAGTCTACGATTGACATGCATTCGAGCACAATGCTGGCGCGATTGGTTTCGGATCGGTGGAACCAAGACCGCAACGACAAAGAGATCTTTGTGGATAGGAATGGGTTTCGCTTTCAATTTGTTTTGGACTACATGAGAGACGGCAAAGTCCACTTGCCCGTCGGCATTACAAAAGGCGCATTCATGCAGGAGTTGGAGTACTACGGTTTCGAAGGTGTGACTCAGGACTGCATCAATGGAAGCTGTGCAAGCTTTGAGGCAGCAAAACACATGCACACGCTCTCCGAGGACCTCAAGGATCACAAGACGAGGCTCTTCTACGCCATTGTGGCATTTGAGAGCCTCAAATATTACGAAAAAACGGGCTCGCTTGATGTAAATCTGAGCACTCGAAAGAGCAGCCAACACTTCAACACGAACCTTGCGAACGCTCCCGGAGTGCACCCCTTTGATGAAAGGGCTTTCAGCAAAGCCCTAGCTGAGCATGGGCTGAAAGTCGGAATTCCAGACCGTACACGTTGGGATGGGGAGACTCTGCAGCTATGGTTGGGCTCTTTGAATCAAAACTGATTAGACGCCTTGCAAGCTTTCAGCTCCATGCACGAAGCAAGAGAATAGTGACGCCATCACTTCTTTCTCCACGGCAGCTTCAGAAACTCCGTATTATATGTCCATACGTGATATGAGGAGAATTCTAAAAAATTATTTAAAAAAGCCTATTACTATCGATTCCTTATTGTGCGAGTAGCTAGTAGTAGCAACTCCCTCAAGACAACTTGAAGGAAACCGGACGCACCTTGACATCATCAATGTACTGTCTTACCTCCCGTTAAGACCCTACACTGCAGACCAATTTGGCCAACTATTCAGTATCATTATAGCCTAATAAAGGTAGGGGGCTCGTATGTGGACGACAATGACATTTCAAAAAGACAGCTGGCAGTGATATCGGCAAGGCAGGACCTTCCAAAAGTTAGCGAAAGGAGTCACGTTTCTACATCATTGACGTGGAAGTAGGACGGCCAGAACTCCTTTGCCATGAGGAAGCCTTGAATCGAAGGAAGTGGCTCCAGTGTCTTGGCCATGTAGATTCGTTTCAGGGCAATATGTGCCTGAAATGCTTGCTTGAACCAGGCTCCAATGTATCCGAAATTTCCTCGAATATCTTCCGCATTTTTCAAGTCCACCACGAATTGGTCGTCTTGGTATAATTTTATCACCTTGTCCTCTCGCGTGTACATGAGCGTGATAACGTGGTATTCGTTTTGTGTATCCAAGGGCAGTGGGATTTTGGATTGGCGGAGGTCGTATCCTTGACTGATTATGTAGATTCCGAGTGAATTCCCGTCTTCGAATCTCACTTGACAATTGCATTCTGCTGCAGGACCCATGATGATATCATGTCCCCATGTGCTGCTACTTCGTAACCGCCTGGCTACGAACGACAAAATCCAATTTGTTGTGCTGTTTATGGTCAAGATATCATCCCGGACCAGGATTGTTTCATTCGAAATCACCACGTGACTAGTTGCTGCTGTGCCCGTCGCATTGGGGGGCTGGATGGGATCCCATCCTGCATCTCTATTGCTGCCTTGGATAACCTTGATATCACGAGGCCCAAAAGCGCTGACATCCAACAACTCAAAATGTGTTCTCGTGCGCACCACCCGGAGAATCCATTTCTTCTTCAAATGAAATTGACAAACTATAGAGCTGCCTGCGTGGATCGTGGATTGTGGTGGTGGAAGGCGCGAGAGTTATAGGAACTGTGCTATTATTCCGTGCCTCCTGCTCCAAGAACACACCACGGAAAAGGAAAGGCAAATCGCGGCACCAATTCCGGCCGAGATGAGATATCCAAGCCAATGGTTGCCACTACTAGTAGTAGCGGCTTTCATTTTGTTGATATTCTCTTGATTGTTGTCGATTTCAACAGCTATTTCAACTATGAATCATCCTGTCGAACGTGCCGCGTCGGTTGGGGTAGCCTCCGCCATATGCTTTGCGGAAATTGATAGTACTAGCTAGTATCCATAATATCCTAGCCCTCAACGGTAGGTAGGGTTATTATTTTTAGCCCTCAACGGTACAGTAGGTAGGGTTATTATTTTTTTTGAGTCCCGCTGTGACA